>Ga0136623_10000243_pt1 | contig 15022 bp, 15 predicted proteins | sample AntDrymUQ4492106_2_FD_104656 | JGI IMG/M metagenome (GOLD analysis project Ga0136623, IMG submission 104656) | Polar desert sand microbial communities from Dry Valleys, Antarctica - metaG UQ449 (21.06) | ecosystem: Environmental > Terrestrial > Soil > Desert | place: Antarctica: Dry Valley...
ACATCGGCCCTTATTCAATCCTCGGCGACGAAGTTGAACTTGGCGCTGGGGTGCGTTTGGACTCCCACTGCGTAGTCGATGGTAAGACAACTATTGGTGACGGTACCCACGTTTACCCATTCGTGTCGATTGGTCTTCCCCCGCAGGATTTGAAATACAAAGGCGAAACGTCTGAAACTCGCATTGGCCGGCGCAACCATATTCGCGAGTTCGTCACTATTCATCGTGGCACGCTCGGCGGTGGCCTGCTGACCCAAATCGGCGATGACTGTTTGATCATGGCGCAGGCCCATATCGCGCACGATTGCATCGTGGGCAACGGTGTGATTATGGCCAATGCGGCAACCCTCGCGGGCCATGTGACCATTGAAGATGGCGCAAATATTGGGGCTTACTCGGGCGTTCACCAATTTTGCCGGGTGGGGCGGGAAGCTTACATCGGCGGTTACTCGGTTGTCGTAAAAGATGCCCTGCCGTTTGCCCTCACTGTCGGAAATCACGCCAGCTGTTATGGACTGAATACCACCGGCATGAAACGCAGTGGCTATCCGCCGGAAGTCATTGGATCTCTCCATCACGCCTTTCACTTGCTGCTATCGTCAAAACTCAATACCACGCAGGCGCTTGAACGTATGGCCGATGAGATTAAGAACTGCCCGGAAGTCGACGCATTGGTTAGTTTCATTCAAGCGTCGAAGCGTGGCGTTACCAAATGAAATACGGACTAATCGCGGGCAACGGCAAGTTTCCTCTGTTGGTAGTTGAAGGCGCCAGGCAAGCAGGCGCGTCACTTTCCGTCGCCGCAATTCGAGAGGAGACTGATCCGGAGATCGATCGTGTCGCCGAACGAGTGGAGTGGGTAGGCATTGGCCAGCTCGGAAAGATGATTCGCTTCTTCAGAAGCGAGGGGGTCGAGCAAGCGATCATGGCGGGGCAGGTGAAGCATGTTCAGATCTTCAGTCGTGCCGTGCCCGATGTCCGAATGCTCAAGATGCTTTTAAACCTCCCCCGCCGTAACACACGCTCACTGATCGGGGCTGTTGCCGAAGAGTTGAAAAGCGAAGGAATAGAGCTGATTGATTCGACGCGCTTTCTTCAGCACCTGATTCCCCAGGCTGGAACGTTGACGCGACGCGCACCTGACGCCCATGAGCGCGAAGACATTGCTTACGGACAAGAAATCGCCCACGAGATTGCTCGCCTCGACCTTGGCCAAACTATTGTCGTGCGCGGGAAGGCCTGCGTGGCCATTGAAGCCATGGAAGGGACTGACGCCACAATCCTTCGAGCGGGAGAACTGACTCGCGGACTGCAAGTCTCAGCTCGGCCCAGGTCTGATAGCGGCGCGAAGGTAGGCTTGGGTAAGGTTGCGGGCGAACTTTCCGGTGCGCTCATGAGAGGGCGTGCCAATCTCACCAGTGGCCACCTCACAGTCGTGAAGTTAGCTAAACCAGATCAGGACATGCGCTTCGATGTGCCCGTGATTGGCGTACCGACCATTGCAGCGATGATCGAAGCCGGCGCTACCTGCCTCTGCACCTCTGCCGGAAAAACCCTGATGTTCGACCGTGACGAGCTGCTCGCACTCGCTAATCAGAATAAGATCGCCATTGTCGCCGTTTAGCCAACGTCATCCTTCGTTCAAACTGCTGAGTGTCGGCACACATCATGACAACTTTTCAAAAAACCGAGCGCACTACTCTCAAGCGTCTGCCTGCTCGCGGTGTCTATGACCGCGAACTTGTCTACCAGATCCTCGACGAGGGCTTTATCTGTCATGCGGGCTTTGCGGTGGCAGGACGGCCCTTCGTAATCCCCACTGGCTATGCGCGCGCGAACGATAAACTCTACATTCACGGCTCGCAGGCCAGCCGCATGCTGCGCACGCTCAAGAGTGGTCTCGATGTCTGTGCGACGGTAACTTTGATAGACGGCCTCGTGCTGGCTCGCTCGGCTTTTCATCATTCGATGAATTACCGTTCCGTCGTCGTCTTCGGCCAAGCTGTATTGGTTGAGGAGTCTGAAAAACTCGCCGCCTTGCTGGCATTTTCCGAGCACGTGATTAAGGGCAGATGGGCTGATGTGCGTCAACCGACTGAGCAGGAACTGAAAGCGACAACGGTGCTCGCACTGCCACTTGCCGAGGTTTCAGCAAAGGTGCGCACTGGTCCGCCGCTTGATGAGGAAGAGGATTATGAGCTACCGGTGTGGGCGGGTGTGATTCCCCTGGGATTGGTCGCTCACGCCCCACCTATTCCTGATCCCCGTCTGAAACCGGGTGTTGAAATCCCGCCCTACGCAATTGATTACAAAAGACTGCGTTAGTTCGGGCCGCCGTGCAATATAATGCCGCGGCAATAGTGGTAACAAACGAGAGCACCTAAGAGTTAGCAGCGCGGATGGATTTTACTGAACTCATCGATCTCGCCGCGGAGAAGGTTGGCGGAGCAGTGCTGGTTGCCAACGACGAATTCTTTGCGCCGAAAGACAATCTGCTCAAAGCCAGCGAGCCGATTTTCATTGAAGGTAAATACACCGATCTTGGTAAGTGGATGGATGGCTGGGAGACTCGCCGCCGTCGCACGCCCGGGTTTGATTGGTGCATTGTTCGCTTGGGATTGCCGGGCCGAATCCGTGGCGTGATCGTTGACACGAGTCACTTCAAGGGCAATTACCCGGGGCACTGTTCGCTGGAAGCAGCCGTCATCGGCGGCCATCCTGGTACCGACCAGTTAACGAGTGATTCGATCGAATGGTCGGAGATTCTGCCCAAGTCCGAATTGAAAGGTGATTCCCGCAACCCGTTCCCCATTTCGAGCAATGAGCGCGCCACACATCTGCGCCTAAAGATTTATCCCGATGGTGGCGTGGCAAGACTTCGGGTCTACGGTGAAGTTGTTCCTGACTGGGAGAGACTGAAACGAATTAGCAATGAGATCGATCTTGCGGCAGTGGAGCATGGTGGCATCGTCCTTTCCTGTAGTGACATGTTTTTTGGCCACCGTCACAATCTGATAATGCCCGGGCGAGCCGCTAACATGAGCGATGGCTGGGAAACAAAGAGGCGCCGTGGACCCGGTCACGATTGGGTAATAATTAAGCTCGGGGCTCAAGGACGGATTCGTCGCCTGGAAATCGATACTGCATACTTCAAGGGTAACTACCCCGAGAGCTGCTCGCTCGAAGCATTTAACTCAGGCTCTTTAGCGGCCGAGAGTTTGACTGACGCGGCGGTGTCCTGGAACCCCGTGTTACCTCGCACAAAGCTACAAGCGCACACGCGGCGCTTTTTTGAAGAGGAACTAGTGGACGTGGGTACAGTCTCTCATGTGAGATTCAATATCTTTCCCGATGGCGGCGTAAGCCGTCTGCGTGTTTACGGTCATATGGAAGATTAGAAACTTGTGACACGGACCACACAGCGTGGCCAAGCTGCAAGCAAAACAAATAGCATTAAATGGAGCAAAGCCTTGGAACGCGTTCTTGAGCAGCTGAATTCGCTTTCCGCAGACGAAGCTGAGGTGGAGTTTAGAAAGTGCTGTGGCTCAACAGCCTGGGCAAGTAACACGGCCGCTGAGCGACCTTTCGCGACCTTGTCAGAACTGATCACAAAGGCAGACGACATCTGGTGGTCATTGAAACCCCATGATTGGTTAGAGGCATTTCGGTGTCATCCGAAAATCGGAGAAAAGAAAGCGGCAGATCAGATCTCGCTCGAAGCGCAAAAGTGGTCGGAGCAGGAGCAAGCCGGTGTCGGCAATGTGACGCAAGCAACAACACAAGCTCTAACTGAGTTGAACCAGGAGTACGAAGAGAAGTTTGGTTACATCTGTATCGTTTGCGCTACGGGCAAGAGTTCCGCCGAGATGCTCGCGAGTCTGAGAGAGCGATTGAAGAATGATCCTGACACCGAGTTGCGCACAGCCGCAGGCGAGCAGGCGAAAATCACTCAACTGAGATTGAAGAAATTGATCGATAGTTTTGAAATAGCGTAGTCTGGGGTTGACGTCCAATAGCCAAGGTCCAAGGTTCAGGCCCAGAGGCCAATCATTTACAGACACGACGTTGGACTTTGGCCATTGGACCTGGGACATCGGACTTTCACCACGAACAATGAGCACCATTTCAACCCACATCCTCGATACCTCACGCGGCGCACCAGCCAGCGGAGTTGCCGTCTATCTGGAAATGCAAAACTCAGACGAGAGCTGGGGCGAGCTCAGCCACGCCTGGACCGATGAAGATGGTCGAGTTAAGCCCTTCTTCCTGCTTGAAGATCCATTACTGGCAGGAACTTACCGATTGGTCTTTGATACTGATGCCTATTTCTCGGCGCTGAATATTGACTGCTTTTATCCACAGGTGTGCGTCGTCTTCAAGGTTGAAGAGGCTACACAGCATTATCACGTGCCTCTCTTAATCAGCCCGTTCGGCTATTCCACATATCGCGGTACCTAAGCAGCACAGACCTTAGTCTGTACTCTTAAACCAGGCCCAGACAATGATCGATCCAACGATTAGCGAGTGGCTCAACCTGATCCTGCGCTGGATACACGTCTTCGCGGGGATAATGTGGGTTGGCACGACCTACTACTTCACCTGGCTTGACGCTCGTCTGACTGAAGAGGAGAAGGCGGTTGGCAATACGGGAACTGCACCCCAGATCTGGATGGTCCACAGCGGCGGTTTCTACGTGGTCGAAAAGCGCAAGGTGCCGGACTTGCTCTCGCGCAAGCTTCACTGGTTTCGCTGGGAAGCGGGCACGACCTGGCTGAGCGGCATGGCTCTGCTGGTCGTAGTTTATTACCTGGGTGGCGGCGCACTTGTAGATCAGGATGTCAGCGAGATCAGCGTTGGAGCTGCGATTGGGCTGGGCGTGGGATTGCTGGTAGTGGCCTGGCTTGTTTACGACCTACTGATGATCTCTCCCCTCGGGAAGAATGAAAAAGCTTTTGCAGTAGTTGCTTATCTCCTGGTGGTTGCGATTGCTTATGGACTTTCCCAAGTATTAAGTGGGCGGGCTACCTACATTCATGTTGGTGCAATGATGGGAACGATCATGTTCGCCAACGTCTGGGAACGAATCCTGCCGGCCCAGAAAAAAATGATTGCGGCAATCAACGAAGGACGAAAGCCTGACGAGGCCCTGGCTGCTCAGGCAAAACTCCGCTCCAAACAAAACACATACATGGCCGTGCCCGTAGTCTTCATCATGATTAGCAACCATTTTCCGGGAAACGCCACAGGGGGTTTCAACTGGGTCATCCTCGCGGTCTTGATTCTGGTTGGTTGGGTTGCAGCGAAATTCATTCGCCGAGCTTAGTAGAAGAGAACTCTTTGTCGGATTCTGTGTAAGTCTCAATAGTGATAGTGAGATTTCGTGTAATTAGTGGATCGTGTTCCCGAAGCCTCCGCTAAGAGACGCATAGACTGAAAACATGCCCCTACCTCCCTGGCGCCAGAGTTTTTCGATCCTGAAAGCACTTACCTTTGAGAACTTGCGAGGGGAAAGATCGGCTCAATGTCAACTGGCACATCCTTGAGCCGGTCAAGGGCTCTCTGCATTGGCGGTCGGATCACGGCATACTGATCCAACAAAGCTTTTGCCTTGTCGTAAGAGCCTTCAGCTTGCACCGTTAGAATCTCGCGGGTGAGTTTGATAACCGCATCCTTGATCTTCGAATGATCCACGCTGAATGTGCCGGTCTGTTCATTGACTATGAAAGCGCCCTGGTCCGTTAGATAATTGAATTGCAGCGCCATCCCTTTGCCGTGCGCCTCCGTGATCCCAAAGCGGACCGAACGAAAAGCGCTGGCGAGAAAAGTTGTGTAAAGCGAGCGTTCCATGCGCTTATCGACTACACCTTTATCTATTAGGTATTGCAGTGCCCACAGACCTGTAATGTCGGCTTTGGCCTCTTCAAACGCTGAAGAGAGCTCCTTCAACTGCTTGCGTACAGTTGTTTCCTGACCAGCAACTGTGATGTTATGCGGCCCCAGTCCATGCATGAGTTCATGAGCCAGGATGTGCGTAAAGAACGATTCAAACGAGAGTAGCGGTTGCTGCGAAGGCGCCAGCACAACGCGCGAGATGGGGATAAGCGTCTTCTTAAACTTCGCCTCCTGCACGTTCTTCAGCATCACTCGCTTAGAGCCCTTCTCTTTCACCACGCGCTCATCGTTAGGAAGGTTAAAGGCGGCGGTTTGCACACCGCTATTGCCTTCACCTGAGCTGAACACCTCGTTGACCACGCGGATGGGAGAAGCCGCGCCGAGCTTTGGATTGCGGTACCGCGAATCCAGTGGCAAATTATTCTCGAGCTCCTGCAGGTACTGGCTAAACCGAGCGAGCTTGGCCGACTCTGTTTCGTCACGCAGCGTTACATATGCTTCGAAGGCGGCTTTATAGCTGAATAGCTCGTCTTCATAGGTTTCGTAAGGTCCGATGGTGAGATCGATAGGCGCGTCAAGATCCATCCAGGCGACGTCGCTTGCATAGTAATCGTCAGAAGCAAACGCGGCGGCGCGCTTGGTCAAAAAGTCTTTCAGTGTCTTGTTCGTCGTGAGTTCCGCAGCTTCGTTTAGTAACTTCGCAGCGGGGACCAGAAACTCAGCATATGCCTCGCTGTAAGGCACGGTGTTTAGTTTTCCGTCGTCGCCGCGCCGAATTAAATAGAAGAAGCCAGTCGCTTTCTGCTTTTCCTCTTCCGGTAGTCCGCTTACCCAGTTATTGAACACATCTTTGGTCAGGTCGTCAGGATAGTAGGTAGCTTGCGGCGGTTTCTCCGGCGGCACACCTTCGATGAAGGGCTCCTTACTATCCAGTCGTGACCAGGGGCCATCGTTAATCAGGAAATAGTGAAGACGCTGACGGCCGACAACGCTCCGATCAGCCTCGAGCTTTTGACGTAGCGCCTCATTTCCGCTCCAGACCTGACGCAGAAAAAGCGGGTCCATCAGTTTTGCCGCCTCGATGATTTTTTTCAAAGCCTTGCGATCGCCCGCCGAAAGGCGAGAGGTATTAGCTGTTAAGACTGTAGGAGAGAATCGCCGGATCTTTCTGGCAAGCTCAGGATCGCCGTTCGCCTTTGGGTTACGCTTCTTCTGGCCACTAGAAATAGCCAGGGGAAGACCTAGCAAGAGCGCGAGCGAGATAGTTTCTTTCCAGAATCTCATAAGTATCCTCTCTTAGTTTGCGACGGAATGTTTTCTAATATAAGGGGAAAGGGGTGGCAAGGTCCGGTTCTGATTCTTTTGTCTCTCTTCACTTCCGGAAAATGGCAGCAGTGGCACAACTGAATCCAGGTAAGAATGGTGAGTTGAGTTCGTCGTCATCCTTCAACGTCGCAACTAATTCCAAAGTGCCGCTTTGCAAGCGATAGACTTCCAGCGCTCGCTTTTCTGGATCGACCATCCAGTACTCTGCTACTCCGTGCCGCGCATAGAGCTGGCGCTTGGCAATTCGGTCTCGCCGTATGTTCTCCGCGCCCGGCGAGAGAATCTCGACTACAAGATCAGGAGCACCCGTCAACCGCTCACCGGAAATAATTACCTGACTTCGTTCGTGACGGAAGAATACGAGATCGGGAATGACACCGCTCAGCTCGGTGAGAATTAAGCCGGGTGTTGCTATCACAAAGCCAATTGTATTCTCTTCAAGATATCTTCGGATCAAATAGTGGATGTTTCCCGAAATCTGCTGATGGGTGAGGCCCGGTGTGCAAGACACGAATAGTTCTCCTTCAATAACCTCGTAGCGGTTGCCGTCTTCAGGCATCGCCGCAAGGTCAGCGACGGTCATGAGGGGCTCGATCTTTATTGCCATACGAAGCTCCGGTAGATCGGTGAGATGCCGGAATACTAACACACGTAAGATGCAGACGGCGACGAGGTGGGATCGCCCAGAGTCGCGCTGAGAGCCTGTCTATTCCACCTTATAAACTTTGACGGCCGGCTAGAATCTTGACGAAGGAACCGGAATGTAGTTCAGCAACCGTCAGACCGGAGAACGCAACGGCCTCTGCTTCAGATAACGCGCCGCAATTGATCGCACGCAGGAAGTAGTTGAGCAAGCCCTGTCCGGTTGCGGCATCGTCAAAAACGTCACCAACCAGTGTTGCCTGGGCGGCCTTCGCGACAAAGTTCTTTAAACGTTCGGAAGCAGCATCCAGACTCTCTAGGAAGAAAGCATAAACGGCCGCGTAGCGGGTGGGTAGCTGTGCCGGATGAAGGTCCCAGCCCTGATAGAAAGCATTCTCCAGCGAATGCTGGATATGATCGTAATGGAGCTTCCAGGAGCGATGAACGACCGCACGATTCTCGTCAATCTGCTCCGACGTCAAACGTAGACCGCCTTCCACAAACCGGTGCGGAGCGACAGGCATGATGTTCGTCGCCCCATCCGATAGCCAGACACCCGTTCCCGCGAAAGAAACCTGCATCATGTGTTTAGCGAAATCACACGCTGGATGCATCATGTGCTGGTACGCGGCGGTGATACTGCAGCTGGCAGTGTAATCATAGGTGCCGAAATGCGCGGCGCTGCAACGGCCGCGAGCAGCCGCGAGCAGGAGTGGAAGATTGATCTCACCGCGATCGTTGATAATCGACTGCGTGGTCTCGATCATCAGCTCGAGTTTCAGTGAGCCGGCAGCGAGTCCTGTTTCTTTCTCCAGCACTTCGAAAAAATCAGCGAGAGCGGAAACGTGTTCAGGAATTGTGACCTTTGGCAACGTAACTACAAAACCGCCGGGCAGTTTGCCACCAGTCTTATCCAACAGAGTCCTTAGGAAAATCTCCAAAGTGCGAAAGCTGCGCTCGCGGAGTTCCTCATTGAGGGGCTTGATGCGAATTCCTATAAACGGAGGAAGAGTGCCTTTTGTGATCCCGTCTGCTACTTCGCTGGCAGCCGCTGCCGCGTGACCATCCTCCTCATCGTCCGGCCGGTTCCCGTAACCATCTTCAAAATCGATGCGAAAATCCTCAACCGGCTCGCGGCGTAACTTCTCACCCACCCGCTTGTAAATGGTGAGGGCGAGCCAAACCGGTTTGTTTGCCCGCCGCACCGCATCTGGATTTGTTTCCAGTTGTGCGCTCAATTCATCACCGATTTGGTCAGGGAGCTGAGACACCCCCGGCAAGCCAAGTGCTTTCGCAAAAATCAGAAAGTCTGGCGCGAACTGATCCAGTGAACGACGCGCCAGCGTGCCCAAACGCTGGGCCGAGTCCGCTTTGAAAAGATGCGCGCCGCCATAGACCGTGTGCACCGGCTGGCGGCGACCTGTTTCACCGGGATACTTTGCGGCGAATTGGTGGTTAGCCTCACGCAGTCGCGCCGTGATCCCTTGCAAAGAACTGTCGGAGAGGGACGGTTTCATAGTTTAACCTCGCAAACGTAGATTGAAGATTTGAACGCGACTTTATTACAGCGCGACCTTAACTCATTTCTCGGACAGTGAATGATTTTCTGGTCGGCACCTTGACAATGTTTCACCCGTAATTCGGCATTTCAATCCAACATCGGGTGCAATCAGCCTTTACTAGTAGTCGTTATCAATTTTTGGTATTTTGACGATTCGATGTGAAACTCCCACACCATATTCCATCATGAGATCAGCTAGCCGGGCCCCATCAATCAAAACAATCTTTTCAACCAGGCGGGCGAACTCAAGTGCACCAGGCGTAAAACTTGAGGTTGTAATGAAAACGCCTTTATTTGCTCGTCGGCCTTCGAGCGCTCCGTAGAAAGCTTGCACCGCCTCCGGCCCTACAGAGTTTTGCCATCTTTTGGCTTGAACAAAAACTTTTTCTAGTCCCAGGCGATCAAGAGAAATGATTCCATCAATGCCACCATCCACCGGACCGCCCGACATGTTGAAGATCAGTACGGCTCGCTCCATAGCCCATCGCGTGAAGCAAGTCTAGAACGAGAGTCTCGAAGAACTTTGGAGTCCCGCGCCCAATAGTCTCCAAAAGATCTTCACCCGCCGCATCTTTCAACTCAGTGAGCGCGCTCTCTAGACGGTCGTCAGGTGTCGCCACGGAATCCTGAGCGCCATGGTTCAAGTGACGAGCATCTTGATCGCCGTCAACCGCTGTGAGCGGTCGCAAGCGTACCGAAGCATCGACAACGGTCAACTCCTTCACTTGATCCTCGGTGAGAGGACCCTGGTGTGATTTCGCGTAGGCTAAACCTTTATCTGTAAGTTTCCAGTACCCACGACGTGGCGAACTCGAAAGGCCAGCCCGCTTCAATCTATCGTGCGCCCAACCAGCACGATTCTTGTACACCGGCTGCGTTCGACTTGGCAGAAGGGCCAGCTTATCCTCTTCGGCTATCCCAAGAGTGGCGCTCGCAACTTCGTAAAGCGTCGAGGCAGGAGCGCCTTCTGGGTGCTGCGCGAGGTAACGCAAGATCGGCTCGATGAACTTGTCATAGGTGGGTATAGCCATTTGTGGCTCCTGCGGGCAGGTTCGAGGACGAAAGCGACTCCTATGTAATGCCTAAAACGAGCGAGGCCAAAAACACTTCCGATGTGATTTCCGAAAACTGCGTTCACAGTGATGATGATGAAATCTGGGGTAACTTTGAAAAGAAATGGTAGCGCATACGGGACTCGAACCCGTGATCTCTGCCTTGAGAGGGCAGCGTGTTAACCAACTACACCAATGCGCCGGATGAAGTAGTGATTATATGGAGGCATCCCTGGCTCCGCAAGGTGATGAGGACATTGTGAAACTTGGTACGTCACAGACCAAATTATTCATCGTTCGAGTCTGTTCTCCCCGGATCTTCCTAGTGCTATACTGCCGCGCGATCGTTTTGACTAAGCCTGAGGCAGGTGAATCCGACAAGTCAGTGTGTTTAAGACTCCTCAACCCTTAAGGTCCGTGCCAAACCACCTCGTGGATCGAAGCATAGCGAGAGTTCCTGCTCTGCCGTTTCTCGCATTTCCTTTCCAACCCAAATTTAGAACCTCAACCATGCGGAGAGTGGAATGAATCTAGTTGTGGTGCGAGAGACCGGAGCGGGAGAAGCACGCGTCGCCCTGATGCCTGAATCAGTGCGCAAAATCGTAGCCCTGAACGTAACCGTGAAGGTGGAGAGCGGCGCGGGTTTGGGAGCAGCACGCACCGACGATGATTACCGTGAGGCAGGGGCAGAAGTATCATCAGATCGCGTGTCTATTCTGGCATCGTCGGACCTGCTCGCCGTCGTCAACAGGCCTTCAGAACAGGACATGCACCGGCTACGACGAGACTCCGTGGTGCTTGGCTTCCTGCGACCCCTCGATGAACCCGCCGCACTCACACACGCGGTCGCTCAACACCTGACGACCTTCGCTGTCGAACTCATTCCGCGCATTACTCGCGCTCAGGCGATGGACGCGCTTTCCTCGATGGCCACCGTGGCTGGTTACAAAGCTGTCCTGGTCGGTGCTTCCCACATCCCACGAATGTTTCCATTGCTGATGACGGCGGCGGGGACTGTGCCGCCTGCGCGGGTGCTTGTCCTGGGCGCAGGCGTTGCCGGTCTGCAGGCAATCGCCACGGCTCGTCGTTTAGGCGCCGTGGTTGAAGCCTACGACGTGCGCGCAGCTGCGGGTGAGCAGGTTCGCTCACTTGGGGCAAACTTCCTGGAAGTGGATTTAGGTGGCCTCAAGACTGAGGATGCGGGAGGTTATGCCGTTGAGTTGAGTGATGAAGCGCTGGATCGAGGTCGCACTTTGATCGCCGAGCACGCGAAGACCGCGGACGTGGTGATCACAACTGCGCAAGTGCCGGGCAGACGCGCACCTTTGCTGCTGACTGAAGAAGCCGTCAACGGCATGAAACGCGGGTCTGCAGTGATCGACCTGGCTGCTTCCACCGGAGGAAACTGCGCCCTCAGCAAACCCGATGAGACAATCGAGCGCCAGGGCGTAATCATTATGGCGCCATTAAATCTGCCGGCAACTGTGCCAGTTCATGCGAGCCAATTGTACTCGCGCAACATTACTGCATTCCTGTCTCTTATTATCAAAGACGGTAAACTCAACATCGATCTGACAGATGACGTTGTTGGCCCATCATGTGTTACGCACCAGGGCCGGATCGTGAATCCCCGTGTCGCTGCCGCGTTGCAGGCAGGTGTTTGAGGGGAACTGAAATGTCGGCCCCTGGAGAGAAAATACTATGTCAGCAGAAACACTAATCACGGCGCTCTACATTTTCGCCCTGGCGGCCTTTCTCGGTTACCTGGTGATCTCGCGCGTACCGCCGCTTCTGCACACGCCGCTGATGTCTGCAACCAATGCGATCTCAGGCATCTCATTAGTTGGTTCAATCGTTACTGCCGGCGCTGACTACAACACAGTGAGTACCATACTCGGTTTCACGGCTGTGGTTTGCTCAACCACCAACGTCGTGGGTGGATTTGTGATCACCGATCGCATGTTGAAGATGTTCAAGCGAAAGCCATCGGCAAAGAAGAAGGAAGGATGAGTAAGAAGAATTAGCCGCGGATAAACGCGGAAAACGCGGATAAATCAAAAGCCCAGAACCAAAGACCAAAAACCAAAAGTCCAAAGCCAAAGGCCCAAGGCCCAGAACCAAAGACCAAAACCAAAGGCCAAAACCAGAGACCTGTCTTTGTAAATGCAGACCTACTTCATCGAGTTAAGCTACCTACTAGCTTCAATCCTTTTTATCTTAGGCCTCAAGGGGCTTAGCCATCCGGAAACCGCCAAGCGCGGAATGCATCTCGCCGAATTCGGTATGCTGATGGCCATCATTGGCACGCTCATCCATCACGAGATCGTCAGTTACATCTGGATCCTATCGGGGCTGGCACTCGGCTCAGTGATCGGACTGGCAATGGGCTTGTGGGTGCCGATGACTGCAATGCCCCAGCGAACTGCGCTCTCGCATGCGTTTGGCGCCTTTGCAGCAGCGCTCGTTGGTATCTCCGAGTTCTATCGACACGGCGGGCAGCTCGACAAGATCACTATGGCCGCGCTCGGATTTGAAGTTATGCTGGGTGCGCTGACAACAACCGGAAGCCTGCTCGCTTTTGCCAAGCTGCAGGGTTTAGTTGGCGGCACTCCGGTAACCTACAAGGGGCAGAACATCTTTAACATGGCGTTGTTGGCTACCACGGTTGGAATCTTCCTCTATCTAATTGTTGTGCCGGGATCAATGCCACTCTTTTTTGCAATGGTGGGTTTGGCCCTCGTGTTTGGCCTTTTGCTGGTAATGCCGATTGGCTCGGCCGACATGCCGGTCGTGATGTCTTTATTAAATTCATATGCCGGTTTGGCTTCGGCGGCAACGGGGTTTGTGCTTTCAAACAAAGTCTTGATCATTGCAGGGACCCTTGACGGATTCTCGGGGTTCATTCTCTCGGTTCTTATGTGCCGGGCGATGAACCGTTCGATCACAAACGTGTTGTTCGGCGCTTTTGGGAGCGCGGCGACATCGGCAAAATCGGGCGACCAGCAAGGCGTCATGCGCGAAGTAGGTTTGGACGATATTGCGACTCAGTTAGCTTATGCTCGCCAGGTTGTTTTCGTACCTGGTTACGGGATGGCTACGGCGCAGGCGCAACACGCAGTGCGCGAGTTGGCCGATACGCTCGAGAAGAGAGGCGTCACGGTTAAGTATGGCATTCATCCCGTGGCCGGTCGCATGCCTGGTCATATGAACGTATTGCTTGCTGAAGCCAATGTGCCATATTCGTCCCTGTATGAGCTTGAACAAATCAACCCCGAGTTTCCTGCTACCGATGTGGCGATCGTGATCGGGGCCAACGACGTCGTTAATCCTGATGCCCGCGACAATCCTTCCAGCCCGATTGCGGGTATGCCCATCATGGAGGTCGATCGCGCGAAATCTGTCGTCGTGTTGAAGCGCGGCCAGGGAAAGGGCTTTTCGGGTTTAGAGAATCCCCTCTTCTTTAAAGATGTGACTGGTATGCTTTACGGCGACGCAAAAGATACTTTGACCAGACTGATCCAGGCAGTTCAACAAGCCTAATTATGAGAACAAGCATGAAAAGATTCCTAATAACCCTTGTCCTTGCAAGCATCCTTGTACTTCCCTACCAGCCGCTCCAGGCGCAGCGGAAAGTTGATAGGCCAAAGAGAGCAGTTGCAACATCGGTTGCCGCACAAAGAGGCGCCGACGTGATCGACGCCGCGCAACTGAAAGATTACCTGTCCTTCATTGCTTCCGATGAGATGGAAGGACGCGACACGCCTTCGCGCGGGCTCGACATGACGGCAAGGTTTCTGGCGATGAATCTGTCGCGCTGGGGGTTTAAGCCTGCCGGCGACGATGGGACCTTCTTTCAGAAAATCGCACTTCGTCGCGAGACGATCAATAAGGAGCAAACTCAAGTCCAGCTTAATGGCCAGGCTTTAAGTTTTGGCGAAGACTACATCCCACTGGCCAGGAGCGGGGACGCCAGCGGGCAACTCGTTTTCGCCGGTAATGGCTGGTTCATCAAATCCCGGAACCTCGATCCTTACAAAGGAATCGATGCGAAAGGGAAAATTGCAGTAATCTTTGCGCCCCTCAATGGACTGCCGCGCGGCATTCGCGGTTCAGATCTTTCCGGCAAGCGAGGTGAAGACTGGATAGACCCCGGTGAATACGCGTTTAAGGAGGGCGCAATTGCCACCGTGACTGTCCCCGATTTTCAGTTCATAGCTAACTGGGAGCGGAATCGTCAACGCCTAACTGAACGTGGTCCGACGGTGGTAGAAAAGTTTGAGACACCGGGACCGCCGTCGCGCATCCCCGGGGTAGTGGCTTCTCCGAGACTGGCGAATCTTCTGTTTCAGGGTGAGAAACAGAGCGCCACTTCGATCTTCGAAGCCGTCTTCGGAGGTGAAATGCCCGCGCCCTTTGAATTGAATCCAGAGAAGAAGATGAACATCAGTATTGCCGGCAAAGGCGACATGGTGTCGACGCAAAACGTCGTAGCGGTTTTTGAAGGCAGCGATTCTGATCTAAAAAATGAATACGTCGCCCTGGGCGCGCA
>Ga0136623_10000245_pt1 | contig 15009 bp, 13 predicted proteins | sample AntDrymUQ4492106_2_FD_104656 | JGI IMG/M metagenome (GOLD analysis project Ga0136623, IMG submission 104656) | Polar desert sand microbial communities from Dry Valleys, Antarctica - metaG UQ449 (21.06) | ecosystem: Environmental > Terrestrial > Soil > Desert | place: Antarctica: Dry Valley...
AGTGCCGGTCGCTATGTCGGACGACAAGCTGCTCGACCTCGCGCGTAAGTCGAAGCATGGTGATGTGTTCTCGGCTCTCTTTGACGATGGAGACACCGGCGGGTACGACTCTGGCAGCGAGGCCGATCTGGCTCTTTGCACACGGCTGGCTTTCTGGACTGGTGGTGATCCCGAAAGAATTGACAAGCTCTTTAGGCGCTCAAAGTTGGTGCGGGAGAAGTGGGGCAGGGATGACTACCGGCTCAGAACGATTGAGACAGCCATAGCGGGGTGCTCCACGTTCTTTGGGCAGCCACAGGCTGGAGGGGAGGAAACCACCGAGAGAACCGCTGAGGGGGAGGCTCCTGATCCCTCGGACAATATTCGCATTACTCCAATCAGCGCCGTCACAGCCGAGCCCGTAAGGTGGCTGTGGGAGGGCTGGTGGCCTCTAGGAGCCGTGTCCTTGATGGTGGGGGAGCCTGGGTGCAATAAGTCCACGCTCTGCTATGACCGGGCCGCACGGCTCTCTCAGGGCACTCTGTCGGGGTCTCTGTTTAATCAGCCGTCCAACATCTTAATTGCCTCCGCTGAGGACGCCCCTACCTTCACTCTGAGACCTCGGCTCGAAGCAGCAGGAGCAAACCTTGACCGCACAAGCTTTCTGCGGCTCGCGAGGGGTGAATCTGAAGGTGACATTCAACTACCCGATGAGCTACCACAACTTCGCACCTCCATAGAGCGCGCAAAAGCACGTCTTGTGATTATCGACCCTCTGGTGTCACATCTAACTAGCAGGGTTGACTCACACAGAGACCAGGATATACGCAAGGTATTAGACCCACTCTCTCGCATAGCGATAGAACTCCGGTGTTCCATTGTCTGCATCGTTCATACCAACAAAACGCCGTCAGGAGAATTTTTTATGCGTGTCGGGGGCTCTATCGGAATCACCGGAGCAGCGCGCTCCGGGTTGTTGGTTGCTGTCGATCCCACCGACGAGGATGAGAACACACCAATGCGGCTCATATTCCACGGCAAAAGCAACCTTGGCCCCAAGCAACGTCCGCTGAAATTCGAGGTTCAGTCCCTCGACTTGACCCCTGAAATCTCTACCGCCCGCATCCTGTGGAGGGGTGAGGCTATCGGCATCAATCAAGCTGACGCTCTCGGAGGGCGTCGGAGGGACGGCTATAACCCGGAGAGAAATGCTGCTCGCTTGTGGCTCAAACACCTGCTCGAACCAAAACCGAATCGGTCAGAGCGCGTGGCAACAATCCGTACCGAGGCCCACGATTCTGGTCACGCGTGGAGAACCATCGAGCGCGCTAAAGGTGAGCTGCACATTATTGCCAACAGAGAAGGTGGGATCGCTGAGTCGGGGTGGTGGGTATGGACGTTGCCAGAGGACACCGAACCTCCCCCTCCTCCATCCCCTGACGTTAGGCCATTTCTCGACCCCGAAAGTGCTAACACCCCCACACACGAAAGTGTGGCGGACTTAAGGGAAAACGACCCTAGAACGAGCACAAAAGAGCAGGTCAACACCCCTATTGTTAAGTCCGCCAAGGGGGTTGGCGGGGTTAGTGATAGCAACTCTGGTGGCGGCCTAAGCACAGACCCCCAAAAACAGCCCTCACAAAGTGATGAAGAAGCTGTGGTAGCGGAAGGTAGTAAAAGTGCGGGAGAGACACACGAAAACGCTACTACTCACACAGATGAAATCCCTAACCCCGCCACCGATTGGGGTATAGGAGGCCTTAAGGAAAACCGCAGGTCAGAGCAAAGACCGCCAAATAGCCGTGGCGGACTTAGTGATCCTCCAGAAAACCCCAGCCTTGAGCCTGATTACGTAGCTGATCGCTTTGATAGTGGCTCTGAAGATGAGGGGGAGGACAGATAGTGGATGAGGATATGAAATGCCTCAAGTGTGGCTCTATGACTGCACCTTACGGTGGTTTCGGAAAAGCAGAAGCTTGGCAACAGGTAGGCAAATATAGCTGCTGCATCGTGTGGTACGGGAATCCGTTTACAGGGCAGTTGTACGAGCGTGGTGCTAAAGGGCTGCAGGAGTGGCACCCTAAAACTGCGACCAAGACTGCACCTAAGCGCAAGCCTAAAACCACATCTAAGAAACCACGTCCCCGCAAACCTAAAGTACCCAAGCACCCTGCCAAGTTTAGTGACAACGTGCTTACCGCTATGTTGGCGATGTTGCCTAAGAAGGCTCTCGTACTTGACCCCTTTGCTGGCACGGGCCGAGTGCATCGTCTATCTGGCCGTGGACACAAGACAGTTGGTTGTGAGCTTGAGCTGGAGTGGGCGTCCATGCACCGCAATACCATCCAGGCCGATGCGTTGAATCTTCCTTTCAAGGACGACTCTTTCGACTGTATCGCTACGTCACCAACCTATGGCAATCGCTTTGCCGATAGCCACGAAGCTAAGGACGGCTCAGAGCGTCGTAGCTACACACACGACTTAGGCAGGAAGCTCCATCAGAACAACTCAGGATCGCTTCATTGGGGTGATGCCTATCGGGACTTCCACGAACGCGCATGGGCCGAGTCACTTCGAGTGCTCAAGCCGGGAGGCATTTTCATCCTCAACATCTCCGACCACATTAGGGGTGGCGAGCTTATGCCGGTCTCTGAGTGGCACATCAAAGCTCTAAAGTCTCTCGGCCGCGGCTTCATCCTTAGGGAAGTTATCGACGTACCAACCCCTCGAATGCGTTTTGGGGAAAACTCAGGAGCGCGTGTAGAGGCCGAGCACGTCATCAAATTCGAGGACACAGGTGAGCCTGACCACGTCTTGAGTGTCGAGGAACTGCAAGCTCTGGCCGACCAGTAGTCGCACCCGCCTCCTGAGCTGGATCTCCCTGCTCGCCTTACTGCTCACCCCTTACCCGTCGCTTTGCTCACCCTCGCCATAGCCTGCTCACGAGCACCCGACCGCGACGTGAATCACTGTCTTGGGCCTCTGAAACTGGTCCACCGCTAATGAGGGTCTTGAGGCCTCGGAAGAGACGGAAGGAGGATCATGGTGGTGAAGAGACGCAGCACACACCCATCAGGTGGTGCGCAAGCTGAGGGAGGCTGCGCCATCTTGAGGCCCCTCCTCTCGCCACAGCCTCTGGATCCCCTTGCGGTTGGCGTCCCAGCCCTCGTCTCTCGAGACCGCATACGCCTTGCGATAGCCCCAGCGCTTGTGCTTGCGGCTGAAGCCGTGCAGGCGGGCTCTGAGGGCGTCGTCGCCTTTGAGCGCACGACCGGGCGACGTTGGAGTCGAGCGATGCTGGCCGACGATTGTTTCCCTTCGCGACCCCCCTCAGAGCATCGATCTCGAGCTCCTTGTCTGAGACGATGCGCTTGAGGCGGGTGTTCTTGGCAAGCTCTCTGAGGCGCTTTGGCGTCGTCGGCCTTGAGGCCGCCGTACTGCTTGCGCCATCTGTGATAGGTCTGCTCGGAGATCTCCGGCTGCTTGGAGACGCGGACACATTCCTTGCCGCCGGGCCAGGAATCGGTGTGCGGCACCTCTCAGCTTGCGCACCACCTGATTCAGGAGCACCCCTCGATGTACTCCACGGCATCGCGCCTGCCAGAGCGGAAGCTGGTGACCTGTCGGCCGTCGGTCTCGAAGATCAGCGATAGCTCTGTCTGCTCCTCGGGTTCATAAACGAGATAGTGGCCCGAGGGATCATAGGGATGCTCTCTCACCTCGAGCTGACCTGGGTAAGTCTTCATGACTATGTCCTCGGAGGTTCCTATCCCGACACCCGACAGCGTGGAGATGGAACCCTCGGATACATCGACTCGAACGATCCTCTTCCCATTGACCATGAACGAGAGCCCTTCAGCCCAGCTCTCGGGTTGAGCGTATCCGCAGCCTCTCACGGTGCCGGCCGGGAGGGAAATGGCCATGCCGGCGGCCTCGGAGGCCTCCTCAAGCGTCATACCTACCGTGATGCGAGCGATGCCGTCGAGGCGAAGGCGCGACTCCGAGCTAAGAGGGGCATCGCTCGAAGAGATCGGCTCCTGGATTGAACTGAGCACCCTTATGTCGCCTTTCTTGGCCCCTATCGTTTTCGTAGTCTCAAAGCTGGGGCAACACAACGCGTCTGCGGGGGTGTAGGAACCAGTGGTGAGCTCGATGGTTGCACCGATCTGCGACACTGTCCCGCCCCTAGTTGTCATCTCACGATACGCGCTCTTGAGACGAGCTTCCTCCTGAGTCAGGACGTGAAGCTCCAGCGGCCCTGGGCTTGCGCCAAAGGGCTGGACCGCTGCTACCAGTTCATCTGATCCGTCGCTGTGGAAGTCGATCAGGCGAAGGAATGGGATGTCACTGCCGCCTGGGTCGCCGCGGCTTATCCCGAGGAGGGGCGCGTCGTCGCCGGGAGCGACGAAACGACTTGCGTCGAAGATCTTCTTCCATTTCGAACCACTCCAGGCAAATACGTGGATGTAGCGTTGTGAGAAGGGGTCATCGGGATCATCCGCTGAGGCGAGAACGATCTCCTCTGGAGCTTCCCCATCCATGTCGCCATAGAGCACATCTGTCTTCAAGGTCCCTGCTCGAAGCAGAGAGCCGATGCGCTTGCTTCTGGCGTCAGGTACGGGGTCGGGCACAGGATTAGTACTCTCACGGATCGCACTTTCCTCGTCAGGAGTGGAGATCGTTTTGGGGGAGGTCGGACTAATGGCGCTCGGGACATCCATCATTAACCAGCCAGCTGCGGCGACTATGCAACTGATGGCCACCAGAACTGCCAAACGAAACAGGCGGTTGGGTGAGCGACTTGGCGACGGCTCCTCTTGCAAAACGGTCTGGTGCCAAGTCTTCTCGACGATCGACGAGATGCGGTCGCTGGCTGACTGGTCGACGAGGGTGATCGATTCGCCGCCCAGCAGCTCGTTGAGAACCTCCACAGCCGTCGGCCGGGCCGCTGCACCCTTGGCCAGTGATCTTTTTACCAGGGATACCAGATCTCGATCAAGTCCGCTCAGGTCGGGGTCTTCGTGCACTACACGATAAAGCATTGCATCCGCCGTGCCCCAGCCAAATGGCGGGCGCCCCGTACCGGCGTAAGCGACCAAGGCGGCCCATGCGAAGACGTCGGCTTGCGCTCCCGTTACGAGTCCCCTGGCCTGTTCGGGAGCCATCCACGCGGGCGTTCCGAGTGTTATCCCAGTCATGGTCATCGACGTCGCGTCCGCGGCTCGAGCAATGCCGAAATCGATGACTTTCGGTCCGTCCGAGGACACGAGAATGTTGGTTGGCTTGAGATCCCGGTGAACTAGACCGACCCTGTGAATGGCGCCAAGTGCCTCAGCGAGGGCCAGGGCCAAGGCGCGTAGAGGCGCACCCTGCAGTGGACCCCGTTGTTCGATGAAACGATCGAGCGTTGGCCCTGCAATGAACTCAGTGACTAGGTAGGGAGGTGACGAATCGGTGTCTGCCTTGATCACTCTTGCCGTGTGCGCGCCCTCCACTCGCCTCGCCGCTTCCACTTCCCGACGAAAGCGGGACCTAAAGGATGCGTCGCGAGCGAGCTCCGAACGGATCACTTTGACGGCAACATTGCTTCCTCGCCCGTCGCTTCCCAGGTAGACGACTCCCATTCCCCCGGCACCCAGGCGGCCGATCAGCTTATAGCCGCCGAGGCGCTTGGGATCTGTAGCCAATCGCTCTAGATCTGTCTCCGTTTTCATCCGTTTATCGCGTCTCCCGGGAGCCGCCCGACCGCCTTTCAGTTCCTCCAGAACAGACCAACGAGTGGCTTGCCTCTTAACCGCCTGGCATTGCGCAATACACCGCGTCCTTTCGGCATATCGACAGGTTCGCCCCTCCCCTGAGGCAGACAGGGTTCAATTCGGTATTAAGCTGAAGAAACAGTTGAAGGATCCGGTACAAGTATCCTCCCCCTCCGAGGAATCCCAGATCGAAGCGCTCGTTGCCAGTGCCCCCGCACAGCCGGCCAGGTAGCGCCGCCCGACCTCGGCGAGCTCAGACAGCAGATTGGCCTCCTGTTCCAAGCCCTGGCTCAAGAGCTGGTCGATTTCCTCACGGACCACGGTGGTGAGCGGCACCCTTCTCACTGGCCTGAGCCTCCTTCGGTCTACTTGCAGTCTTCCGTATGGACTCAGGCCGCCTCGTTTTTACAGGAAATCTAGGACGTCATGCCGAAGCTCAGCGCGGTGCCCAGCCCGATCGATGCGGTGTCAGACGAGCCCGTCGAAGAAGCCCTCGCGCGCTAGGAAGACGAAGTTGTTGACCGTGGCGGGCGCTTGCTCCTCGAGCAGATCGATGCGGATGCTTCCGCACGAGGTCTTCAGCACGGCGGAGTAGTCGACACCGGGCTCGAGGACATCTTGGGGCGCCTCGTATTGTTGCGGTTGCGCCTCCGGAGGAGGCTGGGCGCCACATGCGGCCCTGGGGAGTGTCGTTGCTCTGGGGGATCTGGGCGCGGCCATGCTGGGTGCAGCAACGGTTTGATGGTTTGATCGGACGCGAGGTCAACAGTGGCACAATGGCGATCAGCAGCACTCCACCAGCGATGCCTGCGATCAGCCCTTGGTAAGGTGTAGCCCCGCGACCAGGCGGTGGCGGCAGCTGACTCTGGACCTCCGGCCAGAGCCGGCCCCCATACTGAGCATCTTCCTGCTCCGTTCACACTAGAAGAGGTACGAATACTTGCGAAGCTCGGTCTCGAGCGCCTGCTTCGCCCCACTTGATTGCCCGTTGACCGCGGACTCGATGGCGTCCACTAGCAGCTGGAGGGTCTGCGCCTGCGCGTCGTCGAGAAACGGTATGACCTTGGTTCGCGCTTTGTCGACAAGATCTCGCGCCTCTCGGTCTTCGACACGGCCAAGGCGTACTTTTTTTTCCGACGAGGCGCGGCTTCCGGATTCCATCGTTTCGTTAACCTGTCCTGCGAGCTTCACTAGAGCGCTGCGGTCTTTGGTCACTCCAAAGCTGATGGGCATCCGGTCAAGGGGGGGAATCAATTCATCGCGCTCCACATCCCTCAGCGTTACCCAAATGATTCCGTCGACGTCGTACTCGTACACGAACTCAAGAGAGATGTCTCCCACGGCACGGGGCTCTGGGATGCGCACGTCGCCCTGCCAGACCACCACGTTGTCCGAATGATCCAGAGGCTTGCTGACATCCCCTTCCATCACCACGACGTTCACGGTCTCCTGATGGTCGACGACTGGGTGGTAGGTTTTCGCCCGCTTCGCAGGGATCTTGTGGTTGCGGGGGATGATGTCGTCGAAGGCAAGAGCCCGAGTCCTTCCGTCGATGACGACGGTTCCCATAGCATGCTCAGTCGAGACGAAGTAATCGCTCGTCTCCAGCTCGCCGGTCATGATCGCAGCCGCGATCGCGGCGCCTTCACCAACAGCTGTCATGGGATCTATCCTGCCGGTCGGTTCGTGACCTAGAACCTCCGACACGAAGCGTCTTACCGCGGGGACCTTGCTGGTACCTCCAACCAAGACCAGGGCGTCGATCCCCGAGGGCTCCATCTTCATATCCGCGAGACACTGCACGATCGGGTCTCGCGTCCGTTCAACCAGTGGGCGAACCGCATCCTCGAAGACTTTGCGCGTCACTCGGTGATACTCGCCGTTTGGGAGCTCAACGTTCGTCTCGTCCTGCGTCGAGAGGAGGATCTTGGCCCTTTCGACCGCCAGCCAGAACGCCGTCTTCTGCGTCCCGCTCCATGAATCATGGCCAGGAACAGTCTCCAGGATCTTGCGACCGAGCGCTTTGTCGAGGTCCAGGCCACCCATCTTGGGGATCCCTTTGGAGGCCTGTTCGAAGAATGTGCCGTCCTGCGCCTCCAGCAGGGTGACGTCCAGCGTGCCGCCACCGAAGTCGTAGACGAGCACTGTCTGTTCGCCGGTGGCCCGCAGGCCGAAAGCCATCGCTGCTGCCGTTGGCTCGTTGATGAGCGTCAGCACCTCGATGCCGGAGAGTCCCGCGCAGATCTTCGTGCGATACCTCGCCGGTCCTCGGCTGTTGGCGGGAATCGTGACTACGGCTTGATCCACGTCGAGACCCTGTCCAGCGGCTGCCTGCTTCATATGTGCGAACATCAGCGCCACGACCTCGTCCACAAGGACAGTCTTGTCCCCAACGCCCACCGTCTCCTCCGTCGCTAGGAGTCGCTTCACCGCAAGGAGTCCGTCGCTGGCTCGCTTGGCTGCCCATCCAAACACTGGCTCCTGGCCGTCTAGTGCGAAGACAGACGGGAGCACCTTGTCGAAGCCCATCTGAGCCCAGTCAGCTGGCGGCGAGTCGATCGCCACTGGCTCAGGCTTTCCGCCCGTGAATGCAGCCAACACGCAGTTGGTGGTTCCGAAGTCGATCCCGACGGCCGTCATGCGGATGCCTCCTCAGGTCTGTCATCAAGTTCGGTCGATGCAAGTGTTGCGGATGCTTTCTTAGGGCTACCCGCCCAACGGGCCTGGCCCATGGCGATCAGTTGCCCTGTCTGTGGGTCCACGTATGCCGGCGCGAGAACTTCAAGCTTCCCGACTCCCGCATCCCCATCGAGTACCTCGTAGAGATCGGGATTCGGCTCTATCACAGCGGCAAGACCAGCCTGCTGCATCCACTCCTCGACCAGAGACTCGAGACCCTCAACGTTGGCACCACGGCGAATCGCCCGAGAGAACTGCGCGAGCTGCACCAGGTGTGCCTGCCGGCTTGACGCGGCAACGGCAACCTGCTTACGGAGTCCGTCGTAGGCATCAGCGGAGGTCGAAACTTTCGGGTCCATGACGACCAGCGCCGTCTTGAGCGTGTCGAACTGCGCCTTGAGTTCCATGAGCATCTCTCGGTTCTTGGTGATGAACATCACGTGCTCCCTTCTTCTTCTTGGTCCGGAGGCCAGCAACTGACGTGCGGGCCCAGAGCGGCTAGCACACTCTTGGACACGGATGCCACCGCTCGATGGCGGATCCCGTTGAACGCCTCATCCGTCAGCGGACCTGACCGTCTCGCCATGGGAACGGCTCGCGGGTTAAAAAGACCATGCCCTGAGGGAGCGTCGAGGATCCCGGGGGCAGCTGGGACACGGAACACCTCCACGCCGGACGCGGGGTCGTCAATAACCTGCTCAACCTGGTGAAGCGCCCAAGTGACGTCCTCGGTCGAGTAGGGCGTGTCCTGCCGTTGTCGAAGCTCCCGGGACCGCCGAGCGGCGGCGCGGCGAGCTTCGCCTCGCGTGGCCCCGTAGGGAACGCCGAGGATCACATATGGGTTCCGCCGTTCGTCCATCACGAACTCCTCAGACGATTGAATTCGGTCAGCAGTTGACGGATCTCGTTTCGGAACTCGCTGAGCTGGCCAGTGAGATCAGGGTCCGATACGTTGGCGATGATCCGTTCGAGTATCCGTTCGGTGTCGGAGAGGAAGTCCACAGCTGGCTGCGTGGCGCTTCGCAGCGCCGATCGGTTCACCTGATGGCTCGGCACGCCCCTCACGCGGATCAGGACGTCGTTGTACAGATCGATCACCTCGCTGGACTGATTCATCCTCGCGAGGGCGATAGTTCTGGCGACCCTCATGATGGCAAAGTCGAGGAGGCCGCTTGACCTCTCGCGCTCCTGGGCCTTGACCTCGTCAATCCTTTGCCGGGCCTGGGCGACCAAGTCAAGGAAACGCTCCTTGGGCTCAGCCTCGCTTGGGTCGATCTCCGCGCAGATCCCAACGACCGTGAACCCAACGAGGTCGATGTAGGCCTCCGCTTCCATGGGCAGCCCCCTGTCGATGAGCACCAACCCGAAGGAGGTAGCCATTGGGTTGGCCTCCTCGGGGTTAAGCGCCTCGAGCGCCGAGCCGACGAGGTTGTCACGCTCATCGGTGGCCCATTCGGGAGCGTCCTCGCGTGCCACGACGCCGGCGAGGGCCTTGACGAATTCTTGGAAGTCTCGCGCCTTCGCTTGGTAAACGGCCGCAGCCAGAGAACCCTCAAACCGGCTGCCACTAAGTTGGCCAGGCCGGCCGAGCCAATCCTCATCCCACCTCGACATCGTCCGCGTGAACCGGACGAACGAAGCTTCGTCGATATCGCTTCGAACTAGTGTCCGGAGCGCGTTCCTGAGTTGGGTGGGCAGTACGTGCTCGCTTTCCTGCGTCTCCCACGGATCGGGGTCCGCGTACCAGAGCTCCAACGCCCGGCGTGCGGCGGCGACCCGCATCCCGAGGGTTGGAGCCTCGACGGCGAGCTTCCCTAGGTGTTCGCCCGCGAGCTGAGGCTCGAGGGATGCAGCGACGACCCCGATGTTCACCTGCAGCCCCTCGGTATAGCTGCCCTCAAGGGCGGAAGACAGTGCCGCGATCGCGTCCGCGTCGTCACCAAGCTCCCACTCGGCACAGGCGATGAGGTTCAGAGCCTCGTCTCGGGTGTGTTCGTCTCGTGCGACCAGGAGACAGCGCTTCGCCTCGCTGAGGGCGCCTTCCCAGTCCCAGTCCCACAGTCTCGCTACAGACCCGGAGAGTGCGCGCCACGCAACAATGCCCCGCAGCGCGGGTCTCGACGCACTGAGGTTGTTCAGTGCCGAGGGATCCTCCGGCAATAGCGGAGCGAGGACTGGCCACGTCGTTCCGTCGGTCAAGACCTCGTTCGACGCGTGATCGATCGAACCCTTTGCCAGGCTCTGTGCCAAGCTCGCGACCTTGTCCCGGGTTAGGCCTTCGAAGCTCGCAAGCCCGCCGACCGCACCCTCGAAGTCGCCGGTGCGAAGAGCCTCGAGGAACTTGAATTGATCGGAGATTTGACCCTTTGCCAGAGATGCAAGTGTCTCTCGGTCCGAGCGGAGGAACGCCCGCCGGGCCAGCTCCGCCTGGTAGTTCAGCTCGACGAGGTCGTCGTGGCCCAGAACCTCAGGATCCGTCCTGGCGAGAACGTACTTGGCATGCGGCTTCTCCCTATCTGCTGCCGACACGATGAGTGCACCCAGCTCAATCGCGTCATCCATGAGACACTCCGGAGCGTCCTCCAGGTCGGCGAGAGTGATCTGAGGGGCGGGCCCGCCTGAACGGGTCGCCTGCGCGAGCTGGTAAAGACGAGACTCCGCGCCGAGCTTCCACGTGTCGTCGGGCAAAGTCGACCGAGTCTCCATCGCATTTACAAACCGGGCTGCAAGAGCTCGCGGGAAGGTCACCTCAGCGTCCTCCGGCACCTTGTCAAGTACCGCGCCTGCGGAACGAAGCCAGGTCTCGTCGTCTAGGTTGTCGTCGTTGAGCGTGCTGAGCAAAGCTTGAGTGATGGGACGGTCACCGAAGAACTGCAGTTGGCGGCGAATCTCATCGTGTTTAGTCAAGTCCGCCTTGATCGTGCCCATACATCGAAGGAAGACGAGGTCTTTCGTGGGGTACCGGTCTCTAGGGAGCCGGAGCAGGCGCTCCAAAGCCATGGCATTCTTCCCTCGGGCGGCGTAGTAGCTCGCGACGAGGAAGTCGCGTTCACTTTTCGTAAGTTTGATCCTGTCCAGCCACGCGGGGCAGTCAGCGTCGAGAGCGTCAAGGGCGAAGGCCCGTGCGTCGTGGATCGATCGATTGATGAGCGTGAGCACAAAAGAGGTGATGAGCTCGTCGAACTTCTTCCGATCGTTGGGCTTGATCCTGCGCGAAGCGCTCACAAGCGTCCATGCCGATGAACGCGCTCCGCTCTTGGCCCTGCCGATGTCACCCAGTTTCTCCCCCGGCGCCTCGCTGACGCTGGCATCGGGAAACGCCAGGAGGGCGGATGTCGCGGTCTCCGCCACGACGAGGCCCGATCTACTGCGGAATCTCTGACGGATGCTTGCGGTTGCGCCGATGAGTTCGGACCGGGAGACGCGCCTCGGTCGGCTCGACAATCCGCACGCGCTGCAGGGGTCCGAACCGGGGTCGGGCACGCCGCAGCTCCAGCAGAATTTATTGGTCGCGGCACCAGGGCGATGGGTTTGGTTCGCTGCGAGCATTCTTCATCTCCGCTACCTAAGGCATTCCCCCTCGACGGAGTGTCGGCTTAACCCATTCATCCCTTGAGCAGGCGGTCCCGGTTTCTAAGAGTAGCGATGCGAAATTGGATGAGTACAGAGTCAAGGCCCTGGTCAGCCGCTTGACCGATGGGTCAATTTGATCGCGAGACCTACCTACCCCCGGGTTGCGATCTCATCGGGCTGATCGGGCGAGCACGAGATCGCCAGCAGAGCCATCACAAGAGCCACGAAAATCCGATGGTTCACGAACCCCCCTCATCTCCGGCCCCTCAATTGAATGCTGCTCACGGTCATTCATCATTCTTGTTCCCTAGTTTGACGCTTGAATAGGCGTCTCGCTCAACCCTGCTGAGAAAGCCGTCTCGGATTCGCGGAGGCAGGACCTCCTGCTCGATCGGCGAATTCCCCAGACCGCAGTGGATGCGTTCAAGATCATTGAGCTCGAGGCAGCGCCAATTAGAGTCGCGTCATCCTCATCGGCCAGAGGGTGAAAGGAAGGCTTTTCGACAGAGGGGTGGCGGCTCGGCTCGCGGACGAGTCCCAGCATTACTGGCTGCACTAGATTTAGCTCAGGGGGTAGAGCGTCGGACTTCTATGCTCCTGGTGAATACCACCAGGAGCCGTTCTGGACCCATCCAGCTGGTTCGAGCCGCTGCCTCAACGCTTCCCTGAACCGCTTCCTTCGCCCGGCGGCTGTTTGCTTGAACCTGCTGGGAGGAATCACTTTGCTTGTGTTCACCCGACAAGCGCCACGATCATCTGACCACTTGAGCCATTCCGCGTCTCGGTTATCAAGGATGGCTTCTGCGACTTCCGCAGCGGCACTCATGGCATCCCAGGGCGGTGCCTTGGGCTTCAGTTGTCGGTGGCCGACGAGCGTTGATTCGGCGGTTCCCTCTACCGTGTCGACTGTCCAACGTTGTACGTCGACCCTGGTCGAACCGAGCACGGTTCCGCCATGTCGTTCGATCTCGAATGTCAGGACTGGAGGGATCCACTCCAACGACCCTGCACGTTGGCGCACTTTGTGCTCAGCCATCGCTTCCATGTCGCCACCGTCTAGCTCGTGCCAAGCGTCGGCCACCGCTTCGCGAACCGTCGAGGCCAAGTCTCCTCTGAGGGGACCGGGCTTCAAGGACTCAACTGCGCGGCGTAGGTTCGTCAGGCTTTCAATTTCCTTCTTCAACCTGTTTCCCTCCCCTTGCATATGTGTCTAAGTGGCCGATTTAGCAGCGGCAATCAAAGCTGCGGCCAAGCGTCTTGTATGGCGGTGGTGATTCGAAAATTGCTCACCAGTCTAACCGATTGTGCTGCATTTCGCCGCCTTCCGAGTCCCGACAGCGACGACGTTAACGGTCAAACTTCACTGTGAAGCCCCCAGACCCCCATGGGTTTGATAGCGACGGCGATGGAGTGGGTTGTGAGAGCTGACATCCCGGAGCTTCACCATGCACCCCATCATCTGAGCGACTCCAGGGACCATGTTGAATGCACACGTTGAACATACATGTTGGTGTTGGTGCCAAGTTTCAGTGTCATCGCTGCAAAATCGCACGCGCTCTCGGTGTCAACACCGAGTGCACACATAAACGCTGGTCTTATATAACGCGGTAGCGACGTGTGCATAGTTGAGAGCTGTGGGAGAATGAATGATCAGCTCATTGTGTAGATCTGGTACAAGTCTTCTTGTTCCGCTCTTATAGCCCAGCCTCGCTCAACGCAACCCCGATGCGGCGTAGCATCGTGGGCTCGAGTTCTGAGGCCAGAATCTCGGCCACCACGTCCATGTCCGGCACAGGCTGAGGGCGTAGAGTGTTGAGCAGCCGCAAGCACTCTCGGACCTCGAGCAACTTCGAAACGACGGCGCCATCTGGACTCGTAATCCCGACGGGAGCATTTGGCGGTGGGACGAGCCCACGTCGCAATGGCTACTTTGGAACAAGACCGAACCCCCGCCGAGACCTCCCGCAAAGTGGTTGAAGGAAGTCGAGCGGCAGGATCGCAAGGCCCTGAATGAGGAAAGAGGGGCCGTGAAGGAAAAGGAGCGTATAGAGAAGGCGTTTTCCCAAAGCCCGGTCGGTCGCGCACGGGCAGCGCGGGAGGCTGGAGATCGAATCTTTCAGATTGACCTTCCCATAGAGAGGACCGCAAGGACGGTGCTCTCCTATTTGAGCTATGGGGCCGGGGGCGGAAACGTCGCAACCAAGAAACAGATGACCTCGATGGGACAGGTGTTGGAGGCAATTGAAGCCGAGGGCTGGGTACTCGAAAGCGCCGATTTCATCTACAAGCCTACGGGATCGATCAGCCGGGACAAGCTGCTCTCCAGCGGGCAAACCGCCGAAACTACTGGTGAGATCATCGGCATCTATCTGTTTCGGGCCGTTGAGAGAACCCCCGATCCCTGAGAGGGCTGCTGTGTGCCAGGGGCTTTACGCTGAGGGCTTAGAACGGCGCACAGAAGCGCCTCAGACGGCAAAGAGCCCCCCGGCAGTCGGGGAAACGGTTAGCAGGGGAACCGACCGGCGAGACCGGGGGATATCTGGCGGGCTGGATCGACTCGGAGGCCGCCATGACCAAGTGACGGTTGAAACCAGACCCAGCCCGCCAAACCGCTTTACCGGGGCATGGGTGCTCCGTGCAGCTTGACCGCCTTCTTGAGCTTTTCCGATCATCCTCGCGACTGCAAAAGCGAGCTCGCGTGTCGCGGGCAGGACGTCTGCAATTTCCTTTGGATCGGGGCCGAGTTTGGGCTCGGTGTCCTCGTCGAGCATCGGGGGGCTGTAATCGGGTGCTGACCATCCCGCACCTTTGAGGCTCCGAAAAGCGCAGACCGACCCTCGCTGTCCTCAACGGGGAGTGCGCTGCCGGCCGCATGTGCGAGCCCTTCAAGCAGTCGAGCACGGGTGGAGATCATCGAGCCACTTACCAACCGTTCGCACGTTCAGCTTCACTCAAACGGCTCACTACAAACCCCTCACTACCAATGTTGATGTTGATAGATACATGTCGATGACCACTGGCG
>Ga0136623_10000246_pt1 | contig 14962 bp, 18 predicted proteins | sample AntDrymUQ4492106_2_FD_104656 | JGI IMG/M metagenome (GOLD analysis project Ga0136623, IMG submission 104656) | Polar desert sand microbial communities from Dry Valleys, Antarctica - metaG UQ449 (21.06) | ecosystem: Environmental > Terrestrial > Soil > Desert | place: Antarctica: Dry Valley...
CGTTCAACTCTCTTTCTCAGTTCGCCTGCTGCTAAAAGTTTCGTGAATTTTGGCTCTAATCCTTCTTTTTCCGTGTGCATTATAAGTGTATTTGGTAATGATTCTTTCAGGCGCGACGGTTTTTGCAAGCTGCCACGTGAAATCCATTTCAGTATTGATCGTGACAGTTGCCATTCGCGTTTCGCGCAGCATCAAAACGCTGCCGTAAAATAAAAAAATAATGCCGATAATTCCGATTGGAATCGGCATCCAGCGATAAATACCCAAAAGCCCGACGATGGCAATCGAAACGCTGGTCAGAATAAAAAATCCGAGACCGTAATAAAACGCGCCCATCGCGCGCTGCAAAATCCGCGAGCGGCTCGTCACTTTATCGAGCAGGAAAAAAATTGTTTCGAGTCGCTGATCATAAAGCGGAATCGCGTCTTTGTCCGGCGCAACGATCAGTTCGCTCAGACGTTTTTCGAGTTCGCGCGCACGGTCAACGACGCGCCCCAATCGCGTCGATGTCGAAAGCACGAGTGAACCCGTCGCCGAAATCAAAAGCGTCGGCGTGACCATCGCCGTCAAAAATTCGATGGTCGAATTCAACACGTTCGGATTGACAGAGAAAACTTCGCCAGCCATAAGAAGATTATTTTAACGCGAGTGACGCAAAGACGCGAAGGAACAAAAGTAAAAAGTAAAAAGTAAAAAGTAAAAAGTAAAAAGTAAAAAGTAAAAAGTGTAAAATAATTTTGAATTTTGAATTTTGAATTTTGAATTTTGACTTTAACTCCTTGCGTCTTTTTCGTCCCGGCGTTAAAAATTAAATTATGACTGAAATCAAACGGATGCAGGGAACGGTCGTTACTCTGCAATACGAAAGCGAAATTTTGAGAAACAATCCGCCGGGCGACGAATACGTCCGGGACGTGATTGTTTATCTTCCGCCCGATTACGATAAAAATAAGCGTTATCCGACGGTTTATTGTTTGACCGGATTTACCGGACGCGGACGAATGATGCTCAACGACAACGCTTTTACGCCGAATTTTGCCGAACGAATGGACGCGCTTATCAGTGAAGGAAAAATCAAACCGATGATTGCCGTTCTGCCCGATTGTTTTACGCATTACGGCGGCTCGCAATATATCAATTCGAGCGCGACGGGCGATTACGAAGATTATTTAACCGGGGAAATCGTGCCGTTTGTTGACGAAAATTTCAGGACGATGCGGGATAAAAACGCCCGCGCCGTGATGGGCAAATCTTCGGGCGGTTACGGCGCGTTAATTATGGCAATGCGCCACGCCGATTTATTTGGTTTAGCTTGTTCGACGAGCGGCGACTGTTATTTCGATTATTGCTATCTGCCCGATTTTCCGAAGGCTTTTCGCGCGATAAACGGAAATCCGCTGCGAATCGTCGAAAAAATGTGGAATGAAGAAGCGAAAAAAGGCAAAGATGATTTTGCCGCTTTGAATATTATCGGGATGAGCGCGTGTTATTCGCCCAACGGGACGGATTTTGATTTGCCGTTTGATTTGAAAACGGGCGAAATACGCGAAGAAATCCGGCGTAAATGGCTGGCGCACGACCCGGTTTATTTAGTGGAAAAATACGCGGAAAATTTAAAATCGCTAAAACTTCTTTACGTTGACGCGGGAACGCGCGACGAGTTTTATCTCGACATCGGCGCCGGAGTTTTGTGCGAAAGATTGAAAAAATTCGATGTTCCGCACATCCACGAAGAATTCGACGACGGGCATTTTAATATTTCTTATCGCCAAAATCACTCGCTCGAATTGATTTCAAATGCAATCGAAAGCTGATTAAAAACGCGCTTTCAATCGCGCCTTCTTATCATCTTAAAATGCGTTTCAGTTTCGTCAAAAATCTCAAAACCGAGTTTTTCATATAACCTGCGCGCCGGATTTACTTTCAAAACCTGCAACCGGACCGGATTTTTCGATTCGTTCAGCAGATTCTTAATTATTTTCGTGCCGATGCCTCGATTTTGAAACTCCGGCAAGATTCTAATGGAAACTAAAAGCGTTTCGGTTTCCCGCTCAATCGTCCGCCAAAAACCGGCATCAACGCCGACGACGACAATAATTTTACCATCTGCCGGATTAAATTTTTCGGTAAAATCCAGTCTTTGCCAATCTTCATCCCAATCCCACGTTTGCGCGACGTAATCTTTCAAAGCCAGGTTATGAAGTTTCCACAAAAACTCTAAATCGTTGTTTGTAATTTGCCGAAAATCTATTCGCATTTTCCAAAAATTTACGATTAATTTTGTTTTGCCGAAACGCGCTCGACTTCCGCGTTCATTCTGCCGGTCAGCATATAAAACATCATTTTGTAATCGGAAACGAACGACCAGAGCGGGTATTTGAAAGACGCCGGTTTATTTTTCTCGATGACGAAATGCGAAAACCACGCGAAAGCGTAACCGACCGCGAAACAAAGCGGCAGATAAAGCCAGTTTCCGCTGCGAATAACCCAGACGAGCAAAACAATTCCGAGCGACGTGCCGACGAAATGAAAAAGGCGCGTCATCGGCTGATTGTGTTCGGCGACGTAAAAATCCCAAAATTCCTCGTAGCTTCTAATGTTCGCAATATCTTCTACCATAAATTTTTTATCGCAATGCTTCGGTTACGAAGATACTGACAAACCATCCAACAACGCTTAAGACCGCACCAACGATGACAAAAACAAAAATTGAAATTAGCGCGGCAATCCAGAAATTCATTGATGTTTTCGTCGTCAGAAAATTTGTTGCGACGACACTCAAAAAGGCTGTCAGCAGCGAAACGAGCAAAACCCAGACGATAAACAAAATCAAACCCGGGGTGGCTTGTTGTTCCGAATAACCGTTCAAACCCAGCAATAAAGCGAAAAACAAGACGACGCCGACGCCGATATTAACCAAAGCCGTAATCGTAAAAGGGATGAATTTCATAAAAAAAACTACGAAAAGAGTTTTGATTAGTTTCCGAATAAACCAAAAAAACCTAAATTTTAACCGTCAAAAATTAGCAGCTTACGCACTTTCGTGTCTTGCATTTTAGGAATTTACGCGGCGCGTTTCAATTCGGCGGACGGTTTTTCCGTATCGAAAACGCGAATTTGTTTTGCCCAACCGAGTTTTTCAAAGACGCGAATCATCAACCAGTTCATATCGAATTGATACCATTTCAAGCCGTGCCTGGCTGAAGTCGGGAAAGCGTGATGATTGTTGTGCCAGCCTTCACCGAAAGTTAGAATTGCGACAAACCAATTATTCGTCGAATCGTCGTTCGTTGCAAACGGTCGTTTGCCGAAAATATGCGACAAAGAATTAACAAACCAGGTCGTGTGCCAGCCGATGACGACGCGCACGAAAACGCCCCAAAAAAACATTCCCCAACCGCCGATGCCGTATAAAATAAAAGCCGAAACAATCAGCGGAACATAATAATATTTCGCCAGCAAAACGTGAAATTTATCCTTCATCAAATCGGGAACGAAGCGTTTCAAGGTCGCCGCGTCGTGGTCTTGCGCCGTTCCGAATAAAACCCAACCGATTTGCGCCCACCAAAATCCCGGACGAGTCGAATGCGGGTCTTTCTCGGTTTCGGTAAAAGCGTGATGAATGCGGTGCGTCGCCACCCATTTCGGCGCGTCGTCCTGAACGGACATCGTTCCGAAAACCGTCAGCGTATATTCGAGCCATTTCGGAGCTTTAAAACTGCGGTGCGTCAAAAGGCGATGATAACCGAGTCCAACGCCTAAACTTCCGACAATCCAGTTTCCGATAATCATCGCCGCAAAGTTTTCCCAGCTAAACATAAAAAGAGCCGGAATTACCAAAAGATGAAATGTAGTAACGATAAATAAATTTTTCCAATTGATATTTTGACGAGATTGCTCGAATTCGATGACGTTTTGCATTTATTCCCCTGCGCGATTTATAAAATTAAGACAGTTTCAGATTAACAGATTGACGGCGGGGCAAACGTAATAATTATGTAAGAGTTGTCTTTTGAGAAGACTTTCGGTAAAAACATTGCGGGAGAAATATTTAGTGAACAGTAATGAAAAATCTTTATCCGAATAATTCGCCGCGTAAATTCTTTCGCCGCCTGCAAAGTCTATTTTTACTAACCGCGATTTTAACTTTAACCGCCGCAGCGCAGGAAAGATTAGTTTTAATCGGCGGCGGAAAGCGTCCGCCCGAATCAATCGCGCGATTCGTTGATTGGGCGGGCAGGGAAAAAGCGCGAATTTTAATCGTTACGTGGGCGAGCGGCGTTCCCGCGGAAAGTTTTGACGGCATCAAAAAAGATTTTGCCGCCTATAAAATCGCCGCGATTGAAAACGCGCCGCTCGCGCCGCTCGATGCTGAGAGACGCGCCGCTTTTTTAAATCAACTCAAATCGGCAACCGGAATATTCTTCACCGGCGGCGACCAGAATCGAATTATGGAGGTTTTGCAGGACGAAACGCTTTTCAACGCTCTGCGCGAAAAATACAATGCGGGCGCGGTCTTCGGCGGCACGAGCGCCGGAACCGCCGCGATAAGCGATCCAATGATGACGGGCGAAGCCGATTTAAAGATTATTGACGGCGCAAAAGTCGGTGTGCGAAAAGGTTTGGGACTGCTGCCGAATGCGATTCTCGACCAGCATTTTATTGTGCGCCAGCGGCAGAATCGTTTATTCGGATTGATTTTGAAAAACCCGCAAATGCTCGGCATCGGAATTGACGAAGATACCGCGCTGCTTGTGGAAAACAACCGCCGCGCCGAAGTCGTCGGTGTGAGCGCAGTGATGTTCGTTGACACGCTCCGGCGAAAAGGCGCGATTCTGATTCACATTTTAAAGGCGGGAGAGAGTTTCGATTTGAAAAAGCGCAAGATAATTTTCAAGACTAAAAAAGCGGTTAATGCAAACTAAACTTTTTCAAATGGAAATTTTCAATTCACAAAAAGACGCTTTAGCCATTCGACAAATTGCTCACATTTTGGATTTTCGGTTTGCAGATATTTTGCTGTGATTGCTGTCCCGAAAGGTTTTCCGGGTTCTTTTTGCCAAGCTAAATATGTATGAATTTCGGCTTTCGTGGTGTGGTCGGCTTCTTGTTTGATAAACGGCTTATCTTCTAAACTATCAACGCAGCTTTTTGCTTTTTGCCAAGTTTTATTATTTTCGGGTTCGGGAACAAGAAGTGTCAGAAAAGTTTCCAAATATCCGCGTGTGATAACATTGTCGGGCATTATCCAAACGCCGAATGTCGGTTTAAATTCTTGTTTGATGATTGTTCCACTTGCATCAGGAATATCAGGGATTATTTTTTTATCATAATCAGCTTTTCCTAGAATACTTGTAATTCTTTGCCACTGAATATTTAAATCTTCGTCGGCATCAATCACAATTCCCAAACAATTGTCAGGATTTCCGTCAATAAGCGTTGAGTCTGTTTCTTCAAGGACATTTTCAAGACCTTTTTTGTCTTTAATTATGAAAGAGTCTTTTGAAATTTCGTAAATATCACGAATGGCGTAAATAACATGCTCGTCATCTTTGCCTTCGACCAGGAGAATTTTATTCACAACTAACGCACCTCGACATCGTGATTTACAGCTTGAGCCAATCTATCTTCGTTAATAGTTTTCGCAACAATCTTTTCACCATGTCTTTCAAGCCGAATCAACATTCCATCATCCTTTACGTCATTTTCATTGGCAATTTGAGCAAATGCTTCAATACAGTCTTTGCTGTGCGTCGTGGCAAAAACTTGAACATTCAAATCTTTCGCCGTTTTGAAAATCAATTTCCAAACATCAGGCAGAACCGAATAATGTAATCCGCTTTCAATTTCGTCAACGAAAAGAACGCCATATCGACAACTTGATAACGCCAATGATAAACCCAGTAATCTAGTCATACCATTACCAAATCGTTTAATTGGAAGTTTAGAAGACTCATTTAATACTTCTACATAAGGTATTAAGTTATTTGAACCACTAGGCACTCCTAAAAATGAAATATCAATAATTCTTTTTTCAAGAAGTTGCATTGCGCTTATTACAGACTTCTCCAAATTATTTTTATTTATATCGTCCCACAGTGCTAAAAGTTGATTGTCTCTTAAACCCTCCACCGGCATTAATTCATTGTTAATTCTATGAAACCTTTTCATTTCAACATACCAACTATCATCTAATGCAGTGTAATACTCTAAATCAGTTTCTCCAGAATTTTCTTTTATGTATTTAATTTCGACTGTGCTACCTTCATCTTCGGAGAACATCTTTGAGTTTTTTGCCAGTTTTTCTCCTATCTCAGTTAATCTTCCTTCTTTTGTGCGTAATTCTGGTAATGAAATATATAAGACTTCATCATCATTATTAACTCGCCCTTTTATTACTAAAGTTTTTTTGTTATTTACAGCATTACCGCTTGATATAAAAAGAGGTTTGAAAGATAAATTAACTATTACTCCTCTATTGCTAGGCTGTTCAACACCTCGATGCGCCTCATCTCGAGATAAGAGAAGCTCTATAAGAAGTTGAAAATGTCCTCTGTTCACGTAAGCATAAACAGCTTCAAGCAAAGCCGTTTTACCAACATTATTTTTTCCGACAATCAAATTTACCCGACCGAGTTTTTCAATCGTCAGATGTTCAAAACAGCGATAACCTTTAATTTCGAGCGAGTCTAAAAGAAGTTCGGATTTATTCTTTTCGCCCGTTTCAACTTTTTCGGTTTCTTCAACGGTTGTTGTCGGCATAGTTTTTTGTGTTCTATGTTTTGCTCAAATTAATCAGCAAAAGCCACGCTCAATTGTTTCAGCGGCATTGATTTTCTCGCGTCCAATTCGTCAATATTTTCACGATTGACGTATTCATACAAAATATCGCGCTGCTGTGGAATGAATCCGGCTTCGGAGATTTGGTAGCGCAGTTCTTTTTCGTTTGCCTGCGTGTCCGCGCCCGCCGCTGAAACGACGTTTTCTTCAATCATAATTGAACCCATATCGTCCGCGCCGAATCGAAGCGCGGCTTGTCCCAAACGTAAACCTTGCGTCAGCCAGGACGATTGAATGTGCTGCACATTATCCAAAAAAATGCGCGAAACGGCGAGCATTTTCAGGTAATCAATGCCGGTCGGTTCTTCGGTGATTTTGCGTCCGAGCGCGGTGTTTTCGCGTTGAAACGTCCACGGAATAAACGCCGTGAAGCCGCCGGTTTCGTCCTGCACGTCGCGGATTCTTTGGAGATGTTTGACGCGGTGCGAAATGTTGTCGCCGATGCCGAACATCATCGTCGCCGTCGAGCGCAGACCGACTTTGTGAACTGCCCGCATTACGTCAAGCCATTGCTGCGTGTTGCATTTGGTCGAAACGCGCTTGCGAACTTCGTCGTCGAGAATTTCGCCGCCGCCGCCGGGCATCGAATAAAGTCCGGCGGCTTTCAAACGGCGCATAATCGTTTCGTAATCGAGTTTTGAAATTAAAGAAATGTTGTGAATCTCCGGCGGCGAAAAGCAATGCAGTTGAAACGTCGGATATTTTGCGTGGAGCGTCGAGAGTAGATTTTCATACCATTCGATATTAAAATCGGGATGAAGTCCGCCCTGCATCAAAACGCCCGTGCCGCCGAGCGCGATTGTTTCGTCAATTCTTTTTTCAATTTCTTCAATCGAATGAACGTAAGTGTCGGGCTTTCCCGGTCGGCGATAAAACGCGCAGAATGTGCAGACGACGTTGCAGACGTTCGTGTAATTGATGTTGCGGTCAATAATATATGTCACAACATCGGTCGGGTTTTTTCGCATCCGAATTTCGTGCGCGGCGAGTCCGATTCGCACAAAATCGTTTGATTCGAGCAGCGCGGCGGCATCTTCCGAGGTTAATCTTTCGCCGCCCGAAACTTTATCTAAAATTGGTTGAATATTGCTCATAACTAAAAAACTATTTTATCACGGAAAGGTTTAGGCAGGCACGAACACGAAAAACACGAAAAACATTTACTGAGTTTTTGTTCGAGCCGTATTTATTCGTGGTTAATCTCTTATTCATTTTGCAAACAAAAATCGCACTTTGCCAAAAATTTCCTGAAATCGAAACCAAAATCGTCGTTTTTACGAATTTCAGTTTGGATGAAAAATTATTTTACAAGTTTTATGCCAAACTTTTGATATTTTTCGTCTAATAAATTCGCGTTACTGTTGGGAAGGAAAATTAACTGAGGTAAATTTGAAATGCGTAATCAGGAAAATCAATTTGAAACCAGAGATTTGGGCTTGCTCTTATTTGTCGTCGTTGCCGGTTGGCTGCTGCTGTTTTATTCGAGTTTGTTTCAGTAATTATTTTTCGTTAGTCGGCGGAAATCTTTCGCGCAGAATGCTTTTCGATCTAAAAGGCTTGTTTCAGATTCGCCGGAAACAAGCCTTTTAACTTTAAATCAGTTAAAAAATTAGTTAAAAAATTATTCGTTGATGAAAATTAGTTCTTTTCTTTTTTCAATCAAATCGTGCTTGTTTGCCAATTCAAAAAACAGTTCCAAGCCTTTTCCCATATTTTCATCAATCGAATACGAAATGTTTTCGGACAAATAATTCTTAAAATCCTCTCTTGCCAGCGGAATTTCATTTTCATAATTTGAAATTATTTCGTCCAAATGCCGTAACCCTTCGTTTCTGGCAGCAGCAAAATCAATACTTTTCGCGGTTTCCTTTTTTTCCTCCCGCGTCATCCACATCGCAAAAACAAATCCGAATCCGGTGTATTCGCGCCAAAGTTCAGCCAAATCATATTTACGATAAAGGCTTTCGTCAATCGTCAGCGCCGGGTCGCCGATAAGCAAAGCGCAATGTGAATCCGAAAGCATTTCGCTTAAATCCGGTTTCGCTTCCTTGTAATTTGGCTCGAAGCCGTAAAATTCCCGGAAGATTATTTTCGTCAGCGCGACGGAAGTTTTCGAAGAAACATCGAGCGCAACCGATTCTACATCCCACAAATCTACGCCTTTCGTCACCAGACAAACGCTTCTGACTTTTTCTCGCGCGCCGACGCAGACTTCCGGCACGAGCCGCGCATTTTCGATTCTTTGATATTCGATAACCGGAACGAGCGCGGCGTCAACGCGATTTTGGGCGAGTAATTGAGCCGAACGCGCCGGGGCGGTATCGAGAATAATTTCGATTTTTCCGCGATTCGCTCCGTAAAGGAAAGACCAAATCAAAGGCGCGGTGTTTGAATAACTCGAAGCGGAAATTCGTAAATCTGGCATTGATAAAAATTTTGACCCGCGAAATACGCAAAAAAGCTGAAAATTAATTTTGAATTAATTTTCGTTTTTATCGCGCATTTCGCGGGCTGTCTATTGTTCAGACTTAATCGGCTAAAACATCGTGAAATTCCGGCGTGTCGTTAATCACCTTTCTGGTGAAAGGGCAGGTCGCAACGACTCTTAAATTGTTTTCCCGAGCGTATTTCACGCCTTCCGCCACTAATTGCTCGCCGATGCCTTCGCTGCGAAAAGATTCGTCAACTTCGGTGTGGTCAATCGTGATTTCGCCTTCGCCCGTTTTGACATACGTCATTTCCGCAATCCATTCGCCGTCCTTTTCGATATAAAACGCGCCTTTTTTTCCGTGTTCATCTCTGTTAATTTCCATCATATCAGTAGCCTACAAAGAATCTTTCCCGAAATGCAAATCTTGTTTGAAAATTTGTTTTCGATTATGCTGTTTGATTGCCGGCGACGAATATTTATTCAATTTTTTATTTGCCTGTTTTTCAAAAACCGATATGAGAATCTACGACGTAACCTTTCCGATTTCCGACAAGACGCCGATTTACGAGGGCGACCCGAAAGTAAAAATCGAAATCGCCAATTCGCTCGAAAAAGGCGACGCGGCAAATGTTTCGCACATCTGTTTCGGCGTTCACACCGGAACGCACGTTGACGCTCCCGTTCACTTTATCGAAGGCGCGCGGCACGTTCACGAACTCGAACTCGAAAAATTGATCGGGAATTGCCGGGTCGTTGAATTGTCCGACGATGTAACGGCAATCAAGCCGAAACATCTCGAAAACCTGGAAACAAGCGAGCGCGTTCTGTTCAAAACACGCAATTCCGCATTCTGGAATGAACCGGAAAAAGGCTTCCGCACGGATTTCACATATATTACGCCCGAAGCGGCGAAAGTTTTAGTTGAAAAAAACATCAAACTCGTCGGCATCGATTATCTTTCGGTGGAAAAATTCGGCTCAAAAGATTTTGCAACGCATATCACTCTGCTCGAAAAAGAAGTTGTGATAATCGAAGGTTTGGATTTGCGCGAAGTTCCGGCGGGCGATTACGAATTGATTTGCTTGCCTTTAAAATACATCGGCGGCGCGGGCGACGGCGCGCCGGCGCGAACGATTTTGAGGAGTTTTGAATAGGAGAAAAAATGAACAAAATTATATTGTCTACGCTTGGCATTTTCGCATTTTTGATATTCACGAATATTGATGCTTACGCTTGCAGTTGCTTTCCGCGCGGCGATGAACCTTTGAAGCAGCAAATTAATAAAGCTAAAAACGATTCGCAGGCTGTTTTTTCCGGCAAAGTTCTCGAAGTAATCAGAAAACCCGGAAATTTTCAAGTCATCGTAAAATTAAGAGTGGAAAATTTCTGGAAAGGAAATGTTTCCAGACAAATTACGGTTTTGACCGGAGCGGACAGTGCTTTGTGCGGCTACAATTTTGAAGTGGGAAAAAGCTATTTGATTTATGCTTCCGGCGCGGACATAAATAATTTACAAACGAATATTTGCACGAGAACCGCAAATTTGTCGGCAGCCAAAGCGGACATAAAGATTCTGGGTAAAGGTAAGATATTGCGGAAAGGTAAATAAGGTTTACGAATTTGTATTTATGAATGTTGACGAACAAAGCTATCGGGAAAAAGTGTATGAAATTGTCGGTGAAATTCCGGTCGGGCGCGTGATGACTTACGGGCAAATCGCCGACATCTTAGGCGAAGGCTACACGGCGCGGACAATCGGTTACGTGATGCACGCGGCTGATACGGCGAATGTCCCGTGGCAGCGCGTCATCAATTCGCAAGGTTCGTGTTCGACCGGAAAGATGACGCTTCCCATTAATTTACAACAGAAAATCCTCGAAGACGAAGGCATTGTTTTTAACGAAAAAGGTCGCTGCGATTTGGGTAAATATCGCTGGTTTCCCGAAGGGTTTGAAGTTGATGAAGATAAACAGCCGAGTTTATTCGGTTGATTTGAAGTATTCAGGAAAACTGTCCAAAGACATTTGTCAAATCATTTTTAATTCCCAAAGTTCTTCGTGTTCGGTTGATTCGCCGGGAGCGAGTTTTTGCTGAGGCGCGAGCGATTCGATTTCGACGAATGAGCCGGCGGTGTAAATTTCGGTGTTTGAATTCAAATCCGGGTAAGCGGCGTTTTCGATGTAATCAAATTTTTTAACGAATTCCAGGTTCCGGCAGCGATACATTGCCCAACCCGGTTTATTTAAAACCCCGATTTTCTGCGGTTCGGGCTTGCTTTCATCTACCTTTAGCCGAATGAAATCCTTTTCAAATCGCCAGCGCGAATCCGTAAAATCCGTATATGACCAACACGTCAAATTTCTGACCGGAAGCAAAGTTTCCGCGCTGTAAGACGCAAAAGGTTCGTTTGGAATAAATACTTCGCCGCCGCCCTGCATAATCGTCAACGCCCAAATCGCCAATTCAACCGATTCCGAACCGCAATTTATAATTTTGTGATTAATGCGAACGCCGCTTCCGGTTTGGTCGAGCGTAACCGAGATTTCCTTCTGCGTTTTTGTGACAGATTCAATCGGTTGAATAAGGCGAATCGAATTTTTCTTCTCATCGAAAAAATATTCGATTGGCGAATTATCGGGCGCGTAGCTGTTCGGCATATTTTCCGGCGCAATCCAGAGCCGGTGTCCACCGTAAGGTTTCCAGATGCCAAGACCGGTTTCAACCTTCGCTTCCGGGTGAAAACCCAAAACATTTTCGCCGCCGATAAACGCATAACCGACGATTCGCGGACCAACGCCGGTCGTCACAATCACTTCGATTTTATCGTTTGTCAAACGGATACAATCTGGCAAACCCTGATATTGAATTCTTTCCATAAATTAGATTGATATTAAACGGTTTGAAAATTTTGTGTCAATAAAACTTACCGAAAATTTTGTAACATTTTCGTAAATTAAATTGTCTGTCTTAAATTTTTAATGATATATTTTTCAAGTTAAATAAACATTTTTGAGGAGAAATTTTGAGCGACATTATTCGTTTCGGAGTCAGCATTGACCAGGATTTACTGGAAAACTACGACCGCTTGATTGCTGAACGCGGCTATGCGACGCGCTCGGAAGCACTGCGTGATTTGATTCGTGAAACTTTGATTCAGCACAAAATCGAAACCGAATCGGAGATTCAAGCGCTTGGCAGTTTAACATTGGTTTATGACCATCACGCCAGAAATTTGTCGCAGGAAATGGGCAATTTTCAACACGAATTTCACGAAATTATTTTATCGGTGATGCACCTCCACGTCAGCCACGATGATTGTCTGGAAATCATCGCCCTGCGCGGCATTGTCTCGGAAATAGTCGCACTTGCTAACGGTCTTTTAAGTTTGAAGGGAGTGAAAAACGGGAAACTGTTTTTGACTCTTCCCTCGTCAGACATTATAGATTCAAATTAGTTTGAATCTGTTTTTCTTATCGAAGCGAATTAACTTATATTCGCAAGTGCTACAAATTTGATTTTCGTGTTACTTGTGATAAATTTATAAACTTGCAGAGATACGAATAATCAAAAGGGGAAATTTATCGGCAATAACCCTCCTGAAATTTTCTCTTATTAGTATTTCCGCAAGTTTATATTGTCCCATATATTTTTTTGGAGTAACTTTATGAAAAAATTGTCTTTGTCGTGTGTGAAAACCCTTTTTGCGTTTGTAATTTTGCTGAATGTAAATGTTTACGCCCAAAATACGCGGACTTTTTCAGGCACAGTCATTACGCAGCAATTTGAATTGATTCCGAATGTTTCCATTGAAATTCAAACTTCAGACGGAAAAATAAATGCGACGACCGACGCGGAAGGCGCGTTTTCCTTGCAAGTTCCGAGCGAATCGCTGTCGGTGAAATTTTCCGGCAATAATATCGCGCCCGTCACCAGGATTTTTGCAGTCACGGACACGCTGATTGATCTGCAAATTAAAACGACTTTCATAGTGCGTCCGGTTAACGAAAACGTCACGATTGAAGCCAATGTCCTGACGCCGGAAGTCGAACAGCGCAACGAATCAATTTACAACAACACGCTTTTCGGACGCGACGATCAATTAATCCAAACCTTAAACGCCGGAATTAACGCCGGACAACACGAAGGCGGCGGAAAATCTCTGGAAATCCGTCGTTTCGGTTTTAATACCGACCACGGCGGCGTTGGCGGCGGCGTTAAAATTCTGGTTGATAATATCCAGCAAAATCAGGGAACGCAGGGACACGGGCAAGGTTATTTGGGAAACTTAAAGTCACTTTCGCCGGAACTCGTGCAGGACGTTTCCATAATTAACGGACCATTTTCCGCCGCTTACGGGGATTTTTCCGGCTTGGGCGTTGTACAAATCCGCCAGCGCGAAAGTTTGCCGAATCGTTTTACGGCGCGGATTCAGGGCGGTTCGTTTAATACGGTGCGCGGATTTTTCGCCTACAGTCCGAAAATCAAAAATGTTGATGCTTTTATCGCTTACGAACCGAGCTACACCGACGGACCTTTTGAAAGTCCTCTGAAATACCGGCGCGACAACGTCACCGGAAACTTGACTTACAAATTCGATGATTCGACCGCGCTCGGTTTCAAATTGAATTTCGGGCGCAATAATTTCTTTTCGTCGGGACAAATTCCGCTCGATTTGGTGAATTCGGGCGAACTCGACCGCTTTGGTTTTATTGACCCGGAAAACGGCGGCAAAGTTCGGCTCGGCACAATCGGAACTTACTTTCGCAAGGAGTGGAAATCGGGCGCGACATTCAAAGCCGACGCATTTCTCTCACGTTCGTTGTTCGATTTATTCTCAAATTTCACGTTTTTTCTGGCTGACCCGATTTACGACGACGAGATTCAGCAGCACGACTCGCGTCTTCAGGAAGGCGCAAACGCGCAATACCTTCAGCCGTATAAGTTTTTCGGAAAACAGTCGCTTTTGACCCTCGGCGGAAATCTGCATTTTAATCAAATTAACGTCGGTCTTTACCCGTCAATCGGGCGTAATCCGAATCGTAAATTCTTGCCCGAAAATATTAACAATCCGAACGTGCTTTATACGAAAGCCGATGCAAAAGTAAACAATTACGCGAGCTACATTCAGAACTCAACCGATTTTTTCAACGGTCATCTGCGTGTTGATTTAGGCTTGCGCTTTGATTATTTTACATTCGACGTAAACGGTTTTGAACTCGGCGGCACGGAAGATACGGTAAATTTGTGCAACAGCAATTTTGTAAATCCCGTTAATGCGGCAAATCCGTGTGCGCTGATTCTGAACGGCAAAGAAGGCGCGGGACGGTTTCAGCCGAAACTAGCGGTCGCATTATCGCCGTTTGAAACTTTTCCGATGTCGTTTTACTTCAATTACGGGCGCGGAATTTCTTCGCAAGACGCGCGCGGCGTGGTTCGCAACCCGGACGCGCCGAAAATCTCGACGACCGATTTTTATCAAGTCGGGACAAGCTACAATTCGCGGCGGATTTCAGCGGTTGTCAGTTCATTTCTGATTGATCGCTCGAACGAGCAGGTCTATATTCCCGACGACGGGAGCATCGAATTTGCCGCACGCTCGCGCTCTTACGGCATCGAACTGCGGAATTCCGTTCGGTTTACCGAGCATTTAAGTTTTAACGGCGGCTTGACGCAGGTGATTAAGGCATTTTA
>Ga0136623_10000249_pt1 | contig 14897 bp, 14 predicted proteins | sample AntDrymUQ4492106_2_FD_104656 | JGI IMG/M metagenome (GOLD analysis project Ga0136623, IMG submission 104656) | Polar desert sand microbial communities from Dry Valleys, Antarctica - metaG UQ449 (21.06) | ecosystem: Environmental > Terrestrial > Soil > Desert | place: Antarctica: Dry Valley...
GCAGGCATGAGCACCAGATCGGTCATGGTCTGGAACTCACTCCAGTCGTCGTGGCGGCTCGCCCGATGGTGCTGCTCGACGGCCTGCGCCTCCGTTCCCTCGAATGAAAAGACGCTGCCGGCCAAGTGGGGGAACGACTTTAGGTAGCCGGTCAGCTCAAGCTGGCGGCGTGGCAGGACGGGGGGGAAGTGCAGAGGCTCAGCGCCTTCATCCGTGGCGACGCGTGTCACCAGCTCGTCGAATCGGAGCCGAATGTCCTCGAAGGATCCCCCGCGGCCGTATACGCCGGGTACCCCGGTCTCCACCAGGAGTCCGTGGCCGGTGAGCTCGCTCAGAAACTCAGCCTGGTCGCTGGTGGCGGCTAGGAACTCCGCCACTAGACCTCCTTGGCGATGAGCAACAGGCTCGCGTTGGTGACGTGAATCCGCTCGTTGGCCACCATCAGGCAGGCCGACATCGTGTCACGGAGGTGACGCCCGACGCTGAAGGGCGTGTCGTTTTTGTACCCGACGATTCCGCACACCCCCATGGCCCCCTGGCACACCCGCGGTGCCTGCTCGGATGCCGCGATCTTCAGATTGTTGAACCGCAGGATGCTGGCCATGGTCGTGAGGCGCTCGCGGCCGGGCTCCGCCGATGCCTCGCTGAACTCGCGGAGTCCCGAGCTCACTTCGGCTCGCAGGAGCGACAGCTCGCTCATGAGATGTGATAGGCGCTGAGCTGCCGGCTGCGGCTCTCCTGGCCTCTGCTTGGCAGACGCGCGGACGAAGGCGCGTGCTCGGTCGAACGCATCCGTGGCGATCCCCAGCCAGAGATGTGACCACAAGATATGCGAGACCGGCACCATCGACTCCGTTGCCACCCGTGGGAACGGCGTTGGCAGCACCTGTTCTGAAGGGAATCTCGCTCCGACAACATAACCCGGAGAGCACGTGCCTCGCATCCCAAGCGGGTCCCACGTCCCAGCAGGGGTCAGCGTGACCTGATCACGCCGCGTGAGCGCGACGACCTGGTCCCCCGGCTCTGCATCGGGCGCGCGACGCAATGTCGTGAAGAAATCGTCCGCGTAGGCGCCGTACGACACCGTCGGAGCTTGCTTCTCAAAGGTGACTTGATCGTCGCTGCCCGGCGTGACGGCTGCAATCGATCGGCTCATGTCACCGCCGGTGCCGACCTCGGACGTCACGGAGGCGATCAAGCGCTGCTCTCGCGCCACTTCACGCAGGTAGCCCTCAAACCAGGGGTCATCGTCTGCATGGCGCACGATGCACACGATCTGGATCTGATGCATCGCAAACACCATTGCGCTCGCCCCGCACCGACGGCCTAGTTCGAAGGACGCTGCGGCTATCGCCTCGAATGAAACGCCCTCTCCGCCCAACGCCGCCGGCACAAAGGCAGACAGCGCCCGCTCACCGCGCAGCGCTTCCACGGCTTCGGCCGGAAAGCGGGCATCTCGGTCGACATCGTCGGCGTTCGGACCCGCGACCTCGTCCGCGATCCGGCGGATGGCGCTCAAGAACTTCTTGTCGCGGTCGGCCTCGAGGCTCATGCCACCGTCGCCTCCAACTCCTCGAGTGCCGCCGCAATCGAGGCAATGCTCTGAAAGACGCTCCTCTTGAGCATGGAGTCAGGGAACTCGACGTTGAAGGCGTCCTCCAGCCCGAGCATCAGGTTGACGCTGGCGTGCGACGTCATGCCCGCCTGATACAGATCCGCGCCGTCTTCGAGCGCATCCACGTCGCCGGGCAAGCGGCCGTGGTCCCTGATGACTCGCCGGATCCGATCGCTCATGCCAATTGTGACTGTCACCGGATTGCGATGTGCCTCTTGTACGTAACGCCACTGCGCAGCATACGCGCAGTCTCCTCCACGGTCCCAACCTACGCTCCGGCGTAGTGCGCCCCACTCCGAGGAGGCACGGGGCGTATAGATTGCCATGCTTCGTCAACGCAACCACTCCACGCCCATCCTCAGCCGGTTTGTTGAGGTGCATTGGGATGGCGCGGGTGATGTCCGAGTCCGGCGTCCTTCGATGCCAACGCCCGTGATGACCCTCGCGAAGGCGGCCCGCTAGACTGATCCATCAGACCGGCCGGCGAGGAGAGGATGACAACGATTGCTTCCACGGCGATGCTGGATGCCAGCGTTGAGATCGGTGACGGATCCATGGTCGAGGACTTTGTATCACTTGGCGTAATGCCGTCGTCCATCGTTCCTCCGCTTGTGGTGGGCAGGAGCGCGCTGATCCGCTCACACACGGTCATCTATGCCGGCAACACGATCGGCGATCGTTTTCAGACTGGGCATGGTGTCTTGGTGCGGGAGCTGAACACTATCGGCTCGGATGTGAGTATTGGGAGCCATTCGATCGTGGAACACCATGTCGTGATCGGGGACCGTGTACGCATACACTCGGGCGCCTTCATCCCTGAATTCACCGTCGTAGAGCATGACGCGTGGATAGGGCCAATGGTCACCATCACGAATGCTGCCTACCCCCGAAGTCGAGATGCCAAGGCCGCGTTGAAGGGCCCCACAATTCACGCGGGCGCCAAGATCGGTGCGAACTCCACGTTGCTGCCTGGTGTGGTCATCGGTCGCGACGCACTGGTGGGCGCCGGAAGTGTCGTAGTGAAGGACGTCCCAGGTCGCGCCGTCGTGGTGGGAAACCCGGCGCGAATTATTCGACATATCCAGGATATCGATGCATACAGAACCCTCTCCGATGGGATTATGGGCGACGAGTGAACATACCGCTCGTTGACCTCAAGGCTCAGTACCAAGCAATTCGCCCCGAAATCGATGCTGCTATTCAACGTGTGCTGGATCGCACATCGTTCGTCCTTGGCGAGGAGGTTCGAGAGTTCGAAACGGCCTTCGCCGAGTATGTGGGGGTGCGCGAGGCCGTTGGTGTCTCGTCAGGCACAGCCGCCCTTGTGCTGACCCTGCGGGCCCTGGGGATCAAAGCAGGCGACGAGGTGATCACCACCGCTCACACGTTCATTGCCACGGCCGAGGCGATCAGCAATGTCGGTGCACGCCCTGTCTTTGCCGATATCGATCCGCGAACATACAACATCGACGCGGACCAGGTGGAGTCGCTCGTTTCGGGGCGGACCCGCGCGATCCTCCCGGTGCATCTCTACGGGCGGCCCGCACCGCTCCGGGAACTCAGGATCCTTGCGGACCAGCGGAATCTTTGGCTCATCGAGGACGCGGCCCAGGCACACGGGGCGGAGCTCGGCGGTCGCCGATGTGGAAGCATCGGTGACGCTGCCTGTTTCAGCTTCTATCCGGGCAAGAATCTGGGGGCGTATGGGGATGCAGGCGCAGTAACCAGCAGCGACGCTGACCTCCTTGAGAGGGTTCGACTGATGCGCGACCACGGCCGTGCAACAAAGTACGAGCACGTGGAGATCGGCTACGCCGAACGCATCGATGCGCTCCAAGCCGCGATTCTCGGCGCCAAGCTTCCTCATCTGGAGGCATGGACCGAGCTCCGTCGCACTCATGCGCAGCGGTATACGGAGCTATTGGCTGACGCCAATGTCCAAACTCCCACGGAATCCGACTTCGAACGCCACGTCTTTCACTTGTACGTAATCCGGGCGACGAAGCGAGACGAGCTCCTCCAGCATCTCAGGGCAGCCGGGATCGGAGCTGGCGTTCATTACCCCATTCCCCTCCACCGCCAGCCGGCGTATGTTGATTTGGGCTATGGCGCCATGTCGCTGCCAGCGACAGAACAAGCAGCGGCGGAGGTGCTCTCGTTGCCGATGTATGCGGAGCTCGCCGACGACCAAGTCGAGTTTGTGGCGGCATCAGTTCGGGAGTTTGCGACGTGACTGTGCGCATCGCCCACGTCGGGCTTGGCTATTGGGGGCCAAGCCTGGCCCGCAACTTGGCATCAATCGACGGTGCCGAGTTGAGCATCTTGTGTGACACGAACGCCGAACGGCTTGAACTGATCGGGCGCGGCTTTCCCGGCGCTCGCAGGGTCACGAATTATGAGCACGTCCTGCATGATGAGACGATCGACGGAGTCGTCCTCGCAACTCCAGTGGAGAGCCACTTCTCACTTGCGAAGGCAGCGCTCGAATCAGGCAAGCACGTATTGGTCGAGAAGCCTCTTGCTACGAGCAGCGCCGAATGTGAGGAGCTGATCCGGATTGCGGATGCCAACGACCTGCGGCTGATGGTGGGCCATGTCTTCCTGTTCAACGCTGCGGTGCGGCGGATCAAGGAGTACATCGACGCCGGTGATCTCGGCGATCTCTATTACGTCTATTCGCAGCGACTGAACCTGGGTCAGATTCGTCAGGACGTCAATGCGATGTGGAATTTTGCTCCGCATGACCTTTCCATCCTCTGCCATTGGCTCGATACCGAACCGACGGACATAGTGGCGCGCGGCTACTCCTACATTCAGCCTGAAATTGAAGACGTGGTCTTCATGTCGATGACGTTTCCGCCCGGCATCGGCGCAAACGTCCATATCAGCTGGCTCGATCCTCTAAAGGTTCGGCGCATGACCATCGTCGGCGCCGAAAAGATGATCCTGTACGACGACGTGAGCGCAGATGCCAAGATCACGATCTATGACCGCGGCGTTACAAAGAAGCTCTTGAACCAACTCGATTCGTCGCTTGGTAGCTTTCGCACCTACGGAGAGTTCCAGCTCCTCCTAAGGGCCGGCGATGTCCTGATTCCCAAGCTCGAATTCGTGGAGCCACTCAAGGCTGAATGCCAGCATTTCGTCGAGTGCATTCGCTCGGCCTCTACTCCGCTGACCGACGGTCGCCATGGATTGAGGGTGGTCAGGGCGCTCGAAGCTGCCCAGAGATCATTGGCTACCAAATCGGAGCCATCCTCGGTCACCGCTGGCACCGGGGCGCAAGCCGCTCTGTCGGGGACGGAATGACGGTGATCCCCATCGATCCCGTCGCGGACCCCCGATGGGACCGTTTCGTGAGATCCCACCCGTCAGCGACGGTGTATCACCTCGCGGCGTGGGCACGCATTTTCGAGAAGGCCTACCGGTACACCCCTCGCTATCTTGCGCTCGAGGACCCGCCTGGACAGCTCAGGGCCGTGATGCCATTGATGTCCAGGCTCGGCCTGAGGGGCAAGGTCCTCAGATCGATGCCCGTGTATGAGATCGGAGGGCCCCTCGCCTCGGACGTACATGGTCACGCCACCCTGATGGCGGCCGCTCGCTCGATCGCCGAAACGGAGCACGCAAGGGCCCACGTGGATAGTCTTACGCAAGGGCTCGAACAGCAGGCGCCAGGATGGGTGGCTATCGAGCGCCCCCCTGTTTGGGTCCTGGCGCTACCGCCGGACGAGGATGGGTTCAAGAGTTGGGGGAGGGGGCATCAGCGACGGCCGATCATCAAATGCCTCAAGCAGGTGGCAAGAACGGGTGTCCGTGTACGAGAGAGCGACTCCGAGGAGGACTTGCGGAACTTCTACGACATGCTCAGCAAGAACATGCGGAGGAAACACTCCACAAATCGCACCTATCGCCAGCTCGCAGTGACCAAGCAATTCCTAGCGGGAACCGGCGCCTTCCGGCTCTTCATCGCGGAGCGTCTGGGAGGAACAGTCGGCGGGCTCGTCTGCCTACCATTTGGCGGCACCGTTGAGGCACTCCACATTGCTCACGATGAGCGCAGCATGTGGCTTCATCCGCATCACGCTCTCTACCGGTATGCCATGAGCTGGGCGGTGGACCGCGGCTATGACCGTCTCAGTTTCGGTCACGCGTGGCCGGAGAGCGGTGTCGGGGCCTTCAAGGCACGCTGGGGAGCGGAGCCAGTGGCGATGTACGGCTACGCATGGCGGCCCGGTGGGATTCCCGAGTCACAGCGAACGCACATCCACGGTGTGCTGGCGGGCGGCCACAACCGCATCCTGTCTTGGTTGTGGGAGCGTACCCCGGTGCCCCTCCTCGGCATCGCGACGACCGTCGCGCGCCGCTACCTCTAGCAGATACACGCGAAGCATCTGCGTCGTGTCGATCCGCGTGGGACTCGATCTCGTGAGGGTGGACTTGATCGAGCAAGCGCTTCGCGCTCCGCACGGAGAACGCTACCTGAGCCGGATCTACACGGAACGCGAGGTTCGAGACTGCCGTATCGCAACCGGCGTCGACCCTCAACGCCTGGCCGCGCGTTTTGCGGCTAAGGAGGCGACGCTCAAAGTCCTGCCGGCGAGCGACGAAGGCTTCTCTTTCCGCAGCATCGAGGTGCGGACGGAACCGTCGGGGCGAGTGCACCTGGAGCTGAGTGGCCCGGCTGCGAAGCTCGCGGCCCAAGCAGGGGTGATTGAAATCGCGCTCAGCCTCACTCACGAAGGAGGGTATGCTGCGGCTGTGGTCGTTGCAGATTGCCGTCGGCTGCACGGATGAGGCTCGCGCACGCTGACGAGCGGGCATACGTTTCGGTCCGGTTCGGCAACGTCCTAGGCTCGTCTCCGCGATCGCAGGGGGCCCGACCACAGCGCGCGCCAAGACGCCGACAGCAACGGTTACCGACCAAGATCCCGCACGCGCACCCACGCGAGTGGTCGCCGCGCGCATCCTGATCGGACTGTCTGACATACTGCTGGCTCTAGGAGAGGCGATCGATGAGCTTTCACGCAGCGCGGCGTTTGCTGCCGGGCATCGTGCTCATGACGGCCCTAAGCGGTAGCGTCGCGTTCGGAGTTAGTACCTTGCTACCCAAGACATACCGCTCGGAGGTACTCCTGACGGTGGGCAGACTCTTGTCGGCGCCGGGTCCAGCCTACGACGACCTGCTGATCTCTCAGAGCTTATCGACCATGTACGCGGAGCTGGCGACCACACGGCCGATCGTTCAGGGCGCGATTAACCGCCTGGATCTGGACATGACGCCGCTCGAGCTGGCCGAGCGAGTTGAGGTTGAGACGACCGACGGCTCGTTCATCAAACTTGCCGTTGAGGACAACGATGGCGAGCGGGCCGCGGCTATCGCCAACGCGCTGGCGCAGGAGTTGACGGAAGCATCGCCCGCGCTCAGCGAACGGCAGGAAACAGCGGAGGACCTCATAGCCGCCGACTTGCGCACCACCGGGGAGCAGATCGACACCGTGGAAGCTGAGATTGCGGCGCTGGAGGGAGACCCGGAGCGTGATGCTGCCGGTCAGGCACGCCTTGAACGGCTGCAGGACCGCCTCACGTCGCTACGAGCCGGACGCGCAACCCTCCTGGGATTGAGCGGCCCTTCCACCGCGAACGTCGTGACGGTGGTTGAGCCAGCCGTGCCGGCGCAGACGCCGGAAGCACCCAGGCCGCTCCTCAACAGTGCCGTGGGAGCTGCGGCGGGCCTCGCGCTCTCGATCGGGATCGTCTACCTCGCCCGCGAGCGTCACACCTAGCCCCGGCGCCAACCGTTCGTTTGGTCGATGGCAGGTGATGCTCGTCGGGGCACGAGCCTGACCAGCTAGGGGCTCCATGTCGTAAGCCAAAGTAGGCTGGTGGCCTCGCCAACCGCGGCGGGATCGGTCGCCAATCGGCGGTCGCTAAATGCTTCGGCGATCCGAACGTCGGGTGAAAGCCATTCCCGTGCCCTTCGCTCCTCTCGCAGGCGACTCCGGATTGCGGCGCCCACACCGGCTTCGACCCACCCCCGCTGGGGTACGTCGAACCCACGCTTTGAACGGGCCGCGTGGATGGTCGCTGGCAGCCGCTCGCGCATCCCGGCGCGGAGCAGCCACTTCCCATATCCGGCGCGCACCTTTAGCTCATCCGGTAGAGCCACCGCGAACTCAGCGAACCGGTAGTCTAGGTACGGCAAACGCGTCTCGAGGCCGTTGCCAGCGGAGTTGCGGTCCTCGTAACGCAATAGGGTAGGAAGACTGAGCCGGGTCACGTCCAGAACTTGGCGGCCAATCCCCGACTGAGCAGAGGCGAGCTCGAGATCCGGGCCCGCGCTCCGAGGGAGACGCAGCTGAGTCGGTAGGCCGCCGCGCCGCGAATATCGCTTGCGGTGCCAGAAGGCCGGTCGCACGCCCTGCTCGAGGAGGAGCCTGGCCAGGCCCGTCCCGAAACGCAGAACAGCCCGGGGGTCGTGACGCCGCAGAGCGTCGGTCAGGAGGATCAACTGGAACTTGCGATAACCCATGAGCACTTCGTCGGCTCCCTGTCCGCCGAGCAGAACCTTCACGCCTCGCTCGCGCGCACCGCGGAAAACCAGGTACTGCGCCACGATGCTGAGGTTGGGAAACGGCGCATCCTGCGCGTCTAGCGCTTCCCAGAAGGCTGATACCACCTCACGATCGTCGGGCCACACCCAGTGCGATTCGATGCCGGCACGCTGACCGACGGACGCGGCGATCGGACCCTCGCTCGTGAGTTGGTCTGGTCTCCCGTAGCTGAAGCCGATGACGGCGCCATGCTGCTCGGCAACCATCATCGCGAGGCTGGAAGAGTCCAGACCGCCGCTCAGAGAAATGCCAATCGGCACGTCAGCCCTCAGCCGGACCCTCACCGCATCTTCGAGGAGCCACATCATCTCCGCGAGAAGGTCGTCCGTGCTGCGGCCGCGAATAGCTTCTCGGCGGTCTCGCACCTGACTCGAAAAGTCGTAGTGACGCTTGACGTTGATCCGTATTGAGTTACCTGACGTCCAGTCGACGGCGACCATGTGGCCCGCCGGGACCGCCGCCATTCCTTCGAAAGGGGCGGAGTCTCCGTCGTCCTCGTAGACCCAGAAGTGTAGGCCACGAGCGACATACTGAAGGTCAGGCGACAAAGCGTGCTCCTGCGCGATTGGGCCCGGCGTGCTTGCAAAGATCAGCTGATGAGGTTCCTGCCGGAAGTACAGCGGCTTCACCCCGAACCGGTCGCGCGCGAGCCACAACCGGCCGGCAGCTGGCTCGACCAGCGCAAATGCGAACATCCCGTTCAGGCGAGTCAAAGCGTCAGGCCCCCAGGCCTTGAAGGCCTCGAGGATCACCTCCGTATCGCTCTCAGTCGCGAATCGGTGGCCGAGCCCGCGCAGCTCGTCGCGCAGCTCTACATAGTTGTATATCTCGCCGTTGTAAACGATCACGAATCGATGCTCGGCATCCCACATTGGCTGATTCGCCCGATCGGACAGGTCGATGATGCTGAGGCGATTGTGCCCGAGCCACAGCGACGAACTCGGACCGCAGTCCACGGCCGCGACCGCTGAGTGATCCGGACCTCGGCGGTGTTGAGTCAGCACCGCCGACCGCACGAACGCTTCTATGCGTGTATCGGGCCCAATGACGAGTCCGCCAGCGATACCACACATCGTCAACGGCTCCCCGTCGCGGAAGCAAATGCGCCTGGATGACCAAACACGGTACCCGTCGAGCGGCGGAGCATCATGAGCTCGCGGCGCGCGGTCGAAGTTGGAGGACTGGGTCCCGATACTCTGGAAAAAAGGTGGTGGCACGCACATTCGTCGTCCCGGTGTCGCAAGTCTGCATGAGCTGAGAGTACTCAGCCTCGTTGACGATGACCCGCAGGGTGCGAAATGGGTATCGGAGTGGCGAGAATCCCGATTTGAAGCGGAGCAGCGCATCGTCCGCGGCACCCACGCCTCCCCCGAGGTGCAGGTCAATACTTCCGCGCTCCTTCGCCCACAAGCGGACGAAGTGGATCAGCAACTTCGTGAGCCCTTCGCGACCGAATGCAGGGTCGGTCCCCGACAGGTGGAACTGAACGATGCCACAGGTCTCGACAAAGAGCGCCCCCGCGGCGAGAGCACCGTCGATCACCACAACACATAGCCTGAGACGATCCCCAAGTACCAGCCGCAGACCGTCGAAATATGCATCGTCGAAGAAGTATTGCGCGGAGGCGGAAACGCGTGTCATGGTTGCCCGATAGAGGCCTTTGAATGCGTCGTAGTATGACCACGAATCATCAAAGGTCGCCTCCCGGCCATCCCGCATGGCCTGTCTGATCTGGCTGCGATGACCAGCGCGTGTTTGGCGCCACAGCTCGTCCGCCGAGAGAGTGAGATCGATGCTCGCCACGTCGCCCTCTTCCACGATCTGGCCGACGCTCTCGAGTGGAGCGCGGTTGAGCAACGGATGCAGGCGCACGAAGAGCGACACGATGCCGACCGACTCGAGCAGGCGTATTCCCGCGATAAGAGCGTCTCTCATGAAGCGCGCGTCGCCGGGCCCACTGTCCAATGGACCCGGATACCCGTACGGCGATGTGGCGTCATATCCTCCGCCCGGGATCGGGCGGATGATGATCGGGAGCAGCATGTTCCGCTTGCCCTGGGACACGAGTAGCGCCTGCGGCTCGCCTCGCTCTTGGTTCGCACACAGCGCGACGTACCCCGGGAGGTGGTAAAAGTCATGTCGCACATCGGCCAAGAACGATGCCCATCGCCCAGAGTTGACGCCAAGCAGCTCAGCCCTCATCGACGCCAAGGGCCACTCGGATCTCGCCTGCGACTCGAACCATGTCCACGGCATCGTAACGATAGTCGCAGTGGATGGAGAGGATGCGGCGCGAGAGGTCCACATCTCGCTCGGGGATGCCATCCACTGCCGGCTTATCGAGCGGCCAATAGACTGTTGGATAGATCCGTGCTCGGATAAGCGCAGCGCGAACACGGTCGCGCACATCGCGCGAAACGAAGACGAGTGTCGCCGCAAACGGGGCCCGGAGGACAGTGACTCCACGTATCTCGCCGAGGGCCGCTCGGAATGCCGCGAGGTTCGTGGCACGCTTCTTCCGCCAGAGATCTGCCGGCAAGGCGGACAGGCGACTTCGCGAATACGACGACATTCCGGAGATCGCGCCTTGCCCGATGGCGCGTTCGCCACGGATCGCAAGCGCGCGCACCTCGTCTTTTGCCACAGGTTCCCCGGCGAGGTAATGACCCTTCAAGGTCATCGCGGCGAGCCGATCGAGCGCCGCCCTGTCGTGGTCCAGGGTCACGGGGACCTCAGGCGGGAGATCGAGTCCGAGCGGTGACCAGAGTACTCCCCCATCCGGCAGCGGTAGCGTCTTTCGAAGGGACGCGAAAGCGAAGTCCGCGCCGCTCCCGCTCGACCATCTGGAAAGCGGATCGTGGCTATGGTCCTCGACGACGACCGCACCCCCCGAAACAGTGGGCGCTGGCGCCACGCCGAACAGCGATGCCACGAGCACGACATCCGGCGGCGCGGCTGTCACGGGCTTGCCGGCCGGCTCCGTTGGGGCATGTGGGTACACCTCCACCGTGAGATGGTCGCGGAGCGGAACGAGAACATCCTGACAGTAGTACGACGGGACGAAGATGCGGCGCCAGCCGTGGTGCTCGCTGCCCCACGATACGAGAGCACGAAGCGCATCGCGTCCTGAGCCCCAGAACTCGTGCGGCAAGGTGCTCCAGGGCTGGGGCATCGCGCCGGTTGCTAGCGAAAGATGCAGACTGGAACCCTGTTCCCAGCGCTCGTCAAGCATCGCGAAGCCGGGGCCATAGCTCCACCGACTCGGCGCTATTCAATACTCACCCCTTATTGAGTGACTTCGATCGGGTGGCTGCGGCGCACGAGCAGCGCATCGCGGGACCGCGATTGTCCGGCAGGCAATCGCCGTGCCCATGCGATGACGGTGAGTCGTACGCAAGTCCTTCGTCGTCGGACAGCTTCTGGCCGCCAGATTATTCCATACCCCCGGCCATCAGTCCGCCTCGGGCGCCAGCTTCCGGTAGGATGGGAAAAACGACTCGATTGGATCCGGCTCAATACTGTGCCGATCGCGCCATGCATCGGCGAGGCGGAAATACTCAGCCTGATCGGCGATGAAGCGCCATGAGAATACGCGTCTGTGTAACGGGGAAAAGCCGACCTTGAAGTGGCTCAATGAATCACCGCGACGTAGGCTGCCTGTCAGATGAAGCACCCGGTTCCCGCGTTGCTTTCCCCACCATCGCGCGAAGTTGACCACCAGCTTGGATGGACTCGCGCGCAGATGCGCATCGGCGGTACCGGCAAGGTGGTATTCAACGATGCCGTCGACTTCGGTCAGTAGTCCGGCTGCCGCGACTTCGTCGTCGAGCTCGACTACGCAAAGGTGCAGATTGCCGGCGAGGCTATCCCGCAGGTCGGTGAAGTACTCTCGGGTGAGTCGCCAATAGGGTGTGGCACCAACGCGCTCCATCGACTCCTGAAAGATGTCCACAAATGCGTCGAACCGCTCCCAGCGATCGTCGATCCTGGCCGTATAACCGAGTCGTGTAGCCCGATTCAAGTCCTGACGATGGCCGTGACGTGTCTGGCTCCTCAAGACGTCCTCGGAGAGAGTAAGGTCTACGAAGACGCTGTCCCCATGGTCGACAATCTCCCCTTGACGCCGAAGAGCGTCCTGGGGTAGCGCGAAGAGCGGGTGCAGGCGTACAAAGGCCGACACGATTCCGTCATGCAGAAACCGATTGCCAAGCGCTTCGATTGCCCGATCGACGAACGTGTCCTCTGATGCCGGCCCGGCCATTGCGAGGATCGGGCCCGGATAGCCCCGCGGAGACGTTGCGTCGAATCGGGGTAGTTCGTCGCCGGCGATCTCGGGTGGGATGGGCCGGACGATCAGTGGCACCAGGAGCCGATCGAATCCATCCCGCACGACGAACATGTAGGGTTCGCCCGGTTCCTGTCGGCGAGCCGCGAATGCGAGGTACGAAGGGAGGTGGTACACATCGTGCCGAACCTCGGCCAACAGCCGCATCCAACGGTCGGAGTCGGCTTCGAGCCTCTTGACCTCCATGCGCCAGATGGACCTAGAGACTCACATCGTCGGGCCTGGTGAACCCGAAGTCTGAAACGGCCGGAGGCGTTGATGCGGCGCCAGAAAACACCTTGCGGACCGTGAGGACGATGATCCTGAGGTCAAGCAATAGAGACCAATTATCCACGTACCATACGTCGTATGCGAAGCGTTCCTCCCAATTCACATCGTGCCGGCCATTCACCTGCGCCCACCCCGTCAGCCCGGGAGGGACCTCATGCCGGCGAGCCTGCGTTGGTGTGTAGTGGATCAGGTACTCCATGACCAACGGGCGTGGGCCGACGAGGCTCATCTCCCCCTTCAAGATATTCCAGAGCTGCGGCAATTCGTCCAGGCTCGTCCGTCGCAGGAACTGCCCCAGCCGAGTGGATAGGTCGCTCTCCGGTACGGGAGCGTCGCCCTTGTCAGACGCTTCACGAAGGGTGCGGAACTTTATCAGATTGAATGGCTTACCTCGGTACCCAGGACGATCCTGCCGAAAGAGGATGGGGCGCCCCATGCGCCAGCGGATCGCCAATGCCGTGATTCCCATGATGGGCGACAAGATAGCCAATCCCGCGGCCGCCACCGCGACGTCGATCCATCGCTTCACGCGCCGCGACCGGGCGTTCGCGACCTGTGCCATCAGATCCTCCGAAACTGTCACTGCCTCGTCGCGGGCCGGCAGTTGGCCTGGCAGATTGTATTCGCCAGGCCATCGGCCAGCGATGGGATGTCCATGCGTCCGCGGTCAAGCCCGTGCCGGCCCAGCGCCGCTCCCTTCGCACAGCATCTCCCAGTCTACCGCCCTGGCGTTCTCAAGCAGCCCACGATCTCCGCGAACTGATCGCCGAGCCGCGCCATATTGTGCTCGCGCTCGAGGTACTTTCGGCCCGCCACACCCATCCGTCGCCGCTCCGCAGGCGAACTGTCGGCAAGGTCCACGAGCGCGTCGGCGAGCGCTTCCGGATCATCTGGTACCACGCTCAGTCCGGCGCGCGCTGCCCGGACCGGATCATTCGCTGTGGAGCACGCAAAGGCGATGGGCAGGCCCGCCGCCATGTAGTCGAATACCTTATTGAAGCTGACGCCGAAGCGATGGACTGGGTTGCGCGTGAAGTGGACCACGCCCACATCGGTTTCCGCGAGCAGGTCTGGCACGCGGCTCTTCGGAATCGGATCGACAAACGTCACGTTCCGCATCGCGAAGTCGGCGGCGAGCCTTTTGAGCGCCGGCTTCTCCGGCCCGTCGCCCACGAGCAGCAAGTTGATGGGTTCCTTCGTTCGACCGAGGGCGAGTTGGTGCGCCCGCAGGACGACGTCGACCCGGTTCACACGACCGTGCGAACCAACGTAAGCGAACACGACTTCGCCGCGGGTCCGCCGACCGTCAAGATCGAGGAGGAGTGACTCAATCGGGTCGGCAGCACCGTTCGGAGGCCGGCGATGGTCGAGCCTTGCGCCGGGCAGGTCCGCGCCGTTCGGCAGGTAGCGAACATGCTCTGTCGGCAGGCCACGACCCGCGAGATACGCTGACATCCCAGGGAGGACCGTTATGACGGTCTCCGCGTGCCGAACCAGGAAGGTCTCGATCGCCGCCAAGCCGCGAGCACCAGGCGAATCCGCGGCCATCGCGCCGAGGTCGATCAGCGTCTGCGGCCAGAGGTCACGAACCTCGTAGATAAAGCGCGCGCCGCGCGCTTTCGCGAGGACCCAGCCGGCGAGCGCCGCGAACGGATGGACCGTCGAGCCGACGACAACATCGGGCGCGGGACGACCGATTTGGACGACGCACACGATGACGGCATAGCTGACCATGTTGACTGTCCGCCGCCACGTGTTGCCGTGGTATGGGAACGTCCGTACCCAGACGAATCTGACCCCATCGAAGATCAGGCTGCGAGAAATGGCCCGGCCCCTGACACGCTCTTCACGCCCCGTCCAATTGCTGCGACCCGCGGCGAATATGGTTACATCCCCTCCGTGGCGCACGATCGCTCGGGCGAGGGAGAAGTGCCGCGTGCCGGTCGGCCGGTCTGGGGTGTCGGCGTAATGATTCAGGATCCAGACGCGGCATGGATGGGCGATCGTGCTCCGCTCAACCACCGATTTGACGCTCGACTGCCGCGATCAGAGC
>Ga0136623_10000251_pt1 | contig 14854 bp, 15 predicted proteins | sample AntDrymUQ4492106_2_FD_104656 | JGI IMG/M metagenome (GOLD analysis project Ga0136623, IMG submission 104656) | Polar desert sand microbial communities from Dry Valleys, Antarctica - metaG UQ449 (21.06) | ecosystem: Environmental > Terrestrial > Soil > Desert | place: Antarctica: Dry Valley...
CCTCGAGCAGCTCGAGCGCGAGCGGGTTCTCCAGCAGCCGCTGGATCGCGCGCTTGAGCGGGCGAGCGCCGTAGGCCGGATCCCAGCCCGCCTCCGCGATCAACTCCTTCGCGGAATCGGTCAGCTCGAGCTCGATCCTCCGCTCGGCAAGCCGTTCCCGAAGCCGGGAGAGCTGAAGCTCCACGATCTCGGTGAGCTGCTCGCGCGTCAATGGCTCGAAGACGACGATCTCGTCGATCCGGTTCAGGAACTCGGGTCGGAACTGCTCCTGCAGCGCCGCGGGAGAGCGGATGTTCGAGGTCATGATCACGACGGTGTTCCGGAAGTCGACGGTGCGCCCCTGACCGTCGGTCAGGCGGCCATCGTCGAGCAGCTGAAGCAGCACGTTGAAGACCTCCGGGTGCGCCTTCTCGATCTCGTCGAGGAGCAAGACGGCGTACGGGCGACGCCGCACGGCTTCGGTCAGCTGCCCGCCCTCCTCGTAACCGACGTACCCGGGCGGCGCGCCGACAAGCCGGGCGACCGTGTGCCGCTCCTGGTACTCGGACATGTCCAGTCGCACCATCGCGCGCTCGTCGTCGAACATGAACTCTGCGAGCGCGCGGGCGAGCTCGGTCTTGCCGACGCCGGTCGGGCCGAGGAAGACGAACGAGCCGATCGGCCGGTTCGGATCCTGGAGCCCGGAACGTGCGCGACGAAGCGCGTTCGACACCGCTTCGACAGCCTCTTCCTGGCCGACCACCCGCTGGTGCAGCCGCTCCTCCATGTGGATCAGCTTCTCGACTTCCCCCTCCAGCAACCGCGAGACGGGGATTCCGGTCCACGACGCGACCACCGCGGCGATGTCGTCCTCGTCGACCTCCTCCTTCACCATCGGCGCCTCGGTCGGTTGCTCGCGCTCGGCAAGCTCCTTCTCGAGCTCGGGGAGGACTCCGTAGCGGATCTCGGCGACCCGGGCGAGGTTGCCCGCACGCTCCTCGCGCTCCGCCTCCATGCGGAGCTCGTCGAGCTGACGCTTGATCTCGGCGACCCGCTGCAGCCCTTCCTTCTCTCGCGACCAGCGCGCGCCGAGCTCGTCACGGCGCGACTTCGCCTCTGCGAGCTCGCGCTCGATCGGCGCCTGCAGGTCGTCCGGCTCGTTCGCCATCGCCGCCAGCTCGATCTCGAGCTGGCGCGCGCGGCGCTCCGCCTCGTCGAGCTCGACCGGAGACGAGTCGATCTGCATACGCAGCCGCGAAGCCGACTCGTCCACGAGATCGATAGCCTTATCCGGGAGGAAGCGATCGCTGACGTAGCGCTCGGAGAGAACGGCCGCGGCGACGAGCGCCGAGTCCCGGATCTCGACCCCGTGGTGCGCCTCGTAGCGCTCCTTGAGCCCACGCAGGATCGCGATCGTGTCGGCGACGGACGGCTCGCCGACGAACACCGGCTGGAAGCGGCGCTCGAGCGCCGCGTCCTTCTCGATGTGCTTGCGGTACTCGTCGAGCGTCGTAGCGCCGACCGCGCGCAGCTCTCCGCGCGCCAGCATCGGCTTCAGCAAGTTGGCTGCGTCCACCGCGCCCTCGGCGGCTCCAGCACCGACGATCGTGTGCAGCTCGTCGATGAAGAGGACGATGCCGCCAGCCGCGTTTTGGATCTCGGCGAGGACTGCCTTCAGCCGCTCCTCGAACTCACCGCGGTACTTTGCCCCTGCGAGCAGCGAGCCGACGTCGAGCCCCCAGACGCGCTTCCCCTTGAGCCCTTCGGGGACATCGCCCGCGACGATCCGCTGCGCGAGCCCCTCGACGATCGCAGTCTTGCCCACACCGGGCTCGCCGATGAGGACAGGGTTGTTCTTCGTGCGCCGGGAGAGAACCTGGATCACGCGGCGAACCTCCTCGTCCCGCCCGATGACGGGGTCGAGCTTCCCGGCCTCGGCGAGCGCGGTCAGGTCGCGCCCGTACTTCTCGAGCGCCTGATAGGTGCCCTCGGGATCCTGGGAAGTCACCTTCTGGCCGCCTCGCACGTCCTGCAGCGCCTCGAGGAGGGCATCGCGGGGCACGAGGTCGAGCGCGAGCACCACGTGCTCGACCGAGGCGTACTCATCCCCGAGCGCACGCATCTCCTCGAACGCGCGGTCGAGCACCCGCGAGAAGGCGGCCGAGGCCCGTGGCTGTGCCGCCGCGTCTCCAGAGACCGTGGGCAGGTTGCGCAGGCGCGCTTCCGCCTCGGCGCGAAGCTCGGCCGCGCCGTGTCCAGAGCGGTCGATCAGTGTCCGCGGCAGCTCTTGGTCGAGGAGGGCGAGAGTGAGATGATCGGGCGTGAGCTCCGGGTTGCCGTGGCGACGCGCGAGCTCCTGTGCCCCGGCGACCGCCTCCTGTGACTTGAGTGTCAGCTTCTGAAAGTCCATGGCGATCAACGCCAAGTAACAGTCTGTTACTTGGTACGTCTCACCTCCTGGTGGCTGGTGTGCGCGCTGGTTTGTAGAGCATCACCTCGCGTTTGTACGAGCGGTGAACCGAGGCGATCTCCTCGCGAAGCTCGCGCTCCACACGCTCCATGCGTGCGCGAAGCCGATTGAGCTCGTCCTGCATCCGCAGCACCTGCTCGACGCCCGCGAGGTTGAGCCCGAGCTCGGTGGTCAGTCGCTGGATGAGCCGCAGCCGCTCGAGATCCGACTCGGAGTAGAGCCGCGTCCCGCCGGGCGTTCGCCCCGGCCGGACGAGGCGCTTTGTTTCGTACAAACGGAGCGTCTGCGGGTGCATCCCGACGAGCTCGGCAGCGACGGAGATCATGTACCGGGGGCGGTCAGGCATCGGGTTGCTCCCAACCGCTCTCATCGAGCTTCAACGGCTGCTTCAGTCGACGACGCTGCCGTCGCCATTGCAACAGCATGAGCATCAGCGCTCCGAAGAACATTGACACACCCAGCACTCCATCCCAGCCGTCGATAAGACGTTCGCGAAGCCCCCTCATCAGTTGAATGCCTCTCTCGGCTGCTCGCGCGACACCTTCTGATAGCCCTCGAGCGCCTCCTTCTCGGCCTTCGTGAGCTTCTTCGGAATCGAGACCTTCACGCGCGCGAGCAGGTCGCCTCGCCCGTTCCCCTTCAGATGTGGGGCGCCGCGGCCCTTGACGCGAAGGAGTTTCCCGCTCTCGGTGCCGGAGGGAACCTTGAGCGAAACCGGCCCGTCTGGCGTCGGGATCTGCACCGACGCGCCGAGCGCAGCCTCGGCGTACGTCACCGGGACCTCGAGCACGAGATCGGAGCCGCGGCGCTCGTACAGCGACGACGGCGCGACCTCCACGACGACGTGGAGATCACCTGCGGAACCACCGTTCAGCCCCGCTTCGCCCTTGCCCTTGAGCCGGACGCGCGTGCCGCTCTTGGCGCCGGCCGGAATCCTGACGGCGTAGCGCTTCGTCGTGCGCTCCCGGCCCGAGCCGCGGCAATTCTTGCACGGCTTCTCGACGATCGTCCCGTTGCCCTGGCAGCGCGGACACGGCTGGGAGAATGCGAACAGGCCCTGAGCGTCGGAGACGACTCCGCGTCCTGCGCACTGCGGGCAGACGACCGGAGAGGTTCCGGGTTCGGCGCCGGTTCCGTGGCAGACCGAGCAGACGCTGTCCGTCTCGACGGGGACTCGCACCTGCACGCCCTCGAGAGAGTCCTCGAAGGAGATGCGCACGCGTGTCTCGAGATCATCCCCGCGCGTCGGCCTGCGAGTCCCGCCGCGACCCGCTCGATTGCCGAACATGCCGCCGAAAAGATCGCTGAGATTCCCGAGGTCGAACTCCTCGAAGCGCGGGCCGCCCGCCCCACCACCGCCGCCCGGAAATCCTCGCCCTCCTGCGGCACCGAATCTATCGTACGCGCTGCGCTTCTCGGGATCGGAGAGCAGGTCGTAGGCCGTCTGCACCTCCTTGAACTTCTCCTCCGCGCCGTTGTCCCCAGGATTGCGGTCCGGGTGGTACTGGCGCGCAAGCTTGCGATACGCCTTCTTGACGTCCTCGTCGGACGCCCCCTTCGGGACGCCGAGCACCTCGTATGGGCTGGCCATGGCCCGCTACTCCGCGACGATCACCCTGGCGGGCCGCACGACCTTGTCGCCGATGCGATATCCGCGCTGGACGACCTCGAGCACCGACCCCGGCTCCGCGCCCTCGCCAGGCTGGGCGAGCATCGCCTCGTGGACGTGCGGATCGAACGGCCCTGCCGTCTCGATCTCGGTCAGGCCTTCCTTCTCGAGCGCTTTGCGCAGCGCTTGCTCCACCAGCTTCACGCCATCGACGAGCGCGGCGTCCTCGTGGCGCTCGGCAGCCTGGAGCGCTCGCTCCAAGTCGTCGAGAACGGGAAGGAGCTCGCGCACGAGCCGCTCGTGGGCGTGCGCGACCATGTGCTCCTGGTCGCGCGCCGCCCGCTTGCGGTAGTTCTCGAAGTCCGCCTTGGCCCGCTGGAGGAGATCGAGATACTCGTCTCGCTCGGCTTCGGCCCTCGCGAGGTCGTCGGGGTAAGGGGTCAGACCCGTAGGGTCTGACCCCTTGGGGTCTGACCCCGGCGCCGGCCTCAGCTCCTCAGGGCTCGGCGCATGAGTCGGAGCCTCTTTGGGCGTTCGCGTCACGAGGTCTTCGCCTCCTCCTCCTCGTCGATGACCTCGTAGTCCGCGTCCTCGACGACCTCGTCCTCGACGCCGCTGCCGTTTCCGGATGACTGCGCCTGCGAGGTCTGCGTCGCGGATGCCTGCGCGTAGATCGCGTCGGCGAGCGAGCGCGAGGCCTCGTCGAGCGCCGCGGACTTCGCCTGGATTTCGGTGACATCCGAGCCCTCGACCGCCTGGCGCAGCTCCATGATCCGTCCCTCGATCGTCGAGCCAGTGGCCTCGTCGACCTTGTCGCGGTGCTCGGAGAGCGTGCGCTCGGCCTGGTACGCGAGCTGCTCGCCTGCGTTCCGCGCGTCCGCGAGCTCGCGCAGCTGATGTGCCTCGCCCGCGTGCGACTCAGCCTCGGAGATCATCCGCTCCACCTCGTCGCCGCTCAGGCCCGAGCCGCCCTCGATGCGGATCTGCTGCTCGTTGCCCGTGCCGAGGTCCTTGGCGGACACGTTGATGATGCCGTTCGCGTCGATGTCGAAGGAGACCTCGACCTGCGGCATGCCGCGCATCGCCGGTGGGATCCCGACGAGCTGGAACTTGCCCAGGGTCTTGTTGAACGAGATCATCTCGGACTCGCCCTGGCCGACGTGGATCTCCACCGACGGCTGGTTGTCCTGCGCGGTCGTGAACGTCTCCGACTTGCGGGTCGGGATGGTCGTGTTTCGCTCGATGAGCTTCGTGAACACGCCGCCCATCGTCTCGATCCCGAGCGAGAGCGGGGTCACGTCGAGCAGGAGCACGTCCTTGACCTCTCCCTTGAGCACGCCGGCCTGGATCGCCGCGCCGACCGCCACGACCTCGTCCGGGTTGACGCCCTTGTGCGGCTCTTTGCCGATCAGCTCCTTGACCTTCTCCTGGACGGAAGGCATGCGAGTCATGCCGCCGACGAGGATCACGTGCTCGATGTCCGCCGCGGTCAGACCCGCGTCCGAGATCGCCTGCTTCGTCGGCTCGACCGTGCGCTCGAGCAAGTCGTGGACGAGCTCGTTCAGCTTCGCGCGGGTGAGCTGGAGATCGAGGTGCTTCGGGCCCTCCGGGGTGGCGGTGATGAACGGCAGGTTGATCTGCGTCGTCATCGTCGAGGAGAGCTCGATCTTCGCCTTCTCCCCCGCCTCGTACAGCCGTTGCAGCGCCATCGGGTCCTGGCCGAGGTCGATGCCCTGGTCGCGCTTGAACTCCGCGATCATCCAGTCGACGACGGCCTTGTCGAAGTTGTCGCCGCCGAGGTGGTTGTCGCCGTTCGTCGCCTTGACCTCGAAGACGCCGTCACCGAGCTCGAGCACCGACACGTCGAAGGTGCCGCCGCCGAGATCGAAGACGAGGATCGTCTGCTCGACGCCCTCCTTGTCGAGACCGTATGCAAGGGCGGCCGCCGTCGGCTCGTTGATGATCCTGAGAACGTTGAGCCCGGCGATCTTGCCGGCGTCCTTGGTCGCCTCGCGCTGCGCGTTGTTGAAGTAGGCGGGCACGGTGACGACCGCGTCGGTGACCGTGTCGCCAAGATATGCCTCGGCGTCGACCTTCAGCTTCTGGAGGATCATCGCGGAGATCTCCGGCGGCGCGTACTCCTTGCCCTCCGCCTTCACCCGAACGTCGCCGTTCTGTCCCTCGACGATCTCGTAGGGGACGATCGTCATCTCCTCCGAGACCTCGTCGTGCTTGCGGCCCACGAACCGCTTGATCGAGAAGATCGTGTTGGTCGGGTTCGTCACCTGCTGGCGCTTCGCGGGCGCGCCCACAAGCCGCTGGCCGTCACGTCCGAACGCCACCACGGACGGCGTCGTGCGCCCGCCCTCGGCGTTCGGGATGACGGTGGGCTCGGATCCCTCGAGCACGGCCATGCAGGAGTTGGTCGTGCCGAGGTCGATTCCGATGGTCTTGGCCATGGCTGAAATCTCCTTGAGTAGTGAGAACTGCAGAAAATCTGAGTCTTACCGTAGCAGATCAAGTATCAGCGAAACGCCCCGATCAAAACGCCTCCGCAGACCACGAGAGCCGCGCCCGCCGCGAGACGTACGCCGACCCGCTCCGACTTCCCTAGCACCGCTGCCGAAAGCACGACCCCCCACAACGACTCGGTGGCGACGAGCGGCGACACAACGGTGACCGGCCCGCGGTAGTACGCCTCGAAGAGGCAGACATACGAGAGCCCGAAAAGGAGGCCGGCAGGAACGAACGCACGCGCATCGCTCGCCCGAAGTGGCGCTCGGGTCGCGATGACGTACACGGCGATCAACGCCGCGCCCGCTGACAGGGTGGCGGTCGCCGCTGTCCCCGGCGCGACATCGGTGTCGATCGCGAGCCACCGGACGAAGTTGTCGCGCACGGCGAACACGATCGTCGCAATGAGCGCCAGCGCGAGCCCGAGGACGCGCACCTGCTCCGGGCGGTCCCGCTCGCCGACAAGCAGAAACCCTCCGCCGACGATGAGCACCGCGCCGAAGACGAGGCCGGCAGCGAGCTCTTCGTCCAGAAAAACGAGCGCGATCGCGACCGAGAAGAGCGGCGCGGTGCCGACGACGACCGAAGTCCGCGAAGGACCCGCCTCGCGCACTGCGAGGGTGAAAAGGAGCTGCGACAGGCCCGGGCTCAGGAGCCCTGCGAGCAGGAACGGCGAAAGCTCAGTGATCTCGGCTCCCTCTACGATCGTGAACGGAACCGTGACAACGATGGCAGTGAGCACCGTGAAAAGCGCCCCGGCCTCCACGCCGGCACCACGGCCGAGCGCGAGCCGGATCGCGACGGTCATCACCCCGAACAGGAGCGCAGACGTGACCGCGAGGAGGACCGCGTCCATCGTTCACCAGCCCCGAGGGAGAAACCGGCGCAGGGCAGCGGCCGCCGCGGGCTCGGAGACGACGATGCCCGCCATCAATACGGCGCACCCGAGCCATCCCGGCCAGCCCAACATTTCGTTCGCGAGTAGAACCCCGAAGAGCGCGGCGAACGGGGCTTCGAGTGTGAAGAGAAGCGCCGCGCGCGCGGCCGTCGTCCGCGCCTGTACCCAGGTCGCAATGAGATAGCCGAGCGCTCCCGCGAAGATCCCGGTGACGAGCAACGCTCCCCACACCGTCCACCCGCGAGGGATCTCGACCTCGCCGAGCGCCACCGCGATAGCCGTGAACGCCACGAAGCACGTGGTCATCTGCAGGAAGGTGAGGGCACGGGGGTCGTAGCGCGGCGCATACCGCTCCATGGCCGCGATCTGCAACGCAGCCGCAAGCGCGCTTGCCAGCACGAGCAAGTTCCCGAGCGCAGAGCCGCCCGGCGCTCCGTTCAGGAGCAAGAGTCCAACTACCGCGCACGCCACCCCGATCCAGACGACACGAGGCGCCGACGTCTTGAAGAGGGCGAGCGCGATGAACGGGGTGAAGACGACATAGAGGCCCGTGATGAACCCGGTGCTGGACACGGTGGTCAGCTCGAGCCCGGCTGTCTGGAATCCGTAGGCGGCGGCTAGCAGCGCGCCCACGCCGATGCCGGCGAGGACGCCTTCCCGCGGCAGGGACCCCAGCGAGCCCCACGCAAACGGCGCAAGCGCCACCGTGGAGATGGCGAAGCGCACCGCGAGGAAGGCGAACAGGGGGTAGAGAGCGAGCGCGTCCTGCACCTGCACGAAGGTGAGGCCCCAGACGGCCGTGACGCCGACGATGGCCAGCAGCGGGAGCGCGCGGCGCTGGGTCACGTGCGCGCCTCGAGCGAACGACGCGCGGCGGCGAGCCAACGCCGCCTGATGAGACTCGAGAAGGGACCGACGAGGCGCCAGTAGCGGCGGAAAGCGCGGCGAGCCCCGTCGTCGACCGCGGCGACCCGGGTCTCGGTGGAGAGACGCGTGCGACCGTCGGGGAGCGACTCCGCGAGGAAGTTGGCGACCATCCGCACGCTGCCCGCGGGGGCACTGTCGAAGGAGGAGATCGCTCCTCGCGGCAGCCAGGGCTTGCCCGACGCGCCGAAGACGACCTCGCCGGCCTCCCGGGCAAGGGGCTCGAATCCCATCCCGAGCAGGAGGCTCTCGACCGAGCCCACTGCCCCCAGACCGCGTAGCCGGAGCAGCACACGTGCCAAGTCAGGCGCGGCCGGCGCCGCGAGCACCGCGGCGAGCGCCTGCCCCGGTGCCGCGTCCAGCACGATCTTGTGCACCTCGTTGACATCCCACTCGGGGAGAAACCGGTCGATCGCCGCCATGACGCGATTCTCATGCAGACCGCTCGAGAACGTGCCGGGGGCTGTCGCAAACCGGGGTTCTGGCTAACGCCAGACCTCAAGACACGAGAGGCGCCCTGTAGGCGCCTCTCGGTCAATACACGGGCGTCCGTCTACAGGCGCTCGGACTCCGGCTTCTTCGCGTCGTCGTCGCCGTCGAGGACGTCGCCGACCTTGTCCTTCACACTTTCCCAGGCATCGTCGGTCTTGTCCTTGGCCTCTCCCCAGTTGCCCTGGGTCTTGCCCTCGGCCTCACGGCTCTCGTCGCCCGTGATCTTGCCCTCGACTTCCTTGGCCTTTCCTTCGATGCGGTCCGAATCCACGATTTTCTCCTTTCGCAGGGTTCGTTCGACGCGAGCTTCCCCGTTTCGAGATCGCGGTAAACGACCACGCGCATCTACGCTGTACCTCGTGGAAGTCCTCGACACGCTCGCGCGCCCGCTCCGTGACCTTCGCATCTCGGTCACCGACCGCTGCAACTTCCGCTGCGTCTACTGCATGCCGAAGGAGGTGTTCGGCCGCGACTACCGCTTTCTCCCACGAAGCGAGCTCCTGAGCTTCGAGGAGATCGAGCGCGTCGCTCGCGTCTTCGTCGGTCTCGGCGTGCAGAAGCTTCGCATCACCGGCGGAGAGCCGCTGCTCCGACGGGATCTGGAGGTGCTGATCGAGCGCCTCGCTGCAATCGGCGACCTCGATCTCACGCTGACCACGAACGCCGCGCTGCTCGCCCAGAAGGCACAGGCGCTGGTGCATGCGGGGCTCACGCGCGTTACGGTCAGTCTCGACTCCCTCGACGACGAAGTCTTCCGCGCCATGAACGACGTCGACTTCCCCGTCGCGCGGGTGCTCGCCGGCATCGACGCGGCGGCCGAGGCGGGACTGCCGGTGAAGGTGAACGTCGTCGTCAAGCGCGGGCTGAACGAGGGCTCCGTCCTCGACATCGCGAGGCGTTTCCGTGGAACGGGACATCCCGTTCGCTTCATCGAGTACATGGACGTCGGCGCCACGAACGGCTGGCGCACGGACGACGTCGTGCCCGCAGCCGAGATCGTCGCCGCGATCGGCGCCGAGTTCCCGCTCGAGCCTCTCGAGGCCTCGTATCGGGGCGAGGTCGCGGAGCGCTATCGGTATCTGGACGGAGCCGGCGAGATCGGCGTCATCGCCTCGGTGACCCAACCCTTTTGCGGCGACTGCACGCGCGCGCGAATCTCGGCGGACGGGAAGCTCTATACCTGCCTCTTCGCCCTCCGCGGGCACGATCTGCGGGCGATCCTGCGCTCCGGCGCGGGCGAGCAGGAGGTCGAGGACGCGATCCGGGCCGTCTGGGAACGCCGCGCCGATCGCTACTCGGAGCTCCGGACCGAGGAAACCGGCCGCCTACGCAAGGTCGAGATGTCCTACATCGGCGGCTAGTGCCGGTGCCGGTCCGGGGCCAGGCTTCAGCCTGGCCCCGCTCTTGGGTTTCCGTGACCAAGGCAACAGATTGTCAAACCTCAAACCTAGGTCAGGCTGAAGCCTGACCCCACCCGTCAGCGGCCCGGTCCCGGCGCCGGAGTGGGTGCCAGGCGTCGCCGAAGCACCCCGCGCCCGGGCTCGAGCACGGTGCCACTCGCCCGCACGATCAGCGCGACGGCGACGACCACCGCCGAGCCCGCGACCGCCATCTGCAGCGTGATCTCCTCCCCGAGGAGTATCCAGCCGAGGAAGACCGCGACGATCGGGTTCACGTAGGCGTACGTGGCGACGAGCGAGATCGGGGCGACACGGAGCAGCCAGACGTAGGCGGTGAACCCGACGAAGGTGCCGACGACAATGAGGTAGCCGACGGCAAGCAGAGCGTCAAGCGTGAAATCGGCGTCGCCGAGCTCTCCGGTCGTGCTCGAGGCGACGAACAACAGGACGCCGCCGCAGAGCGAGCCGAGCCCGGCCGCGACCAGTGGCCGCTTGGGCAACGCGGCGCCGCGCGAGTAGAGCGAGCCCGCAGCCCAAGCCAGGGCGCCGAGGATGACGACGACCGCGCCGAGCCGGTCGACGGATCCTTCTCCGAACGGGTCGACCAGGAACGCGAGCCCGACGAAGCCGAGCGCGAAGCCGGCGTACGCGGAGGGGCGCAGCCTCCTTCCGAAGGCCACCCGATCGATGAGCGCCATCCAGATCGGAATGCTCCCGGCGAGCAGCGCCGCCACCCCCGCGGGAACGGTCTGCTGCGCCCAGGCCAGCCCTCCGTGGCTGAGGAGGAAGAGGAAGCCTCCGAAGACGAGCCCTGCACGCACCTGCGCCCAGCCGATCGGGTCTCCTCCCCGGTCACCACGGGGTAATGCGAACGCCAAGAGCGCAGCGCCGGCGACGAGGTGCCGCATGGACATCGTGAGCAGCGGCGGAAGATCGCGCACCGCGATCGCGAGCGCGATGAAGGTCGAGCCCCAGACGATGTACACCGTCACCAGGGCAAGCCAAACCCGCGCGTCTTGACGCGTCGCCATCTAGCTTGCAAGGATGCCGTGCCGACGATGATCGGCTCAAGTCGAGTTCGCTCCTGCGACGATCAGCTGCTCTGATTCGGCGTGAGCGGGCGATGTGCACGAGGGTCGCCTGCCATGCGTCCCCGTCGTCGGCGGTGGACGCGAGGTAGATCTCCACGCCTGACTCGTACAGCGAGAACCGGGCAAGCGGCATGTAGTTCTCCCAGCAGATGAGGCCGCCGATACGTCCGAGCGGCGTCTCGAGCGCTCGCAACCCGCCCCCATCGCCCTGTCTTCAGACGAGCCGCTCGTGGTTCGTGGGGATGAGCTTGCGATGCTCGAGGGCGAGCGAGCCGTCCGGGGCGTGGTAGCGGAGCGCGTGTGGCTCCGTTCCGGGTCGAGTCGACCTCATGCCAGGCGGAGTGCTCCCGCGCGATCTCTCCGAGTCGATCGGCAGCCGGGCCTGGGACCCCACGACTGACTCGAAGAGCTGGGCGAACGCCGTCTTCGCGCGCGGATCCGACCAACCGGCGAGCGCCTTCGCCCAGACTGAGGAGGGAAAGACCGAGACGAAGGTCTCAGGGAAGGCGACAAGCTCGGTGCCCGCACCCGCAGCTTCGGCCGTGTGTTCTGCGAGCTTGTCGACCGTCGCCTCCCGGTCGAGCACGAACAGGCTCCACCTGGACACACGCGACAGTCACTGTGGCTTTCATCGCCCTCCACTCTCGCAAACCGGTTACAACATGCGTGCGCTGCCCCGGCCGTTAGAATCGCGACGTCGTGTCGAGCCTCGCCGCTGAGAGATCGCCGCGCCTGCCCCGCGGCTGGGCGCATCTGGCCTTCCAGTTTGTGATCTGGATGGGCTTCTATGCGCTGTACCAGGTAGCGCGTGGGTCGGCGGATCGCAGCGTTGCCAACGCCTTCCAGAACGGCGAGTGGGTGCTCCGCCAGGAACGCGAGCTCGGGGCGCTCTTCGAGCCGGCGGTGCAGCGCGTGGTGGATACGTCGTCGGTGCTCGTGACACTCACGTCGTATACGTATTGGCTTTCGCAGTTCGCGGTCGTCGGCATCGCGCTCCTCTGGGTCTACTTCCGTCACCACGAGCGCTTTACCGCGTTCCGGAACTGGATCATCGCTGCCAACCTCGTCGGGCTCGTCGGCTACATCTTCGTGCCGACCGCACCGCCGCGGATGTTTCCGGAATGGGGCTTCGTCGACACCCTCGCGCAGTATTCGTCCGTCAACCACGAGAGCGGCGTCATCGCGTGGGGAGCGAATCCGTACGCGGCGATGCCGAGCCTGCACGCCATGGATGCTTTCATCGTCGGCGTCGTCATGTTCGGGCTCGTCCGCTCGAGGCTCGCCAAGGCGCTTTGGCTCGCCTGGCCGATTTGGGTGGCGTTCGCCGTGATTTCGACCGGAAACCACTACTGGCTCGATGTCGTCGCCGGGGTCGTGCTCGCGATCGCCACGGGGTTCGCACTCCGGCGCGTGCAGAGGCTGCGCCTGCTGAGCTCCCTTCAGAGTGATCGCCCGGCGCGAGGCGGATGATGACGCTCGCGAGGCAAGGACGGAGGGAGCGCCCACATCCGTTGCGATCTGGGTGCGACTGAGAAAGCGGCAGCGCGGAATCGAGCGCCGCGTCGCGTGATGGCCGTTCACCCTGAAGTGAGCTCTGAGCAGGCATGACCGACGACGGATCCGGGGGCGAGCCGGCGCGAGTCAGCCAGCTCGACCGGGTCAAGCAGGAATACACCCAGTCCGCCCGCGAGATTCTCGCGCGCTCGATGCGCGGAGTCGCGAAAACAAAGCTCACACCGGACATGCTCACGCTCGTCGGCGTGACGCTGTGCCTGGCAGGCGCGGTTCTCGTCGGCTTCGAGAGCCGAAACGAGAAGCTGTTCTTCTGGCTCGGAGGCGCCCTCTTCGTCGTCGGCTCGGTCGCCGACATCCTGGACGGCGCGCTCGCCCGCGCTGCGAGCAAAGGAACCGTCTTCGGCGCGTTCCTGGACGCCACCTTCGACCGATTGGGGGAGGCGGCGATGCTCGCTGCGATCGGGCTCGTCTTCATGCGGGACTCGAACGAGCTCGCGCTCGTGGCCACGTTCGCCGCCGTGACCGGATCCTTCCTCGTCTCCTACACCCGCGCGAAGGCCGAGTCGCTCGGGCTGCGCGGAGACGTCGGCTTCGGCTCGCGCGTCGAGCGGGTCGTGCTCATCTCTGTCGGACTCGGGCTCGCCCCGTGGGGATTGCTTCAGTGGCCGATCTATCTGCTCGCGGCGATGACGTGGGTCACCGTGCTCCAGCGGATGCTTTTCGTCCGCCGCCAGCTCCGCGAGCTTGCCGAGCAGGCCTGACCTTGTTATGCGTGGCCGCTGCGGTCACGCTTGGCTAGTGGAGACAGAAGTCGTCGGCCGCGACGCCGAGCTTGCCGCGATCGAGCGTTGGCTCGACGCCGAAAGACCATCCGCGTTCCTCGTCGAAGGCGAGGCCGGGATCGGCAAGACGACGCTCTGGCGAGCAGGACTCGAGCGTGCGCGAGACCGCGGCCAGCTCGTACTGGCCTGCACGTCTTCCATCGCTGAGTCTGACGTAGGCTTCGCCGCCCTCGGGGACCTCTTCCGAATTCTGGACGGCGATCTCATCGAGTTACTGCCGCCGCCACAGCGTCGGGCGCTCGAGGGTGCGCTCCTGCTCAGCGATCCGGACACGCCCCCGGAGGGGCGTGCGCTCGGGCTCGGTCTCGTTGGCGTCCTGACCCGCCTCGCTTCGGAGACGCGCGTCGTACTCGCCGTCGACGACTCGCAGTGGCTCGACGCCGCGACGCGAGGAGTCCTCACCTTCGCCGCTCGGCGCCTTGGCGAATCCGACCTCGGATATCTGGTCGCACGGCGTACCGGCGAGGGCGACTCGGCGGTGCCGCTCGAACTCGACCGCGCGCTCCCACCCGCGGGGATCGAGGTCTGCACGCTCGGACCGTTGAGCCTCGGCGGACTGGGTCGCCTCGTGCGCCAGCGGACCGGCCTGCGCCTGCGAAGACCGGAGCTGCTTCGACTCGAGGCGCTCTCGGGTGGTAACCCGTTCTTCGCGGTCGAGCTTGCGCCGACACTGACGGGCGCGTCGACCGAGCAGCGGCCGCTCCCCACGAGCCTTTCCGCGGCGATACAGGCGCGCCTGGCCGAGCTCGACGAGGACACGCTCGAAGACTGCTCGTCGCTACCGTCTCGCCGTCCCCGACGCTAACCGGGATCGAGCAGGTGACGGGTAGTCCGGACGCCTGGTTGACGCTCGAGCCCGCCCGGCAGGCGGAAGTCGTCACCGTCGCCGGCGAGGACGTCGTGTTCGTCCTTCGCTCGAGTGGACCCTGAAGATCCTGCACCTCTTTGAGTCGCCCCGGCGACAGCCTCCAGCTCGTCCGGCGGCACGTGGTACGAGGTCTCTCTCGCATGACAACTAGAACCTCACCTGGTAGAGTGCTAGCACTTTGACTGCTAGCAAATCTCACAGAGCGGACATCCTGGTCAGGATGCCCGCTCCATTGAAGGGGGCACTCGTCCG
>Ga0136623_10000253_pt1 | contig 14842 bp, 21 predicted proteins | sample AntDrymUQ4492106_2_FD_104656 | JGI IMG/M metagenome (GOLD analysis project Ga0136623, IMG submission 104656) | Polar desert sand microbial communities from Dry Valleys, Antarctica - metaG UQ449 (21.06) | ecosystem: Environmental > Terrestrial > Soil > Desert | place: Antarctica: Dry Valley...
GCCGTACTTGGGTCCTGACGCTTCACGCGGTGAAGGCTTTAGCGGCCGCCTCTTGTCGATACCGCTCGAGCCCGTCGAGTTGCTGCTGTGCTCGCTGAATCAGGTCATCGAAATTTGTGCTCGACAGCTGCGGATCCTCATGAGCAACCTTCTTGAGACTCCTCCACATGGCGAGCTTGCCTTCGATCCCTAGAGAGAGTGTCTCCATCTCGAAGAGCTGGCTGATGTCGACCGATCTGGTCACCTTCTCCGAGTACTTGATCCGCGTCAGTTTCTCGAGGACCCATCCGCCTGCCTGTTTGACGGCACTCTTTGTGATTTCCAACCGCTCCATGAGATCTTCGAGAGTTTCGCGATCCACGGTTATGTCGAGTGCAAGCTGCGCCAAGAAGCCTTCCAAGGGCGATCCCTCGTTTTGCAAGCGCAGCCGCTCCGCCAGTTCTTCGCCGGCCGCCGCCCCTCCGAGATGATCCGTCAGGTAGACCCTCAGCTCCTCCTTGGAGATCACCCAAGGATGATGTCACATTCCTGGCGGCTTTGTGCGCCGGCTAACCGATGGCGACGCTGGCCGTCAGACGAGTGAATCGCTTTGCGGAGAGAAACCGGCGCTCTTCGGGGGCTCGGTTGAGGCTCCCACGCCGGCCACTCTGCGGTCAGGGTCGATATAGCGGGAACGTATCCAGCGCCCAGCCGACGATCACGAGGCTCGGCAGCAGAGCAATCCACTCCAGGCCTCGGCGCCATCAGAGCAAGAAGGCGACCGCAAAGTAGACGGCAACGGCCGCAAGATCGAGGGCCGCAGTCTAGGCGGCGTAGAAACCGAGCGACAGGCCCTGTTCCTGAAGGGCACTCACGCCCTCGGCGCTCAACTGTCCGACCGCGCACGACGCTCCGCCGCATACGCTTCTCAGTTGTGTCAGTCGTAAGGGAAGGTCTCAGAGGTGCGCTCACCGGCGAGGTCGCCCATCCCGTCGACGAGCCCATCGGCTATCACGTCGAGGCGTTGCATAAATCGCTCCTGTCCGTGGTTACGCGGCGCAGCACGAGAGCATGCTGACGTCGCTGGTGAAGGTCTGGGCGGTGAGCTTGATGCCTTCGGACATCGTGAGGTAGGGAGCCCAGGTATCGGCGAGGTCCTGAACTGTCAGTCCGAACTTCACCGCGTAGACGGCAGCCAATATGACATCGCCGGCGTTGTCCGCAACCGCGTGGACACCGAGAACCTTACCCGTCGTCTTGTCGGCAACGATCTTGAACGCGCCGCGCGTATCGAGATTCACGATCGGACGCGGGATGTGCTCCAGCTCGAGGACGCGGCAGTCGCACTCGTAGCCGGCATCGATAGCTTGGGCTTCGGTCATACCCACAGCAGCGATGTTCGGAGAGGTGAAGATCACACGCGGGAGCGCGTGGTAGTCCATCTTGCGGCCGGTATTGCTAATCGCGTTGTCTGCAACCAAGGTTCCTTGCGCGGCCGCGACGTAGACGAACTGCGGCGCGCCGGTCACGTCTCCTGCCGCGGATACCTTGGGGTTCGTGGTGCGCAGCTCGTCATCAAGGACCAGCCGACCGGAGCCATCGACCTCAACCCCTGCGACTGCGAGTTCCAGACCTTGGAGTACCGGCCGACGCCCGGTCGCCATGAGGATCTCGTCCGCCTCCAAGCGCCGTTCACGGCCGTCAACCGTCACCACGACCGCCTTGCGTTCTCCGCCCTCCACCGCCGTAGCTCGGGCAGAGCTGACGACCTCGAAGCCGTCGTCTTGGAACACACGCGTGATCCAGCGTGAAATCTCGGGTTCCTCACGAGGAGCGAGACCCTCGCCCGAAGAAACGATGGTTACCTCGACTCCGAGATGGCGGAACAGCTGGCCCATCTCGAGCCCCACGTAGTTGCCTCCAACGACGATCAGTGACTCGGGCAACTCCTTGAGCTCCATCGCGGTGGTCGAGGTGAGATATCCGGTCTCCGCAAGGCCCGGCAAGGGGGGAACCCACGGAGCCGACCCGGTCGAGATCACGAAATGTCCAGCCCGGATCTCCCGGCCGTCAACGTCTATGGTGTCGGGGCCGGTGAAACTGGCGCTTCCGCGGATGATCTCGAAACCGTAGTGGTCTGCGAGGTCGACATACTTCCTTTCACGCAAGTCACCGACGACGTCGTCCTTCTTCCCGATCAGAGCCCCCATATCAACGCCCCGCTGTGAGGTGGAGATACCGGCGAAAGGATGGTGCGCCGCCTGGTGGTATGTGCCGGCCGCGGCCAAAAGGTTCTTAGACGGGATGCAGCCGACGTTGACGCAGGTCCCTCCGACCGTATTGCGCTCAACGATGGCAACACGGGCGCCGAGATTCGTGGCGCGGATCGCGGCTGCGAAGGCGGCACTGCCCGCGCCTATAACGACGAGCTCGTAGTCGGCGTCTCCCCGTGTCTTAGTTGTTGCGCGTGGAGACTCGACGGGCACGCTCTCAAGCGGCCGGTATGGCGAGCCGGCAAGAGCATCTTCAAGGAGCGCTGCCTCTCCGTCCAACTCAAAGATGACCTCGCCGCGGCGCCAGTCTGCCTCCGCCTCCCTCGCGCCCGCTTGGGTGAGCAGCTTCTCGACTGTTTGCTCGCAATGGGAGCAGGTCATGCCTTCCACGCGCATCTTCTGCTTCGCCATCAGCTCAGCTCCCCGGCGATCGTGCGGCACGATGCGATCTGGGCCTGGTTCTGTTCCAAAAAGCTGCGAGCGCGCTCGATCAGGGTCCGCACCTGACGGTTGGTCACCCGATAGAGGGTCCGCCGCCCGTCGACGCGCGTCTGCACGAAGCCGCACCAAGTGAGACACACCATGTGTTCAGAGATGCGAGCCTGGGTCGCGCCGAGGCGCCGCACTATCTCCATCTGGTGAAGCTCTCCTTCCTCGAGAAGTAGCTCAACGATGCGCAAGCGTGTGGCGTCGCCCAAAGCGCGGAAAAGTCGAGCCACCAACTCGGTGTCGCTGAGAGCGGCGGGCTCGGGCTCGATGATCATGGGCCGACCTACTTGCATGTTCTCCTCCTGGTATAGGGTTTAGGCGTTCATACGTTTTCCACGATTATCCGCTTAATCGGATGGATATGTCAAGCCACGGCGGTCCCTCCAGCGGCATACAAGAAAGGAGAGTTGTGGCGAGGCTCGGCTATCACCTCTCAAGCGAAGAACATCCCGCAGCGGACCTCGTCGGATACGCGCGCGCCGCGGAGGAGGCCGGGTTCAGCTTCGCTCTCATCTCAGATCACTTCCACCCGTGGATCCGACATCAGGGCCACTCCCCGTTCGTGTGGTCGGTCCTCGGAGCGATCGCGCAGGTGACGACCACGCTGAGGGTGGGGACCGGCGTCACCGCACCGATCATGCGGATGCACCCCGGGATCGTGGCTCACGCTGCTGCGACGATTTCGACGATGATGCCGGGGCGATTCTTCCTCGGCGTCGGCTCAGGCGAGCTGTTGAACGAGCACATCTTCGGAGACGAGTGGCCGCGCGCCGGCATCCGGCGCGAGATGCTCAGCGAGGCCATCGACATCATCCGCGATCTGTGGAAGGGCGACCAAACCAGCCATCGCGGCCGCTACTACCGGGTCGAGGGGGCTCAGATCTTCGACATCGAGGAGCCGCCACCGATCATCATGGCGGCCGGGGGCAAGCGCGCGACGAAGCTCGCAGCCGAGAAGGCCGACGGCTTGTTAAGCGTGGTCGCAGACCGCTCCGCGCTCGAAGCGTTCGATCAGGCCGACGGTGCGGGCAAGCCTCGGTACATCAAGCTCGCAGTGTGCTACGACGAGGATGAGACCGAGGCGCGCCGGCTCGTGCACAAGCAATGGCCGATCGACGCGATGCCCGGCCGGTTGCTCACCGAACAGCGCCTCCCGCAGGACTTCGAAGCCATAGCGGAGCTGGTTACCGAACAGCAGGCGACCGATTCGGTCCTGTGCGGACCTGATCCGCAACCACATATCGAGAAGATCGAGGGTTGCTTCGACGACGGCTACGACCACGTCTACGTCCATCAGATCGGCCCGAACCAGAAGGGATTCTTCGGCTTCTACCAGCAGCAGGTCATGCCCGAGCTGAAGGGACTCGAGTCCAACTAGAAGGGAGTAGCGGTGCCCAACGACCTTGAGATCGACGACGTAAGAGACGTGCTCGCTCGCGATGGTGCACAGCTGGTCGAGGTGTTACCAGCTCAGGAGTACGAGGAGGAGCATCTGCCTGGTGCCATCAGCATCCCCCTCAAGACGCTCGACGAGAGCTCGGTGACGAAGCTGAACCACGACGCACCCGTCATCGTCTACTGCCACGACTATCAGTGAGACATGAGCCCACGAGCCGCGTGGCGGTTCGAGAGCCTTGACTTTACCGATGTATACGACTTCGTTCCCGGTAAGGCCGCATGGCTGGCGATGGGATGGGGCCGCGAGGGAACGGCCGCAGCGACGCCCAACGTCGGGGAGCTCGCTCGAAGAGATGTGCCGGTCTGTCGCCTCGGAGACACCGTCGGAGACGCGAGAAGGGAGCTTGACGAATCGGGCTATGACTTCTGCCTACTCACCAACGAAGAGGGCATCTTCATGGGGCACCTACGGGGCGACGCTCTGGCCGGTGACCCGTCCGAGCTGGTCGATCAAGCGATGGAGGGCGGATCGACGACCGTACGACCGAGCGAGCACGTAGATGCGCTCGTCAAGCGGATGACCAAGCGCGGGGTGAAGTCGATCGTCGTGACGGATCTCAAGGGGAAGCTCATCGGAGCGCTGATCCGAGAGGACGCCGAGAAGGCGGTGGAAGCCCACCAGAGTGACGACCACTAACGACGCCTACCCTCCCATCGGCTCCTTGGGCGCGATCGGAGACGGGCACACAATCGCGCTGCTCGCGCCCAACGGTGGGATCGAATGGTTCTGTCCGGGCAGATTCGACGCGCCCCCGGTGGTGTGGCCGTTGCTCGATCGAACTAACGGAGGGGCCCTCCGGATCGCTCCTTCGGACGCCGGGTCGCAGATGAGATACGTCGATAACACCGCGGTCATCGAATACCTATGGGAGACAGCCTCCGGGGCCGCGAGATGCCACGTCTTCATGCCGTGGGGAGGCGACGGCAACGTCATCCTGTGGGTCATCGAAGGCTTGTCCGGGGTGGTGACGCTAGAGGTCGTTTGCGATCCTCGCTCAGGCTTCGCCGCCGAACCACTTGCATTGCGGTCCACCGCCGACACGCTCATCTTCGGCGACCACCGCGACCTCCTTCTCGCGAGCTCACACGAGTTTCGTAGGTCGGAAGGCTCCAGATCCTCCCTCGATGTGACCGCGGGCGAGACGGTGGTCGTCCGTTTGACCGCAGGAGCCGGGGACGAGCTGTCAGCCTCCGACACGGCGGCCGACGCTCTGGCGGCGACGCTGTCGGGCTGGAGGGACTGGACCAAGGACGCGATCACCTACTCGGGGCCCCACAGGGACGATGTCGTGCGCAGCGCGATCACGCTCAAGCTGTTGATCTACGAGCCCTCGGGGGCGGTGGTCGCGGCCGGCACGACGTCACTGCCGGAGGAGATCGGTGGGGTTCGCAACTGGGACTACCGCTACACGTGGCTTCAGACGCGAGCTTCACGGTCAACGCGCTCTATCAGCTCGGCTGCAAACGCGAAGCGCGACGCTACGGCGAGTGGATGTGCCGCACCACGGCCAAGCACGGTTTGCCGTTGCGGGTGTTCTACGGCATCGAGGGTGAGACCGACTTCGGGGAACGAGAGATCGACCTCGCCGATGGTTACCTAGGATCACGTCCCGTACGGGTTGGCAACGGAGCCGAGGAACAACTGCAGCTGGACAGCTACGGCGAGCTGCTCGACTGCGTCACCATCTGCGAGCTGATGGGCGACGAGGTCATTCGCAAAGACTGGTGGCACTTCCGGAGCCTCGTTGACTACGTGGCAGAGCACTGGCGCGAACCCGATAGCGGCATCTGGGAGGTCCGAGACGAGCCGCGCCACTTCACGCAATCCAAAGCGCTGGCTTGGGTGGCTCTGCAACGGGGCCTGAAGTTGGCGAAAGAGCTCGATCTCGAAGCCGACACGGCGCGCTGGGCGCGCGAGTCCGAGACACTGCGAGCCGAAGTCTTCGAAAAGGCGATCATCGAAGAGCGCGGCTGCTTCGGACGCGCCTACGGAGAAGACGTCCCCGACGCGAGCCTCTTGACGTTGCCATTGGTGGGCTTCGTCGAGGGCGACGACCCCCGCATGGCCGAGACGATCGAACTTATCCGGGAGGCGCTCGGTCCCGAGGGCGCCGTGCGAGAAGGCTTGCTGTACCGATACCGCCAGGGGAGGGATGGTGTTCCCGGAGGCGAGGGGGCGTTCGCGATCTGTTCCTTCTGGCTGGTCGAGGCGTTCGCGTTGGCGGGGCAGCATGAAGAGGCGCGCCGTATCTTCGAGAACATGCTGACGCTCAAAGGAGACCTGGGACTGTTCTCGGAAGAGATAGATCCCGGCAGCGGAGACCAGCTCGGAAACTTCCCGCAAGCCTTCACCCACATCGGATTGATCAATGCAGCGGTCCGCTTGCAGCAGACAGAGCGGCGATCGCAAGCCATCCACAACCGAGAGACAGCGCTAGCCTTCATGTGGTTCTAGTCAAGCAGGACGGACGCCGCTCGCATGATCTTAGGGACCGTAGTTGCCGTACAGGATGTACAACCCGCTCTGACGGCGGAAATCAGCCAGCTGAAGATTCGGTCGGTTTTTTCCTCGTCGGCCCAGGAGCACGAACTGCCCGCGACTACCACGCCCGGGGTGCCAGTTCACTTCGTCGGCATTCCAAAAAAGTCCCATAGAGGCTCTGATCAACATGAGACCGATACTCGCAGACTTAGCCCGCCACGGCCTTCTGCTCCGCACTCGCCACCTCAAGGCCCTCCAGGATCTGCTCGGCGCAGCCGATAACTCGCTCTGCGGTGTCCTTGACGAGCTTGCTGAAGCCGTCTGACCAACGGGCGACGTAAGCGAAGCTGTAGTCGCCGGTGTCGAGGCCCAGCGCATCGCAGACGATGTAGGCAACCGACTCGACCTCGACCTCTTGGATCTCTCGGCTCCTGCCCACCTCGTCGCCGTGCAGTAGTGCGTGCCCGAGCTCGTGGACCAACGTCTTCACGGCCTGGGCCGGGGCGACGTCCGGGCGCACCGCGATCTTCTTACCGACGAAGTCGCAGTAACCGTTCTCACTGCGCTTCTGATCACGAACCACCTCGAAGCCGACCGCTTTGGCTTGGCTCAGAAGTGCATCCCAGATGCCCTCAGGCGCGTCACCGTTCAGAAGCTTGGGGCGGATCGCGTCGAGGTCGGGCAACTCTTCTCCTTCGGTCTGAGAGATGTCGAAGACGTGAACGATCCTGAAGCCACGCAGTTGCTGGAAACTCTTCTCTTCGCCGTTGTCGTCTTCGATCTTGGTGCGATAGCTGCACGGAGCGAAGATCGCGATGCCTTTCTCGCCCTTCATAACGCTGCGGTTCATCGACTTCCATCTCTGGAAGCCGGCCACCAGGGTGGCGTCGGGTCGCTGGCAGAAGATCATGAGGTGGTTGTTGAAGCTGTAACGATGGAAGTTCGATGCGACGTTCAGCATCCGCTTCCAATCGTCGCCGGAGACGATCTCGGCAACGGCATCCTGAAGCTTGTCGTGGGCTGCACGGAGTTTGTCGTTCATCACTCCGCCTCCTGCTGGTGACCGAGTTCAAGAGCGACCTCTACAAGCTCTGCCTGACAGGCAACGCAGTTGGGAAACACCTCGCCGTCGAAATCCCGGTCGCGGTGGATGTCGCCGCAGCGGCTGCACAGACCGAAAGCTGGCTGCAGACACTCGCCCGATTTGAACGACTCGAGCCACGGTTCGAGATCTCGTGGCGTACGTGCCAGGTGAACCCGTCCGTCTCGGACGTCCTCGATCGCCAGAACGTAGTCGTCGTCTCCGACCGACTTGAGTCCAACAACTCGACCTAACGGGCGATGGGACAGGTACTCGGCCACGATGGCCACTGCCCTCTGCTTCATGCATGCACCTCCTGTTGCTCGGCGGATTTCCGAGCCGGAGGCACAAGCGCCGTCCCCTAGTCGACGAGGTCAACCGTCGCCGAAGGCGAGCGAGCATCCATGGACGCGCAGCGTGCGGTTGACGGAGGAGCGGACGGCGCTAGAAGGAAAGACCTAGCCGCCGTGCGGAGGTGCGAAGCAGGGTGGCGGTTCGGAAACCGTCATACCCGCGAAGTAGGTTCAAGACATGGCCTGGGATGATGGTCTCTCCGGCGTCCATCGGGAGATAGCTGAGTCGGACGCAACAAGGATCGGTGTTCTGGCGGGTCCGGGCACTGGCAAAACCACCTACGGATTGCTCCGCCGAGTGGCCCGGCTTCTGGAAACAGCAGCATGTGAGCCATCGGAGATCCTTCTCCTCACGTTCACCAGGACCGCTGCTCAGGATCTCGTTGACAAAGTTGCGGCACTAGGGGCGCCTGGGGTCGACGATGTCTACGCAGGCACCATCCATGGCTTTTGTTTCGGCCTTCTCCAGAATGAGGCGGTCCTCCAGACAACGGGTCGAGTCCCCCGGATGCTGCTCGAACACGAACAGCATGATGCTCCGCGACCTTCAAGGGGACTTCGGGGATATCTCCAAGCGCGACGAACGGCTCCGCGCATTCGAAGCAGGATGGGCACGAAAGCAATCGGACCACCCGGGGCTGGCTTCAGATCCCGAGGACAAGAGTTTCGGAGCTCAAGTTCTCGAATGGCTGAAGCATCACAAGGCGATGCTCATTGGCGAGGTGGTCCCTCTCGCCTACCAATACCTTCGCAATAACCCAAAAGCCGAGGAGTTGTCACGCTTCAAACATGTGATCGTCGACGAGTACCAGGACCTCAACAAGTTGGAACAGGAACTGATCGAACTATTGGCGAGAAACGCTGCTCTTTGCGTCGCCGGCGACGATGACCAATCCATTTACGCGTTTAGGTACGCGCACCCTGAAGGAATCGTGCTCTTCGCAGCCGACCCTCTCGTCGAGGGAAAGGTCATCACCACATGCGGAAGATGTCCCGAACCTGTACTCAAGATCGCCAACAACCTCATCGAGCAGGCGGGAGATCGCTCCAAAGCTCCGCTCACCTGTGCTCAACCCGCGGCTGGCTCCGTAAACGTCATCCAGTGGGATGGCCTTCCGGACGAGATTGAGGGACTCACAGCAGCAATCGCCTACGACGTTGCCTCGGAGAGGCGCGAACCAGGCGATTTTCTTGTTCTCGTCAACAGGCGTGACGTCGGCTATCGCATACGAGCGGCTCTTGAGGAAAGCGATGTTCGCGCACGCTCCTTCTTTCAAGACGATGCGCTGAAACGAAGCCCAGAGGCCGCTGCGGGGTTCGCGCTACTTCGGCTCTTAGTTACCCCGGACGACCGAGTCAGTTTGCGCGTCTGGTTAGGTCTTGGAGACAGCAAAGCTCGCTCTGATGCCTATAACCGAGTACGCGAGGCCGCCACAGCTGGAGGGGTGACGGAACGGGAAGTGCTCGAAAGAGTCCTGTCCGGTGAAGAGAAACTGACGGTTAGGGCCATCGTCGAGGCTTACGGCAATCTTGCCTCACGACTAAAGACCCTGAACGACCTCTCGTCGGATGAATTGATCGAGGAACTCTTCCCAGGAGACAATGTTGACGTTCAACTTATGCGCGAGCTCGCGTACGCCGCTCTCGAGGAGACTCAGGAGCTGGATGAAATCTTCGAGGCTATGTTGCGGGCTCTCACACAACCAGAAGTGCCGCAGAGCCCGGACTTCGTCCGAGTAATGAGCCTGCACAAGTCCAAGGGTCTGACTAGCCCAGTTGTTTTTATCGCGACTGCAGTCGAACACGTCATCCCCACGATTAAGGCGAAGCTGTCGGAAAAAGATAAAAGAAGGGCCTACGAAGAGGGTCGACGATTGTTCTACGTTGCTTTGACCCGATGCAGCGATGAACTTGTGATCTCTGGCCCATACAAGATGCAGCTGGCTGATGCCCTCGCGATGGGTGTTCTTCCAGGAAAGATCTGGCGGGAGGGCCCCGACAAGATCAAGGTAACTAGAGTCATAGCGACGCCCTACTTAACTGAATTGGGACCGGATCTTCCTTCGCCCGTTGAAGGCGAAGATTGGTTGCGCTCTAGGTCGGGGCAGGCCTAGTCAATCGACCTACGTCTAATCAGTCGAATCTGCACCAAGGCCGCCCCGAAGCCAAGAATCATCAGCAGGCACCCACCTCCCGTAATGGAACGACCGATCTTCTGGTGGCGGCCGGAACGGCTTAGCGGGATGCCGATCTTGCGCGACATGCGCGCCTTCGCTCCGCTGATGCCGACGAAGCGCTTCCAGGAGAAGCCGCCCTTGTTCACGGTTAGATCCGAACCCCAGCCAGAAGGTTGGAGATCGGAACAGGCTTCCCATTGTTCCGATAGAACACCGTGCCATCATGTACTGACAGACCTGCTTTGGTGAGTGCCTCAGATACCTCCATATAGCGATTCTCGGTTCGACACAGGTCGGCCATCCGCATCTGAACCTGGTGATCCACCAGCTCCTTCATCCTGTCGTCCGACTCCGCCTCCATCACGAAACTCAAGATGCGATGTCGCCATGCACTCCCCTCGGTGAGTCGTTCCACCTCTTCCCGTAACTGAACCACCTCGTCCTCAACCGCCATGTCATCCCCCTAGTCCGCGTCGATCCCCTACCTCGTCTCATTTAGACAAGAGCCGCTTCGTCATGCGCGCCCAGCGCCTCCAATATCCGCTTCCCCAGTGCCGGAGCGGGGGCCTTCTTACCGTTCTCGATGTGACTGATGTACGCCGCCGACACCCCGACCAAATCGCCGAGTTGGGTCTGAGTCATGCCCAACTCCACGCGCAAACGCTTAGTGGTAGCGCTCAGATCCTTGAAACGATTTGCTGATCGTTCAAAGAAGACACTCCGTACGTCCCACAGCCGCCGGCAGCCAGGACAGGACCAGGAGAATGCCGCATTACGGAAGGTGACCTCCTCGGTCTCTCCGCTCGCGCCACAGGCGGGGCATTCGATCTGCATTACTGAAATGTAACGGAAGTTCAGCTATCAGTCAGTCCTGAGCCCAGCGTCAACACCAAGCTCCCGACCTCGTTGCTCCGCTGTGGCTTCAGCACGCTGGCGCCGCTCCACGTAATCACGAGAGTCTTGGTTGCGACACTCCTTGCAGCGTGAAGCTTTGCCGTCACGGTTGGACACGCTCCTGTGGAATCCGTCGAGCGTCTTGGTTTGTCCACACTTCGCGCAGCGCTTCATCCCCTCCGCCATCTCGTGACTGTAGCGACTTCACGCCTCTGCTCGTCGACCGGCCCCCAGATAGCACCGAGCGAGCGGCCCTCAAGGTCGTTCGTCCGGTGGGGCGCTCCACCTTGACCGCCGCTCTGGTGCTCGGCGCAGGCATCTGCCTCACCGACGAGCAGAAGGAGGCGTTCATGCGTCGCACCAGGATCGGATCTCCAAGGAAGTCACTTCCTGCACGCTGGGAGGTGCTGTGTCGTAACGCTCGGGTCCTACTACCTCTGAGCTCGGCCGTCCGCATCGCCGATCGTCTGTGGCGGGATGAGGTGCGGGAGCTGCGTAGATGGGGCTTTGAGGAGTCCTGGGATCACGCTGCTGTTGAAGAAGCTCGAGGTCATGTTTGCGAGTTCTGCGGTAACGACATGGACCTTCGGGTCTACGTCGAGCACGAGCTCGGCAAGCACACGTACGCCTTCTGCACCATGACCGGATGCCACTGGTGGCTCGAGTTCTGAGTGATTGGCGTTGATACTGATTGGATGTCGCCTCCGCGTCTCCACCGCGACCCGCGAGAGGTAGAGCGGAAACGCGCTCGACTCACAGAGCCTCATGGAAGTCCCCACACCCCAGTCCCTCGAACCTCAACAGCAGACCTGCAGCTCGGAACAAGATCCTTGAAGCTCTGACCAAAGCGAAAGTCATCATCGAGACTGACTAAAAGCTCGAACCCACCCAAGCATCTAGCTGTCGTTGTCTGGGCGGGGGACGGCTAGTTACCAACTTGGCCGTGGTCGTCACCATGCCCCGCTGTCCTGCCTCCAGGCTCCCTGCACGGTCCGTGAGCTTCGCCGAGAGACACCTCCCTAGCTGCCGGTCTCTTTTCACCTAGCAGCGCCGGCCCACCCCGCAAGGGCGCTCCGCTCCTCCCTCCGGTCCGGTACTCGCGTCTTCTGCGAAGAGTGCCCCCTTGCTGGCTGGTCCTAACGGCCCTGCTCCCTGGTCGACCGACCGGCAACTAACAGGGAGGTGGCTCATGGCTACGGCGAAGCAAGATCTCACGGACCCCCGGGTGCAAGGACCCCGGCGTTCCAAGCGCGACTCCAATGTCCATTCTCGCGGATCAGCGATCCTCGAGCGGGACGTTCCCAATCGAGCTGGACCTGGCAGCCTGGCTCGAGTGCTACCTGGCGGACTGCGAAGCGCGCGGCGTGACAGAGCGGACGCTGGAGTGGTACCGGGACCGGGGCGGGCGGATCGTCCAAATGCTGGACCAATGGAGCGTCACTGAGCCGGACCAGCTCACGCGCAGCGTCGTATCGAGGCTGATCGGAACGCTCCGCAAGCAGGAGCGTTACGGTCGCCCGTTCCAGCCCCAGACGATCCTGGGCTACTGGCAGGTAGGCAAGGGCTTCGCGACGTTTCTCATTGCGGAGGGGGCAATCAGAGGGCCGAACCCCTTCGACCAATTCGGCAAACCGCGGGTCCCGCAGAAGTCGATGTGGGCGCCTTCACGCGACGAATGCGTCGCGCTGCTCCGAATCCCGAACCGAAAAACGGTGCAAGGACTCCGCGATCTCACACTCCTCTATCTCTTGCTAGATACGGGTCTGCGCGTGTCGGCGGTCACTGGAATACGCCTGCGCGACATCGACCTGGCAGAGCGTCGGATCTGGGTACTCGAGAAGGGGCAACGCGAGCGGGTTCTTCCATTTGGCGTTCAAGCACTTCGGTGGCTCCGTCGCTATATCGCTGCATCCCGCCTGACGCTTGAAGATCCCCTCTTCCCCGGCAAGGCGGGCCGGCCAATCAGTCGTAAGCGAGTAGACGAAATCATCAAGGAATGCGCGGGCCGGGCAGGCATCACGAGAGGAACCATCTCTGCGCACGATCTCCGCCGTGCCTTCGCGCGCGAGTTCCTTCGCAACGGCGGTGACCTAGAGTCGTTGCGGCAGCTCCTCGGCCACACGTCTTACGCGATGGTGAAAAGGTACGCGGAGCTCGCTAGCGACGTTGTCGCAGAGAAGCATCGCAAGTCCTCACCGGGAGACCACCTCGTTGTCTAAGTCCTGATCGGTGTTGGTCGCCGAAGGAGGGAATCGGCCGGGCTGAACCGGTCGTGTTGGACAGCCACGTCGACACTCCCCAGCTCCACGTAGCGGCGCACCATGACTAGCGACGTGTGACCCAGAAGCTTCTGAAGCGTGAACACATCGCCGCCGGCCAGGATGAACCGCTTTGCCCCGGTGTGTCGCAGGGTATGGGGGGAACATCGAACGCCCGTGACGCCTGCTTGACGACCATAGGTGCCTACCATCTCGGAAATCACCGAGCGGTCCAGTCGCTTCCCTCGGTACGAAATGAAGAAAGGGTCATCCGGTCGGAGGCCGTCAACCGCGTTGCGATACTTCTGCAGGGCGCGAGCTGTTGTTCGTCCCAGTGGAAGATCCCGTTCCTTGCGCCCTTTTCCCATTACCCGAATCGAGCGGCCCTCGATGTCGACGTCGACCGCGTTAATCCCCGCAAGCTCAGAGACGCGCGCCATCGTGTCGAGAAGCGTCAGAAGCAGGGCCCTATCGCGGATGCCCTTCCACCGACGAGGGTCCGGGCGATTGAGGAGGCTCTCCAACTGCTCATCGGAAAAGGTCTCGATGACCGTCTTGGGGACCCGCGGCATTTCGAAATCGCGAGTGATGTCGGAGGACAAGAAGCCCTTGCGTTGTCCGAACAGGGACAGTGTTTTCGCGACTTGGGCAAAGCCTCTAACCGTCTGTGGTCGGTAGCGGCCATTCTGAAGGGACCGGATAAATGCCTCGAGGTCCTCGGTCGCGAGGTCCTTGGCTAGCAAGATCCCACTATCGAAGCACCACCCAGCGAAGCGCCGAGTGCGGTCCTCGTACCACTCCAGGGTCCGGACACTTAAGTTCTTCGCCCGGCAGCGGTCGAGAAACTCATCACGCAGGTCGGCAATCGTGGCTTCGCGAGCTGATATCGATCGTCCTGCTGGTCGTGCCATCTCTCCTCCTTCGTTCCGGAGGACGGTGGCCAAGACTTGTGTGCCGTGGAAGCCGGTCGAACACTTGTGCGGCCCGAGGCCTGCCTCGGTTTCTGGCAAAACTCGGAGCACTTGTGCGGTCGAAGGGACTCAACCGGTGTTGATCTCTCCCACGGCCTCGGCAGCTCATGGCTAGTTCGAGCCAGAACTCCCAGGTCAGAGGGCCTAATATCTAGCGGAGGCGGACGGGAATCGAACCCGCCAGGCGGGTTTCCCCGCCTCACCGGTTTTGAAGACCGGGAGGGACACCAGCCCCCTTTCGCCTCCACGAAACCCCGGCCAGCATCAGCCTGGGGCCGCGAACTCTACAGGGAGCGCCGTCGGCGCGGCCCCCAGCCGCCGCTCAGGCCTTCGTGGCCCTCGATTGCGAGCAGGGCCCGCTTGAGATCGAGCCCCGACGAGTAGCCACCGAGGCTCCCGTCGGCAGCCACGACGCGATGACAGGGGA
>Ga0136623_10000256_pt1 | contig 14792 bp, 8 predicted proteins | sample AntDrymUQ4492106_2_FD_104656 | JGI IMG/M metagenome (GOLD analysis project Ga0136623, IMG submission 104656) | Polar desert sand microbial communities from Dry Valleys, Antarctica - metaG UQ449 (21.06) | ecosystem: Environmental > Terrestrial > Soil > Desert | place: Antarctica: Dry Valley...
GCCGGGAGCTCGGCGAGGGCCTGCGCCGGGCGATGGAGGCCGCCGGGCTGACCGGGGTCGAGGCCGCGCGGCGACTCGACTGGTCGCCGAGCCGGGTGTCGCGCATGCTCTCCGGCACCCGCGGCACGACTGAGGTGGACGTCGCGATGTTCCTGACGGTCTGCGGCGTGCGCGGGCGGGAACGCAAGCGGCTGCTCGCCGTCTGCCAGGACCAGGGCGTGCCGGGCTGGTTGCAGGAGTACGGCGACCGGCTGCCCAAGCAGCTTGTCACGCTGGTGGACCACGAGGACAAGGCCCACGGGATCACCGACTTCGAGGCGACCTGGGTGCCGGGGCTGCTGCAGACCCCCGACTACGCGCGGGCATTGATCAGCCGTGTGGTCACGGTGCCGAAGGTCGAGGTCGAGGAGCGGGTCGCCGCCCGGCTGGCCCGGCAGGAGCTGTTCGGCCGGGGAACCGGTGCACGGTTCGCGTTCTTCCTGCACGAGACGGCGCTGCGGTTGCCGGTTGGTGGTGCTGCAGTGCTCTCCGACCAACTCCACCGCCTGCTGCGGATGTCGGTACGTCCGCCGGTGACGATCCGGGTGATACCGGCGGCGCTCGGAGGTCACGCCGCGGTGAACGGATCCTTCCGGCTGATGGAGTTCCCGGAGTTCCACCCGGTGGTCTACCTGGAGGGCGAGACGACGGCGCTGTTCCTGGAGAAGCGTGAGCAGGTGGGAACCTACCGCCGAATCCTCGGCGCACTGGCCGAGGTGGCCCTGGACGAGGGACACTCGCGGGACCTGATTGCCACTGTGGCACAGGAGCTCTCCGCGGACCTGGAGGACGGACCATGAGCACCCCCGACCGGAACGGCGTCGTCTGGCGCACCAGCAGCTACACGGGCGGTAGCGGCAACTGCGTCGAGGTCGCGGCTGCGGCCAGCACCGTGCTGGTCCGCGACACCAAGGACCGCGAGGGCCCGGTGCTCGCCGTTCCTGCCGCCGCCTGGCGCGCGTTCCTCGCCGACATCCCGCGGTGACCTTGACCAACCGGCACGGCGCCCAGCCGTCTTGGTCCAGTTCGGCTTGGTGGACCGCCGGCCGGACTCCGCCAAGCGGCGCCGTATGCCGATGGCTTCGCTGATCGCCTCCAGTGCCTACTCGCGCTGCCCCACCGCACCCAGGTCAGCCGACAGGTTGTTCAAGCTCATGGCGATTTCGGCAGAAACGCGTCCGGCCGCTGCCCAACCCGATGCTGGATCTTGATGGCTTCACTGATCGCAGCCAACCCCTCCTCGCGCCGCCCCCACATCGCCTAATAGGACTGACAGGTTGTTCAAGCTGGTGGCGAGGTCGGAGCCGTCGAGGGTGGGGTTGGCGGTCTGGGCGTGTCGGTGTCGTCTCGCGATGGTCAGCAGCCCTGGATGGGAACTCGCTCGTGTGGGGTACCGTTGGTCGGGTGGAGGCCATCTGAAGCTAACCCCTCCCCTGCCACCGCCCCAGGCAGGAGGCCGACGAAAGGCGGTCACCATTGCTCTCTCCCAGAGATGGGAGGGGTGCAATGTGAGAGGACGCTGTTACGTGCATCACTTTATTGAAAGTATATGCCTGCAGTCCGCTGTCTACGTCCTGGTTCGGTTGGCAGTCTCATGGCTGTCGACTCGGATCGTGACTTCGGGGCGGAGAAAGGTTTGCCGCGAGTGCGGCGGACCCTGCGAGGACTAAAGTCGGCGCGAGGACTCCCCGGCTTGCCCGGGGAGTCCTCGGACCGTTCCCGTTAACCGGGGCAGCCCAACATCAGGTTGGACGTGGCGCGGCTGTTCCGTCGGAGACCGGGCGGAGCTATACCAGGGCGCGGCGGTCCGGATCCCGCAGTCGAACTATGTGGGCGCGACCTGTCCGGCAGGGGCTGCGCCGACCGTCGACGTGGGCGGGGCACTCCCTCTATACCCTCGTCCGCGCATGCCGATGAGCGGATACCTCGGACCGGTCTCTTCCGCCCGGTCGGCCGGCTGATCATGACGATGTGGGATTGATGTGCGTGCTCCCCGGGGCGACATGGGGGTGTGCTCTGGTAGGAGGCGATCCGGGTGGTGGCCGGGGCAGCGCGTCGGCGCAGGGCTGATCGGCCCGACCGCACGGACGCCCGTTGGCGCTCAGACCCGGCGGGTGGCGATCGTACGTAGACGGCGAACCGGTGCCCAACTGCCGATGTGGCGCTGACCTGCCGAAAGAGCGTTTCGCCCGGCCTGCGCCATGGCATGGACCGGGTTGACGCGGGGGTTGTCACACTCGGCGGCGAGCGCGGTCGTCGTCGAGTTGCTGGTTCATTGTGCGGACGGTGGTTGGCTGGTGACGGCGTTGGTGGTGCAGCTGGCGATTTCGACGTCGCCGCCGTTGCTGGACAGGAGCCAGTACCGGCCGGGTGGCAGGTCGAGATGTCCGTAGTCGACAGTGGCGGGTGAGATGGTCAACGATGATCCGGCCAGGGGCGATCGGGCCTTCGGCGACGAGGGTGGTGGTCAGCTGTTGCCCGCTGCCGGTGATCGTGACCGCTCAAGGGAACGTAGACGATTCCGGTGGGGATTGCGGCTGCCGGGACGGTTCACCCGGCCGCCGGAGGACTCCGACCGGGTGGAGGATACCTTCTGCGGGATGCACCGATTCAGTACTTTCAGCGTCAATGCGTCGGTGGGAGGTCGGGATGGCCAAAAAGGCCGGGCTCGCGGTAGGGCAGAATAGCGAGCGAATCCTTGACCTGCATCGCGCGGTCGTGGTCGCCCACCGGCACGCCCAGCGGGTCCACACCGCCACGCTGCTGATGTCGATGGCCGTGGCCGCCCTCGGCGTGCTCGCGCGGATCGCGCCGTCCACGGCCCCTGCCGTCGTCCTGGCGGGTGCGGTGTGGACGGCGGTCTACGCGGTCGCGCTGGCCCCGTGGGCGGCGCGCTACCAGCGCACCAGCGCGACCCTGCAGGAGATGCTCGACACCGAGCTCTTCGAGCTGCCATGGAACCGGGTCGGGGTCGGCGAGCGGACCCCGGAAGATCAGGTGAGCGACCTCAAGAACCGGTACCGCGGAGACGAGTCGCGGCTGCGCGACTACTACCTTGTCGCCGCCGTCCCTGCCCCCTACGACGTGCTGTTCTGCCTGGAACAGAACCTGGCCTGGGGCTCCAAGGTCCGCCAGCGCTACGCGCAGCTGCTGCTCGGCGTCGCGGTGCTGTGGGCCGTGGCCGGGCTGGTTGTCGGGTTCGCTGCTGGGCTGCGCATCCCCGAGCTGGTCAGCAACTGGTTCGTGCCGTCGCTCGGTCTGCTGCTGCTCTGCCTGGACACCTACCGGGCTCAGTTGTCGAACACCCGGGAGCGCACCCGGGTGCGGGACATCGTGGCCGCGGCCTCCGCCGACCCGGCCGGGGCGCCGCTTGCCGCCGGTCCGGACTGGGAGAAGTTCGCCCGCCAGGTGCAGGACGTGCTGTTCCAGATGCGACGGCAGCAGCCCCGCACGTCGGTATGGTTCTTCCGCCGGTTTCACGACCGGGACCAGCGCGACTTCGAGTACCGCATGAGGCTGCTCGAGGAGCGGGTCAAGCTGCCCGCGCCGGACTGACCGGGGGCTGTCCCGGCCCCGACAGTAGCCCTGCGGCATCACTGCTAGTACCGGCCCGATGGCAGATGTGTGACACTCGCGGCACGTCACTGTCGGATCGCGGGCGGCACGCCTGCGCGAACAGGCGAGGTGGCCCGTCATGACCGAGCCAGACTTGCTCGCGGAGGCACTCGGCCCGGGCCCGGCTGACGCCCTCCGGCGGGAGCTGGCGAACCGAAGTCAGACCATCGCCAGAGACACCACCAAGTGGACCGGTTCGGGCCACACCGGCGCGGTACTGGCCGCGGTCGTGGTGACGTACAAACAGGCTGGCCATCCCAGGCCGGTGCGCTGCATCGCCAAGGTGTGCCCGCCGGCCATGGGGCGGCCGGAGAGCGCCCTCCACGTCTCGGCACTGCGGCAGCAGTCGTTCCAACAGGAGTTCATCGACAATCACCTCCTGCAGGCGCCGTTCGATCCGGTGACGTGCCCCGACGGTAGGATCGTCAGCTTCCAGCAGATCGCCGGCGGCAACTTCAAGACGCTGCGGACGCTGGCGCGGCTGCGCGACGCGGAACTCCCCGGCGCCTGCCGCACCGTCCGCGTCGCATTGCTCGAGAAGTATACCGGCGACGCCTTCAGAATACCGAAACTGACCGTGCCTGATCTGCTGCGGCTCGAGCTCCGCAACGGCCTCACCGACTGGATCGTCTCCCCCGACGTCGGCTGGATCGAGACCGACGAGGACGGGATCCTGCCCAACCCCTTGGCACTGACCCGCGACGTCGGGCTGTCCGCCGCAGATCCGCAGACCTACCTGGCCGGGTACAGCCACGGTGATCTCCACGCCGACAATGTGCTGGTGCCGACCACGTCTGACGGCGCGCCGAAGTCCGGCAAATTCTGGCTGATCGACCTACCCGCGTTCGAGCCGGACGCGCCGTTGAGCCGGGATCCGGCGACGCTGCTCGTATCGATCCTGGCGCACCGGGCCGGACGACTGAACTCGGCGGACCGCGAGGCGCTGCTGGAGTACCTCCTCGTCCCGGCGAAACGGAAGTCCGCAGCGCCGACCGACCTGGTGGCCGTCACCGACGCGCTGCGCGACTCCGGCGACGCGCCGTTTGGGCGCGACTGGAAGGAGTTGTGGGAGGAGCAGCTGCAGGTGTCTGTGCTCGCCGCGGCGCTGCTGCATACCACCTACGACTCGGTCGGGCCGGACGGGCGATGGTGGTGTCTTCGGCTGGCGGCCCGGCTGGCCAAAACCCTGACGATCGGCCACCCCGAGGGCGAGCCGCGGCGCATGAACCCGGCGGTGTTCGGCGCCGGCCCGCCGGCTGAGCACCGCGCGGCACCGGGGGCCGCCGGCCCGAAGTCCCCGACCATTAACCAGAAAATCATTAACCAGAAGGACGCGAAGGGGCACCTCCGTGCGGCGATTCTCGACGCGGGACCGGCCCTGATCGTGGTGCACGGCATGGTCGGCGTCGGGAAGTCGGCGCTGGTCGGCGAGGTCGTCGCCGAGCTGCGGGACGCGGGGCATCGGGTGTTCGAACACGACGCCGCCGGGGTCGTGCGGCCGGACACGATGACCCTCATCGAGGACGTCGAGAATGGCGCTGCGTCGGACGACCCCTGGCGGCCCGGCGAGTTGCTCCCGGCCCGGCTCGCCGCTGCTGTGGATGCGCTCGGCACTCAGGTCACGATCGTCATCGACCGGGCCCAGGTCTTGCTCACTCGCGAGGCGCGGACCGTCGCCGACGACGACCTCGACGATGCCCTGGAGGTGTTGTCGAATGCGCCGAAGCGGCTCGCCAGGGTGGTCCTTGTCACCCGGGACGTGCCGAGGTCGGCGCGGTCTAACACCTGGCCCGACAACGCCCGACTCATCCATGTGCATGGCCTGCAGGAGCCGCATTTCAGCCAGTACCTCGCGTGGCTCGATCCGGCTGGGCAGACAGGGCTGACGGCCCTGGATGACACCACCCGCGAGACGCTGCGCGACCGGCTGCAGGGCAACCCGATGTACGCGACCCTCGCACACGCCATAGTCTCCTGGCTCGACGGCGAGTACGGGGCCGACACGCTGGCGGTCGCAGTAAAGAAGCTGCCGCGGCGCGGGGTGCCGCAGTTCCTCGCCGATGAGCAGAGGCGGCAACTGTCCGATAAGACGAAACTAGTCCTGGCGGCGCTCGCCGCGTTCGGCACACCGGTCGACGCCGTTGCGGTCGACGCCGTCGTCAAGGACCGGCTCGCCGCGGGCAATATCGCGGAGACGCTGCGGAAGCTGGCGACCCAGCGCCTGGTAGAGGAGGCGGACGGCCGCTACCGCATCCCGGCCGCGGACCCGCACCACCTGCTGGATGCGCCGCCGGTCGCCGCCCAGGACTGGCAGGACCTGCTGCTCTACGCCGCTCGGGAGCTCGGCTTCAGGCACAAGCCCCGCGCCGACGTCCATGACGTCGACGATCTCGACACGTACTTCGCCGAGCTCGACGTGTGGCTGCGCGCCGGTCGGTACGGCGCCGCCTACGAGGTGCTGGAGGACATCGATAGCCTGCTGCGGCGATGGGATCAGGCGCTGCGGCTGCTGGAGCGGCGCGAGCGGATCAGGCAGCTGCTGGACGACCCCCTGGATCGGATGTCCAACTACAACGCCCTCGGCGACCTCTACGCGACCCGGGGCCGCTTCACCGACGCCGCCGACGCATTCAAGGCGGCGCTGGACATTGCGACCCTCGTCGGCGACGCGGCGAACCAGTTGCGGATCGAGACCAACATGGCCGCGATGCACTGGGAGGCGGGCGAGACCGTGCACGCCGAGAAGCGCTATCGCAGCGCGCTGGACGCGGCCGAGCTGGACGGCGACGCCACGGACCAGATGAGCGCGCTGGAGGGCCTCGCCGACTGTCATCGCCGCTGGAGCGACTACGCATCGGCGATACCACTGGCCCAGCGGGCATTGTCCATCGCGCAGCATGTCGGTTCGGACCGCGCGGTCAACATCGCGCTGAAGCTGGCCCGGTGGTACGCCGAGACCGGTGACCTGTCCGGCGCCGAGCGGCACGTCGCCGCGGCCAAGGAGGAGGCGGCCGAGCACGTGGACCAGGCGCTACGCACGGCGTGCGCCGACGGGCGGGCCGACCTGCTGCTGCTCGCCGACGGCCTCGAGGACGAGGCGCTCGAGGTGGCCGGGGCCGCCCACGCCGCGGCCCAACGCCAGCGCAGCCCGGTCATCCAGCTGCAGGCGCAGACGACGCGGTGCATGGCGTACCTGCGGCTCGGCGACCTCGACGGGGCGGACGACGCGATCGAGAGGGCCGACCGGTACCGGCGCGAAGGCCGGTCCCTCGTCGTCCTCGCGCTCCGTGCGCTGGTGGCCGCCCTGAGCGGGCACACCGCCGAGGCGGACCGGCGCTTCGAGCGGCTGCGGTGTGAGGCCACCGGCCGCCACCGCCGCGACCCGCGGGACGTCGGCGCGTTGCAATTCCTCGGGTACGCCCGCTGCTGGACAGCCCTGACCGACAACACGGCGCTGAGCGAGGCCGCCGACTACTTCCGCAAGGCCCGCTGGCAGACCGAGCCCGCCGCCCCCGGCGTTGAGGAGCGGCTGGCGTACCTTGTGCGGCGGCTCGAGGAGTGCCACCGCCGGTCCGGCCGTCTGCGGCCGGTCCTCGACGCGATCACCGGCTGACCGCTACAGACCCGAACGGCCCTCGGGCACGCCCAGCCAGCCGAGATCCTGCGCCCGCATGATGGCCTGCATCCGGGTGCCGACTCCCATCTGCTGATACAACGCCTGCAACAGTCGGTACATCGCCCGCTCCGAGTATCCGGCGTCGTCGGCCAGCTGCGCCACCGTCGTGCCGGTGGCGAGCCGGCGCAGCCACGTCCGCTGATCCTCCGACGGCACGGTCTGCCCGTCCGGGCCGGGTGGCCCGCCGGCGACGAGCGCGGCCGCGACTGCCGCGGGCAGCACCGCCTGCCCGTCGACCGTCGCCTCCACCGTGCGCCGCAGCGCCGCCGCGGTGACCTGGCGTGACAGCACCGAGCGGGCGCCCACGCGGATCGCCCGCACACCCGCCCCGGCACCGCCCTCCTCGACGAGCGCGATGACGGCCGCATGCGGCTCCCCACCGCACAGCCGCTCCAGCAGCCGCCAGTCGCGCTCCGCTTCCAGGGTCAGCAGTACCACCGCCGACGGCACCCGTCGCGCCCACGCGAGCAGGTCCGCGGGCTCCTCCACCGCGTATCCCGCCGCCGACAGCACGGCGGCGACGCCCTGCTGGAACATCGGCAGCGGATCGAGGACGGCGACATGGACGGCCACAGCCGGCAGACCCTTCCACGCGCAAGAAAGGCCTCAGCTTAGACATCCAGGGTCCGCGCACGAGCCGTCCGGTCCGCCGATCCGGCAGGTTTCTGCACGTCTCGGTCAGGTTCCCGCGCGCGCATCGGTCATAGACCCGCGTCGAGAGCCGTCCCTAGCGTCGGGCTGGAGCGACGGCCGAGGGAGGTCACCGTGGTTCTCGATGACGACAGCGGCAAGCGCCTGTACCGGCCGATCAAGCGCCATGACCGCCACGGCAAGCCGATGGACTTCACCGACGAGATAATACGGCTGATCATCAACACGATCGAGGAAAGCCCCGAGGGCTGGGGGCCCAAGCGCATCCACGAGGTGATCCGCCACCGCAGGTGCAACGACGTGTCTGAGGATCTAGTCCGTAACGTGATGAACGCGATGCGGCTCAGTGATCTGCCGTACTGAATCCGCGGCTGAATGTGATTGAGTGTTGCAGATGCCGATCAGTGGAGGAAAATAGATCCGCTTCAGATTACGACGACTACTCCACGAGCCGCGACGGCGCGGTGCCCCTGTCGCGGCGAGCATGGAGCAGCCCGTGCTCTACGTCGTCGCGTACGGCGGCCGTCCAGCCGCTCGCCTGTCGACGAATGGTCGGAGATCGCCACAGCTCGACCAAGCAGCTCGGGAACATCCACCCGGCAATTCTCAGCCCAGACGCGTCTGAGCGACGTCAGCCGGCATCGTCGCGCGCATACGGGCGCCCGATCCCACGCTCGGCCAGGACTGCTTCGTACAACCGCAGCACGTGGGCCATCTCGTTGACCGCCTCGTGAGGTCGGCCAACGCCGCATCGTCACCACCGGCGCGCTGCAACGACCGGCCGCATCCATCAGTTGACGCTGCAACTCGGCGAACGCGTCACCCTGAACACAGATCCCCGGGAACGCCCGGCCCTCCAGCTGAACGATCGCCATGTTGCCGTCACGCGCCAGAACCTGTGCCCGCTCGTCCACCTCGGAATGATCGCAGCCCACCAGGGGCAGCGGGGCGCCTGAGACGCGGGCATCCGCTTCTGCCGCAATGAGGGCGTCGGTCGTCCTCACGATGTTCACCGTCGTGGCACAACTAACCTCGTGAAAGTCTGCAAGCGTGCGCCGATCGTCGTCTTCTCCCTTGATTCCGCGGCCTGCGTCAGGTGTGCCTGCTCAGCATCTACCAGTCCGACGGGACCCGCCGGCTGAGATCCTGAAGCCGATCATGCGAGACGTCGAGGCTGTGAACGCCGAGCTCAGGGCAGCCAACGCCGGGTATTCGCCGGGGGCCTGCACCCGCCGAGCACGGCCACCGTAGTGCACCTGAAGAACAACGAGGCACTCACCACCGACGGCCCGTACCTCGAGGGCAAGGAGCACATCGACGAGTTCAGGATCACCCAGGCACCCGATCTCGATGCCGCGCTCGAGTGGGGCCGCAAGCTCGCCCGGGTGATCACGCTGCCGATCGAGGTCCGGCCGCTGCAGGACGGAACCTGCGGGTGACGCGCTGGTTGCGGCCCTGGGAGTGTGAGGTGGGATTTGACAACGTGCAGATCAGCTGCGGCCGTACTCAGCGTCGTAGACCTGCTTGAGGTGGGCCACCTGGTCTTCATCGCAGGTGTGCCCGGGGAGTTCGGGGTTGCACCTCAGACGTAGCAGGCGGAAGCGGATCTCTCCCAGCGAGCGGCCGAGACGGGTGGCGATGTCCTTGCGGAGGGTTGCGGCGACCGCAGTGGGATCGGCGGCGAGCCATTCATCGCGGAGATCGGCATCCTGGTCGGGGGTCCAGCTGGCGTGGGAGTTGGCGGGGCCTCCAGGGCGGGGCGGCAGGCGACGCCGCACGGGCTGCGAGCCCGCGGTGGTCAGGGACAGCAGTGGCCAGGACCGGACGGATGCGCGGATGTCGGCGGCGTGAGCACGTAGCCGGTTCACCTCGTCGGTGTCGCCGCCGTGGGCGCTCAGATAGCGGATCTTGCCGTCGAGCTTGTCGGCAATGCCGAGTTTCCAGTCGCGGTACCAGCGGACCTGGTGGCTGTGCAGAATGTGGGGGGCGAGCCGCCCGATGTGCTCAGGCTGTGTCCTGGCCAGCCGCCAGGCCAGCCGCGCCGCCGCGAGCGCGTCTCCCGCACTGGTGTGGGCGCCGTCCAGCCGCACCTGGTAATGAGCGCAGACGGCGGCGAGGTTGCGCGGGCCGGCGCGGTCGGGGTTGAGGTGATGGTCGATGCACAACGGATCGATCACCGGGCCGCTCACCAGCAGGCTGCGGCCGTCGTGGCGCTGCAGTTCGGCGTCGAGCATGGTCAGGTCGAAGGCGGCGTTGAATGCGCACAGCGGGGTGGCGGCCGTCCACACCTGGGCCAGCAACGCGGTCACCTCGGCGAGCACCTCGGTGGCGGGGCGGCCGTCGCGGCGGGCCTGCTCAGTGCTGATGCCGTGGATCGCGGTGGCGGCGGGTGGAATGGCCACGCCGGGGTCCGCCAGCCAGATTCTGGTGCTGACCTCGGGGCGCTCCCCGGGCTGGCCCGGCTTGATGGTGATCACCGCGACGGTCACTATGCGGTCCCGGTGCGGGTCGGTGTCAGTCGTCTCCAGGTCCAGGGCAACCAGGGGACCCTCGGCCCATGACCCAGCGGAGCTGTTCATGCGCGAACCGTACTAGCGGGTCGTCATTCGGCCCACTCATCTCATCGCCCTATCGGTGGATCCGGGCTTAGGGCGCTACGATCCGTAGCTACCTGGAAGCGACTGGATCGACGATCGGAGCCGGGGTTGGCGAGGGGGGCGGACGCGAGGCGGGCTGAGGTCGTCGAGTTCTGGCGGACCGTGGAGATGTTCAGCCCACCGGGCGTCGACAAGGTGAGTCGCGAGCGACTGGTGTTCGCGGTACGGCCCGGTGAGCCGCTGCCGTGGGAGCCCGGTCACGAACTCGCTGGTCGCAAGCTGCGCTCGAACCAGACCTGGCGGCACGTCGTCTACTTGGGTATCTACCGCCTCGACGCGGTGTTCGAGATCCTCTCCCGCATCTTCACCCCGGATCAGGAGAGCTTCGACGAGCGTCCGGCCGGGGAGAGCGCCATAGCCGCGTTCGTGGTCGGCGAGGACGGGTGCGCGCTCAGCAACTCCGAGGTGCTGTCCAGCTGTGCGTGGGCCACCGGCCAGGTGTTGGGCAAGAGGCGGAGCAGGCAGGACTGGCTCGGCGGATTCGACGATGCCGGGACGGGCTTCCGCGAGGCGTGGCTGGACTTGGTCCATGACTACCCGACCTTCCGGCAGGAGGACGGCTCGACGGAGCAGGACATGGTCTCGCGCACGCTGCATGCCGCCGACCTCAGCGACTGCCTGGCCGCCGCCGTCGCCGCGGCCGGGATCGGCACGGCGCTGCGCTGCGAGGAGATCCGCATCAGCAGTCAGATCGTGGCCAGGCGCACGGCGGACAAGGCCGGCGGCATCGAGTTCCTGAACAGCTTCATCATGGGCGACCTGGCCCACATCGCCGAGCGGATCGCCAAGGGAGACGTCGGTGCCGCGCTGCGCAGTTATCTGCGTCCGGATGCCGAGATCCCCACTGCTCGGCGAGTCGACGTGCGTGACCAGGTCGGCGCCGTGCTGGCGGCCACCGCCCCGGACACGGTGCCCGCAGGCCGCTGGCCCCGCCACCCTGAGCACGCGCTTGCGCTGAACCAGCAGCTGGCGGTGAACACCGCAATGCGGGCGACCGACACCGGCGTCCTGGGTGTCAATGGCCCGCCCGGCACGGGAAAGACCACGATGCTGCGCGACCTCATCGCGGCGTTAGTGGTAGATCGGGCCCAGAAGTTGGCGGCGCTGTCGGACCCGAAGAAGGCGTTCAGCGGTAAGCGGCTGCGATGGAGCACCGGGGAGCGCACCCGAATCGTCAATGCGTGGCGGTCCGACCTCACCGGCTTCGAGATGGTGGTCGCCTCTGCGAACAACGGCGCAGTGCAGAACGTCACCGACGAGATCCCGGCGGCAGACGCGATCGACGAGTCGTGGCGAGAGCAGGCCGCCGCGGCCGACTATTTCCCCGAGATCGCCACGGCGCTGCTCGCCCCAGAGCCCGATGCCGAGGCCGGCCGGCGCACCGGCCAGTCGACGAGCGCCCGGGGCTGGGCGCTCGTGGCGGCCCGGCTGGGCAACAAGGCCAATCGCAGCCGCTTCGTGAATGCCTTCTGGTACGACACCCCCGACGGATCGGCGGATCACCAGAGAGGATCTGGGCTGCTTTCCGTGCTCAAAGGCTACGAGCTGGCCACTCCTGAACGGCCGTGGTCGGCGGTCGTTGCGGATTTCCGCGCCGCGCAAACGCGGGTGAGTACCATTCGCGCCGAACGGTCCACGGTTCACCAGGCCGCAGCGCGTCGAGCGCAGATGGACAGCGAACTCGCCGACCTGCGGCGCTCGGTGTGGACGGCCGGACGGCATGTCGAGCCGGCGCGCGAGCGGCACCGGGCCGCCCTCCGTGCCGAGCGCGAGCGACAGGCCGAGGCCGAGCGCATCGCGACAGCGCGCCAAGCCGAGATCGAGCGGATCGTCGAAGAACGCAGGGCTGATGCCGCGCAGGTGGCGCGATCATGGGAAGCCGAGCTGAACCGGCGTTGGCAGGCCCACGCCCGGCACCGGGAGTCCCAGCCGGGGATGAGGGAGCGGCTGAGCACGTTCGGTGCGGCGGGCAGGCGATGGTCGCAGCAGGACGGGTGGCTGGCCAACGAGGTACGCGCCGCCCAGCACGAGCTGGACGCCGCCCAGCACGTCCGCATCCCGGAGGAGACCAGCGCGCAGCCCCCCTATGAGGCGCTCGTGGCGGCGCGGCGGGAGCTGGCGCTGGCCGAGCAGGAGGTCAACGCGGCCGTGAGCGCCCAGGCGGAGTGCGAGCGCCGCCTTCGCACCCACGAAGCGGAGCTCGGCGCCATCGACAGGCTGCTCGGCGATGCGGCAACAGCCCTCGGGAGGCACTACCCCGACACCGCCTGGTGGGACGATCGCGAGCGCCGGGAGCTGGCCGCGCTGTGGACCGACAACGAGTGGAACCTCGCCCGTAGTGAGCTGTTCCTCGCGGCGCTGACACTGCACAAGGCATTTCTGCGGCACACTCCCACCGAGATGCGCCGCAACTTGCAGGCCGCCATGGACGTGATCAGCGGCGACGTGCCGAGCGACCTTCCCGAGGGGGCGGCACTCGCCGCCTGGCAGAGCCTGTTCTTCGTGGTGCCGGTGGTCTCGACGACGTTCGCCTCCTACGCCCGGCTGTTCGGCCACCTCGGCAAGGAAGCGCTCGGCTGGCTCCTCATCGACGAAGCCGGGCAGGCGACACCGCAGAACGCCGTCGGGGCGCTGTGGCGGGCCAAGCGCGCCGTGGTCGTCGGCGACCCCTTGCAGCTGGAGCCGATCACCACCCTGCCATTCCGCGCCGAGCAGGCGATTCGCAGCGAGCTTGGTGTCGACGAGCAATGGTCGTCCAGCCGCACCTCCGTCCAGCGCCTCGCCGACCGCCTCACCCCGCTGGGCACCTGGCTGCCCGGCGACGACGACAAGACCTGGGTAGGAGTCCCGCTCACCGTGCACCGGCGCTGCGACCAGCCCATGTTCGACATCGTCAACACCATCGCCTACGACGGTCTCATGATCGACGGCACCGGCAAGGGCCCCTGCGAGCGGTTCGACGCGGCCTACCCGAAGCTCCCACCATCCAAGTGGATCGATGTGGTCGGCAGCCGATCCCAAGGCCACTGGATCCCCGATGAGGGCGACCAGCTCGACCGTATCCTCAGCACGCTCGCTGACCTCGAGTTCGGCATGTCCGAAGTCATGGTGATCGGCCCGTTCCGGGACATCGCCCGCCAGATCCGCGGCAAAGCCCGGCAGCATTCGGGCCTGGTGGCCGGCACCATCCACACCGCGCAGGGGAAACAGGCCGACATCGTCGTACTCGTCCTGGGCAGCGCCCCCGACCGCCCCGGCGCACGCCAGTGGGCGGCGAGCAAGCCCAACCTCCTCAATGTCGCCGTCAGCCGCGCTAAACGTCGCCTCTACGTCATCGGCAATAGGCAGGCGTGGGCAACCCAACGCTATTTCAACGTCTTGGCCTTCAATCTGCCACACACCAAACCCATCCATCCATAGCGAACCATCGCACCTGGCGTTACATCGTTCGAGCCCTTCAGCAGTCTCATGCACGCCGTCCGGGCCACCGAGCACGCCCAACACATCGAGCTCTCGAACCTGATGTTGCGGCTGAGACCCTCGCTGACGCACTCTCATGCCGCTGGTCATCGGCTGGTATTGGTGGCGGGGCGGTGCTGAGGGGATCGGCGCGGGCATCAGGCGGGCATCAGGTGGAGTCTGCTGTGGGCTGAGCTTGCCCCCTAATCCGGACACCTGTCCTGAGGTGGCTTCGGCCACCAGGAAGGATGCGCCGGTGTGACCTGCGCCCCGGCGGCGCAGCAGCCGGCGTGGGCGAGCACGACGGTGCACAACCGAGCCATCGGATCATCGTCCTGGGCTGGGCACGATCTGTGGTGTGGGCGCACGATGGACCGATGACCCGGGAGATCGATGAGGGTGAGCTGACCGTCGGCAAGCCGAAGCGGTGGGCGGCCGGGTTGCCCGGCGTACTGGTGTCGCTCAAGCGCAGCGTCGAGCAGATGGGCGCCGGCACCACGGTCAGGACGTTGCGCCTGCTCAACCAGCGTGACGGGTTCGACTGCCCCGGTTGTGCCTGGCCCGAGCCCCGTGAGGTCGACGGTGGCAAGCGCAGGGCGGCGGAGTTCTGCGAGAACGGCGCCAAGGCGGTGGCCGAGGAGGCCACCACCCGCCGCGTCGGGCCGGAGTTCTTCGCGGCGCACCCACTCGCAGAC
>Ga0136623_10000258_pt1 | contig 14718 bp, 9 predicted proteins | sample AntDrymUQ4492106_2_FD_104656 | JGI IMG/M metagenome (GOLD analysis project Ga0136623, IMG submission 104656) | Polar desert sand microbial communities from Dry Valleys, Antarctica - metaG UQ449 (21.06) | ecosystem: Environmental > Terrestrial > Soil > Desert | place: Antarctica: Dry Valley...
GCATTCTCCATTGCAACCCGGCATTGAATGTCTTATCCTTTACCGGCAGCCGGCAGCGGGAAAGCGAGGCGCACGGATAAAGAAGGGACGACATTGCATGAAAACAACATCCGACGCAGCGATCGTATCCGGCCATGTAACTTTCATGCGACATGCGGTTTGTCGATGATGGCGCTTGCAGGGAAGCTGTTTCAGGCGCTGTCTGCCTGGGTAATGTTGGCTACCGCTGCGTGGGCGCAACAGTCGCCGTCGGTTGCCTTCTATTACGGCGCCAATCCTCCGCTGGCCGATCTGCAGGCATTCGATATTGCCGTGGTCGAGCCGGACTTTGTATCCAATCCCCAAACACGTACCCGCGCCGCCAAAGATGGCGCGCATGAGCTGTTTGCGTATGTATCGCTCGGCGAAGTGCAGCCTTCGCGCGCTTATTACAAGGAATTGCCGAAAGGCAGCCTACGCAGCGAAAACGCCGTCTGGGGCAGCCGCGTGATCGATCAGACCGCGCCCGGCTGGAGCGACTTTTTCCTGTCGAAGATTATCGATCCGCTGTGGCAGCAAGGCTGGCGCGGCTTCTTCCTCGATACTCTCGATTCCTATCAGCTGTTTGCCAAAACCGATGCCGAGCGTGCCGCGCAGACGGCCGCGATGATTAATATCTTGCGCGAATTCAAGCGGCGTTACCCGGATGCGAAGCTGATGCTCAATCGCGGTTTTGAATTGCTGCCGGAGATCGCGCCGCTGTCCTATGCGGTCGCGGCCGAATCGCTGTACCGCGGTTACGATGCCGGACGCAAAGCATACAGACCGGTGCCGGACAATGATCGCGCCTGGCTGCTGGGGCAGATGGAAACGGTGCGCGTTCAATATCAGCTGCCGGTGATCGCGATCGATTATGTCGATCCGACGCAACCGAAAGCGCGTGAACTGGCGCGCGAGACGGCCAAAAAAATCCGCAGTCACGGTTTTGTGCCGTGGGTTGCCGATGGCGGGCTGGTGTCGGTCGGCGTCGGCAGCGTGGAGCTGCAGCCGCGCAATGTGCTGGTGTTGGTGGAAGTTGCCAAAGGGGAGGATCTGCATACAACCGAGGCGCAACGTTTTCTGGGCATCCATCTGAACTATCTCGGTTTGCGCTACGAATTCGTCGATTTGGGCAAACAGCCGCTGCCTGATGTCATCATGCCAGGCCGTTATGCGGGCGTGGTCACCTGGTTTAGAGCCGGCGTCAATTATCCGGCCCTGGTCCCGTGGCTGAAAAAGCGGACCAACGAGGGGGTGCCGGTTGCGATATTCGGCAAGCTCGGCTTTCAAGTGACGCCGGCCGCCGCCACCATGCTGGGCGTCGCCGCATTTAATACCGCCGTACCGGAGCACCTGACCATTGACCGCAGCGACCCCGGGATGATGGGGTTTGAAATGCCGCCGCAGCCGGATCGCTCGGAACTCGAATACCTGCGGCTGACAAATGTTTATTCAACATCGCTGCTGCGCATGAAAGACAATCGCGGCAACGTCTATGATGCGGCCGCGCTGACGCCCTGGGGCGGCTTTGTGCTGGCGCCGTTTGCGGTAACCATGCTGCCGGTGGTGGATCAACCGCGCTGGGTGGTGCAGCCATTGAAATTCCTGAAAGCCGCGCTGAAGCTGCCCGATCTGCCGGTGCCCGATGTGACCACCGAAGGCGGGCGGCGCATCCTGATGAGTCATCTGGACGGCGACGGTTTTCCGTCGCGCGCGGAATATCCCGGCTCGCCCTTTGCGGTCGAGGTGTTGCAGCGTGAAATCTGGGATCGCTACCGTCTGCCGGTCACGGTATCGGTGGTGGAAGGCGAACTGAGCCCGAAAGGCGTCTATCCGGCCTTGTCGCATCTGACCGAGCCGCTGGCCAAACGCATGTATGCACTGCCGTATGTCGAAGGCGCCAGTCATTCGTTTTCGCACCCGTTTTCATGGGCCGATGCGATGAACGATACAAACACCGCGGATATCGCGCAGTTGGAAGGCGAGGCGGCGCACACACTGAACATTCCGAATTACCGTTTCGACTTGCAGCGCGAGATCAAGGGGTCGATGGATTACATCAATGCCACCCTGATGCCGGCCGGGAAGAAAGCCGAACTCTTCTTCTGGACCGGCGATTGCTATCCGCTGCCGTCGGCCATTGCGCAAGTGTATCTGGATGGCTATCTGAACATGAACGGCGGCGACACCATGATTACCGAGAGTCGCAAGACCTGGACCGCGATCGCGGCGCAGGGCGTGCGCAACGAGGGCTGGTATCAGGTGTTCGCGCCGAACCAGAATGAGAACGTTTATACCGGCAACTGGAGCGGGCCTTTTTACGGTTTTGAGCGCGTGATTGAAACCTTCATATTGACGGAAGAACCGGTGCGTTTCAAACCGGTGGATATTTATTACCATTTTTTTGCCGGCACCAAGCCGGCGTCGATCGCCGCGCTGCATAAAATCCATCGCTGGGCGCTGGCGCAGCCGTTCAGTCATCTGTATGTTTCGCAATACATCCGCAAGGTCATCGATTTCGAAAACACCAGTGTGGCGCGCCCGCTGGACGGCGGCGACCTGATCGTGCGCACCGGGCCGAATTTACGCACGCTGCGGCTGATGCCGGGCGCGCCGGCGCCATCATTGATCGATAGCAGCGGCTTGGCGGGGGTGTCGCCGGGACCGGCGGGACAGTATCTGACCACCGCCGCATCCGAAGTGCGGCTGGCGTATAAAGCCGACAGCAATCCGGTACCGGCCTTGCACGAAGCCAGCGGCGCGATCAGCGATTTTTCCCGTACCGACAGCGACGGCAAGACCGAAATGCGCTTCACGCTCAGCGCCAACGGCCCCGCCACGTTCAGCGTCAGCGGCGCGCGGCAGTGCAGTGCGATTGCGGACAGTAAGGCATTGAGTCGTGTCGCAGGCAACAAAAACAGTATTTCGACCCTTCCGTATGCGGGCAATGCAGCGGGCAATGCAGCAGGCGAATCAGTAGTGAACACGGTCACACAATATGAGATCGGGACCTCCCCTTCCAACTTCGCGACAACAAGGCACCTGGTATTCGTTCAATGCGCCGTATGAACGTTTAAGGCTGTTTTCGCCATGGTCGATCGCGGGTTTCGGACTGGTGGTAGGGCTGGGCCTTGTGCTGGTCTATCTGCAGTCGGCGCTGGAACAGCGCTTGTCGGCGTCGAATGCGAGCGGGCGTCCGGATCAGCTGACAATCGAATATCTGAAGGTGTTCCTGAAGGCGCAACCGCAGGCCAATCGCTTGCGTGTCGAATTGGTTAAACAATTGATCGGTATTGGCAAGTATGACGATGCGCGACAGCACCTGGCGTTGCTGTCGGGGGCCCGCGATCCCGCTTCGCGACTGGAAGCGGCGCGGTTGGAATACGAAATCCGCCAGAAAGAGGCTTATGCCGAGCGGGAGAGCTCGCCGCGCCGGCAGCAACTGGTCGTCAAGCTGCAGCACCAACTGCGCGTGCTGTTGGGTTTTCCGTTGAATGCCGATCAGTTGATAACCTTGTTGCAGCGTGCATTGGCACTTGGCGCTGGCGCGACCGCCAAACTGATTCTTGCGCGACTGTTGCAAAATGACGCGCCGATACGCGATGACGCCGCCGCCGAGCTGGCGCGCCAGAGTCTGGGCCTGGGCGACTATCGGACCAGCGCCGCATTTTATTTTCGCGCGATGCAGGCCAGCACCGCGCTGGACGCGCAGCGCAACTATTACATGAATGCATTGCGCACCTTGCAGTCGGGCGGTCTGTACGCAGAGGCGATCGAAGCGGCCGATCAACATATCGGCCCTTTGCGCAACGATAAGGCGACACTGTTGTTCCTGACCCGTCTGGCGCAGTCGGCCAATAGACCGGACGCGGCCGAGCGTTACGTCAAGGAGTTGCTGAAGCTGTCGATGCTGGAGCGCCTGCCGCAGGCCGTGCCGCGCCTGGCAAGATGTCAGGGCATGCATGATTTCGTGCTGGCGCTCGGTGGTCTGGACCGGCAGGGGATTCGGATTGTTCGGGCGGCGGCCGCGCAAGCGCCGCGGATTACCAACCCGCCGTTCGACGAAGAGATCTACACCCTTGGCTACAACGTGTTCCTGGCCAATCGTAATCGACCGATGCGCGCCTGCTGGCGCAATCGGCAGTGCGTCAACAGCCCGATTCGGCGCCGTGGCGAAAACGTCTGGCGCAGGTCAGTGAATGGAGCGGAGTGCCGCAGGAAGCGACATCGCAATGGCTGGCCTATGCCCGTCTGAGCGGCGACGAAGAGGGCTGGGATGCCGCGTTGCGGTTGAGCAGCGGCACCTTCGACCAGGCGGCGCTGGAGGCGGTGCTGGAGCACAAGCTGCAGAGCGATCCGGGCAACCCGAAGTGGCTGGAGCGTTTGCTGAAGCAGTACGAAAACATCGGCAAGCCGCAAAGCGCGATCGATCTGCTGGTCTCGCGCATGCACACGCCCGGCGGCAGAGCCAACGAACAGCGCGCGGCTGAAATGGAGCAGCTGGTCGAGCTTTACAGACGGGTCGGCGCCGACAACGATGCACTCGCCATGGCGCGTCGCCTGCAAAGCGAGATCGGTCCGAACGCCAAATATGGAATGATGATCGCCGATCAGCTGTATCGCCGCGGACGCATGGAAGAAGCGATGGCGGCGCTGACACAGGCGGCGCCAGTGACGCCGGCTGACAACGGCGATTTGTGGCGCACCTACGCCGAGGTCGCACGGTTTTTGCAAAACGACGCCGCCGCCAAAACCGGTTATCGCACATTGCTGTCATCGAACCTGCAGAATGAAGACGACCTGAACAAACTGATCGCGCTGATCTCGGAAAAGCAGCCGCTGGCCGCGGCCAATCTGGCCGAATTCGGCTATGCCAAAACGGGCAAGAGCGAGTTTGCGGTGCAGGCGCTGACATTCCGGAATCAGGCCGGCGACCGGGATGGCGCACAGCGCTTCCTGGATCGCTTTCCGGCCGAACAGGGCCTGCAACTGGAACAGAACGCCAGGTTTCTCGTCGCCCGTGCCGCATTGAAACAGGTCCGCCAGGATATTCAGGGCGCCGCCGCCGACATGCGTGCGGCACTGGTACTGCGGCCCGATGACATCGAATTGCGTGCCGACCTGATCTGGATTCTGATCGCCGCGCGCGATGCCGAGTCTTTGAAGCGCGCATTGCGGATCTGGGCAGCCGATGCCGAAACCAATCCCGCGTTGTGGGGCCCGTTTGCGGCGGCCAATATGTCGCTGAACCGGCAGCCTGCGGCGTTGCACTGGTTTCGCAAATCAGGATTTGCGCAGGACGATTACCTGTGGCTGATGAGTTATACCGAGTGTCTCGATGCCACCGGCCAGCCGGATCTGGCTTGGCGCATCAGACGCCGCGCATGGATCGCTTTGCGCAAACCCGAAGTGCTGCGCAATGCCGATCCAGCGCAATTGCGCGACCTGCGGGACCGGCTGGCGGCGCTCGCGCCATTGTTCATGCAGGCCGATGCCGCCAACCGCGTATTGAAGACTTTATTGCGCGCCGATGTCAGCAAACTGGCGGAGCCGGTGCCGGTCGCATTGGCGCCGGCCGACGGCCCCGCGCTATTGCAGGCCATCAATGCCGAGGACGGCAGAGCACGCAACGATGAAACTGTGCTTGCAGCGACGGGTGCGAACGGCTTGTTTGTTCCTGTCGCCGGCGCCAATGCGGGGCAGCGCCCGCGCGACGATGCGCGGCTGTCGGCCAGCGTGCGGGAACTGGCATTGGCATACGCGTTAAATCAGAACGAACGGGACCTGGCGCGCGCCTGGCTGGCCACGCGTTTCGCGCAGCAACTCGACCAACCGCTGTGGGGTGAATTGACGCTGATGCTCGCCAGCGACGATCGGCAGGCACTGAATCGACTGCTGGACGATTTGCCGGACTGGCTGCCCATGTATGACCGGATCGACGCCGCCAGACTGGCCGGCAGGGTGTCGCTGGCGCAAACGCTGGCCTTCGATCAGCTGGCGTTGCTGCCGCACGATGAAGATCTGCATCAGCGCCTGACCGGCCTGACGACGGACGAGTCGCCGGCCTTTTCCGGAACATTTGTCCATAGCCGGGCATACCCGCTGGAGACGCAGAAGTTCGACGTGCTGACCGGTTTCAAACTGACGCCCGGCACCGGGCTGTTTCTGGGATTGAGCGAACGCCTGCAGAGCAGCATCGATACGTCGCAACTGGATAACGTGCCGCGCCGCGACAGGCAGCTCGAACTGACGCTGCGTCGCCGCACCGAAACCGGTTTTGTCAGCCTCGGCGTGTTGCATCGTCAAGCCGCGGAAAGCATCAATGGCGCGCGTGTCGATTTCAGCAGTGCGCAGACCGCGAAACTGACGTTGAGCGGAGGCGCCGGTTTCAGGCAGGAGGCAATCGAGTCGCCGCTGGTGCGGGTTGGAGCGATGCGCAGCGGCGGGGAAATCAATGTTAATTACCTGTTGAGCCGCACCGAATATACGCGGCTCGGGCTCGGCTGGCAGCAATACAGCACCCAGGCGGGCACTATACTGGGCAGCGGCCGGACCTGGAACATCGAGGGGGGTACGCATTTCCGCGTCGAGTATCCGAACCTGACCTTGCGCGCTTATGCATCCGACGCGACCTTTAGCGATAAGGGCGCATCGGACGCGCAGATTGCCAAATTGGCGCCGGCCGACAGCGATCCGGCGACCTTTCGTTTCATGCCGGTCGACGCCCGGGTGTACGGTGTGAGTCTTGGTGCAGGTACGGCGGTCGACAAGGCATACACCCGGGCCTGGCGGCCGCTCGCCGAATTCGGCGTGACCTATACGCGGGGCATCGGCTGGGGGCACGATACGCGCGCGGGGTTTGCCGGCAGCGTGGTCGGTCAGGACGTCTTGAGTGTGCTTGTCCAAAACATCAGCGCAACTCCAAATACGCCGCAGAACACGTTCGAGGTAGGCGTAAATTACAAATGGTTTTATTAATGGCTTTATCAATCGCCCTATCAACCGGTTATCTCCTTATGAACAACTTCTCCCATTCTGTCTTTCGCACGCTGTTTGCCGGGACTTTGCTGGCCGTTCTGAGCGCATGTTCAACCGTCGATATCGGTCCCGCGCCAGTGCTGGAAGCCAATGCGCAATGGGCATTGCTCCCGTTTGCCAATCACACCGAAACGCCGCAGGCGGGCCTGCGTGCCGAGGCGATCTCGGAAAACGTGTTGCGCGCCAACGGCTTTGCCAATCTCCGGCACTATCCGTCGGCGCTCAATAATGAAACCCTGTTCGAGCCTATGGATCGCAAGCAACTGGATGCCGCACTGGAATGGGCGCGCGGCGAAAACCTGAAGTATGCGCTGACCGGCACCGTCGACGAATGGCGTTATAAAGTCGGTATCGATGGCGAACCGGCCGTCGGCATGACACTGCAATTGATCGATGTCGCCAGCGGCAATGTGGTGTGGGCGGCCAGCGGCGGCAAGAGCGGCTGGAGCCGCGAAGCCTTGTCGGCGGTGGCGCAGAAGCTGTCGCGGCAATTGCTGTCGCCGGTCATTTCCGCTGCGCGTTAATTGGGGCTTATGAGCAAACGGTCAAAATCTGTAGGCACCGGTGCCGGGTCGGCCCGACTCGGGCAGCCCGGCCGTAATTGGTGGCAGCGCCTCTTTCCGCGTGCGGAAACCGAAAACCTCACCGTCTGGACACCGTTCTGGAGGGCGGCCGAGGCGGTGCTGTTTATCGTTCTCGCCTTGCTGTTGAGCCGCTGGCTGGCGCCGGCCGATATGTTCGGCATTCAGGCCGAGTTTCCGTGGCTCTGGATCGTGCCCGCGGTGCTGGCGATGCACTACGGCAGCGGCATCGGCGTGGTCTCGGCGCTGCTGCTGGTGGCAAGCTGGTTCGTGTTGAACCACTATGGCAGCGGTGCTGCCGCGACGGCGCAGGGGGCCGCGTTTCCGCAAGCGTATTTTCTCGGCGGCCTGGTGCTGACGTTGCTGTGCGGACAGTTTGCCGAAGTCTGGAATGCGCGCAGCCGGCGTTTGTGCGCGATCAATGCGTATTTGGACGAGCGGCTGACCACGCTGACCAAAAATCACTTTTTGCTGCGTCTGTCGCATGAGCGGCTGGAGCAGGATCTGCTGTCGAAGCCGCGGACCTTGCGCGAATCGCTGGATCGCATGCGCGCGCTGACCGTCGCGCAGCAGATCGGCCCGCATAATCGCTTGCCGGCGGCCGATGCCTTCCTGCAGATTCTGGTGCAGAGCTGCCAATTGGAAGTTGCGGCACTGTATGCATGCGACCCATCGGGACAAGTCGAACGCGAACCGCTGGTCACCCTGGGCGCGCCGTCCGAGTTGTTCGCGGATGATCCGCTGCTGGTTTACTGTCTGCAGCAGGAGAAGCTGGCGCATCTACAAAGCGCCGGCCTGAGCCAGCCTAACCACAAGCAAAGCCGCTATATGATCTGCGCGCCCCTGCAAAATTTCGACGATGTCGTGTTCGGCGTGCTGGTGGTCGAGAAGCTACCGTTTGTCGCGCTCAACGACGACACGCTGCAATTGCTGTCGGTATTGATCGACTATTACGCCGACGGTATCGAAATGAGCATGACCTCACATCAGATCGTGCAGGCGGTGCCGGGCTGTCCGCCGGAACTGGCGGTGGAGGTGGTGCGCTCGCACAGGCTCAAGGCCAACACCGACATCGATTCGGCCCTGGTGGCGCTGGTGTTCGGCGCGGACGGCGCCTCGCACGATATGTACGAGCAGATCAAGCGCCTGAAACGCGCGGCCGATGTGGCCTGGGAATATTCGAGCGGCGACCGCAATGTGCTGATGACGCTGCTGCCGCTCGCCGGTTCGGCAGCGGTCGAGGGGTATTTGATGCGCATCGAATCGCTGATGCAGGCGCAGTTCGGCAGCAAGTTCCTGACCAATTATGCGCAGATTCATACCGAGCACACGGGGCAGGATACGCCTGAGGAGATGTTGACTAGACTGGTGCAGCGCTGTGTTGTATAAGCTCTCAGTCGCCGGATTCATATTCGAGATCGCATCGATCTCGATGTTGCTGGGGCGCGATCACAGCATGCAACTGATGGTGACGTATCTGTTGCTGCATGCGGTATCGAGCGTGCTCTTTTCGATGGCGATCCGCCTGGTGATAACGGCGCAGTACCGGCATCCGCGCATCTGGTTGCTGGTGTATCTGATTGCGTTCAATTTCTTCATGCCGGTGATCGGACTGCTGTGCGCGCTGGCGGCGATTCTGGTTGGCGTGCTATGGCCGAAGCTCGACGAATACGTCGAATTCGATACCGCGTCGGCCCCCCGGTTTACCACGGTAGGCAAGCGCGAAGGCAGCGGCTTTCGCGGCAATCGCATGCGGGCGCAGTTGGGCAATCTGAATACGCCGCTGGACGAGCGTATGAATGCGCTGGCCGCGATCCAGAATGCGCCGACGCGCAGCAGCAGCGAAGCGCTGCGCCGTTTGCTGGCCGATCCGGCCGACGATGTGCGGCTGCTGGCCTACGGCATCCTGGACCGCAAGGAAAAGAAAATCACGCAACGCATCGTCGACACGCGCCAGAAACTCGACGCCGCCGCCGAAGGTCAGCAGCGCGCGGTGCTTCACAAGCAGATTGCGGAGCTGTATCAGGAATTGATTTACCAGAACCTGGTGCAGGGCGATCTGGCGATCTATTCCTGCGACCAGATGCGCGACCATGCGCAACAGGCGCTACTGCTCAATCCGGCCGAATCGGGACTGTGGTTCATGCTGGTGCGGCTGGAACTGATGTGCAGCAATGTGCCCGGCGCCCAACTGGCGTTGCGTCATGCGCAGCAAAACGGCTTCGCCCGCGAGCGCCTGCTGCCGTATCTGGCCGAACTCAGTTTTTTACAAAAGGATTACGACCGCGTGCGCGCGCTATTTGTTGAAATTTCGTTTAATCCGAGTGTCTCTGCGGCGCCCCAACTACACCGGTACTGGATGAAGCACGCGCAAGCACCATCCACGGCCGGAGAGGGGCGGCCGCAATGAGCAGCGCTGCAGGCAATTCATCCCCCGATATCCATCGCACCGCAACCGACTGCGACGTGATGCTGCTGTTGGAAGGCACTTTTCCGTACGTCAGCGGCGGGGTGTCCAGTTGGGTCAATCAGATCATTCGCGGCTTACCGGAGATTCGCTTCGGCCTGTGTTTTGTCGGCAGCCGTAGACAGGATCACGGTCAGCCGAATTATGTGCTGCCGGATAACGTCGTGCACCTCGAAACGCATTATCTGCACGAGCGTCATCAGGCGCCGCGGGTCAAGGGCAGTCGCGGCAATGCGAAGGCGTTTGCGCAAATGGATGTGCTGCATCAAAAATTGCGCACGGCGGCTGCAGGGGCGGATCAGACCGAACTGATGGATCTGCTCAAGACGCTCACGCCAATGCTGGCCGATGGCAAGGCGCTGGACGAGTCGGCGTTTTTGTACAGCAAGGCGGCCTGGGATTATCTGACCGCGCAATATAGCACTTTCTGTACCGATCCGTCGTTTGTCGATTATTTCTGGACCGTGCGCATCATGCATACGCCGATCTGGACCCTGGCGAAGGCCGCGCGCAATATGATTCCGGCGCGCTGTTATCACTCGGTATCCACCGGCTATGCTGGTTTTCTCGGTACTATACTAAAAATGCAGACCGGCCGCCCGTTGTTGCTGTCCGAGCACGGCATTTATGCCAAGGAACGCAAGATCGATTTGTTCCAGAGCGAGTGGATTCAGGACAATCGCAACGTATTCGAAAAGGACGCGTCGCAGATTCCGTATTTCCGCGATTTGTGGATACGGTTTTTCGAAGCGGTGGGGCGTATGTGTTACCAGGCCTCGGACCAGATCGTGGCCTTGTACGAGACCAATCGCCAGCGTCAGATTTACGATGGCGCGCCGCAGGAACGCACGCAAAATGTGCCGAACGGTATCGATCTGCCCAGACTGTCCAAATTGCGCGCGCTGCGGCCGGCCGACCCGCCGCCGGTGCTGTGCCTGATCGCCCGTGTGGTGCCGATCAAGGATGTGAAGACCTTTATCCGGGCGATGCGCTCGGTGGTGACGCTGCTTTCACAGGCCGAAGCGTGGATCGCCGGGCCGGAAGACGAAGACCTGGCCTATGCCAGCGAGTGCCGGAGCATCGTGGACGGCCTGGGCCTGACCGATAAGGTCAAATTTCTCGGCTTCCAGAACATCAATGAGCTGATGCCCAAGATCGGGCTGGTGGTGCTGTCGAGCATCAGCGAAGCCTTGCCGCTGGTGTTGCTGGAAGGGTTTGCGGCCGGCGTGCCGGCGGTGGCGACCGACGTTGGGTCCTGCCGTCAGCTGCTGTACGGGCTGAGCGAGGAAGATCAGGCGCTGGGGCAGGCCGGTACCGTGGTTGGCATTGCCGAGCCGCAGGCGCTGGCTGTCGCGGCGGTGGCCTTGCTCAGCGATCCGGACAAATGGCGCGCAGCGCAGGCCGCCGGCATTGCCCGCGTCGAACGGTATTACACGCAGGAGATGATGTTCGCTTCTTACCGCCGGTTGTATCAGGACGCTTTGCACAGTGAGCAATCGGCCGCGACCGGCAAGTTAACTTGCCCGATCGGACACCACTAAATGGCAGGGATAGGATTCGAGCTCAGAAAAATCCTGAAGCGCGACAATTTGTTGTCCCTGCTGCAGGCGTATTCGTATGCGGCGCTGATCAGTTCCGGCTCCTGGATATTGTCGATCGTCGGCATTCTGATCATCGGCGTGCTGAGTTACACGATTGCGGTGCCGAGCGTGATCATTGTGCAGTTCCGCGTCAGCATTACCTATGTGATTTCCCTTTCGCTGGTGTTTACCGGCATCTTCCAGTTGGCGCTAACGCGATTTACCGCCGACCGGCTGTTCCAGAAACAGGCGGACACGATTTTGCCGAACTTCCATGCGGTGTCGCTGACTGTAACGCTGTTGGGCGGGGCGATCGGTTTGTATCTCGTGGTGTTTCTGTTTCCGGAGCAAAGCGTGCTGTACCGGCTGCTGTTGCTGGCGGCATTCGTGATCATGTGCAATATCTGGATCGCCACCACCTTCCTGTCCGGCATGAAGCAATACGAGGCCATCGTCTGGTTGTATCTGCTTGGCTACGTTATTACTGTGGCTGTTGCGCTGTCGCTGCGCTGGGCCAAGCTGGAAGGCCTGATGGCAGGTTTTGTGATCGGACAGGCGGCGTTGCTGATGGGGATGATGGCGCTGATTCTGCGCAATTTTGCATCGGACCGTTTCATCTCTTTCGAGTCTTATCAGAAGAAATTGCTGTATCCGTCGTTGATGGTGATCGACGTGCTGTACAACGCGGCCGTCTGGGTCGACAAGGTGATGTTCTGGTATACCGAGGAAACCAGCCAGGCCATCATCGGGCCATTGCGCGGCTCGGTGATTTACGACTTGCCGGTGTTTCTGGCTTATCTATCGATCATACCCGGCATGGCGATTTTACTGTTGCGGATGGAAACCGATTTCGTTGAGGATTACGACGCGTTTTATCAGGCGGTGCGTACCGGCAATTCGCTTGAAACCATTGAAAAGCATCGCAACGGCATGGTGGAAACGGTCAGGCTGGGCATTTTTGAAATCATTAAAATCCAGGCCATCACGACCCTGCTGCTGATTGTGACCGGAGAAGCGATCCTGAAATGGCTGGGGATATCGACGCTGTATCTGCCGCTGCTGTATATCTATATCATCGCCGCTGGTTTGCAGGTGGTGCTGCTCGGCATCCTGAATGTGTTCTTTTATCTCGATAAACGCGGCATTGTCATGTGGCTGTGTTCGGCGTTTGTGGTGCTCAATATTGCGCTGACCTGGCTGTCCTTGGCGCTGGGCCCGGCGTTTTACGGCTACGGGTTTGCGGTCTCGGTGCTGATTGTGGTGCTCGCGGGCTGCATATTGTTGTCGCGCACGCTGGCGATTCTCGAATACGAAACCTTCATGCTCCAATAGCGCTGCGTGAACCCGCCGCCAGGCAGTTGCTCTCCTCTGTGCAGCGCCACCAGCGGGTGCTTGATCGTGCCCACGATGAGGTCAGAGCGTTTGTGCCATCCCTGCTGCGCGCGCGTCGCGTCATTAGGGCGTTGTGGCTAGAGCCGAAGCGAGATGATCCTACCGGCAGGATCTTCGCCAAGCGTTTAGGTTAAGCCTTTTTCTGAGAAAATCAAAGTTCATCTGATTGGCTTTGCTGCAGAACCTTGAAGTGCTCAGGGCGTACTCTATCCCAAACACGGGCTTGCCAGCCCTAATGAACGGTAATAACGACTCACATTCCTCATACGTAAAACATTCCTCGTTAACGCCAAAGTCAAAAAAGCCCACGAGATCCTGAACTTGCTCGATATCGTTTCTTAAGCTGATCGCCAAACCCAACGAATGCGCCTTATCGGCGAGTGCGATGTTGTACGCAAGCTGGTGGTCGTACCTCAGGCTGAATCCGGTGTCGTTCGTATAGCCATCCACGTTGTCCGGATCAACGGCATCGCATCCCTTGGTGGCAGCAAGTTTGATTCGGTCCGCCATTATGGGGAGCAAAAGGTCCAAGCGTCGTATGTCAAGCCATTGTTCCCCCGGCCAGCCGTCTAGCTCTTTACCTTTCATCGCACTCGGAAACCGCATAGCATCCGGCCGCCACCTTTCGTAGCTTCCGGCACTGAAGTAGCAGATGACCTTCTTACCTTTGGAGTGCAGCGATTTGATCCTGGACTTTGAAGTGTCGAACAGGTCAACGTCATAGACCGCCACGTCGACCGACGTCCTTAGCGTCCCAGTATATTGAATCTGCCAGCGGGTGCCGGGGCGGGGTTTCCACCAGCCCGCGGCCTCCACGTCGATCCAGGATGCCCAAACAAAAGTGCATGTCATGATCGAAAGAAAAAATCTTTTCAGCATCCGACGAACCTTCGTGTTGATAATTGTAAGGAACCGTTCGTAGCATGAGGTACCCGAGGATGTCGGGGCCCCGCGATCGCGGTTTATATCGCGACACCGGGATTCCGCGAAACGAAAAGTTACGTTCTTGAGAAGGTGCACAAAACGGCGTCGCGGTTTGTGCGCCAAGTCAAGAAATCCACCCAGTGGGGATCGCGTAAGCATTGGATCTAGCTTACGTGCTGTACACCTACCCTGTCAAGCGCGCGGAAGTGAAGGCGGGAGCTGGCATTCTCTTGATGAATTGCCGGCCGGGGATCGCCAAGCGATGCGTCTCGGCCGGCTTAAAGATCGGATTGGTGGCGCCGCACCTTGCTGTCCATGCGGCTACCGCACATAACCGCGGTGTGGGACCGGGCCGTACTCCTTCAAGCCGGCTCGACGTAGTGTCAGCTACGCCTTCGCCGTCTTTCAGTCCGTGGCCCGCCAGACCGGCACCTCGACGGCCTCGCGACGGGCCGTGGTGAGAAATCCGGGCTAGCGCGGTGCTTCGGCGGCGCCCGGGACGCTGGCGGATGCGAACGCCTGCGTCATGGCCACAAGCGCTTCGAGCTTGCCCCGCGCCCGGCCCTGGGCCAGCCCCTCGCGGGCGCGCGCCAGGCCCTCGGCGAGGTCGTGGGCGACACCCGCGACATATAGGGCGGCGCCTGCATTGAGCAGCACCACGTCGCGGGCGGGCCCCGGGATATCGTCGAGGACCGTCCGCATCATGGCCAGGCTCTCC
>Ga0136623_10000264_pt1 | contig 14665 bp, 12 predicted proteins | sample AntDrymUQ4492106_2_FD_104656 | JGI IMG/M metagenome (GOLD analysis project Ga0136623, IMG submission 104656) | Polar desert sand microbial communities from Dry Valleys, Antarctica - metaG UQ449 (21.06) | ecosystem: Environmental > Terrestrial > Soil > Desert | place: Antarctica: Dry Valley...
ACTACGAGCCGTGTCGTCGCGCCGAGACGCGTTCGGGGTCCGAGGCGGAGCCCGAAGAGCTCCCTCTTGCGGTCAGCCGATGACTCGTGAACAGGCGCCAGACGTTTGCCCCCGGCGAGCCACGTCAGCAACGGTTCGACGAGACCCAGCCCCGTAGTCACGTCGTGTGAACCACCGCAGATCCCTCGTATAGGGCGATGACATCCGCCGGACGAAGCGGATTCACGCGATCGACGACGCCTTCACTCGACGCGAAGCACCGAGCAGGCACATCTAGGAACGGGAGTCGATGAGCAACGGCCTCGGCTCCAGCTTTCGGGAACACGACAATGAGATCGCGGTCACCGAGGTGGCCGAGTGCATGGGCGAAGCCGACGTCGGTAGCAGATGCCTTCATCGCGAGGTTCGGAGCGATCACACACAGTCGGTCATCGTCGGCAAACCAGCGGAACAGGGTCGACAACGCTCCCTTGCCGGACTGGAAGGCGGCACAATCGAACACGACATCGTGCAATCGAGCCATCGTCGAACCGTATGTGGGCACCTGTGACCGCGACTGTGCTCGACGCCGGCGGACGTTCAATTCCCATTCGTTCAAGACGGCGCTGGCACTGATCGGTACGGTCGACCGCATGACTGAGCTGCCAGCGTCGTTTGACCTCAGCGAGACGCCTGTGCATGTCGGCGGGAGATCGGCCATCACGCCGCTGACCGGGTTCTCCTGGTCGAACGAGTACTTGGATGCTTACGAGCGGCGGTTCGAATCGGACGGCGCCGATGGCCGGCTGGTGATGTTCGGGACCATGGACGCCTCGATCGACGTCTGGGAACGCCATCCCGCGGGTGACGAGCTCGTGCTGGCAGTGGACGGCCGGGTGACGATGATCCAGGAGATCGGCGGCGAGCACCATCCGATCGTCCTCGGCCCGCGCCAGGCGGCGATCAACCCGCCAGGCGTCTGGCACACGTTCGATGTCGACCCGTCGGATGGTCCCGTCACGTTCATGACGATCACGGCCGGCATCGGCACCGAGCACCGAAGCCGCTGAGCGTCCGCAAGACGCCGCTCTAGGGAGTGACCGGCGTCAGCACGTGGATGGCCGGTGCCTCGGCAAGATGCTCGCCGGCGGCGGCGAACGCCGCAGCGATGTGGTCCGATTGCATGTGGGCGTCCATGGCCGCCTGGTCCTCGAACCGCTCGATCGTGACGAACGTGCCCGGCGCGGACGCCGACTCGAACAGCTCGTAGCTCCTGCACCCTGCCTCCGTGCGGGTCGCGGTCACGAGCTCGGTGAGCGCCTCACGGACCTCGCTCTCGAGCCTGAAGTCGCCGTGATCACGGCGACGACGTTCAGATCGCTCATCGGTGTTCTCCCTCTCGTCGTGTCGCCCGACAGTAGGCGCCTGGCCGCCGGACCGAGCACAGCTAGCGTTCGGCCGTGCACGACGACCGGCGACTCGTGGAGCAGCGGATCCGCCGCCAGGTGGTCGAACGGTTGACGCCACTCGTGTACCCCGAGTCCGAAGTGCTCCAGGTAGCGGCCGGGCCGACACTCGGCGACCTGGCCCCGATCGCCGTCGGCGACAAGTGGGGTCCGCCGTGGACGACGACGTGGTTCGAGCTCACCGGCAAGCTCCCCGACGCCTGGCGGGGACGGCGGGTAGAGGCGATCATCGACCTCGGCTTCGAGGTCGATGCTCCTGGGTTCCAGTGCGAGGGGCTCGTCATCGACGCCAATGGTCGGGCCGTGCAGGGCGTGCATCCCCGCCGCCAGGCCGTCCGACTCGACTCCAGCGGCAGCCACGTGCGCATCGTCGTCGAGGCGGCGTCCAACCCGGCGTTCCCGCAGTTCCGGTCGTCGCCGATGGGCTCGCCTGACACCGCGCCCGACTTCCCGCTCTATCGCCTCCGGCGCGCCGACGCCGTGCTCGTCGACGAGACCGCTGAGTCACTGCTGTACGACTTCGACGTGCTCGACGCAACGATGCGCGTGCTCGACGAGCGCGATCCCCGCAGAGCACAGCTGCTCGACGCACTCGTCCGAGCCCTCGACCGGTTGCCCGACCTGGCAGCGGCCACAGCGGTGCTGGCGCCCGTGCTGGCCATGGGGGCTCGAGCAAGCGCCCACCACATCGTCGCCTGCGGCCACGCCCACATCGACACGGCCTGGCTGTGGCCGATTCGCGAGACGATGCGCAAGTGCCGTCGCACGTTCGCCTCTGCCGTGGCGCTGATGGACGAGCGGCCCGACTACCGCTTCGCCTGTTCGCAGGCTCAGCAGTACGCCTGGATCGAGCAGCAGGATCCCGACCTGTTCGAGCGCATCGCCGCCAAGGTGCGCTCCGGTCAGTGGCTACCTGTCGGCGGTATGTGGGTCGAGGCCGACATGAACCTGCCGTCGGGGGAGAGCCTCGTACGCCAGCTCGTCCAAGGTCAGCGCTACTTCGAGAGCCGCTTCGGCATGCGCTGCAAGGAGGCATGGATACCCGACGTGTTCGGCTACCCGGCCGGACTGCCACAGCTGTTCCGCGCGGCCGGCATCGACCGCTTCGTGACGCAGAAGCTGTCGTGGAACAAGACGAACCGGTTCCCGCATCACACGTTCTGGTGGGAGGGGCTCGACGGCTCGCGAGTGCTGACCCACTTCCCGCCCGTTGACACGTACAACGCTGAGATCACAGCGGAGCAGCTCGACTTCGCCGCCCGCAACTTCTCCGACCATCGCTGGAGCAGGTGGTCGCTGATGCCGTTCGGCTACGGCGACGGCGGCGGCGGCCCGACGCGAGAGATGATCGAGCGCGCCCGGCGCCTCGCAGATCTCGACGGCATGCCGGCGCTCCGGATCGGCAGCCCCTCGGAGTTCTTCGATCATGTGGAGGCGGAGATCCGGGCAGGCGCCCAGACGCCGGTATGGCGTGGCGAGCTCTACTTCGAGATGCACAGGGGCACGCTCACCAGCCAGCTCGGCACGAAGCTCGGCAACCGCCGCTGCGAACGGCTGCTCGTGGAGACTGAGCTCTGGTCGGCTGCCCTCGGCCGGCACGCCGGCATCGACGAGCTGTGGCGACAGGTGCTGACCCAGCAGTTCCATGACATCCTTCCCGGGTCGTCTATCGCCTGGGTCCACGCCGACGCCGAAGCCGTGTTCCAGAGCGTGGCCACCGATGTCGAAGCCCGTATCAGCGGGCTGTTGGGCGAGCTGGCGGCACCGCTCGGCGGCGGGGCGGCTGTGGCCAACCCGTCGTCTCGAGCCCGCCACGAGGTGATCGAGACAGGGGCCGAGATCGCCGGCGACGGCCCGCGCCAGGATCTGGATGACGGCCGGACGGCGGCCGTGGTCGATGTCGCTGCGTTCGCCGTCGCCCCGCTGCGAGCCGTCGACACGCGGGACCGGGTGGTCGTCACCGACCGCTCGATGTCCAACCATCAGCTCTCGATCCGCTGGGACCCCGACGGCTCCATCACCTCGATCATCGACCCGGCTCGCGGGCGCGAGCTGATACCGGCTGGCGCGTTGGCGGCGGTGCTGGAGCTGGCTCCCGACCATCCTGTCGAATACGACGCCTGGGATCTCGAGTCGTGGACGCGCAAGGGCGCTGTCACGTTGCACGACGCGGAGCGCGTCGAGGTGGTGGAGTCCGGCCCGCTCGTCGGGCGCGTGCGCGTGCGCAGGACGTTCGGCGCGTCCACGGCCGACGTCACCTACACGTTGCGGACTGGGAGCCCACGCCTCGACATCGACATCGATCTCGACTGGAACCACGACGAGCACCTGCTGTCGATGGCGTTCCCGATCGACGTGCGCACGGACACGGCGATCTGCGACGTCCAGTTCGGCGTCGTCGAGCGCCCGACGCACTCGTCCACGTCGTGGGACGCCGCCAAGTTCGAGGTCTGCGCCCACCGCTTCGTAGCCCTCGCCGAGCCTCATTTCGGTGTCGCCGTGCTCAACGACGGCCGCTACGGACACGCCGTGTTCGACGGAGCCATCCGGGTGAGCCTGGCGCGAGCCCCGAAGTACCCCGACCCCGGCGCCGACCACGGTCGCCACCGCGTCACGCTCTCGGTGATGCCCTACGGAGGCGATCTGGCCGACGTGCTGAGCGAGGCCGACCTGCTCAACCGCCCACTGCGCATCGTGGACGCCGCCGAAGCCAGCGAAGCCGAGCATGAGTGCGACGGTTATGTGACCGTCAGCCTGCCGCCGGTGGAGCTGCTCGGTGCCGGTATCGACGTGGACGCCGTGAAGCTCGCCGACGACGGATCGGGCGACCTGATCGTGCGCTTCCACGAGGCGTGCGGCGATCGGGTGCCTGTCACCGTGCGCACCCCGCGTCGCATAACCGGCGCCTCCCGCTGCAACGTCCTGGAGGAGCCGAGCCACGGGTACGAAGTGTCGGATGGCATCGTCGCTCTCGTGCTGGCGCCGTTCGAGTTGATCACCCTTCGCATCGCCCAGGTAACGGCCTGATCGATGACGATGTTCCGCCACGGCGTGGCGTCCGGCGAACCATGCCCGACGTCGGTCTCGCTGTGGACCAGGGTCTCGTCCGCCGAGCCAGAGGTGCCGCTGCGGTGGGTGATGGAGCGCGAAGGTGCCGATGGTCGTCCACACAGCGAAGGGGGACGATCGGGTCCGGCCGTCGCCTCGTTCCTCGACGATCACACCGTCACCGTCGTCGCCGATGATCTGAGCCCAGGCACCTGGTACCGCTACTGGTTCGAAGGGCCCGGCGGCACCCGCTCGCCCACGGCCCACACCCGCACGCTGCCCGCCGACGGGGGACCGGTCCGGATCGGCTTCACGTGCTGCGCCCGCTACGGGCTCGGCCACTTCACCGCCTACCGGATGCTGGCCGAAGAGCGCTGTGATCTCATCGTGCACCTCGGCGACTACATCTACGAGGACGCCGACTCGTGGGTGACCGAGCGACTACCCGACCCGCCTTACGAAGCGCAGACGCTCGGCGACTACCGCCGCCGCTACTCCCAGCACCGTCGTGACACCGACCTGCAGGCCTTGCACCATGCGGCGCCGATGATCCCCGTGTGGGACGACCACGATGTCGCCGACGGAGCTCCCCGAGAATCGGACATCGCAGCGCGGCAACGTTACCGCGACGGCCAGCAAGCGTGGCGGGAGTGGCTGCCGATCAACTCGCGCCGCAGCGCGGACGACGGCATCGACCGCGTGATCCCGATCGCCGGAGTTGTCGATCTCGTCGTGTTCGACGCTCGCTTCAGCGGTCGTCAGCCCCACGACCGTTCGGGTCCCCGCCTCGAGCCTCACCAACGCCGCCAGATCCTCGCCGATTCGCAGTGGGACCTGCTCGAGGCCACGCTGAGGTCGAGCACGACGCCGTGGCGGATCCTCGCCAACCAGGTGCAGATCGGCCCGATGCGCCTGGGCTACCTGCCGAGCATCAGGCGTCTGGGCATGCGCCCCGTGGTGAACCCCGATCAATGGGACGGCTACGCGCATGAGCGGCGACGCCTCTACGAGCTGCTCGCCGCCACGGGTCCGTCGCTGCTCGTCAGCGGTGATCTGCACTCCACGTGGTACCGCACGCTGCGCCACGAGGGCCGGCGACTGGCCCAGGAGTTGACGGTCACGTCGGTGTCGGGCGAGACGTATGCCGAGGCGTTCCGCATGCGCACCCACGTGTCGCCCCGGTTGCTGGAACGCCTCATCCGGAGCTTCAACGAGGGCATCCGCTTCATGGATCTGTACCGCCACGGGTACGCCGTCGTGGACGTCAGCACCGAGCACCTCGACGCCACGGTAGTTCTGCTGGACAGCGTCGCCGATCGCTCCAGCGGTGCCGAACGGGTGGCGCTTGCCCGCCTCGTTCGACGAGTTGCGCCGCTTCGGTCATCGGGTACGGTGCGATCATGAGCATCACAAAGGACGACATGCAGACGACGTGGTCAACAACGGATCCGGGCCGGCTCTCCTCCGATGAGGGGGACGGCGGTGCCGACGGTGGAGCGGACGGTGGCTCCGACAGTGACGGCGACGGTGGCCCCGCCGACGGTGGCGACGGTGGCATCGACGGCGGTGCCGACGGTGGCGGCGAGGGCACTCCCGACGAAGCTCCCCAGCCCGGCGTCTGATCCGCAAGCATCCTGCCGAGCGGCGATGAGATGAGCCGCTCGACCGACTGGTCGGTCAGGCGCGTCCACCATCCTGGTGTGGCGTGCCTGGCCGACCTCGTTGGCGACCCGGACTCGTTCATCGCCGACGATTTCTCCCGCCGGGTGTGCTGCTACCCCGGCATCGTCGATCCGACGTTCCTCGCCGACCCAGAGCGCCTGTGGGGTGACGTCCTCACCGGCGGCACGAGGACGCCGGCGTTGCGCATCGTGCGACAGGGCGACACGCTGCCTCGCCAGCGGTACACCCGCTCGGCGGGCCTCGGCACCGAGACCGTCGACGACCTGATCCAGCCGAACCGGGTGCTGGAGCTGTTCGACGAGGGAGCCAGCCTCGTGCTGCAGGGTCTGCAGTTCACGGATCCGGCGCTCGGCCGCCTTTCCAACAACCTCGCCCTGGACCTGGACCACCCAGTGCAGGTGAACGCGTACCTCAGCCCGGCCGCCTCGCGCGGCCTCGACGTGCACTTCGACTACCACGACGTGCTCATCGTCCAGCTCGCCGGCACGAAGCGCTGGCGCGTGTGGCAGCGACTGGAACGCACCCGTTGGCCGGTACGCGGCGCCCCCGGGCTCGCCGCTCCCACCCTGGAGGAGCTGGGTCAGGAGCTGGGCGACCCCGTGCTGGACCGCACGCTGCAGCCCGGCGATTGCGTCCACATCCCTCGCGGGTGCCCGCACGCACCCGAGACGGTCGACGACGAGTCGGCGCATCTCACCATCGGCATCATGGCGCTCACCCGTCAGCGGTTGATCGAGCGGGCACTCTCCAGCACGCTCGGCGCCGCCGAGACGGCAGCGCTCGTACCGTCTGGCTCGTTGAGCTCATCCGCCGGTGGGGGCGACGTGCTGAAGCTCACCGCCACGGAGGCTGCCGAGGCGCTCGACGCCCTGGAAGATGCGCTGTCGGGCGACTCGCTGCGCCGTCTCCTCGCCGAGGCGGTTTGGCACCGGCAACCGGCCACCCGACTCCGACCGCGGCGGCCGCCGCCGCTCACGGACGACACCACGCTCGCCGTCATGCCCGGCCCGTTGTTGTGGGCAGAGCGCACAGACACCGCTGTCACCATGGGCCTCGGTGACCGTCGAATGCGGCTTCCCGTGGAGGCGTGGTCCGTCGTTCGCGCCGTGCTCGACGACCAGCGCGCCACGTTCCGCATCGCAGACCTGGCCGCCGAGTTGTCCACCTCGATCGACGCCGATTCCTTGCGCACGGTGATCTCGAAACTCGCCTGCGAGGGCGTGGTGGCGGGTGGATAGGTTCGAGTGCTCGGTCGCCAGCCGAGCCCGCGATGAGCAACAGTTCGCCACGGCCTCACCCGTTCGCCGCTGGCTGACCATCGAGGTCCGCGGTGCGTGGGGCCGGGATTGTGTGCGCGACACCGATCTCTCCGAGCATGTGACACCGCAGTGGCGCCAGGACCTGCAGGCACACGGCGTCCGCATCCTCGCCGTGCGCCGCAACCTCGACCGCGATGCCGACGGTGCCATCCGCCTGCTCTACGCCAGCTCCGGGCGGCCCGGCGAGGTGCACGCCGCCGCCTGGTCCACCGACGTCGAGCACCTGTCCGACGTGATGGGGGCGACCAGCCGCATGCCCACCGGCGACGGCGATGCGCCTCCCGGCTGGCAGCCAGAGACGCGACCAATCGCCCTCATCTGCACGAACGGCCGCCATGACAGCTGCTGTGCCACGTTCGGCCGCCCACTGATGCGAGCGCTGCGCGAGACACCGTGGATCGACCAGGTCTGGGAGTGCTCGCATGTCGGCGGCGATCGGTTCGCCGCCAACGTGGTGATGCTCCCAGAGGGCCTTTACTACGGACGCGTCGATCCCGACGCCATCGAGCCCTTACTCCGGCTGCACGGCGAGCGACGCCTGCTGCTCGACAACTATCGCGGCCGCTCCACGTTCTCGTTCGGCGAGCAGGCCGCCGAATACTTCGTGCGCCGAGAACACGGCATCGACGGCATCGATGCCGTGACCGACGTGGCGCTCGACGCCGAGCTGGGTGCCTTCGTCGTGGACGTGGCCGATGACAGTGCTGCTCCACAGCGCTTCGCGGTCTCGCTGCGCCGCACCATGGCGCCGAGCCCGACGCCGCTCACGTGCAAGGGACTCGACGGCCTCAGCTACCCGACGTACCGGCTGCTCGAGCTGCGCTCCGTGGATGCACCATGAAAGGAGATCTCGACGCCGTGGTCGTCGGCGCCGGGCCCAACGGCCTGGCCGCCGCCATCACCATGGCCCGCGCCGGTCGGTCGGTGCTCGTGCTGGAGGCAGCCACCTCGCCGGGTGGCGGCGCCCGCTCGGCCGAGCTCACCCTTCCCGGGTTCGTGCATGACGTCTGCTCGGCCATCCATCCCCTGGCCGCCGTGTCGCCGTTCTTCGCTTCGGTCCCGCTGGCGCGCCACGGACTCGAGCTGCTGCCCTTCGAGATCCCGCTGGCCCACCCGATCGACGGTGGCCGGGCCGGCCTGTTGTACCAGTCGCTCGACGACACAGCGGCCGGATTGGGCGTCGACGGGCGGGCCTGGCGGCAGGTGATCGGATGGACAGCGCAGCGCTGGGACCTGGTGGCCCCCGCCGTGCTCGGTCCCGTGCTGCGACCTCCTCGCCATCCGGTCACCCTGGCCGGCTTCGGTCTGCGGGCGGCACCCCCGGCCACGTGGGTGGCCCGGCGATTCTCGACCGACGAGGGGGCGGGGCTGTTTGCCGGGTGCGCAGCCCACTCCTTCATGCCGCTCACGCGACCGCTGTCGACCTCGTTCGGGATGATGCTGGCCGCCTCGGGGCACCGCGCCAACTGGCCGGCGGCGCGGGGCGGCACAGGGGCGATCACTCGAGCCCTGGTCGACCTGCTGGTCGAGCTCGGGGGCGAGGTGCTCACGTCGTCGCCGGTCCGTTCGATGGCTGACATCCCGCGGTCGCGGGCCGTGTTGTTCGATGTCACGCCGCGCCAGCTCCTCGCCGTGGCCGGCGACGAACTGTCGGGAAACTATCGACGCCGCCTCGAGCGCTTCCGGTACGGACCGGGCGTGTTCAAGGTCGACTACGCCCTGCGGGAGCCTGTGCCGTGGACGAACGACGGCTGCCGGAGGGCGGGGACGGTGCATCTGGGCGGCTCGGTGGCCGAAGTGGCTGCCGCCGAGCACGAGGTTGCCCGGGGCCGCCATTCGCAACGGCCGTTCGTGCTGGTGGGCCAGCAGAGCCTCGTCGACCCCAGCCGGGCACCGGCGGGGCGGCACACCTTGTGGACCTACTGTCACGTGCCGAACGGATCCGACGTCGACATGACCGAAGCGATCGAGGGCCAGATCGAGCGTTTCGCTCCTGGCTTCCGCGACATCGTGCTGGCGCGTCACGTCGCGGGTGCCGGATGGTACGAGGCTCACAACGCCAACAACGTCGGAGGCGACATCAACGGCGGCTCCTTCAGCGGGCTCCAGCTGTTGTTCCGGCCTACGGTGAGCCTGCACCCGTACCGCACGTCCAACCCGCGGCTGTTCTTGTGCTCGTCGTCCACGCCCCCCGGCGGCGGTGTGCACGGCATGTGCGGGTTCCATGCCGCGGAGTCGGCACTGGCCACCGTCCTACGCTGACGCCATCTACGGCAACATCACGGCCTGATCAGACCAGGACCGCAGACAAGTCCCCTGCCAGGACGCTGGCGCCGCCGGCCGTGATCTGAGGCACGAGGCCCTTCGTCTGGGGGAGCAGTTGCTCTGCGTAGAAGCGGGCGGTGTGCAGCTTCATGTCGCAGAACGACGCGTCGCCACCCTCCGACTTCCACTCACGGGCGGCCAGCGCCCCACGGGCCAGCATCCACCCGCCGACGGTGACGCCCATCAGGCGCAGGTACGGCGAGGCGCCGGCCAGCACCTCCAGCGGCTTGCCGGCATTCGAGAAGATCCACCGCGTCGCCGAGTCGAGGTCGTCGATCGCTCCGGACAGCCCGGCACGGATGGTCGCCAACTCGTCCCCAGCGGCATCGAGTTCCTTGTCGAGCTCGCGCATCCTGGCGATGAAGTCGGTCATCGCCCCGCCGCCGCGCATCGGCACCTTGCGGCCAACGAGGTCCATCGCCTGGATGCCGTTCGTTCCCTCGTAGATCGGGGCGATGCGCGAATCACGCAGCAGCTGGGCGACACCAGTCTCCTCCACGTAGCCCATCCCGCCGTACACCTGCACAGCGAGCGAGGCGACCTCCACCCCGAGGTCCGTCGACCAGCTCTTGGCCACCGGCGTCAGCAGGTCGACCAGCTCCTGGGCGGCGGCGCGGGCCTCGGCGTCGTCGGCGTGGCGGGCGAGGTCGTAGGCAGCAACGGCCTCGTACAGCAGGCCACGCATGGCCTCGGTGTAGGCCCGCATCGTCCACAGCATGCGGCGCACATCGGGATGCTCGACGATGGCCACGCTCCTGCCGCGCTCGCCGCCTGGCACCTGGCCCTGCGTGCGCTCGTTGGCGTAGCGGACCGTCGCCTGGGTAGCCCGCTCGGCGATGCCGAGGCCCTGCACACCCACCGACAGCCGAGCCATGTTCATCATCACGAACATCACCCTCATGCCGTCGAGCTCGTTGCCGAGCAGCCAGCCGGTGGCGCCACCACCGTCGCCGTACGACATCACGCACGTCGGGCTGGCGTGGATGCCCATCTTGTGCTCCAACGAGACGCAGCTCAGGTCGTTGTGATCACCGAGCGAACCGTCCGCGTTCACGAGGTACTTCGGGACGAGGAAGCACGAGATGCCCTTCGTGCCGGGCGGCGCGTCGGGCGTGCGAGCCAGCACCAGGTGCACGATGTTGTCGGTCATCTCGTGCTCGCCGTAGGTGATGAAGATCTTGTTGCCAGTGATGCGCCACGACCCGTCGCCGTTCGGCACCGCCTTCGTGCGAAGGGCGCCGACGTCGGACCCTGCCTCCGGCTCGGTGAGATTCATGGTGCCCGTCCACTCGCCGGTCACGAGCTTCGACAGATACTGCTCCGTCAGCTCGGCGTCGGCCACCTCCTCGAGGGCGTGGATAGCGCCCTGGGTGAGCAACGGGCACAGCGAGAAGCTCATGTTGCAGGCGACCATCATCTCCTGCAGCACGATGCCGATCAGGTCGGGGAACCCTCCGCCGCCGAACTCCGTGTCGAATGGCAGCGCGCCCCAGCCGGCGTCGACGAACTTGCGGTAGGCCTCGGCCCACCCATCGGGTGTCACGACCTTGCCGTCGACCAACCTCGTGCCCTGCCGGTCGCCGATCGTGTTCAGCGGTCCGAAGACCTCGGTGATGAAGCGGGCGGCCTCTGCGATGGCCCCGTGCACGGTGTCGGCGTCGAGGCCTTCGAAGCGCGAGGCAGACAGCAGATGGTCGAGCCCGACGACCCGATCGAGCGTGAAACGGATTTCGTCCAGCGGGGCGACGTAGGGTTCCATGGCGCCAGCGTACGGGTCGGTGTCGCCGTCAGGGCCCGCCCAGGTGGGCGAGGGCGACGGCGCTGTAGACGGCGATGCCGTCCTGCATGGCCGATTCCTCGAAGTACACCCGGTTGGAGTGGTTCGGTGCCGCCGTGGCCAGGTTCTCGGAGTGCGGCGTGGCACCGAGGAACATCATCGTCCCCGGAACGTCGTGCAGCACGTAGGAAAAGTCCTCGGCACCCATCACGGGGTTTGGCAGTGTGATGACACGGTCGGCGCCGACCACCTCGGTGGCGGTGCTGGCGGAGAATGCGGCGAAGTCATCGTCGTTCACGGTGACCGGGTAGCCGGGCTCCACCTCGGTTGTGGCCGAGACGCCGTGGGCCGAGGCGATGCCGTCGACGACGCGCCGGATGCCGTCGTGGACCTTCGTGCGAGTTGCTTCGCTCACGGCCCGGATCGTGCCCTCGATCTCGGCTGATTCTGGGATGACGTTGTTCGTCGTGCCGGCGGCGATCCGAGCGACGGTCACGACGGACGGGTCGAACACGTCGATCGAGCGGGTGATCATCGTCTGCAGAGCCTGCACGATCTCGCAGGCGACGGGGATCGGGTCGACGGCCCGGTGCGGTTCGCTGGCGTGGCCGCCCTTGCCGGTGATCGTGATCTGCAGCCGATCGGCCGACGCCATGACGGGACCCGGCCGCGTGGCGACGAAACCGGTGGGCAGTGCCGACGTGATGTGCATGGCGAAGGCGGCGTCAACGGGTGATGCCGTCCCGTCGGCGAGGTCGGGCACGGCCAACAGACCCTCGTCGAGCATGAAGCGCGCCCCGTGGTGTCCCTCCTCTCCGGGCTGGAACATGAACAGCACCCGCCCGGCCAGCTCTCCACGGCGGTCGGTCAACACCCGAGCGACGCTGACGAGCATCGCCGTGTGCGTGTCGTGGCCGCAGGCGTGCATCGATTCCTCGTCGCGGGACGAGAACTCGAGCCCGGTGTCCTCGTGTAACGGCAGTGCGTCCATGTCGGCGCGCAGCAGGATCGTCGGTCCGGGTCGGTCGCCGGTCAACAGCGCCGTGAAGCCGCTCGTCGTGTCGTGCAGCGTGACGTCGAGCGGCAGCCCTTCGAGAGCCTCGAGCACCGTTTCCCGGGTGGCAGGCAGCTCGTTGCCCTGCTCGGGATGCCGGTGCAACGTTCGGCGCAAGCCCACTGCCTCGTCGAAGTGATCCCTCGCCTGCTCACGAACGGTCGTGTCGGACATGGGCCGAGGTTACGCCGTTCATGATTCGTGGTTTCCGGAAAGGGATCGTGGCGACACCCATGGATGGTGCGGGGCCCACCGGCCACGATGTGAGAGAGAGGACACCACCATGTCGATGTACGGCGCCAACCCCGAGCAGCTCTCGGCGCTCGGTGACACGCTGATCAACCAGGTCGATTCGGTCAACAGCATCGTGAGCTCGGTGAACGGCGTGCTGAACAACACGATGTGGCAGGGCCCGGCCAAGGAACGGCTGGCCGACCTGTGGACGAACGAGTTCCAGCAGACGTTCAAGAGCGTGAACGAGTCGTTCACGAACGCCGGCAAGGACTGCAGAGCCCGCGCCGACGAGCTGCGCCGGGTCATGGGTGTCGCTGGCTGACGGAGACGGACGCGGTGGCACCGTGTCGGTCTGCCTGGACGAGACGGCCCAGGTAGACGTGGGAGCGGGCCGGCGGCAGCGGCGGTGGTTGCGGTCATCCATCGATGGGTAGACCTTCGGCGTGCCCGAAGCCCCCACGGCGGAACCGTTGGATGACCTCACCGGCGCCGCCGGCCCGGCGCGCGACGGCCCGCTGGTGGCGGTGCTCGGCGCCACCGGATACATCGGAGGACGGTTGGTGCCTCGGCTGCTGGCCGACGGACGGCGCGTCAGGGTCGTGGTCAGGTCGCCGGAGAAGGTCGTAGGACGGCCGTGGGCCGGCCGGGTGGAGACAAGGGTCGGCGACGTGCTCGAGCCCGACTCGCTGCACGGCGTGTTCAACGGCGTCGACGTGGTCGTCCATCTCGTACACGGCATGACCGACGGCGACGATTTCGAGCGCACCGAGGCCGAGGCGGCTCGGGCTGTGCGCGATGCGGCGACGGAAGCCGGCGTCGACCAGATCGTCTACCTCGGTGGTCTCGGCTCTGGCAAGTTGTCGGCGCACCTGCGTAGCCGCCAACACGTTGGTGAGGTGTTCTCCGATGGTCCGGTCCCGGTCACCGAGCTGCGCGCCGGGGTGATCATCGGCTCTGGCAGCGCCAGCTTCGAGATGTTGCGCGGGCTGGTAGAGCGGCTGCCGGCCATGGTGACCCCGCGGTGGGCGTTCGACACCAGGGTGCAACCGTCAGCGATCGTCGATGTGATCAGCGATCTCGCCGGAGTGATCGGCAACGAGGCGGCGTACGGCGAGGTGCTCGATGTCGGCGGGCCGGACGTGATGACCTACCGCCAACTCATGGGCCGCTTCTCCCGCATGGCGGGATTGCGGGATCGCCTGGTCATCAAGGTGCCGGTGCTGACGCCGAGTTTGTCGTCGCACTGGGTCAACCTGGTCACCCCGATCCCCCGGAGCCTGGCCAAGGCGCTGATCGACTCGCTCACGGTCGATGTCCTGGTGCGCAAGGAGCACTCGATCGATCGGCTGCTGCCGCGCCGCCGACTCGGTGTCGACGAGGCGCTGTGCGATGCCCTGGAGGAGGTCCGCGATCAGGAGCCAGAATCGTGGTGGACCGACGCCGGGCTTGCCAGCAACCCGGCCCAGCCGTGGTCGTACGATCCCGACTGGGCGGGCCCCACCCTGTACGAGGACGAACGCGCGGCGACGACCACGGCCCGGCCTGCGGATGTGTACGACGTGTTGGAAAGGCTCGGCGGTCGCACAGGATGGTTGAGCCCGAAGTGGTTGTGGAACATCCGCGGCCTGGCCGACAAGTTGGTCGGTGGTGTCGGTTCCAGCAGGGGCCGTCGCCACGCCAGCCGGCTACGAGTGGGTGATGCCGTCGACTTCTGGCGCGTCGAGCAGGCTGATCCGCCGCACGCCCTGCGGCTACGAGCCGAGATGAAGATGCCCGGGCG
>Ga0136623_10000265_pt1 | contig 14660 bp, 15 predicted proteins | sample AntDrymUQ4492106_2_FD_104656 | JGI IMG/M metagenome (GOLD analysis project Ga0136623, IMG submission 104656) | Polar desert sand microbial communities from Dry Valleys, Antarctica - metaG UQ449 (21.06) | ecosystem: Environmental > Terrestrial > Soil > Desert | place: Antarctica: Dry Valley...
CCGCCACGTCTACATCCCGGAGGCGATCGAGGAGGAGATATTGTCGAATGTTGTGGGTGGGGTCATGGTTAGGCTGCGACGTCCTCAGGGTCTGGCTGGCGGAGCGTCGAGGACAACCGGCTGACCCACTCTTCCCGAGTCGGCGCGGCGGGCCCCTCAGCCGGGACGCGGTTGAGCTTCTAGTCGCACGACACACCCGGACCGCCGAGCAGCGCTGCCCGTCGCTGGGGACGAAGACTGTTTCGCCGCACGTCATGCGCCACACCTGTGCCATGCAGCTACTGGCGGCCGGGGTCGACACCTCGGTGATCGCCCTCTGGCTCGGTCACGAAGGCGTGGAGACCACCCAGATCTACCTTCATGCCGACCTCGCCATCAATGAACGAACTCTCGCCCGCACTGCGCCGGCCGGCACCCAAACTGGCCGCTATCGACCGCCAGATGCCCTCCTCGCCTTCCTCGAGGGCCTGTGATTATGCCGACTTCGTCAGCACGAAGCCCCTGTCCCATAAGGCTTCTTGGCTCCAACTCGGCATAACCCGCTCCTCGGCATAATGCCGTCGGCAGCGCTGGATCAGCGCCTTGTCGCCGAAGACGGCGCGCACGACCTTGTCGATGGCCTTGCCGCCGTCCACGACGAACAGCACCCCGGCGGCCGCGTCCAGGCCGCGCTCGGCCAGGTCGGCGACCAGACGGGTGCACACCGCGGCGTTCTCGGTGCTGCCCTCCACCACGCCGAGCGGCACCGTGGCGCCCTCGGCGGTGACGCCGAGCGCACCCACCAGGCAGTGTCCAGCGAAGTGGAAGCCGTCCACGAACACCACCAGCCAGCGGTCGCCGCCGAGCGGACGGGCGCACAGCTGGGCCACACGCTCGGCGGTGGCGGTGACGAACCGCCGCGACACCGCCGACTTCGACGTCCCGGTCGCGGCCTCGCCGACCGCGACTCCGACGGGCTCGAGTCCGGCGTCGTAGCGGCGGGTGGACAGTCCGGCCAGCATGCGTGCGACGACGCCGTCGGTGAGCAGGTCGGTGGAGGCGAACGTCTCGTATGACTCCAAGGTGAGTTCGTGGGCGTCCGCACCGACGCTGCCCACCCGCGGTCGGCGCACCGGCAGCCGGCGGCCGCCCAACGTGACGGTGCCGGCCTCACCGCCGTGCCGGGTCGCTGCCCGGTTGGGGTCGTGGCGGCCCTTGGGGCCGGCCAGGTCGGTGACCTCGGCGGCCATCAGCTCGGCCATCAACTCCAAACCGACCGCGGTCGAGGCGGCCAACAGCCCCTCGCGCATGTGTGCGGCGAAGCGGGCCAGGTGCTCGTCTACCCGGCCGGCCAGCCTCCCCGCAAGACCGGTCGTGACGCTCGACACCAGCGTCAGCGGACTCGGGTCGGTGGACGTGCGGTGCTCGGACAGGGACGTGTGCGAACCTGCCATGGGGGTCCTCCTTCAGATCATGGAACGGTCTGTCGGAGCGTCTCACGCGAACCGCTCCGCACGGAGGACCCCCACCTCAAATTCCACGGACTCTGGGACAACCTCCCCCGTGCTCTCGAGACGTCTCAGCGGTGTGGTGAGGAGTGAGTGATCGGCCGTGGAAATTCCAAACGGTCCGGGTCGCCGGACGGAGACCAGAGATCGAACCACCGAGAGACCAACCGAAAGGGGATTGGGACCTGAGCTGAGGCCATGACCGGGCTAACGGTGTCCCGGCCTCATTGCAGCTTCACATCGTCGCAGGTGCGACAGTCCATGCCATACCCGTCCGATATGTCGTGTTGTGCTGGTCATGACAGACATACTGCGTCGATTCAAGAAGTCCGATCCCTCAGGCGTCAGACAGGCTATGGCCGGCAACGTGGTGGTTGCATCCGCCGAGCAGACCGTGAGGGTCGAGGGGAACGACTACTTCGCCCCCGACACCGTCAACTGGGACATGCTCGAGCCCTCATCAGAGACTTCGGTGTGCCCGTGGAAGGGTGTGGCCACCTACTACGACGTGGTCGCCGACGGGACCCGCTACCCGGCTGCGGCGTGGACCTACACCGACCCATCCCAAGCCGCCGCCCACATCAAAGACCACATCGCGTTTTGGCGTGGAGTGAAGGTAGCCAAGGGCTGAGCTGAGAACTCCTCCGTCCACCTCAGCATGGGCCAGCTCGTCTTCGGGCGAGCCGGCTCGCCAATTCAGGGAAGTCGGGGTCGATCTCGAAACGGTACCCGTCCCACCAACCGTCACGGTCGGGGTCGAATCGCCTCGGCATCACAGACGACTCCTCCAATGCAATCTCCTTCATCCGACGCTCGAGATGACGTGACTCCCTCGGGGCGAGGCCGTGGGCGTCGACGGCCGGCAACACATGCATGAAGATTCGCTGGTCGAGCCGGACCAGCGGTGAGAACGGATGCTCCCACACCCGATGGCTTCCGGCGAGAACGACCGGCAGAACTCGCGTTCCGAGACTACGAGCGAGCCGGAAGGCACCCTCCTGGAAGCCGACTTCGACCCCGAGAACCGAACCCTGGGGAAACACCACCAGGCTCTCGCCGGCACCGATCGCTGCCGTCGCGCCGGCATACAGTTGCCGGAGCGACGCCAGGTCTCGCGACTCGGAGACCTCGATCTGGCCCGTCGCCCGCAGATACCTGCCCAGAGTCTTCCAGGAGAAGAACTCGTCGCGAACCAGAAATCGCAGAGGAAGAGGAAGATGGAACAAGGCGACGACGTCGGCCAAGCCCTCGTGGAGCGCCACGATCACGTAAGTCTCCGAGGGGTCGACGAGATCCAGACCCTCGATGTCCAACTCCAGGCCGAGCACTCTTGCTGTGGCCCGCGCCCATGCCCTCTCCGCCCCATGCATGATCCGGTCGGACATGCCGAGATTGGCAAGACATGCGAAGGCCACCGAGGCGCCGCGAAGCAGAACCAGGCCTCCGAGGTTCACACGGAGCCGATCTGCGTCGTTTGCTGCTACCAACCGGGGTGGCTGGGGGACGTCAGGCAAATGCTGCCTGTCGGACACGTCGAGCTCCCAACGTCAGTGTGATGACGGCGACGGCGGCCGCGGCCATGTCGTACGGGAGCACATAGCGCATTAGGGTGGCTCCGTCGACCTGCCACCCACCGTCGGGGGCGAAGCCAACCGCAGCCAGGTAGTTCCAGATCGACCAGACACAGACCACACCCACGACCGCACCCGCGGCATAACCCCATCCCCTCTTGGCCATCCACCCCACACCAACGAGGGTGGTCCCGGCTGCCCAGGCGATGTCCAATGCGGAGAGCAGTTGGAGGAACTGGAGAGAAGGGTCGAAGCGGAGCGCGGCCGACGTGGGAAGGGTGACCAGGGCGACCACCCCGACCGTGAGTGCCACCACCGCCGCCCCCGAGGACATGGGTCGGCCCGTGGCGCCGAGCCAGGCGAACGATGAGTCGTCGATGAGGCGCGCCAGGTCGGCGACCACGATCAGTCCGAAGGCGACGAGGGCGCTGAGATGCACCATCGTGTACGGCAGCAATGTCGCGGCCGTCGCCCCCGGAACCAAGAGCAACGGCAGACTTGACCGAAGCTCCACCCAATGTCCAGCGGAGGGCCCGGGCAAAGGGCGACCTCAACGCCTGGAGCCGAGGTCAGACGAACTCCCTCTCGTACTCGTCACGATAAGTCTCCAGCAAACGCAGCCACACCTCACTGAGAGTCGGAAAGGCAGGGACGGCATGCCAGAGCGTCTCGAGCGGCGTCTCGGCAACGATGGCGATGGTGGCGGCGTGGAGCAGCTCTCCGGTCCGAGGGCCGACGAAGGTAGCCCCGACGATCACTTCACGCGCAGCGTCGATGACGAGTTTCGATGTTCCGCGGTAGCCACGGCCGAGCACAGCCGCACCCGCCACCCGTCTGATGTCGTAGGTGACGGTGCGCACGTCGACCCCGCGTTCTCTCGCGTGCTGCTCGGTGAGGCCCACCGCGGCGATCTCCGGGCTAGTGAAGACCACCCGCGGGGGCGCCTTGGTGTCACCCCAGGCGTGTGTGGCCGCGCCCGCGATATGACGCCCGGCGATACGAGCCTGGTACTTTCCGGTATGGGTGAGCAGCGATCTGCCGTTCACGTCACCCACGGCGTACAGCCATCCACCGGGCACACCCGTGGCCTGCAGGTGGTCATCGACCTCGATTGTGCCACCCGCCTCCAGACCGACGGTCTCCAGCCCGAGGTCACCTGTGTTTGGTCTGCGTCCCGTGGCCACGAGGATCTCGTCGGTCTCCACTTTCACGACCTCGCCATCTGCCAATTCGATCTCGACGGTGGCGGGGCCATCCTGGTCGACGCGAGTTACCGAACGTGTGGACGCGGACGTGTGGACGACGATGCCCATGCGGGACAGGGCAGCCTCCAACTCCTCTCCAGCGAAGGTCTCCTCGCGGGGTAGAAGGTGGCCGGCCAACTCGACCACGGTGACTTCCTCGGCGCCGAGCCATTTCCAGGCCTGCGCCATCTCGCTGCCGACGACCCCTCCTCCGATGACCAAAAGTGTGCGGGGCACCTGCTTCGCCGTCGTAACGTCTCGGGAGTCCCAGACCCCGGCGCTGTCGAGCCCATCGATCGGCGGCATAGCCGCGGAGGATCCGGTGGCTACCACCACGGCCTTCCTCGCTTCGAACAGGTGAGTGGAGCCGTCGCTGTGTTGCACGGTCACCTGCCGCTCACCGGCGATCCGGCCGCGACCACGTATCAGGTCGACTCCGGCATCATCGAGCCAGGACGCTTGACCGGCGTCGTCCCAGTGGCTGGCCAGCGAATCGCGGCGGGCGAGGGCCTCGTCGACGTCGATCTCCCCCGCTGCGGCGCTCTGGGCTCCCGGCACCCGACGTAGCGCCTCGAGTGCTTCCCCTGGGCGGAGGAGAGCCTTGGACGGCATGCATGCCCAGTAGGTGCACTCGCCTCCCAGCAGCTCGTGCTCGATCAGGGCTACCCGGAGGCCGGTCCTGGCTGCGATGTCAGCTACGTTCTCGCCGGCCGGGCCGCCGCCGATGATCAGGACGTCGTATGTCGATTCCGGCTGTGCTTCTCCATGTGTTTGGGTGTTCATCGTTTCAACGCTCCTTCGTTTCTCGCCTTTGACCGGAAGATCGCTGGGCGGTGGATGGACTCTGTGGGCCCGACACGTCTCGGCTCTCGCTAGCTGCCTTCGATCAAGTCGGTCTTGGGCTGGTAGGTGGACCAGGCAAACCAGAACGTGTCCAGATGGTGTGATCTGCTCGAGCGACGTGCGGGCGAGCTCCCCCGAGACAGCGGTTCCGGTGATGTCCCACCGGCTGCCGGTTTGGTCGTCGACGAACTCATCCCCATCGACTCCGAAGGTGAGGGTCTGATTGTCGACGACCGGGGAGAACACTGCCGCGGAGCCGACATCTCGCCCGCTGACGAGATAGCCAGTCCTTGTCGAGTCGATTGACTGCCAGATCCCGGCGCGCTGGTTGGCGATACCCCGTGGTCCGGGCTGGTGGTCGCCGACCCGCTCGGGATCGAACCGCCCCTCGACCATCGCCTGGGTCGTAGTCGGCTTCGGCCTTGATCACGCCTTCCAGCCGGGCGAGGGACCGGCCCAGGTTGTCGGCACATCCGGTGCAGTGGAACCCACGGATCTGGTACCGCCTGGTGGTTGTTATTGCCATGATTTCGTTCTCCTTCGTCGTCTGTCGGTCGATCTCAGCGCTCATGCCCTTTTGGGTACCGCCGGTCCTCGACATCATCGATACCTCGTTGCTCGGGTCCGGTAGCGGCCCTGCCCTGCAAGGCACCGTACACCCTCAAGTAGCTTGAAGGTCAAGACGGTCCTGACCGGGATTGTCCGAGGGCCGACGATGCATCTCGGGCGGACCATCCCGGTGGTGGTGTGGTCGCCAAGGACGCGGGATGAGCACCAGGGTGCCGATGGTCGGCGTCTGGCAGAGAGGTGGGGGTTCGGTCTCAGCTTCCACGGCGGACTTCATGAGGAGCGGTCATCCGCCGATGTACTCCGTCGGCTCCGCGCTGACGCTCAGAAGCTCACGTCGGCGCGTCGGCCCTTTGCTCATGCGGCACAGCAGGAGAGGTGCTTTACGTCCTTGGTGAATCCTTGAGCGGCCAGCTTGAGCGCCTCGGCCATGGTCAGGTAGGGGTGGAAGGTGTCGGTGATCTCGTCGATGGTGCCCCGATGGTTGAGGGCCATCACCGCCGCCTGGATCACGTCGCCGGCACCCTCGGCGAGGATATGGGCACCGAGGAGCCGTCCAGTGGTCTCTTCGGCGACCAGTTTGACCATCCCCGCAGTGCTGTGGTCGACCAGAGCCCGGGGCACGACATCGAGGGGCAGCAGCGAGGTGGTCACCTGGTGGCCGTCCTCTCGGGCTTGGGCTTCGGTGAGCCCGACCGAGGCGATGGGGGGGCTGGTGAAGGTGATCCGGGGCATCGTGTGAAGGTCGATGCGTCTGCCGGTGCCGCGGAGGGCGTGCTCGGCGGCGATGGCACCGGAGGGGGCTGCCACGTAGACGAACTGGGGGAGGGTGGTGACGTCGCCGGCGGCGAACACTCGTAAATTGGTGGTGGCCATCCGGTCGTCGACGACGACGTGCCCGCGGGAGTCGGTCTCCACCTCGGCGGCTTCAAGGCCGAGGCCGGTGGTTTCGGCTCGACGGCCGGTGGCGATCAACAGCTGGTCGGCCTCGATCCGCTCCGTGGTGCCTTCGATGGAGACGTCGAGCCAGCGACGTTCCCCGTTGCGGCCCGCCTTGGTGACCGTGGCCGAGATGAGGACCCGGACACCGAGGGATTCGAGGTGTTCTTGCAGGGTGGCGGAGATCTCCGGCTCTTCGAAGGGGGCGATCCGATCCAGCACGTCGACGAGGGTGACCCGGCTGCCCAGATGGGTGAACAGCTGACCGAGTTCGAGGCCGATTGCGTTGCCGCCGACCACGATCAGGTCGGCGGGCAGCTCGGTGAGTTCGAGGGCGCTGGTGGAGGTGAGATAGCCGACGTCGTCGAGCCCTGCGATTGGGGGCGCCCAGGGGGAGGCGCCGGTGGCGATCAGGAAACGGCCGGCCGGCACCTGGCGGCCGTCGACCTCCACGGTGTCGGGCCCGGTGAAACGGGCCTCACCACTGATCAGGTTGATGCCGTACACATCCAGCAGATCCTCGTACTTCTCCTGGCGCATGCCGGCCACCAACTCGTCTTTCTGGGCGACCAGGTCCGGCAGGTCGACGACCCCCGCCGAGGTAGGAACCCCGGCGAAGGGAGAGTGGCCGGCCCGGTGGTAGTGCTCCGCAGCTCGCAGCAATGCCTTGGAGGGGACACAACCGATGTTGACACAGGTACCGCCGACGGTGCCCCGTTCCGCCATGGCCACCCGGGCACCCAGCTCGGAGGCTTTGATGGCGGCGGCGAAGGCCGCCGCCCCCGACCCGATGATCAACAGGTCGTAGTCGCCGTCACTCCGGGGCTGAAGTGGCGCCTCGGAGGCCGGTTCGTCAGTCGCGACCAGGCGGTAGCCGGCTCGCTCCAGCTCCGCGGCGGCGTGCTCGGCGGAGAACTCGGCGGTGGGAAGACCGACGGCGATCCCGGACGCCGTGACGGGCTCGCCTCGGGTCAGCTCCCCGAAAAGCGCCATCCCCACTCGCTGCTCTTTCGAGGTCAGCTGAGGGAAGCGGTCGACTGTCGCCTGCCACAGCTCGTCAACGTTGGTGTTAGTTGTCTGGGCCACGATTGTCTCCTTGGTTGAGGATCACCATGGTCAACGTACACCTTCAAGTGCGGTTTAATGTCAAGTGGTATGATGCGGTGATGCAAATAGGTGAGGTAGCACGCAAGGTCGGGATGGCCACCTCGGCGATCCGCTTCTATGAAGAGTCGGGACTGCTGGCCCAACCGGAGCGGACCTCCTCGGGTTACCGGGAGTACGACCCTGCCGTCATCGACCGTCTCGCCTTCATCCGAGCCGGCCAGGCGGTGGGTCTCACCCTGGCCGAGCTGAAGGAGGTCCTCGGCATCCGTGACCGGGGCGACGCCCCCTGCTCCCATGTGGCCGACCTGATCGACCGTCGCATCGGCGAGATCGACCAGCGGATCCGAGACCTGCGCAGACTGCGCAAGGATCTTTCCGCTCTCGCCGAGACGGCTGCCAGCTTCGATCCTGCCGAATGCCTCCCGGAGAGCGTCTGCCGGATCCTAAGCGCCACCGAGTGATCTCGTTCGCGGAACCAGTCGCCCGGCCGCCGGGCGGCATCGAGGCGAATATGCACCCGTTCGGTGGGTCCGCCGAGTAGCCCCCAAGCCCCGAGTATGCCGGCAGCCCCTTCTCCCACGTCTAATTCTGGCGTATCAGACGGAACACTGAGCGAACATCCTCGACGGAGGTCTGCGGGTCCTCCAAGGCTGGGAAGTATCCGCCGCGCCTCAGCTCGTTCCACCATCGGATGTTGGTGTACCGGGTGGCGGCCCAACGGCGGGACACTCGGACGATCTCTTTGGGGAACATCGAATAGCCGGTAGGGACGCCGACCGGGCGGAGGTCCGTCTGACGGCGGCGGAGAGCGCCACCGTCACCACCGGGGCCAGCTCGTCGACGGCCACCACCTCGCCGATGTCGGCGAGCCGCTTGGCCAGCTCCCGGCTCGCCCGGTGCCATTGTCGGCGGATCTCCCGGGCGCGCTAGACAAGCCGCTGGTGGTCGCAGTCGCTAACCGGACGGTCCGCGGGGGACGGGTCGGGCTCGTCGACGGCTAGCCAGACGTCAACCAGGATCCGATCGCCCTCTTTCGCCGCTCTGATGCGCCGGTCGAGCGCCGGCGCCACCTTGCCGTAGCGGTCGATAGCTCGCTTGCGGTGCTCCTCGACCACCGCAACCGGGTCGAGGGCGGCGCCGGCCTGGTCGAACGCCAGCTCCACCGGGCGACCGCTGCTCCGGTCGACGCACTTGAAGAACTCGACATAGTTGCCCCGCGGCGAGTCACCGAGGGTGAGCCGTTCGGCCCGCCCGTCGTCGCCGAAGCGAACCCTGGCGAAGCTCTCCACCCGCAGCTTGATCGGGAGCTTGGCAACCGTGTCTACCACGGTGAACGGGATCTCCACCCGTTCGGTCAGTCGCCGGGAGCGCCCGTCGGTCAGCGCCTCCACCACCAACCGATACCGACCCGCCCTCATACCCTCGGGCGGGATCCACCGGAACTGGTGGTGGACCCTGGTGGGACCGACGACGCCCGGGGCGCTGGCGACGACCACCTTGCGACCCAGCTCGCTGGTGTCCGTACTCTCGGGAACCACCAGGTTGATCGACGTCCCGGTGGTCACGATCTCATCGTGGACCAGATCGACGTGCAACGACTCGCTCATCGCGGCTCGCCTCCTCGACAACGGAGCCTCCATATACCTCCCAGAACCTACGCCACCCTGCTCGCTCGATGCGGCGTCACCTGCGCCGCCGATGCCAGCGACAGGACCGGGGTTGACTCGTCGTAGTGTGTATGTACGATGTGCGTACGGCAAGGAGTGCAATGACGACGCGCGATCGAAGATGGAACTTCCGAGTGAAGGCGCGGAGCGATGCCCTCGTGCGCGAAGCAGCAACCCTGTCCGGGGTGTCGACGACGGCGTTCGTCGAGGAGAGTGCGGTCAGGTTTGCCGAGTCGGTGATCGCCGAGCATCGGCCGGTGAGCTTGAGCCCGGAGGAGTTCTCACGTTTCGTCGGTGCGCTCGATGAGGCTCCGGTTGCCATCCGTGCGTTGGTGGATCTGTTCTCGCAGCCGAGTCGTATCCCGCAGGCTTGAATGGACTGCGGCCGGTTCGGAGGTTGGTCGGCACCGACGACTTCGACGAGTTCGACTGTGGGGTGCCTGCTCTCGATGCGTGGCTACGGCAGTTCGCCTTATCGGATCAGCGCGCCGGCGTCTCGGTGACGTACGTTCTCGAGCGGGGGGAGCGGATCGTGGGCTTCTACACCGTGGCTCCACACTCGATCGATCCGGGCAGCGCCACGATGCGGCTGGCTGCCGGGTTGCCTCGGCAGCGACCGATACCGGTGATCCTCCTGGCGCGGCTCGGGCTCGATCGATCTCACCACGGCTCAGGGCTGGGGGGCGATCTGCTCAGGGACGCTCTGGCACGTTGCGCCGCCGCCGCAGACGAGATCGGCGGCAGAGCCGTCCTCGTCCACGCCAAGGACGAGGACGCGATGGCGTTCTACCAGCGGTACGAGTTCCAGCCGCTGCCGGAGAACCCGAACCATCTCTACGTGCTGATGAAGGATCTCCGAACCTCAATACAGCGGAGCACCGGGTAGCGGACGACGGGGTCGCAGCCCGTCATAGGTGGCACTCGAGGTCGCGAAATCCAAGGAGTCCCGTCCCAGGACGCGCATAGGACGCGATTTGATGAGAAACGGTCAGAACTGGTGGGAACTGGCGGGAGCAGAAAACCCTTACAGTCCATGGGTTTCGGGGCCGATTCTGCGGTGTTTCAAGAGGCCCGAAAGCGGCCTGTTTCGAGTTCACACGGCGAAGGACACTGGTTCGAGTCCCTTCGCGCCCACCGCGAACACCCTGGTCAGAGGCTTACAGGTCCGTTAGGTCGCCCGCTGGCTCGTCCCCCGCGGAGAACCCGCGGGATCCAACGGGACGGGCGTCATCGGACGGCGCCGAGACGAAGGGATCGAGACGGGCCAGCACGTCGCCCTCGTCGCATCCGTCGATAGCGGGTGCGATGATTGCGGGCATGTTCACCGACCCCGACACCGACCCACGGGCCGACCCGCCGCCCCAGGCCGACGAGCGCACCACGCTCGTTGCGTTCCTGCGATGGCAGCGCGACACCCTGGAACTGAAGTGCGGCGGCCTCGACGCCGCCGACCTGGCCCGTCGCTCCGTGGAGCCCTCCACGCTGTCGCTGCTCGGGTTGGTGCGCCACATGGCCGAGGTGGAGCGCAGCTGGTTCCGGCGGGTGATGGCCGGGCAGGACGCGCCGCCACATTTCTACTCCGACACCGACCCCGACGGAGACTTCGACAGCGCCGCACCCGACCCCGCGCTGGTCGCGGAGGCATGGGAAACGTGGCGGGCCGAGGTCGCCTTTGCGGAGCGGTTCGTGGCCGAGTCGCCCGATCTCGACGTCACCGGGAACGAGGCCTGGCGCGGGGCGATGTCGCTGCGCTGGGTGCTGGTGCACATGGTGGAGGAGTACGCCCGGCACAACGGCCACGCCGACCTGCTGCGCCAGCGGATCGACGGGGCGGTGGGCCAGTAGCGGTCGAGGTCGGATAGAGGCTGGCGTGTCACCGCGTGTGGTGATGGCTCGCTCATCGGCTCGTCCCACGGTCGAGGCGAGGTGCCACACTGTGGACGGCGAAACCGACGCGAACTGCGGATGCCGGTGATCGACAACACGACGTCCGATTGGTTATGACCGTGATCCCCCAGGCTGACCTGGTCTTGCCTCGGGGATCGTGATGAAGCCGGTTGCCGCGAGAGCCGGCTCCGACCTGGGGGCCCTAGACCAGGCCCACCTCCCACGGTCCCCAGATGGCGTAGGTGATGCCGTTGGACTGCATGTTGCAGTACAGCACCTGCCCGTCCGGACTGAAGGTCGCTCCGGCGAACTCATCGGTCCCACCCGAGATGTTGTTCAGGGCGAGGTCGAAGATGAGCCCATCGGTCGTCAGTACTCGCAGCATGTTCTGTGATGGGCTGTCCTCGCACAGGATGATGCTGCGGCGAAGCGGCGAGATGATGATGTTGTCGGGGAAGTCGAGGACGTCCGGCCCGGGCGACTCGAAGATCAGGGTGAGCGTCTGGCGGACCGTGTCGTACATCCACACCTGCCCGTAACCGTCACCAAACCCCGCGCTGGCGTTGGGCGGAGGGTCCGATGCGAACGGTCCGCCGCCCTCGGTGGAGACGAAGTAGATCTTCCGGGCGAGGTAGGAGATCCCCTCCAGCCGGGAGAAGCGGGCCGCGCCCTTGCTCTCCCCCTCCTGGAACACGATGCGCGCCGCCTCGTCGTTCGACAGCCCCGGTGCGAACGTCGGGTCGGGATCCTCGATGCGGATCCAGGCCACCTGGTACGTCGTGCCAGGAGTCTGGCCGGTGTGCAGGTCGACGGTGACCGGGCCGCTGCTCCCCGACGGGACCACCCCGAGGACCTCGAGGACGCCGCCGTCCACGATCCCCCTGTCCCGCTGCGGGTTGTTGGGCGGGGTGTACCGGTAGAAGCCGGAGCCGTAGGCGAAGTCGTCCTCGGTCATGTAGATGATCCGGCTGGAGACGTCGACGGCCGCCGCCTCGTGGGCGAACCGCCCGGCGGCGCGGATCGGTTTGGCCACCTTGAGGGCGCCGGCGTTGCGGGCGGCCGGCACCTCGTAGATGTAGCCGTGCTTCTGGGTGTAGGTGAGGTCGTCAGGGTCGTCCGGGCCGATCAGGAAGCTGCGCTGCTGGTCGACGCCGTTCGGCGTCTCCTCGCAGGTGATCCAGGTACCCCATGGGGTGGCGCCCCCGGCGCAGTTGAACGTGGTGCCGTTCAGGCTGACCCAGCTCTTCACCTCGTCGGCCTGCGGGGTGATCTCGAGGGTCGTGGTTCCGCCCGGTGCGGCCGGGTCGTAGGCCTTCGACACGTCGCCGAACGCTCCCACCGGCACCGGCTGGGTCTGCTCGTGGTTGCGGATCAACCGGACCTTGCCGCCCCGCCATGGGAACGCCGCCATCCCGTCGTGACGACCCGGCGTCAGGGTCGCCTCCTCGGTCAGCGGGGTGCCCTTCACCCCGAACGATCGGTACTGGAAGCCGTCGGGGAGCCACATTCGCACGACCCCGTCGGTCAGGTCGGCGACCGGGCCAAGTGGCCCGTAGCCGCCGTTGTTGGCGGCGATCTGCGCCTCGGCGGCGGCCGCCCGGGCGATCAGGCCACTGAACGGCCCGAGCGCACCTCCGATCGTGCCGAGAGCGACCACTGCGCTCTGCCTGAGGAACGTCCGGCGATCGACGGTGCCCATACGGTCTCCCCTTCTCCGTTGTATTGACCGCGTCTACCCGGCCGAGCCTACCATCGGCCGCCCCCGGGTACCGGGGCGAGGCGTTCTTGGACGATCGGAGGTCGGCGGTGGGCGACGGCGGGAGTCTGGTGGACGGGTTCGTCCGCCAGGTCAGGGAACTCGACGACGAGGATCTGCGCCAACTGGCGCTCGCCAGGTCGGGGCGAGAGGAGGTCTTCCGGTCCGGGGCGTGGCGGGCCGCGATGGAGGCTGCGGCGCACCGGGCGGACGCCTACGTCGAGGCGTGGATCCGTATCGGCGCCGCATACCTCCCGGAGCGTCTCGACGAGGTGGTCCAGCTGGGGAGCGAGGCCGACCCGGCGGAGGTCGCCGAATGGCAGCGGGTCGCTCGACTTGCCCGACTGGCCATCGACGACGCCCTGCTGGCACTGCTCACCGCAGACACCAGCCGCCCCCCGGACATCCGCGAGCTCCACGCCCCGTGGAAGGCGATGCTCGAGGCTGCTCACCGTAGGAACACCCCGGGCGACGCCTGACCCCAGCCGACGGGGGACACCTCGACCCGCCTGGGCCGCGCCGAGTCGATGCTCAGAACCGCGGCAGGCCCTCGAAGTTGTTGTCCCGGAAGTTGTCCGGTCTGGACCGGAAGTAGGGTCTGGCGTTCGAGGGGTGGATGAGCTGGAGCCGGGGCAGCACGAGCACGCCGCTGTCCTGGAGCATCACCGCCTCGGGGACGGTCAGCTCCAACCCGGTGGTGAACCGGATGTCGGTGACCACCGTCTCCGCACGCCGGATCGCCTCCGGGGGTGAGGCACACCACCGGGATCCGGCCGGCGGCGATCACCGCTCGGAACGAGAAGGGGAACGTCGGCTTGAACGGCGGGGTCAGATCGTCCTCCGCCGCCCGGGCCACGACCTCGCCAACCCCGAGCTCGACGCCCTGGGCGCCGGCGGTGTCGTACACCAGCGACATCAGCGGCTGGTCGGGGGCGGGCCGGATCGCACCCACCAGGGTGCTGCGCACCGGCTCGAAGGCCTCACCGGTGGTGGCGGTGGCGGTAAAGGCCAGGCCGTTGCCGTTGACCACCACGTCGTCGTAACGGTTCACCACGAGGACATGGCGCAGGTGGAGCGGGTCGGGCTCCTCGGTGGCGATGCGCACCGAGGTGGGGATGGCGTCGAGCGCCCCCAAGGCGAAACCGCCGCCGTCGCCGGTAGGCACCGCCAGCACCACCACGCCGTCGTCGCAGGTGAGCGGCGGCGGCACCGGCTCGCCGTCGATGCGAGCTTTGACCGTGCGGGTGACGATGCCCGCCACCACCATCTCTGCGATCTCCAGCACCATTATCCCGACGATGTAGCCGCCGACGATGAAAGGGAGCAGGGCTCCTCCGGTCAGCGCCCCGAGGAGCAGCCCGATGAGCCCACCGATGATGCCGGCGAACAGGGAGCCGAGGACACCGGTGTCGACGTCGGTTTCGATGTCGAGCTGGAACCCGGCGACGCCATCCGTCACGGTGGGAGTCAGGTAGACGTCGACCCTGACGGTGGCGTCCGGCCAGATGTCGATGGGCACCTCGCCGATCAGCGTGATGCGCATCCTGCCCGGCTGCGGCGCCGCTGCCACCACCGTCCAGGTGCCTTGACGG
>Ga0136623_10000266_pt1 | contig 14650 bp, 12 predicted proteins | sample AntDrymUQ4492106_2_FD_104656 | JGI IMG/M metagenome (GOLD analysis project Ga0136623, IMG submission 104656) | Polar desert sand microbial communities from Dry Valleys, Antarctica - metaG UQ449 (21.06) | ecosystem: Environmental > Terrestrial > Soil > Desert | place: Antarctica: Dry Valley...
CATGAGCGCAGGAGGATACGCCATCGTGCCGCGATCACACCGTCGGCGCGTCGGCCAGCGGCGCCTACGTCATTCGGCCCATACCGCCTCGTCCCGTTGTCGCGCATCGAGGTGGCCCGTCTGCCGGTTGCGCCGAGGCGAGGTGGGCGGGGAGACTTCGATTCTGCCACTCCACCGGCGCGCCCAGCGCGTCCAGCCCTCGAACGAGAGAAACCAGAGGTTCCCGCACGTGACCACGTTCCTGCGCAGCCGCTCCGCCGGCGCCATGCTCACCACCGCCATCGTGGCGCTCACCCTGGCGACCGCCTACCTCCACGCGACACTGGGTGGCCTGCTCTTCACCCTGAACGCGCTCGGCTACCTTGGCCTGGCCGCCCTTATCGTGATCGGCGCCGCAGCTCCGGTCGCCATCGTCGAGCGGTTCAGCTGGTTCCCGCGCGTCGCGCTCGCCGGCTACACCGCCCTGACGATCGCGGGCTACCTGGTGATGGGCCCGTACTTCAGCCTCGGCTTCATCGCCAAGGGCATCGAGGTCGCCCTGATCGCCCTGCTCGTGGTGGACGTCGTGCGCGTCTACGGCAGCCCCGCGGGCTTCGTCCGCGCCGCGCTGGCCTCGGTCGGCCCGATCGTGCCGGAGCGATTCCGCCCCACCTCCGCCTAGCCACCAGCCGTCGACCGAAGGGCGGGCCGGATCCTCCGGCCCGCCCTTCTGCTCGTCCCCGACATCCCCGACGCGGTCGGCGGCAGCCTCACCGGACGCTCACGCGGTGGTGTGAACGGTCGGTGCGAGGAGGCTGCTGAGCACTGATGATCATGGACCGGCCATCACCGCTCAGCGGCGCTACGCACGCCCGCGACCACCCCGTCCTCGTCCGAGGCTTGCGGCACCTTCCCTCGTGTCGAACTCGCGCCCTTGACCGGTGGCGAGCTTGAAGAGGAGCCGCTTCTGCGGAGCCGCAGCGGCCCCAGGCTGAGCTAGCGCCGCTGAGCGGCGATCTGGCCGGCAACCACGCGAAAGCCCGTACCATCGTCAACGTTGACCGGGTGCAGGAACGAGGGGATTCAGCGCGTCGCGATCAGACCAGCTTGTGCTCGACCGCATAGAGGGCGGCCTGGGTGCGCGAGGCCAGCGCGAGCTTGCCCAGGATGTTCGAGACGTGCGTCCGGGCCGTGCGCTCGGTGATGCCCAATCCGTAGGCGATCTCCTTGTTCGACGCGCCCTTTGCGAGCTGCGACAGGACCTCCTTCTCGCGCGCGGTGAGGGGCTCGACAGGATCAGCTTCCTTCCGCTGGCGCAGGCGCTGGGCAAGCAGGCGGGAGACGGCCGGGTCGAGGTGCACCTCTCCGTGGTAGGCAGCCCGGATGGCCTGTGCCACCTCCTCGGCCTCGGCGTCCTTCAGCAGATAGCCTGACGCGCCGGCCTCGAGCGCGGTCGTGACCTTCTCCTCCTCGATGAAGCTCGTCACGGCGACGATCTCGATCTCGGGATGAGCCTGCTTGATGGTGGCAATGGCCTCGAGGCCGCCCATCTCCGGCATGAGCAGATCCATCAGGATCACGTCGGGAACCAGGCGATCGGCGGCGGCGACGCCCTCGCGTCCGTTCTCCGCCTCTCCGACCACGTCGAAGTCCTTGAGCAGCTCCAGGAAGCCGCGGAGGCCGCGCCGGACGACCGCGTGGTCGTCGACCAGCAGCACACGGATCGGTCCTTCTTCGTCAGTCACGCTCTCGATCCCCTGCGTCTCGGATTCTTCCGTTTGTGGCGCCTCGGCCGTTCGCGCGCGCGAAGTATGCACCAGCGCGAAGACCCGCTCCGGGTCCGGCACGTCGCGCAGGCGCGGTGTGCCGAGGTCACGGAGCAGCGTCCCTTCCGGCACGGATACGTTCAGCTCGTCGACGGTCGTACCGGACAGAAGCGTCTCGCCGCCACGGGCCAGGGCCTGGATCCTGGCCGCGCGAAACAGTGCTCGCCCGTAGTAGCGATCGTCGCGCACCTCGACGTCCCCGGTGACGAGGGCGACCCGGACCCGCATGCGGCCGATGACGCCCCAGTCGTTTTCGGCGATGGCCGTCTGCAGCCGATCCGCGGCGGCCACCGCCTGCGCCGCGTCCGGGAAGCTGGCATAGGCGCCGTCCCCGATCCGCTCGAACAGGCGGCCGCCGAGCTCGCGAGCGGTCGACGCCACCAGGTCGTGATACCGCGACAGCGCGGCTCCGGCGTGGGACCCGTGGCGCTCCGTCAGGCGTGTGCTGCCCTCGACGTCGGCGAACAGGAAGGTGAGATGCCTCGTCTCCGGATCAGCCTGGTCCACGGGCCAAGCATACCGACGGATGTCGACGAATGACGTACCGCCGCGTGGGCCCATCAGCGCGCGCCCAGTCGCGACCGCCGGCCGTCGCGGCGGCGTTCGACGGATCCGATCACTGCGGTGATCAACCACAACCAGACAGAGACAAAGGAGGCAGCACCGATGTTGGACGCTCGCGCAGCCGCGCTGGCAACCAGCGACGTCGCGTTCTTCTCGATGCCGCCGCGGCGGCCATCGCGTTCGGGACGGAGGCCCGGAGCGGGCAGGGCGACGGCCCGACGCCTGGTCCGTGCCATCCGCCGCGAACTGGCTCGCGCGGCGGAGGAGGCGGGCACGCCCGGGCTGCCGCGAATCACCAGGTACCCGTACTGAGCCGATCAACCGGCGGATCGCAGGGGGACAATGGTGCCCGGGCCGGGCGTGGTCTGGGCATCCTGCGTGCTCGGAAGCGGATAGCACACCGGCGGGCGACCTCGCGGGATTATTCTCCGCAGGTGACGCGACCGACCATCACCGGCACACCGGACGCCGTTCCGACCGTCGCGCTGGATGAGCTGCTCGAGAGCGGCGACCTCGACCTGCTCGATCGGTGGATGGACCAGGCTGACGTCGTCGAGATCGCGGAAGAGCTGTCGCGCCTGTCGCGCGAGCAGCGCGCGGTCCCCTTCCGGCTCCTCCGCAAGGACCGAGCGCTCGAGGTCTTCGAGCTGCTCGACCCATCGCTCCAGCAGGAGCTGCTCGAGGGCCTGCGCGAGACGAACGTGCGCCAGCTGTTCGAGGAGATGGACCCCGACGACCGAGCACGGCTGACCGAGGAGATGCCGGCCAAGGTCGCCCGGCGTCTGCTGGCGGGCCTTTCGCCGAACGAGCGTCGCCTGACCTCGACGCTCCTCGGCTACCCGGAAGACTCGGCCGGGCGCCTCATGTCGCCCGAGGTGGCCAGCCTGCGGGCCGGCATGACTGCCCGCCAGGCGCTCGATCGGCTGCGGCAGATCGGCCGATCTGCCGAGACGATCTACGCGCTGCCCGTCACCGACGACCATCGGCGCCTGGTCGGGGCGCTGGGCCTCCGAGACCTGGTCCTGGCCGATCCTGACACCGCGGTCGGCGAGCTGATGGACACCGAGGTGTTCTCGGCCCGGGTCGACGCCGACCAGGAGGAGGCTGCGCGCCTCATCCGCGAGGCGGACCTGCTGGCGCTGCCGATCGTCGACACCGAGGACCGGCTGGTCGGCATCGTCACGTTCGACGACGCGATGGAGGTCCTGGAGGAGGAGGAGACAGAGGACCGCGCTCGGGCCGGCGGCGCCGAGCCGCTGGGCCGGCCGTACATGGCGACCTCCGTCCTGCGCATCGCCCGCTCGAGAGTGGTCTGGCTGCTCTTCCTGATCGTGGCGGCCACGCTGACCGTCAACGTGCTGCAGGTGTTCGCCGGCACACTGGACCGGGTGGTCAAGCTGGCCCTCTTCATTCCGCTGATCATCGGCACCGGCGGCAATACCGGCGCGCAGGCCGCGACGACGGTGACGCGCGCGCTTGCGGTGGGCGAGGTCCGTTTCGACGACCTGTGGGTGGTCATCCTGCGCGAGGCACGGGTCGGCCTGCTGCTCGGCGGCGTCCTGGGCCTGCTGGCGCTGGGTCCCGCGTCCCTCTACGTGGGGAGCGGCGAGATCGGCCTGGTCGTGAGCCTCACCCTCATCACGGTCTGTACCCTGGCCGCCTTCGTTGGCGCGCTCCTGCCGCTCGTGGCGCGCCGGATCGGCGTGGACCCTGCAGTCATGAGCGCGCCATTCATCACGACGCTGGTGGACGCCTCGGGGCTGGTCCTCTACTTCCTGATCGCGCGGGCGGTGCTCAGCGTGTGAACACCCCAAAGCGCTGCCCCTGGGCCGGAGAGGATCCGCTCTACCTCGCGTACCACGACACCGAATGGGGCGTGCCAGTCCACGATCCGCATCGGCTCTTCGAGCTGCTCTGCCTCGAGGGAGCGCAGGCCGGACTGGCCTGGATCACGATCCTCCGCAGGCGCGAGGGCTACCGCGCGGCATTCGACGGCTTCGACGCGCGGCGTATGGCCGAATACACCGATGCCGACCGCGACCGGCTCATGGCCGACGCGGGCATCGTCCGCAATCGGGCCAAGATCGCTGCCTTCATCGGGAATGCCCGAGCGTGGCTCGGAATCGAGGATCCGGTGCGCCTTCTCTGGTCGTTCGTCGGCGGTGCACCGATCCAGAACCAGTGGCTCACGATGGAGGACGTGCCGGCCACGACGGATGCGTCGCACGCCATGTCGAAGGCGCTTCGCGTGCTGGGGTTCCGATTCGTGGGCCCCACCATCTGCTATGCGCTCATGCAGTCCGCCGGCCTGGTGAACGACCACCTCGTCGATTGCTTCCGCTACGGGCATGTGACCGGTGGCGGCCCGGCCCCCGATGCTGGCATGCTGCGTGCTGATCCGCAGTCCAAAATCGTGCCTAGGTCGCAATGACCGCGCTCGAGCTGATCAGCCTGGTCACACAGGTGTTGTTCATCGGCCTGTTCGTGGCCGTCCTCTGGCACGCCGTGCGACAGCCGACGCGCGCACGGCTCGACACGGTCCTTCTGTTCGGCTCGATCGCGCTGGTGGTGGTTCTCTCGCGCGTGCTGCAGCTCCTGAGCATCAGCGATGCGGAATGGGCCGGCGGCCTCCTGCTCCTGTTCCTCAACGTCGGGCCATACGCCATGATCCGGCTCGTCGACGACTTCAGCGGCACGGCGCGCTGGGTCCAGATCGCGGGGGCGGCGGCGTTCGTCCTCATTGCGGTCCTCGGCCTGATCAGCTTCCGGACGGCCCCCGTCGTCATCGAGGTGGCCAGCCTGGTCTGGTTCATCGCCGTCGGCGGTTACGCCGCGATTGCGTTCGCGCGCTCCGCACGCAGCTCGCGCGGGATCACCCGACGGCGCATGGTGGCGGTGGCGACCGGCGCAGGGCTGTTCATCGTCGCCATCGTCTTCGCGTTCGTCGGCGCCCTCGTCCCGAGCGTGGCCGGGGTGCTCGGCGTCCTGACCCAGCTGACCGCCCTCGCCGCCGTGATCGCGTTCTTCCTCGGCTTCGCGCCGCCAACGTGGGTCCGCCACGCCTGGCGGGAGCCGGACCTGCGGAGATTCCTCGAGCGCTCCATTCACCTGACCGGCCTGGCCGACGACCGCCAGGCCATCGCTGAGCTCCAGCGTGCGGTCGCCGATACGTTCGGGGCTTCCGGCTCGGCGATCGGCATCGCGGATCCCCAACGGCCCGTGCTGCGTTATCTCGACCGCGACGGGGAGTGGGTGGAGTATCCGAATGATGCCTTCATCGGCGGGAGGGCATTCACCGCCCAGCGGCGGCTGGTCGCGATGGACGCGCCCGGCGCGGACCCGGACCATGCCGACGTGTACGCGCGCACGAGCGCCAACACGGTGATCGCCGCACCGGTGAGCGCCGAGGGCCGCCGGATGGGTGTCCTGACCATCTATGCCGATCGAGCCCCGATCTTCGTCGAGGACGACATGTGGCTGCTGGAGCTCCTCGCCGACCAGACGGCCGTCCTGCTGGAAGCGCGGGCGCTGACCACGCAGGCCGGCGAGCTTCGCGGCAGGGAGGAGGCGGCCCGCCTCAAGGAGGAGTTCCTGTCAGCGGCCGCGCACGACCTGCGGACGCCGCTGACCGTGGTGCTCGGCCAGGCCGAGCTCATCGAGCGTCGCCTGCTGCGCGATCCGGCCGCGTCGATCGATCCCGCCGGCATCAGCCGCATGGCCCGCGAGGCGCGGCACCTGCGCGATCTCGTCTCGGAGCTGCTCGACGCGCAGCGCCTGGAGCAGGGGCTGACGGTGATGGACCGCGCTCCGGCCGACCTCGGCGCCATCGTCGAGGCAGTGCGAGCGCGCCACGTCGAGCATGGCGTGCCCCTGCTGCTGGAGGGCCCCGAGGAGGCGCTCGTGGCGTCCGTCGACCGCCCGCGCATCGAGCAGGTCATCGAGAACCTCCTCGAGAACGCCTACAAGTACGGCGCGGACGACAAGCCGCCCGCGATGCGGGTCTGGCAGGATGAGCGCGAGGCCCGGATCGCCGTCGTCGACCATGGTGCCGGAGTCCCGTTGGCCGATCGCGAGCGCATCTTCGAGCGCTTCTACCGCGCGCCGAACGCGCAGAGCATCACCGACACCGGTATGGGCCTGGGCCTCTACATCTGCCGTCGCATCGTGGAGGAGCATGGCGGGCGCATCTGGGCCGAGGCGACCCCGAGCGGAGGGGCCACGTTCGTGTTCTCGATTCCCCTCGAGCCCGACGCCGCCGCAGAGACGCACGAGTCCAAGCGGCCGATGGCCGACCTACCGTCCTGGCCGCCAACGGCAGTCACCGAGGCTACCGCCGATGCCTGACGTGCGGGTTCTCGTAGTCGATGACGAGGCGGACATCCGGGCCACCGTATCGGCGATGCTCGAGATCGAGGGCTACGACGTCGACGAGGCGGCCAACGGTGCCGATGCGCTGCACGCCATCGAGCTGCGCGCGCCCGACCTGATCCTGCTCGATATGCGGATGCCCGTCCTCGACGGGTGGGGTTTCGCGTCCGAGCTGCGGCGGCGCGGGAATCGCACGCCGATCGTGGTCATGACCGCGGCGCGCGACGCCGCGCGCTGGGCCGGCGAGATCGCGGCGGCTGCCTTCGTCGCCAAGCCCTTCGGGATGGATGATCTGATCACCGCCGTCGAACGCGCGAGGCCCGCGCTGTAGGCGGTCCGCGCGTCAGGAAGCCAGGGCGCCGGCCTCCCAGCCGTGCCCGCCGTAGCCGAGGAAGCGCGTCGGACGCAGGACGATGGGCTGGGAGTAGACCTCTGCGTAGCGCTGGACGGTCAACCCGGCCCGGCGCAGGAGCTCGCGATACTTGGCGCCGAATCCGGTGGGCATGACGGTGGAGGCTGGCGTGCTCGGCAGCTCCGCGGTTGCCTCGATCAGCTCGACCTCGAAGTCCGGGCCGGGCGTGCCGACCGCCAGCATCACGAAGGGCTGGTCGCGGAGGTTGCCTACCTTGCGGGCGTTGGGCTTGCTGAATGCCACGATGCGCTTTCCGTCCCAGTGGAACCAGACGGGCACCAGGTGAGGGCGCCCATCGGGCCGGACCGAGCTCAGCCACACGACGGCATCGGTCCGCAGGGCCTCCTCGGCATGCGGGCGGCACCGGGCAGAGCGGTCAGCCGTGTCGTAGGCGGTGGCGGCGGCGGTCAGTGAGCCTGTCATTCACCGAGTTTCGCGCTGGCGGGGCGCCAGCTCCACGGCGGGACGCCGCAGCCGCACTCGGACATTCGCCGAGCATCCGACCCGGCCGGATGACGTAGCCGCGACCCTATACTCGCCGCGCATGCCGCCGATCGCCAGCGTCGACGTTCCCGCCTCGAGCGCCAACCTCGGCAGCGGGTTCGACTGCTTCGCGGCGGCACTTTCGCTCAAGCTGCGCGCCGAGCTGTGGCACGGCGACGAGGCCGGGATCGTGCTCAATGCCCGTGGTGAGGGTGCGCCGCGCGACGACGAGCCGCCGGACGACAACCTGCTCATCCGGGCCTTCCGCGAAGGGCTTCGCACCTCCGCCGCTCCCGGTGGCGCGTCGTGGCGGATCGACGTCTCGAGCATGATCCCCGCGGCCCGCGGGCTCGGCAGCAGCGCCGCCGCCATCGTGGCCGGGGTCGTGCTCGGCGCGGCGGTCGGGCGTCGGCGGGTCGAGGCCGATGAGCTCCTGGCAATGGCGGCCGCCCTGGAGGGCCACCCGGACAACGTGGCCGCGGCCCTGTACGGCGGCTTCACGGTCGCCCTCGCGGATGACGGCGCCGTCACGCTGCGCCGCTTTCGTGTCCCGGAGGCCTGGATCCCGGTCGCGTTCATCCCGCAGCACGAGAGCCGAACCAGTGACATGCGCGCAGCACTTCCGGCGACGGTGACCCACGCCGCCGCAACGCGGCAAGCGGGCCGCAGCGCACTCCTGGCCACGGCCATCATGACCTCTGACGCCGGGCTTCTCCGCGCTGCGATGGCCGACGAGCTCCATCAGCCATTCCGGATGCCGATCCTTGCGGGCAGCCGCGAGCTGATGGACCTGGCCTACGAGCGCGGAGCCGCGGGGGCCTGCCTGTCCGGCGCCGGTCCCGCGGTCCTGGCGATCTGCGACTCACCGACCAGCGCCCACGCGGTCGAGAAGGCGTGGAACGCGGCGGGAGTCCCCGGCATGGCGACGCGCCTCCGCTTCGACACGACCGGCGCCAAGCTCGTCGCGGACTGACCCCCCGCGGGGCGTGCGGCGCCAGTGCGCGTCGCTGCACCGGCGACCGGCGAGAACCGAGCGGTCGCTGAGCGGCGTACGCTCAACGCGACGGACGCTACGTGCGCCGCTACGATGCTCAACGTCCATGAGCCTCGTGACGATCGCCGGCGTGGCCAAGAGCCATGCCGCGCAGCACCTGTTCCGCGATGTCGGCCTGATGATCAGCGCCGGGCGCCGCGTCGCGATCGTCGGCCCGAACGGCGCCGGCAAGACCACCATGCTCGAGCTCATCACCGGGGACCAGGAGCCCGACGCCGGCACGATCACCCGCGCCCGCGACGTCGTGATCGGCTACCTGCGCCAGGAGGTCGCCGAGAGCCGGGGGCGCACAGTGCTGGCCGAGGTCCTCGCCGGCGCCGGAGAAGTGAGCGGCATCGAACGGCGGATGCGCCACATCGAGTCCGAGCTGGAGGAGGCCGCCGACGAGGAAGAGCTGCACGAGCTGATGGACGAGTATGGGCGGCTCCAGCATAGATTCGAGGCCCTCGGCGGGTACGGCCTCGAGGCCGAGGCACGGCGCATCCTGGCCGGCCTCGGGTTCGCCGATGCCGACATGGACCGCGACATGGGCGAGTTCAGCGGGGGCTGGATGATGCGCGTCGCGCTCGCGAGACTGCTGCTTCAGAATCCCGACGTCCTGCTGCTCGACGAGCCGACGAACCACCTCGACCTGGCATCGGTCGAATGGCTGACCGGATTCCTGGCCGTCTACGCCGGTGCCATCGTGCTCGTCAGCCACGATCGTGACTTCATCAACGAGGTCGCCAACCGGGTGGTGGAGCTGCACGACGGGCGGGCGACGGAGTACGTCGGCGACTACGCGGACTTCGTGGAGCAGCGCACCGAGCGCATGCTGCAGCTCGAGGCCGCCGCGAAGAACCAGCAGCGGAAGATCGCTCACACCCAGGCCTTCATCGACCGGTTCCGGTACAAGGCCTCCAAGGCTCGCCAGGTGCAGAGCCGCGTCAAGGCGCTCGAGCGGCTCGACCGGGTCGCATCCCCGGCTGCCCGGGCCAAGAGCGTCAAGTTCCGCTTTCCGGCGCCACCGCGCTCCGGCCGGACCGTCATCACCCTGACGGACATCGAGAAGCGGTACAGCGACAACGTCGTCTACGACGGCGACCTGGACCTCCAGCTCGAGCGCGGGCAGAGGGTGGCGCTCATCGGCCCCAACGGCGCGGGCAAATCGACACTGCTCAAGATCCTGGCCGGCGTGCTCGAGGTCGAGGGCGGCACGCGTGAGCTCGGGAGCAACGTGCGCGTCGCCTACTTCGCACAGCACCAGATCGAGGCGCTCAACCCGGACAACACGGTGTTCAACGAGCTGAACGACGCGGCGCCGATGATGAGCACGACCGACATGCGCAAGCTGCTCGGCGCGTTCCTGTTCAGCGGCCAGGCAGTCGAGAAGCAGGTGGGCATCCTGTCGGGGGGCGAGCAGACGCGGCTGGCGCTCGCCAAGCTCCTCGCCGATCCGGCCAACCTGCTGTGCCTCGACGAGCCGACCAACCATCTCGATATCCAGTCGCGCGACGTCCTCGAGGACGCGCTCAACGCCTTCCCCGGCACGATCGTGCTGATCACCCACGACCGCTACCTGATCCGCAGCGTCGCGAACGTGATCGTCGAGGTCAACGACGGCAGGGCCACTGTCTACCCAGGCGACTTCGAGTACTACGCCGCGAAGCGTGGGGTCGACATCGAGACCCGCGGGGCGGTCGAGGGCGCGCGATCGACGCCTCGGGGCGTTGTGGCCAAGGAGGCGAGGCCACGTCAATCGGCGCGGGCTGCGGCCGAGCGCAAACGACGCGAGGCGGAGGAGCGCAACGCCCGCCATCGCCTCACGCGCGGCCTGCGGCCGGCGCTCGAGAGCACACGGGCGGGCCTTGCAGCCGCCCAGTCGGAGCTGTCGGAGACCGCCGAGCGCCTGGCGGATCCATCCGTCTACGCCGATGGAGGGCTCGTGCGCGCCCTGGTCGAGCGCCACAACGCCGCCCGCGATCGGATCGACGCGCTCGGCGCCGAGGAGCGGCGCCTGGCTGCCGAGATCGAGGCCGCGGAGGCACGTGACGCCGTCGGCGCCGCACCATGAGCTTCGAGCGCCGCTAATCGCCGATGTGCCGACCTTCGAGCCTGATGCGTGACGCGACGCGAGGCTGAGCGTTCAGGCGGGCTGCTCGGAGCCGGCCTCGTCACCCTGGCGGCGGTCTGTTTCGGCACGCTCGGTCCGATCACCCGCTTCGCCGACGACGCCGGGGTGGGTTCGCTTGCGATCGTGGCCTGGCGCGCCGGCCTGGGTGCGACCGCCGTGCTGGTGCTGCTGGTTGTCCTGCGCCGCGTCGCCGGCCGACGGAGGCACCACCTGCGAGACGTACCGCCACGCGAGCGTGCCTTCATCCTCGCCGGAGGCATGGCCAACCTCGTCCTCAACCTGGCCATGTTCATCGCCTTCGTGCGGATCGAGATCGGCCTCTCGCTGCTAGTCTTCTACTGCTACCCGGCGATCGTGGCGGGTACCTCGGTCCTCGCGTTCGGCGAGCGGCTCGGCGCCCTCCGCTGGTCGGCGCTCGGGGTGTCGATCTTCGGTCTGGCGCTCACGCTCACCGGCTCAGGCGGTCTCGGGGAGCTCGACGCGCTCGGCATCGGCCTGTCCTTCCTGGGTGCCTTCACGCAGGCCTTCTACGTCCTCGCCGCGCGGCACGGGTTTCCCGGGATCCCGCCGGTCGAGGCCGCGGCAACGACGATGGGCCTCGCCGCCGGCGGGTACGTCGCGATCGCCGCAGCCACCGGGCAGCTCGCCGCGCTGACCGCGCCGCTGGCCTCAACCCAGGCACTCCTGCCGGTCGTCCTGGCCGGGCTCGTCGGCGCTGCGATCCCGACGCTGTGCTTCATCACCGGCATCCGCCTCCTGGGACCGTCGCGCGCGGCCATTCTGGCGACCCTCGAGCCGGTCGTCGGCGTCGCCCTGGCGGCGTGGCTGCTCGGCGAGCAGCCGGCTCCAATCCAGCTCGCCGGCGGCGCCCTGATCCTGGCCGCGGCGGTCCTGCTCCAGGTCGGCCCGCGCGCCGCCCCCGCCAACCACGAGGCCGTCCCAGGCTGAGCCGGGCGCCGGCTGGGTCGCGCGTCGCGATACGCTACGGCACATGACCGTGAAGGTGAGCTGGCGGCAGGCGCTCGGCTGGCGGATGGATCGGCAGCTGCTGGACCCGGTCGGCGGGCTGCCAATCGCGGCCGTGGTCCGCCGCCTGGGCGGTGTGCAGGCCCAGGTGGCCTCCAGCGCCGAGCTCGCGATCCGGGTCCGGCGCCAGGCATCGCGGCCGGGTGAGGTGGGCCGGGCGCTCGCGGACGGGCGCCTCATCAAGACGTGGGCGATGCGGGGAGCGCTGCACCTGCTCACCCCGGAGGACGGCGGGGCCTTCCTGTCGCTGATGGCCGCCGGGCGTTCGTGGGAGCGGCCGAGCTGGCAGCGCTACTTCGGCTTGACCCCGCAGATCATGGGTCGCATGCGCCCGGCGGTACGCGAAGCGCTCGGCGGCGCGACGCTCAGCCGCGAGGAGCTGGTGGCTGCGGTCACGTCGCAGCGAGGCCTCGGCCACCTCGCCGAGGGCCTGCGCTCCGGCTGGGGCACGCTCCTCAAGCCGCTGGCCTGGCAGGGCGACCTCTGCTTCGGACCGAGTCGCGGCGGACGCGCGACCTTCATGCGCCCCGACGTTGCGAGCTCGCGATGGGGCGGCCTTCCTGATCCGGACGATGCCGCCCCGATCGCCATCGCCACGTACCTCGGTGCCTATGGGCCCGCGAGCGCCGATGCGTTCGGCCATTGGCTGTCCGGCGGCTATTTCGGCAGGCGTCAGCTCCGTACCTGGTTCGATCGGCTCGGCGAACTTTTGGTCGAGGTCGAGGTGGACGGTCTCAGGGCCTTCGTCCTGGCCACCGATCTGGATGCGCTTGCCGCGGCCACGCCCGCGTCCGCGGTGAGGCTCCTGCCAGGCTTCGACCAGTACGTTCTCGGTCCGGGCACGGCGGACAGCCACGTCGTGCCGGCCGCACGGCGCGCGGCGGTGAGCAGGCAGAGCGGATGGATCTCGCCGGTCGTGCTGGCGCGGGGCGTGGTGGCCGGAACCTGGGAGCGGGATGGCGGTCAGGTGCGCGTCGCATGGTTCGGGGAGGCCGGACGTCTGCCCCGCAAGGCCCTGGAGACGGAGGTCGCCCGAATCGCCACGCTCCTGGATCGTGACCTCCGCGCCACGCTCGAGGTCGCTTAGCCGGGCAGGCGACCCATGAACGACGCGTGCACGGCGCGCGCCGCGGATTCCGCCGAGGCGACCGGCACCTCCGCCCACACGACGCGCATGCCACCCTCGTCGAAGGATCCCTCGCCATGCGCCGGCAGCGGCAGGACCTCCGGGGTCAGAGACGCCGGACCGACGAGGCTGATGCGCGCTACCCGCTCCTTGCGGCTCACCGCAAGCATGAGGACGCCGTCGTCGTCGCGCGAGGAAGGCCGAACGACGGTTTGCGGCGCCTCGTCGTCCAGCGCCCGTACCACGAGCTGCAGCCTGCCACGGCGCGCGCGGCGAACGGCGACCGGGTGCACGACCTCGGCTCCCATCTCGGCCAGCAGCTCGAGCTGCAGGGCGTCCACGAAGGGCAGGAAGCGCGCACCCGGAACGAGGTGGGGATCGGCCTCGAGCACGCCTCCGACGTCCTTGAAGAGCTCGCAGCGGACGGCGCGCAGCGCGACGGCCAGTGCGACCGCCGACAGGTCGGTCCCGCCTCTGCCGAGCGTGGTGAGCTCGCCGTGCGTGCCGATCCCCTGGAAGCCGGCAACGACAGGCACGAGCCCCTCGCTCAGCGCAGCACGCAGCGGGCGGGACAGGACGCGCCGCACCTCCGCGCCGAGGTGCGCGGCCGCGGTCCGGATTCCGGCCTCGGCGCCGGAGAAGGAGCGCGACGGAATCCCACGGCCCTGGAGGCCCAGCGCGAAGAGCGCGGCGGAGAGGGCCTCGCCCGTGGCGAGCGCGCGATCGGTCTCGCGCGCCAACCCCGAATCCGACGACTGCCCGGGCTCACGGATGGAGTCGCCACGGTCCGGCAGGAGGACGCGCGCGGCACCCAGGATGGTGTCGGTGACGCCCTCGAAGGCACTGACCACCACCACGGGTCGCAGGCCGGCCTGTCGCTGGCGGGCGACGACGTCAACGGCCAGGACGATGTCCTCGGGTCGGCGCAGGACGGATCCGCCGAACTTGTCGACGACGATCTCCGAGGACGAGGGAGGCACGGCGCCGGGCCTAGGCCATGGCCGGATGGTCGGCCGTGATCGCGGCGAAGCCATCGCCGCGCGGCAGCGGGCCGCCGTCGCGAACGATCGCCGGCAGCTCGTCGAGGGAGCGGATGATGCGGACGTCGGCCGGCGGTGGCTCGCCCGACGGCGTGATGTTGATGCCATCGCTGCGGTCGAGCCAGACGGCGTCCATGCCCGCGCTCCAGGCACCGCGCACGTCGGCGCGATACGAGTCGCCGGCCATCAGCGCTTGACCAGGTGCGACGCCGGCGTGCTCGAGCGCCATGGCGAAGAAGGCCGGGTTCGGCTTCGCCACGCCGACCGCACCTGACGGAAGGACGAAGTCGAGGTACCGATCGAGCCCGAGCTCCGATACGATCCCGCGCAGGTTCGAGCCCCAGTCGCTGACGATGCCGATCCGCACGCGCATCTCGCGCACGGCGATGAGCATCGGCTCCACATCGGGGTAGAGCTCCCACGCGTCGGTCGCGAACTGGCTGGCCAGGATGCGGTCGAGCACCTCCGCACGCGCCTCCACACCGATGCGCCCCAGCAGCACGCCGTGGTAGCGACGCCAGTAGTCCTCGATGCGAGCGTCATCGGTCCAGGTATCGTTGCCGGGGCGGTGATACTCGTCCCAGAACCACTGGTCCGAGTCCTCCCACGCAGCGCGGAGAACCTCTTCGGTGATCTCGCGTCCGTCGTTCGTCAACACG
>Ga0136623_10000267_pt1 | contig 14637 bp, 15 predicted proteins | sample AntDrymUQ4492106_2_FD_104656 | JGI IMG/M metagenome (GOLD analysis project Ga0136623, IMG submission 104656) | Polar desert sand microbial communities from Dry Valleys, Antarctica - metaG UQ449 (21.06) | ecosystem: Environmental > Terrestrial > Soil > Desert | place: Antarctica: Dry Valley...
TCACGATCACATCGACCGCCGAGTCGGCGTAAAAGGGCTTCGTCCCCGTCAGCATCTCGTAGAAGATCACCCCGAGGCTGTAGAGGTCGGCACGGCCGTCGATCGATCCGATCTCGGCCTGTTCGGGGGCCATGTAGTTGGGGCTCCCCAGGAAGATCCCGGTCTGCGTCAGGTCGTTGTCGCCGGCCGTCTGTTTGGCGATACCGAAATCGCTGAGCAGCGGCGTGCCGTCCTTTCGGAACAGGATGTTGGCGGGCTTGACGTCGCGATGGATAATGCCTTTCTTGTGGGCGGCGCTGAGCGCGCCACCGACCTTGATGAGGATGTCCAGCGCCTCGTACGGTGTCACGACCCTGCTCATGCGCTTGCGCAGATCGCCCCCTTCGACGTACTCCATGGCGAGATACACGGCATCTCCGGCTGTGTCGATGTTGAAGACCGTGATGATGTTGGGGTGGTTCAGGGAGGCGATGATGCGGCCTTCCTTCTTGAAGCGCTCGACCTCCCGGGGATTGGCGCTGCGCGTGGTGTGCAGGACCTTGAGCACGACGGGACGCCCGAGCGATTCCTGGATGGCCAGATACGCGGTCGCCATCCCGCCTTCTCCGATCGCATTGCGAATGTTATAGCCTTTGATCTGCACGGCGGCGATTATATCGGTCAAGCGGCCTCTAGTTTGCTAGCAAGATGTGGGCACTCCGGGATGAAGGCCCTTGATAGCCTACGCCTTCTAAGCGTACCGTAGGCACGACGATATCGGAGGTATCAGGGACATGGGAAACTTGAACATGAAATATGCCATAGAACGCCGAGCCACCCAGGGGCTCGTGGCCAAGCTCCTGACGGAGCGCGATGAGGTCTTGGCGCTCATGTGCCGGCTCTCGGGGGTCCCGCCCTTCGACCACGATGCGGTGCTCGTGACCGAGTTCTGTGAGCTCTTGACCGACTACATCGCCGCGGCGCATTTCGGGCTTTATGAGCGCTTGGAAAAGGGCACCGAGAGGCGCCGTCCGGTGCTGGATCTGGTGGCCGCCCTGTGCCCCGACATCGCCGATACGACGGAGCTCGCCCTCGAATTCAGTGACAAGTATTGTGCGGCCCGAGCGCACGGCGGCTATGCGGATCTGTATGCCGACCTCGCGCCCCTCGGCGAGGTCCTGGCGAGGCGCATCGAGATGGAAGACCATCTGATCGGCGCCCTGGTCGGGCCGGTGGCGACGGTCCAGGGTTGAGCCCCGAACGGGGGCGGCGGGTCTCCACGCGTTACCCCATGGAGCATGGACCTCCGCGAGCGTGATCGGGCGGTCCTGTGGCACCCCTGCACGCAGATGCAGGACCACGAACGGCTGCCTCCCATCGCCATCCGCCGTGCCCATGGCGTCTGGCTGGAAGACGAGCACGGGCGCCGTTACCTCGACGCCATCAGCTCGTGGTGGGTGAACCTCTTCGGCCATGCCCACCCCACCATCAGCGCCGCGGTGTGCCGGCAGGCGCAAGACCTTGAGCACGTTTTGCTCGCCGGGTTCACCCACGAGCCGGCGGTCGCGCTCGCCGAGCGACTGATCGAGATGAGCCCGGCCGGGCTCGCACGTTGTTTCTACGCAGATAACGGTTCGACCGCCGTCGAGGTGGCGCTCAAGATGAGCTTCCATTACTGGCGGAATCGGGGGGAACCCCGCAAGACCCGTTTCATCGCCCTCGAAAACGCCTACCACGGCGAGACCCTCGGGGCACTGGCGGTGTCCGACATCCCACTGTACCGCGAATGCTATGGCCCGCTGCTCATGGACGTCATCCGCGCGCCCTCGCCGGATTGCTACTATCGCGAGCCGGGCGAGGGCTTTGGCCCTTACAGTGCGCGCCGGTTCGAGCCCCTCGCGCGTCTCCTGGAACGCCATGCCGACGAGGTGTGCGCGGTCATCATCGAGCCCCTCGTGCAGTGCGCGGGCGGGATGCGCATGTACCACCCGGTTTACCTGGAACGCCTGCGCGCGGCCTGCGATGAGGTTGGGGTCCATCTCATCGCCGACGAGGTGGCGGTGGGTTTCGGCCGGACCGGATCGATGTTCGCGTGCGAACAGGCCGCTGTCAGCCCGGATTTCCTGTGCCTGTCGAAGGGGCTCACGGGCGGCTATCTGGCGCTCGCCGCCGTTCTGACCACCGATGAGGTCTACCGCGCGTTCTATGGCGATTTCGCAAGCCGGATCGCGTTCCTGCACTCGCATAGTTATACGGGCAATCCGCTCGCCTGCCGCGCGGCGCTCGCCACGCTGGGCCTTTTCGGTGAGCGACCGGTCCTGGAGCACAACCGTCTGCTGGCCCGAACGATGGCCACGGCCACGGCGCATCTCCATGACCACCCGCACGTGGCCGAGGTGCGGCAGACCGGTATGATCCTGGCCATCGAGCTGGTGAAGGACAAGGTGCATCGACTCCCTTACCCCTGGCAGGAGCGCCGCGGGCGCATCGTCTATGTCCATGGCCTGTCGCGCGGGGTGCTGTTGCGGCCTCTCGGGGACGTCATCTATTTCATGCCCCCCTACGTGATCACCGAGGATGAGATCCGGCTCATGGCCGAGGTCGCCACCGAGGGCATCGAGCGCGCCACCGCCGAATAGGTTCGTTCACGAACCCTGACATGCGCGTATCCCGCGTATTCGTGCCGGAGCGGCTCGTCGTGGCCGCGCGCCTAATTGAGCCGGACTGGGCAAAATGTGCCAATTGTCTATAATGCTCGAAACGACGACGGAGGCTCACCATGGCCACTCTGACATTCCGCAACAGCCAGGGCGAACTGGTCGAAATCCCGACCGTCGCCGCCAGCCGATTCAAGAACGAGTTCGGCGCCATCTTCGAGAAGGCCGCCCTCGGCGGGGCCGTCGCGATAACCAAGCACGATCAACGCAAAGCCGTGCTGCTCTCCTACGCCGAATTTGAATCATTGGTCAAGTCGCGCTCCCCCGCTCTCGACGATTTGACCGCACAGTTCGACGGTCTCCTCGTGCGCATGCAGACGCCCAAGGCAAGGAAGGGCATGGCGGCCGCCTTCAACGCCTCGCCGACCAGACTGGGCCGCGCAGCGGTCAAGGCGGCAGCCAAGAGGCGCTAACAGGCGGACAACGGCTCGGCGAGGGGCGAAGCCGAAGCTGCGATGACCCCGCCCGAAACACCACGCATCTACGCTTTTGCCGGCGTCAACGGCGCAGGCAAGAGCAGCATCGGCGGCGCGACCTTCCGCGCGTTTGGCGCCGACTACTACAACCCCGACGAGGCTGCCCGCGCCCTCATGGGCGCCAACCCCGGATTGAGCCAGAGTGATGCCAACTCCGCCGCGTGGCATCAGGGAAAGAGGCTGATCGAGCAAGCCATGGCGAGACGCCTCGACTTCGCGTTCGAAACTACCTTGGGTGCCAACACCATCCCACGGTTGGTGGCGGAGGCGGCTTCGCAGGGCATCGAAGCCCACGTCTGGTATGCCGGTCTGTCCAGTCCGGAACTCCACATCGAGCGCGTGCGCGCCCGAGTTCGCAAGGGAGGCCACGACATTCCGGAAGCCGACATCCGGCGCCGCTACCAATACAGCCGCTTGAATCTCATCCATCTGCTCCCCAACCTCACGGCTCTGCGGGTGTACGACAATAGCGCGGAAGCCGATCCCGCGACCGGACAGGCGCCTACTCCAAGGCTGCTGTTGCACCTGGACCACGGAAAAATTGTCGGCCCGGAAGACTTGTCGCAAAACACCTGACTGGGCCAAACCGATTGTCGCGGCGGCGCTGAAGCTGCATCCGGGCTAGAGCCATATCTATCTCGTTTAGGCTTTCGGTATTCCCTTGCAAGGGAGGCGACGATTTTCGATCGCCCACCCCTCAATCCCCTCCCGTTGGGAGGGGAAGAAATATCGGCTGTCCAATGACTTATGCCCCCTCCCAACGGGAGGGGGTGAGGGGGTGGGCGATCCAATTCAGACCCTCTCTCTGTTCCAACACCGATATCCCTGTACGCGATCGGTATAACGGCGAGTTTCGGCGATCTTGCCCGGACGCCGACAGTCAGGAGGTCGTGCATTAGACCCGTGCTTTTGCCGGCGGAGTTTGCTGAGATCTGCGACGCTGCTCGCCTGGCCCGATTGTGGGACAGGGATGTTCGTAATGCCGGAGTGTCCGCGCTTCGGGTCGGAAATGGGCCTGGAGCACAACCGCCGGCTGGCCCGGACGATGGCCCTGGCCACGCCGTACCTCCATGACCACCCGCATGTGACCGAGGTACGGCAGACGGGTATGATCCTGGCCATCGAGCTGGTCAAGGACAAGGTGCATCGAGTCCCTTACCCCTGGCAGGAGCGCCGCGGGCGCATCGTCTATGTCCATGGCCTGTCGCGCGGGGTGCTGTTGCGGCCACTGGCTGTCATCTATTTCATGCCCCCGTGATCACCGAGGACGAGATCCGGTTCATGGCGGAGGCCACCGAGGGCATCGAGCGCGCCACCGCCGAATAGGTTCATTCCCAAACCCTGACATGCGCGTACCCCGCGTATTCGTGCCGGAACGGCTCGTCGAAGGGACCGGCATCGTTCTCCGCGGCGAGCCGGTGGCCCATCTCGGCCGCGTGCTGCGCCTCGGGCCGGGCGCAGAGGTCACGCTCTTCAATGGCGAAGGCGGCGAGTGGCGCGCCACCATCGAGGTCCTGGATCGCGAGCGGGTGAGCGTGCGCGTCGGAGTCCATCGGCCCGCCGACCGCGAATCGCCGCTGGATCTGACCCTGGCCCAGGGGATCTCGCGCGGCGAACGCATGGATTACACCCTCCAGAAGGCCGTGGAGCTCGGCGTCTCGCGCATCGTCCCGATCGCGACTCAGCGCTCGGTGGTGCGCCTGCGGGCCGATCGCGGCGAGCGTCGCGCCGAGCACTGGGCCAGGGTCGTGCAGGCGGCCTGCGAACAGTGCAACCGCACGCGCGTCCCCCGGCTCCTGCCGGTCGCGACCATGGACGAGTGGCTGTCCGCTGTCGTGCCCGGGCTCAAGCTGCTCCTCATCCGCAGAGAGGGCGCGTGCCGGCTTTCCGAGCTCGCCCCCGATCCTTCCATCACCTTGTTGGTCGGGCCCGAGGGCGGCTTCGCCGAGGAAGAGGCGATTGCCGCCGAGCGGGCCGAGTACCGAGCGCTACGGCTCGGCCCGCGGGTCCTGCGCACCGAGACCGCGGCGGTCGCGGCCCTGAGCGCCCTGCAGGCGCTGTGGGGCGATCTCGGTTAGGCGCCTGGCGGCTTCTGCGGCGCGTCCATCCCGTGTTCGGAGAGCACGAGCCTCACCGGCCGGATTCCTCCCAGAGGGCCAACGGCGCTTTCGGTGATCTTCAGCTGATCGTGTCGTGGAGCATGGATTGGCGAGAATCCAGTGCCAGGGATGGTGAGGGCGGCGTCACGTCCCTGTGTTCTGGATGCCGGCATGACGGGGCAGGTTCGCATCCGGTTCGCTGGCCGCAGGCACGCACACAAACCCAATAGAACCATCGATCGTGCGGACGAGGGCCGTGACACCGAGGATATACCCATCGCGTACAGGATATCGGTGCTGGAACACCCCCTCGCCCCCTCCCGTCGCGAGGGGAATAAGTCATTGGACAGCCGATACTTCTTCCCCTCCCAACGGGAGGGGATTGAGGGGTGGGCGATCGAAAATCGTCGCCTCCCTTGCCAGGGCATACCGAAAACCTGAACGGGATGGGTATATCACCGGCTGGAGCATGATCGGTCGGAATCGGCTTCATCCTGTTCCGACAAGCCGAAGCATCCCGCGACGTTGCTGGATCGCGCAATGCCATGCGAATCATCGAAGGTATTCGCCCCTCATCCACACGTCGGAACCCGACAAGACGGTTCCGACCTACGCCGGCTGGCATGAAACGCATCTTGGCCCTTGGGGAGCAAGGACCAAGCGGCCATGGCATTTTCATCCAGCGGGCTATATCATTTAGCTTAGCGCGGAGCAGCAACGTAAGTGCGTGTCCCTCGACAAGTGATGGCGGAGTGCAGGTAGGAGACCTCGAATGAGCGGCGTCAGATTTCGTCCTACCCGGTCGCGACATCACACCCCACAACTTGCCCTAAACATCGCCCCGGTTGAATGCCCCGACGACGTTACGATTCGTGCCGGGGTATTTCACTACGACGCCTCCTCCGGACACGAGAACCTGTCCGCGCTCTGGAACGAGTACCGGAAGACCCACGCATTCGCGCGTCGCGGCGATCGTATCCTCTGCCTACCGCGGATCCCTGGAGCACCAGAGGTCGGCGACTCGTTCGAAGACTTGCCTGTACGCGAGAATCTGAGCCCGGTCGCTGTCCTCCTCCGTGCAACACTCATCGACCTTCTTCTGGCCCTCCAGAGACCCGTCCTGGCTCACCGTCCAATTGCCTTTCTCGGCGGGCCACAACATAATCTCCTGACGGAAGTCCTGCCCAGTGATCTTCGCGCTCCCCATTGGCTTGCCTTGCGTCCTCGCTACGACATCGACGTTCGCCTCTTTTTCTTCGCAGACCGCAAACCATTTCTCGGCCTCGCCCTCGATTCAAGAACCCGCAGACAACTCAGTGCCACTTGTAAGGAGCTTCTCGCTGAGGGTATCCACCTCGAAGGCCTGTACGTCGGACAACTCGCCGAAGACAAGGATCCGAGGCTCGAGCCCCACTTCGAGCTCCTAGGGCGAGTGGAAAACGTCCGCGGCGATCAACTCGTGCTCGATGATGCGCGGGACGACATGGCCGAGGTACACGCCGAGGGTGCTGTGCTCGAGCCAAGCTCTAGAACTTACGCAGTCGTACTTGACCAGCTGTACGGTGCCCGGACCGAAGCAATCCGCGAGGCACTGTTCAAGAAACTATCGCAACGGCGTGTCGGCCCGGCGAAGCTCGAGGATCTAAGACGGGTGCTTGACTATCTTCGCAAACAGAACTTTGAGGTCACCCTCGGATCTGTGTCATTTGCCAGGGTTCAGCCAAGGGGCGGGTAGAGCAGTTTCTCCACAAGTTCTTCAACGGCCAGAAGCATCCGAAGCGGAGTCCGGGACCGCTCGACCACGGCTTCGTCGGGAAGTACCGTCTTGAGAGGGTAGCAACGTCTTTCTTTTTAGCAGACCACGCTACAGCGCCCTCGTATCAGCGTGCCGCTCTCGCGGCGATATCGCACGATGATCGCTGGGACCTCGCGCTTGTCCAAATCGAGCAGCGATTCCGCGACCTAGACGGCGATGCCAATCCGTATCTCATAACAAAGCACGAGTTCTTAACCCACCAGATTCCAGTCCAAGCGTTCACCCTCGAAACCGCGGCGCTCTGGGAAGGTCAGCTCGCCTTCGCGCTGAACAACATGGCTCTCGCCACCTACGCTAAGTTGGGCGGTACGCCCTGGCTCCTCGAGGCGGACAGGACGATCGCCCACGAATTGGTGATCGGCATCGGCACCGCCGAGGTTGGCAACGGTCGACTGGGAGACCGAGAGAGGGTTGTTGGATTTACAACCGTGTTTTCCGGAGATGGCAACTACCGGGTTGCGAACCGTAGCCGTGCAGTTCCATTCACCCAGTACGAAGAAGCCCTCGTCGAAACGCTAAAGGTTACTGTTGCGACGGTGGCGAGCGACATGAACTGGCAAGCAGGCGACCATGTCCGCCTTGTTTTTCACGCCTTCAAGCCATTCAAGAATGCGGAAGCCGGCGCGGTCAAGACTCTGATGAAATCACTCGACACGTATGATGTGGAGTACGCGTTTCTAGAAGTCAGCGAGAGGCACCCTTACCTCCTTTTCGACCAAGCCCAGGAAGGCGCTTACGACTACGAAACGAAGACTCAAAAGGGAAAATATGCGCCTGAGCGCGGCCGCCTTCTGAAGCTCTCCGAACGCGAGGTTCTTCTCGTACTCACAGGGCCCCGCGACGTGAAGAGACCGGAAGACGGTCTCCCCTCTCCCGTGCTTCTACGCCTACACCGCGAGTCAACTTTCACCGATACCACCTACCTTGCGCGACAGGTTTACTCGTTCGCGAATCACTCCTGGCGAAGCTTCTTTCCTGGTTTCCTCCCTGTCACCGTGCAGTATTCCGAACTTATCGCGAAGCTTCTCGGTGAGCTAAGCCGACTCCCGAATTGGAACGCATCAGTGCTCTGGGGCCGGATAGGTCACTCAAGGTGGTTTCTGTGAAATCCGGGACAGCAACAGAGGTACTCCTTCAGGACGCGGCCAAGGCCCTCCGCCGTCGCGTCCTTGGTGCCTCGGAGAAGAGCATCTCGGACCGTGCCTTCTTGGCGTGGCTACTCCGCGAGGATGCGCCATTGGACGACCTTGTTACCCTGTCTAAGTCCGTGACCGCCAAGCTAACAGTGGGACGCTCATATCACGATATCGCCGTTCTCGGGTATACCTCGAGCGTCATCGGCCTCGAGGACGACCAGTCTGAGGGCCTCTCTTCTGCTCTCCAGTGGCTTTGCGGACGAAGCCCGGAAATAGCTGGTGACCCGGCACCCTTCTACACCGACGCCGTCGCGCTCCTCGGCATTGCGTTTGGAGCCAAGGCTCTCGCCGGCGAATATCCGGAGACTGTCCGGAAGTGGCTCGAAGGATTCGTCCCAAAGGCCTCGGAACTAGCGGCAGTCGAAAACTGGCAGCGATGCCTTTTCGCGGCCGCCCTTCACCTGGTCGGATCCACGTGCGTAGCCCTCCCCGACGACCAAGACGTCGCTGACGTAAGAACGGCGCTCAGAGCGCGGGACGCTTGCCCTACAAGCCTTCGAAAAGAAGACCGTCAAGAGGATGAACGACAAACTCTCGAAGTCATGAAGACCGGCGGGCAGGACTCAATATCCACGGCTCGAGCTGCTCTGAGATTGGCCGCGTTTCTCTGGGTTCGTCGGTCTGCCCCTATTTTTGTCCCGAGCCGCGCCGACGTCTCGGACGTAGTCAAGCTCCTGGCGCGCGTGCCGGCCGGTCTCAGGCGCTGGGCGTGGGAACAGAAGCCACGAGTCCGCGGCGGCGAGCCGCGGAAGTGGCATATCGACCATGAGTACCACGTCCAAGACCTTCTCTATTTCCTTCTCGCGCCGAACTTTCCGGACATCAAGGACGAAGAGTACTTCCCTTCGCTCGGGCAGAAGCAGCCGCGAACTGACATCTACATCCCCTCACTTAAGCTTATTATCGAAGCTAAGTTCGTTCGCCAGGCAGACCCATTTCAGAAGGTCATCGACGAGATTGCAGCCGATGCCGGCACCTACCTCACCGACGGATCTGAGTACAGCGGGATAGTCGCCTTCGTTTGGGACGATTCACGAAGGACCGAGCAGCACGCGCTTCTCCGTTCAGGACTTCTGAAGATTCCCGGGGTGGTGGTGCCGTTGTTGTTCCCCGTCCAGGAGCGATGAACGACTAGAGGCGCTCGCGGTGTCCAGACGGGCTCTTCGAGGTATAGGATTTTTAAAGGCCCTGCGCGTCGCCGCGCCAGTGGCGGTAGTTGTGATAGTCCTCTTCGACAAAAAAGCAGGGTCGCAATTATGACCGCGATGGACGATGTGCAACGGCACGCCGTCAAGGTGAATACGTGGGCGACGGGGCATTTGCGTAGGCTACCACGACTTAAATCGGCCGCTTTTGGCCTGCCAACCGAGCAACTTGCGGATGCCGATCGCTTTCTCAGCTGTCTAATGTTTGCAGAACCCGAAACGCAACGGTCGCAGCATGTGCAGTTGCAGCCCTTTGACGCGCATCCTTATCAATTGTGGCGGCTGGGTCTGCTTTGTCGGAGAAAGCCTTTATCATCCCATAAATTAGGCCAGGAGCTTTGTGGATCTGGGAGCGAATTAAATGAAACCCACCGGCTCCCTCCATTTCCACGGCGACAATCTCCGAACCGAACTGACCCACGAGCGCTTTATACTCCTCTGAGCCTTCGTCACTCACGAATGATGTGCCCGAAGCAACATCTTTATCGGTCCGAACATCAAGACCGGGGAAGGATTTCGACACCACCAAACTTCGAACCCAACTTAACAGTTCATCCGACGCAGGATAACCCCGCATCCCAAATTTCAGTCCGCTTGGTGCCACCACCGATGGATCACGGTCGACTATTTGTCTAGCGACAATAACTAGCCGCTTCGTTGTGCTCGATCTGTGCTTCTCCGAAATCTCTCCGGCGCAGCCTACAAAAAGCAAAATGCCGAGCGGGCCACTATCTAAAATATCTGGTATTACGGCCGCCGCAGCTTTAGGACCAGTATCCGCTATAACTACCAGAGTTACATTCCTTCGGCCTCCTTCGTCATGGACCACCGTGCCTCGGAAACCGACAGTGCTTCCTGATAGCCGCACGCGCTCAAGGGTAGGGGTTGCAGCGTGCTTGATGAGTTCCTCATATAAAGTCTGTCCCTCGCGTTCGTTTGCGGCAATTAATGCCGCGTCCTTCCAAACCTTTGGCATTGTCCTCTCCGTTTTGTATCGCGGCTGGTCCCGCCGGAATAAATCAATCAACAAGAGTTCTGGTTTGGCTCTAAAGGTCGCAATATCCCTCTCATCCCCGGCTTTTCTCTCTATGCGACGCTGATGATCTGATATAACCCTCCTTAACGTGCTTCCTTCTTGCACAACCGCGCTTGTAGAAATGGCCGCCAGAGCTCTTCTAGCATCACTTATTTCGAGCACGGCGGACAATGGCCTCAAGCCAGCTTTGTGCACCGAGCTATTGGTCGTCGGGTCTGCTAGAAGTTCGATAGCGGCTCCAAGAACCGAAGCGTTCGGCGATCCGCCATGAGCAAACTGCTTAACTACAACAGCAACGGCCACGCCCTGGACTCCCCAATCGGTATCACGAGCCGTTCTCAAGTCAAGCCTTGCAGCGGATTGATAAGTCGGTTTACCATACTATCTTCGAAGCGTCCTCTTGTTTGCAGTATTTGAATGGCCTGGGTCCTGTGAGCGGGACTATTATCATGAATTGCAGCACCCTTCAGCCAAGCGACGCAGTCTTCGGAAAGTTCCTTGTTGGGAAGTTGTTTCATCAGCGCTCCAAGAAGGCCGTCCGGCCATCGGCTTATAGACTTTGTCCTGGACGCGTCCTCGATTGGCTGTGGCAACTTATCGCTTAATGATATTGCGGAGTTTAGCGCCGAAGTACGAGCTACAGTCTCCTGCCAACCGGGAACTTGGGTTGTTATTGCGGTCCCGTTGGGATCACTTGCATGGGTATAACCTGAAAGCGCTAGGTCCAGGCACGCCTCAACGGCGCGCGCGTCGCCAATCCTTTCAAGCGCCATAGCGCTGGATTGTTGAATGCGTGTCGACTCACTTCGCAGAACGCTACAAAGGGCGGGAACCGCGGCGTTGCTTCCGATCAGGCCAAGCGCATGTGCTGCCTTGCCGCGCACTTTCTCAGATTTGTCGTGCAGAAGAATGTGACACAGCTGTTGAACAGCCTCAGGGTTACCAATGACACCCAGAGCCGTTGCGGCCCGCCCACGGGCTCGTTCGGGCACCTCTTCGATTGTCCCGACATCCATTTCTGCAAGAAATGCGATTAGGTATGAAACCGCTTCGTTAGCCCGGATCTCCCGTATAGCCCTAGCTGCTGCTCCGCGCACACTATAATCGTCGTCCTTGAGCAATGATACCAATGATGAGGCGGCGGATACTGCCGACATTCGTCCCAATGCATGCGCCGCACTATTTCGTACAAGCGCACTTGGGTCTTCGAGCGCCTCTATTAGGTCCTGTACGGTTGATTGGTCGCGGATCTTTCCGAGAGCAGAGGCTGCGCATTCACGTTTTTCGTCAGAACCCGTCTTGAGCGCCTTTGTGAGGGCGGCAACTATTGAGCTACTCAATTCACTCAGGGCTCCGGCGACAGAACTTCGAACATCGGGCGACTTGATGTTCATCGCCTCTTGGAGCGCTTGAGCCGCTGAGCTATCATCCAACTCTGCCAATTGGTGGATACATCGGCGTCGCAGAGCAGCATCTTGCGACTCATCGAGCGCTACCGCCAAGAGTTCACCGCAATCTGTTAGGTGAACCTCCTCCGCTTCCGGCCCGCTCACAGGGACGCGGCGAGCCGCTGGCTCTGCTCTTCGCCACTTATTCCGGCTTGCCCGTCGCTTTAGCTTGGTCAAGGCCCCAGGCGAAAGAATTCCCGCAACAAGAGCTCTTCTGATCCACTCTCCGTCGTCAGCAGACCACCCCGACCCGGCCCCAAACAGATCACCGAGCCGAAGTGAATCGCGTCGCAGAAAAATCGGTAGCTCAACCAATCTCGGACAATACCATCACGAAACGCTCGGGGTTGGTGTGGGTGGAGCGCAATATTGAGTCTTCGCCATATTTCCACAATTTCCGATTTTGGCAGTTTTCCATAATTTGCTATTAGGAGATCGACATAAAGGTCAGGTCGGCCGCAATCGCGAAGAACTTCACTTACCGCGACAGCGGCGCCGTCTAATCGATCTTGGAGCCCACACCAATCGCCAATATAATTTTCCAAGCCGGCAGTAATGGGCCACCGTTCGGGGTCGCGCGAGCTAAGCGTCAACGCGATGCCAAATTCTGTGAAGCTTGGGTGAGAATACATGTAACGGTTGTGGCCGGCGGCAGGTTCGACTAGATAGCTGGCCAATAGCAAATCTGTCCGCTTCTCGGCGTCATTGTTTTTCCAGGTTTGCTTTTGCAGGTCGGCCAACTCGGATCGTGTGAACGCATTGTCACCGTTCGCAAAGCCGATTGCGGCGGCAGTAGCAGCAAGAGATCCCAAACCCGGCGGCCGCTCGAGCAGCAGGCGCTCTGCTGTATTGAGTGTTCTTTCTGGGTGCTGAAGCGTCGCAAGAAACAGATCGGCTCTTGAGTTCGGTAAGTCACCTTCTCCTGCCCTTATGAGGCGGGCCCCAAGCGAAAGCACTAGGGGGCTGGATGATGCTGCTTCCAATCCTGCAGAGCGCAAGTGCCGTATTGCTTCGTCTGGGTTCAGGCCATATTTCTTCAGATAGTCCCGACGGCCTTGATCATCAAACGCTCGTATCGTTATATTGGAGATCGCTCGAAATGACGCGTCAATTTGCTCATCTGAGGGCGGCAGTCGTGAAAAGGCGACGACCGAAAATGGATGGCGGCCAAAAAGCAATACATTCAATATTTTAGTGGCTAGCAGATCATTCGATCTCTGTATCTCGGCGACGCCGTCAATGACAATGACCAGGCGTGCCTTATCGATGATGCCTCGCCATTCCTTATCTCCGAATATTTCGTTCGGTTTGGCAGCGAATGCAAATTGCTGGATGTGAGACGCCCCGAGAGGTGCGTCTGTGCTTGCAGCAGCAATAGAAAATTGTCGTGCCTCTAAGACGAGGCAGGGGCGTGCCGCCATGCAGGCCTGGCTGGCGAATGCGGCCGCGAGAGTGGTTTTTCCATGCCCCCCAGGCGCGGAAATCCAAAATGTCGTTGGCACACCGGCTCCGTACACTATTTTGTGCAGAACGTTGCTTGATAGTATGTCTTCGTCGCCTTCCTCTTCGTCGCTTTGCGCAGTAATCGTAGGCCATACAAAGGCGCTGGGAATCCGACGGCTGAGGCTCTCAGCGTATATGTAAAAGGGATTAGACATTTAAACGGCATCCCATGACCTGGCTACCTCTGGCTCGGACTACAATGACAGCGTGCAAGTGAACTCACAGTTAGAGGCTTCCCGCCCAAGCCGTTTCATTTGCACTCGGCAGCTCGGCATGTGCGCCAATTCCGTGAATATTGGTGGGGTGCCTGCCGGCCTCTCTTTTGGCTCATCGTCCCTGCGCAAGGTCAGCGCTGATGCCGCTTCGCCCATCGCCTTAGTTGGGGACGTGAAGGCTTCTGCCGCAGACACGGCCCCCAATATGATCCGCAGAACTGCGTCCCACTGCTTCTGTCGCTTCGCTTAAAAGCGATAGGATATTCAATGCGGTTTCGCAAGCGTGGTGCCTAGAAAGGCATCGAACTCCTCTTTGACAAAATCGGGCACGCCCGCCCCCGTCCCAAGCTCGACTTGGGGAGGAAGGTCTCGACTGAGGCCTGGAGTTCCTACAGCGCACGCCGGTTCGAGCCCATGGCGCGCCTCGTGGAGCGCAATGCCGATGAGGCGTGCGCGGTCATCATCGAGCCCTTGGTGCAGTGCGCGGGCGGGATATATACGACCCGATCTATCTGGAGCGCCTGCGTGCGGCCTGCGATCCCCACGGGGTCCCATCTCATCGCCGACGAGGTGGCAGTGGCTTTCGGCCGGACCGGGTGCCTGTTCGCGTGCCAGCGGGCCGGGTACCGAGCGCTACGGCTCGGCCCGCGGGTCCTACGCACCGAGACCGCAGCGGTCGCGGCCTTGAGCGCCCCGCAGGCGCTGTGGGGCGATCTCGGTTAGGCGCCTCGCAGACTGCGGGCGCGACGCTCCCTTCTGCTCAGACAGCACGGGCCTCACCGGCCGGACTCCTCCCAGAGACCCAACGGTGTTTTCGGTGATCGTCGGGTGATCGTGTCGCGGAGCACCGCGGCGCTGGCCCACAGGCGCACCGAGGCGCGCGCTCGCGTGAGGGCGGTGTAGAGCAGCTCGCGCGTCAGGACGCGGCTGTCGCGGACGGGCAGGAA
>Ga0136623_10000269_pt1 | contig 14601 bp, 14 predicted proteins | sample AntDrymUQ4492106_2_FD_104656 | JGI IMG/M metagenome (GOLD analysis project Ga0136623, IMG submission 104656) | Polar desert sand microbial communities from Dry Valleys, Antarctica - metaG UQ449 (21.06) | ecosystem: Environmental > Terrestrial > Soil > Desert | place: Antarctica: Dry Valley...
GAGGTGACGATTCCCGTCGTGTCGGCGTCGGAGGCCGCCTCTGCGTTGCCGGCCTGGATCAGGTAGGGGCAGCTCGCCCCATCCAGCAGGGCGATGTCCCCTGCGGGAAAACCGTCGAAGTCGTCCGGCTCGCAGCCGCTGCTGTCGTCTGCCCTATCGACCGGCGTGACCCGCTCCGTCATCACTCCCCCGCCGGAGTACGCCATGAGAGAAAAGTCCCGGCCGTTCACCAGGTCCGTTCCCGCGGGTTCGGCCGGCGCAAGCGTCGTCGGCCTCGCCTCGGCCCACGTCTCGATCCGCACCCGTGGGTAACTCACCCGGTAGCCTGCCTGGAGCAGCCGCGTCGCCACGTAGCGGACCGAACGCCTGTATCCGGGCAATCCCGCCGCCCGGTTGCCGTGGGACCTATCGGCAATGCGTTGGAGGGCGCGCTGGTGCCGCCTGATCCCCGGCACCGTCACGGCCTCGGTCAAGCGGCGGGCGAGAGCAGAGGGCGCCCCGCCAACCGTCACCGGCGTCCGGTCCTCGGACGCCGGTGGGCTGCCGGTGCAGGAGACCAGCAGGAGCAGAGCTGTCAGGAGCGGGGCGCCGCGACGCGCCGGCGTGGGCCCGGTGGTAGCCATTGGGACAAGCATCTCAAGCTGAAGTGGCTAACTCTCGAGGGGAAAGGTCAGCCAATGCACGAAATGAGCGCGGAAGAGATCCGTGAGTTCCTATCCGACGGGACCCGCACAGCACACCTGGCGACGATCAGGTCAAACGGGAAGCCACACGTCGCGCCGGTGTGGTTCGTTCTCGACGGAGACGACCTGGTGTTCACCACCGGAGCCCGCACGGTGAAGGGACGCAACCTGCGGCGCGATCCCAACGTGTGTCTCTCGGTGGATCAACCGAGCCCGGCATACTCCTTCGTCCAGATCGCCGGCGTGGCGTCGCTGAGCGAAGACCACGGTGAGCTGCTTCGGTGGGCGACGATGATCGGCGGCCGCTACATGGGCGAGGAGCAGGCGGCCGGCTTCGGCGCCCGCAACGCCGTCCCCGGCGAGCTGCTCGTGCGCGTGACGCCCGCAAAGATCATCGCGGTGGCGGAGCTTGCCGACTGATCCCGTCCGACCGGCCGCTCCGGCAAACCTTTGTCGAAAACTGGCACTCAGCGGCAGTTTTCGACCTCGGTTTGATCCTTATGTCGTCGTGGGGTAGCCGGCGCTGTTCCAGGCGCTCATCCCACCGATGACGTTCAGCAACGGCGGTTCCTTGTGCATCATCGCCAGCAGGCTTCCCCCGACCGACGAGCGGTATCCGCTGCCGCAAACCACTGCGAGCGGCTTGCCGGTGGGGATCTCGTCGGCGCGCCGCGGAAGCTCTGCGCCCGTGATGAAGTGGGCACCCTCGATGTGCCCGCCCGCCCACTCGGCAGGCTGTCGCACGTCGAGCACGTTGACCTCCCCCGCTGCAACCAGCTCGTGCAGCCGGTGGACCGTCACCTGTGGGAGAACCTCCATATCCTGAGCTGCGGTGCGCCAAGCCGGCATCCCACCGGCAAGCCACCCTGCCGGAACGCCGTAGCCGATCCTCAACAGCTGCCAGACCGTGGGCCACAACTGCTCAGGCGTGTCCAGGACCAGGAGCACGTCGATGTCGGGCGGCAGGACGGTGCCCGCCCAGGTGGGAAAAGATGTGCCGAGGCCGACGTTGAGCGCGCCGGGCACATGACCGGCGCCGAAGGTGTCCGGCGAGCGGCAGTCCAGAACGACCGCTCCTTCGGCGCGCCGTTCGTTGAAATCGGGCACCGGAAGGGCCTGTGGCTCCGGGAGCACCCCGAGCAACGGCGGACCTGCGAGATTCTGCTCCCGCATGCGCCGCCAGTACGGGGGCACTGCGGGCAGGTTGTCGAGGCGAATGCACTCTTCGACGAACTCCTCCGAGGACGAGACGCGCGCCAGGATGGAATTGGTCTTGCGCTCGAAGCCGATGGTGGTCGACAGCCTGCTCCCGATGCTCCCGCCACACAGCGAACCCTTCACGTGGGTGGGCCAGACCTCGAGGAAGTCGGGCAGGCTCCACAGGATCTTCTCCTGGATCGTGTGACAGAAGATGCGCGCCGCATCTTTGGCCTCGGTTGGTCCTCCGAGCAGGTCCGGACGGGCCAGATCGCCCACCAGGAGCGCGCCTCCCGACAACATCAGTGCCGGCTCATCCCCCGCCGTCCGGTCGTATACCAGCAGGCTCACGTGCTCGGGCGTGTGGCCCGGCGTGTGCAGGACTTCGAACCCGACGTCGCCCACCTCTATGGTTGCGCCGTCAACCACGGATTGGTGGTCGTAGCCCAACGGCGCTCCGGTCAGGCCGAGGGCCTGGATGGGGGCGCGGGCCGCGAGCTCCGAGATGCCGCTCAGGTAGTCGTTGTGACCGTGGGAGTCGATCGCATAGCAGATGCGCATCCCCTGGCTCTGCGCCGCGTCGAAATAGACGTTGACGTCGCGTCTCGGATCGAGGACGAGGGCCTTGCCCGTCGCCTCGTCACCAACGAGATAGGAGGCGTGTCCGAGGCTTTCGAGGTAGAACTGCCTGAAGAACATGCACCAGGGTCCTTTCTAGTGACTGGACGCGCAACTAGCGCCCACCGAGAGCCAGTGCGCCGGGTGATTTGATCGCCGGGGCATCAGTTCAACCCGCTTCGCTTTGCATCCTGCGTATGAGCCCTTCGAGCTTTGGAGAGTGGCGAACAGGATAGACCTCGGCCGATGAGTCCAGCGAACGAAGCCCTTCGGGCAGCGAAGCCAGCGTGTTGCTGCACCTCCTCTGGACGGCAGCCAACTGCTCGCGCTCCCCGCATCGCCGTCCGCCGGCCATCACCTGCTGTAACAGCGGAAGGCCGCCGGGCGACGCTTCATCCTCGAGAGCGATGACGTCGTGGGCGTAGCCACGATCGCCGCTGACCCTATACACCTGCTTGCGGCCCGGCAGCGTCGCCTTCCCGGTCGAGAGCTTGATCTTCGGGCCGTGCACGTCCTCCACGAGCTTGTAGGCCCCGCCGAGCGAAGGAGCGTCCCCACTCGTGCCCATCTGCGTACCCACCCCGAACGCGTCGACGGGAACACCCTCCTCTATGAGCGTTTCTATGCGGTGCTCGTCGAGGTCTCCGGATAACACGATCTGGACTTGGCCAAGTCCCGACTCATCCAGGATCTTGCGAACCGAAAACGTCAATGTCGCCAAGTCTCCGGAGTCGATTCGCACGCCGCTCAATGTGACTCCTTCGGAAGCCAGCTCGTTGGCCACCTGGGCGGCGCGCCGAGCCCCTTCCTCGACGTCGAAAGTGTCGATCAGCAGGACCGCGTCCTTGGGGAAATCGCGCAGGAAGCATCGGAAGGCCTTCACCTCGTCCTCGAAAGCCATCACGTAGGAATGCGCCATAGTGCCATTGACGGGAATTCCGAACACCTGGCCGGCGAGTACGTTCGAGCTCGCAGCCGCACCCCCTATGAACGAAGCACGCGCCGCTCTCAACCCTGCGTCCGCGCCCTGGTCGCGCCGTAGTGAGAAATCGACAAAGCGGCGCCCTCGGGCGGCAATGTTCACACGTGCGGCTTTGGAGGCAATCATCGTTTCGAACATGATGCAGTTCAGCAAGAACGTCTCGACGATTTGCGCCTCGATCAAGGGGGCCGTGACGGACAGGATTGGCTCGCCATCGAAGACGGCCTCTCCTTCCGGTACGGCGCGCACCTCGCCGGTGAACTCGAGGCCGGCCAGATATCGAAGGAAACCCTCTTCGAACATCCCAAGCGATCGCAGATACGAGATCGCGTCGTTGTTGAAATGCAGATGGTCGAGGTAATCAAGCGCCTGTTCGATCCCGCAAGAGATCAGGAACTTTCGCTGTTGAGGAAGTTGCCGTACGAAAAGATCGAAAGTTGCCTGATCATTCATACCGTGGGCGTGGTAACTGGCCGCCATTGTGAGCTCGTATAAGTCGGTGAGAAGCGCAACATTGTCGTCGGTGACCCAGGTCATATGCCGATCCGATATCGCCGTGGTTTCATTCGGCTGCAACCCCCGCCTCTTCCATGGCTCGAAGCGCAAGAGCGTCGTCTTCAGGCTCGAGGTTGACCGCCCGTATCGCATCCCGCAGCACGGTCACCTTGAAGCCTCTTGCTGCGGCATCAAGCGCAGTCGCCCGTACGCAATAGTCGGTAGCGAGGCCTGCCACCACCACCTTGTCGACGTCGCGCTTCCGAAGCATCGTCTCCAGCGGAGTCTGGTCGACCTCACCGCCGGCCAGGTTGTGCTCGCTGAACCCGGAGTAGCCGTCATCCTCACCCATGCCTTTGTGCACCGCCGGTCCCCGGACATCGAGATCAGAATGCAGTGCCGCGCCCCACGTTCCCTGCACACAGTGAACCGGCCATGTGCCGCCGTGCTCGGCGAAGTGTGATGTGACCTCGTTGTGCCAATCCTGTGTGTAGACGACCAGCGCTCCAGCCGACACGGCGCGGTCAACCTCGCGATTGATCACCTCGGCGACTCCCTCGCCGCCTTGGACGTAAAGGGCACCCTCGGGGTCGGCGAAGTCGTTCTGGACGTCAACGACTATCAGGGCGGTTCTGTCGTCGTAATCCATCGCTCCCCATCATCGCCCACGGAGGGGGCAGGGTGCGCCATCACATCCGTGCATTATCTTGTGCCCATGGACGGCATTGCGATAGAGGTGCAGAACCTGAAAAAGTCATACGGGGACCTCGAGGCGGTGTCGGGGATCGACGTGCAGGTCAGGCAGGGAGAGATCTACTCGCTCCTGGGCCCGAACGGCGCCGGCAAGACCACCACCGTTGAGATTCTCGAGGGTTACCGCGAACGCACCTCGGGCGAGGTGAACGTCCTCGGCTACGACCCGGTGCGCGGCGAACGGAGCTTCAAGCAGCGTATCGGCATCGTGCTGCAGTCGACCGGCGTCGAGCCCTACCTGACGGTCGAGGAGGTGGTCGAGCTCCACCGCGGCTATTACCCGTCCCCACGCCCCCTGGACGAGGTCATCGAAGTGGTCGAGCTCACCGCCAAGAGAAAGTCGCGCGTCGGAAAGCTCTCCGGCGGGCAGCAGCGCCGGCTGGACGTAGCGGTGGGCCTGGCCGGAGACCCTGAGCTGCTGTTTCTCGACGAGCCCACCACCGGCTTCGACCCGTCGGCGCGCCGCCATGCCTGGGCGATGGTCAAGAATCTACAGGCGCTCGGGAAGACGGTTTTTCTCACCACCCACTACATGGATGAAGCCCAGAACCTGGCAGACCGCGCGGCCATAATCGTTGGGGGACGGATAGTTGCCGAGGGCCCGCCCGCAACTCTGGGTGGGCGCGCCGAGTCCCCCACCAGTGTCACCTTCCAGCTCCCCCCTGACTCGCCTCCGCTCCCAGAGCACCTGCGTCCGCATGTGAGCTCATCGAATGCTGTGCACCTGGAGGCCACCGAGCCGATGAAAACGCTTCACGATCTCACCGGTTGGGCTCTCGAGCACGATGTCGAGCTCGAGAGCCTGAGCGTGGCGCGGCCATCCCTGGAGGACGTCTATCTCAGGCTGACCGGGGAGCCGTCCGATGCGGCGGCGAGCAGCCCGGCGGTCCCGGCCGGGGAAAGGCCGACATGAGCTCGGCTGCGCTCGCCCTGCGCGAGGTCAGGTATCAGAACAAAGCGTTCTGGCGCAACCCTGCCTCGGCGTTCTTCACCTTTGCGTTCCCTTTGATGTTCCTTGTCATCTTCAACCTGTTGTTCGGCAACGCCAAGCGGGTGATCGAAGGACAGACGACCACCACGGCGACCTTCTACGTGCCGGCGATCGCCGCCTTCTCGGTCATAACCGCCTGTTACACGAACATCGCCATCAGTCTTTCGTTCACCAGGGATGGAGGGATTCTCAAGCGGGTACGCGGCACTCCCCTGCCGGCCTGGGCTTTCATGGCGGGCCGAATTGTGCACGCGACGTTGGTGGCGGTGCTCTTGGTTGTGATCGTTTGTCTATTCGGCGTTCTGTTCTACGACGTGAGCGTCCCGACCAACACGATGCCTGCGTTTCTGGTCACACTCATTGTCGGCGCCGCAAGCTTCTGTGCCCTCGGGCTTGCGATCACGTGCATCATCCCCAACGGTGATGCCTCTCCCGCGATCGTAAACGCCTCGATACTGCCGCTGCTGTTCATCTCCGACATCTTCATTCCCCTACAGGGCGCGCCGGCTTGGCTCACGACGTTCGCCAAGGTCTTTCCCGTGTGGCACTTTTCGAAAGCCATGCAGGCGGCCTTCAACCCGTTCGAGACCGGCTCGGGCTTTCACCTGACCGACCTTGCGGTTGTGGCTGCATGGGGACTCGCCGGGATGTTCATCGCGGCGCGCTTCTTCTCCTGGGAGCCGCGCCGCTAGAAACCCCCGTGCCGCTAGTACTCGATGCTCGAGTACTCCGCCAGCCTCTCGAGCCGGTGGTAGGCATCGATCAGCCGCACCGTGCCCGAGCGCGATCTCATCACTATCGAGGTCGTCACCGCGCTCTGGCCCCGGTAGCGGATCCCTTTGAGCAAATCACCGTCGGTAATGCCGGTCGCGGCGAAGAACACATCCTGGCCCGAGACCAAGTCGTCGGTGGTCAGCACCTTGTCGAGGTCATAGCCCTCCTGCACCGCACGATCACGTTCCTCTTCGTTGCGCGCCCACAATCGGCCCTGGATGACACCGCCGAGACACTTGAGCGCCGCGGCGGCGATCACTCCCTCCGGCGTGCCACCGGTGCCGAGCAAGAGATCCACGCCGCTTCCGTCACGGGCTGCGGCGATCGCAGCCGCAACATCGCCGTCGGAGATGAGCTTGATGCGGGCTCCGGCCTCCCGCACCTCTTTGACGATCTGTTCGTGGCGCGGGCGGTCCAGCACGATCACGGTCAGATCGGAGATGTCCGTGCGCTTCACCCTGCTCAGACGCTGCAGGTTCTCCGAGGGTGAAGCGTCGATATCGATGACCCCGTTCGCCTCTTCACCGGCTGCGATCTTTTCCATGTAGACGCACGGCCCGGGATCGAACATGGTCCCGCGCTCCGCGGTAGCGACGACCGAGAGGGCGCCGTTCTGACCCTTTGCGGTGAGGGTCGTCCCGTCGATCGGATCGACCGCCACGTCGACTACCGGAGGCTGGCCGTTGCCGATGCTCTCGCCGTTGAAAAGCATCGGGGCGTTGTCTTTCTCGCCTTCTCCGATGATCACCGTCCCGTCCATGTCGACGGTGTCGACCATCAGACGCATGGCGTCGACCGCCGCCTGATCCGCACCCTCCTTGTCCCCCCTGCCCATCCAGCGGGCGGCCGAAAGGGCAGCCGCCTCGGTCACACGCACGAGTTCTATGGCAAGGTTGCGATCCGGAACCTGGGCATTCTCGTTTCTCGGCATTGAGTCCTCCAAGGGTTGACAAGCAACTCTATCGGGAATAAGTACCAGCACCATGCCGAGACTCCGTCGCGCCGACTGCTCAGGCCCAGGTATCACGAGGCGTCGGCGCGGGCGTGGCTGGCAATATCTCGACGATTACGGGGCGACGGTGACCGACCCCGAGATCATTGCCCGCATCAACGATCTGGTCATCCCGCCTGCATGGCAGGAGGTCTGGATCTGCCCCTATCCGATGGGCCACATCCAGGCAGTCGGGACGGATGCGGCCGGCAGGAAACAGTACCTCTATCACGTCAGGTGGCGGGAGCGACAGGACCAGAAAAAGTTCGATCACATGCTCGAGTTCGCCCGATCGCTACCTAAGATGCGCCACGCCTGCGCCGAACACCTTGCAGAAGAGGACTTCTCACGAGAGCGTGTTCTCGCCTGTTCGGCGAGGTTGCTCGACCGAGGGTTCTTCAGGGTGGGTTCGGAGGGATACGCCGAGCAGAATGAGACCTACGGCTTGGCGACGATGCTGAAGCGCCATGTGCAGGTCGACGGTGACAGCATCGCCTTCGACTTCACCGCAAAGGGTGGCATACGACGGATCCAATCGGTCGTCGATCAGGACGTGGCTGAGATGGTCGCACAGTTGAAGCGCCGCCGGGGTGGGGGGCCGGAGCTGCTTGCCTACAAGTCCGCCGGCAGGTGGCTCGATGTCAGGTCCGCCGACATCAACGAATACCTCAAGCTCGTCACCGGGGGCGATTTCACGGCAAAGGACTTTCGAACCTGGAACGCAACGGTGCTGGCCGCCGTGGCTCTTGCCGTGTCCGTCAATGCTTCCAAGACCAAGACCGCCAGGAAGCGGGCGATGTCCCGGGCCGTGCAGGAGGTTGCCGAATACCTCGGCAACACGCCGGCAATCGCAAGGTCTTCATACATAGATTCACGGGTGTTCGATCGCTATGGGACCGGCTGGACCATCGCCGGGGCGCTCGATGAACTCGGCCTCGAAGACGAGTATGGGGGGCCTGCGTTCCAGGGCCCGATCGAAGAAGCGGTGCTGGATCTGCTCGAGAACAAAAAAAGCTCCGACGCAGTGGAGAAGACCGCGTAGGCCTAACGGTGCTCAGGGCTCGAAGGGGTCGTCCTGGGTGTTGTCGCAAGACTGATTTCGCTCGGGGCCGTTGCCTGCGAACTCATCGATGTAATCTCGTGTGGCGGCCTCGTCGATCTCTTCGAGCTCCATGATGCGGCCCCAGGACGAGACGACCACGGGTGTTTCCAGACCGGGGTAGGGCGCCGAGAAGACGTGCGAGTCGTACTCGCCCACGAGGGCTTCGATGCGCCCTATCTCCTCGGGGTCGAGGTCGGGCTGGTACTGGATGCCGACTGCGCCGTGCTCGAGATTGTGCACCTGCGTCTCGTCCGGGATCGGCTCACCGTGGACGCCGCACGGGACGACCCCCGGCGCGTGCGTGCCGGACACCGGAGGGGTGGTCTCGTAATCGACCTGCTCGTCGGAGTGCTCGCCCACCCCGTCGGTCGAGAGCTGCTGGATCTCGTTGCCGCCAAAGGTGTCGGGGGCTCCGCCGCGGGTGAAGAACCAGAGTGTGATGGCTGCGAAGACGGCAGCCACCAGTGCGGTGCGGATCGCCCGCCGGCGCGCCGCGGCGCGCCGGGCCTGTTCGAGAGCCCGCTCCTTTTCCCTTCGGCGTTCCTCGAGCCGCTGCTGCCTGCGCTCGTGGTCCGCAGCGCCCGACGAGCTGCGTCTTCTCGGCTTTGCTTTCTTCTTGGCCACCTAGGGGAGGCTATCTTGCGTGCGGGATGAGTTTAGACACCGGACAAACAGTGTTGATGGTTGCACTTGCACTCAACGCGGTGCTGGGTTTCGGCTACCGCGTCTACCGCCTGGCCAAGGGTGGACCGTTGGCCGACGTCACCGGCCAGGCGATCTTGGGACTACTCCTGGCGGGGCTCGCAGTGGCCGTGTCGCTGGAGGCCGGCTGGGCGCGCTGGGCGGCGCTGGCCTACGCCCTGCTCTTCGGTCTCGTGGTGATGCCCCTCTGGGTGCTCGCAGTCCTGATCCCGCTGCCCCCCGAACGAATCGACTACGCCTTCACCGCAACCTACTGGCTGACCCTGATAACAATAGGGACCAGCTCGCTACTCCTGTAGCCCATCGATTTGTTCCCCTAATGAGGAAACGTCATGCCGAAGCCCGAGAAGCCTCCGCCGCCAGGGTTTTGGTTTTACGCCCCTAACGTGAGGCGGCGTGTCGTCGGAGGAGCCTCCGCAGCCCGCAGCGCTCGAAGAGCGCCGCGGGTGAGGACTCGCGACGGAGACGACATGCCGCCGAGCCCTAAGAGTCTCCGTCGGTGACAAGCCCCCAGTCCTTGAAACGGTGGGAGAGGTCATCCAGGGTCGTCTGATAGGCAAGCGCCAGAGCCATCAGGTCGTCCTCCCGGACGGTGAGGATCTTGCCATTGAAGTCGCCGCGCAGCGATTGAATCGTGTGGGCAAACCGCAGCAGGGGGTCACCCTGCGTGTCCGGGACCTCCTGGAGCTTTCTCAGGTCCAGCACCACCCGCCGTTGCTCCTCGCTGGTGCCGGTCGGGGGAGGGCCGGAGTCCGGCAGGATCTCCGACAGGGGAACGCCGTAGAAGGCCGCCAGATCGTAGAGGCGGGGGACGGTAACGTTCCGGTCGCCTCGCTCGTAGGCCCCCACCACGGCCGCCTTCCACACACCTTCCGAAGCGTGCTCCACATCCCTCAGGGACATGCCTTTCTGGCCTCGAATATTTCTCAGACGCTCGCCGAGCGCCCGTGCGTAATCCGTGTCTGCCACCACTTTCACCCATTCCTCTCGGCGCCGCCCCGCCCGTAGTATCCCCCACGGAGGGCAGTCACCCCGGCTGTCTGGCCACCTGCAGTGGCCATCAGCCATTATATACCTGCCCGACTACATAGAGTGTTCGAGAACTGCGCCCCCATGGTCGCTTAAGATCAAGGGATGCGATCACTGTGGAAAGGGGCCATCAGCTTCGGGCTTATAACGATACCGGTCAAGCTCTATTCGGCCGTCCAGGAGAAAAGCCTGAAGTTTCACCTCCTCCACGATGAGGACCACGGCCGGGTCAAGTACCAGCGCACCTGCAGCAAATGCGGGAAAGAGGTCGGCTGGGGCGACATCGTCAAAGGCTACGAGTATTCGAAAGACCATTACGTAACCTTCTCCGATGACGAGCTCGCCGCCCTCGACGTGGATTCGATCCGTGCGATCGATGTGGTGTCATTCGTCCCCTTGACCGACATCGATCCCATCTACTTCAACAAGAGCTACTACGTCGCCCCGGAGGAAGCCGGACTCAAGGCTTACCGGTTGCTGGCCATGGCCCTCGCAGCCGAGGGGCAGGTCGGCGTTGCCAAGGTCGCTCTACGCGAGAAGGAGCATCTGGCAACCGTCCGCCTGAAAGACGACGTCTTCGTGCTCGAGACCATGTACTGGCCGGACGAGATTCGGGTGCCGGAGTTCGAAGAGCTCTCCAAGAGCACCAATGTCCGGGACGCCGAGCTCAAGATGGCCCGGCAGCTGATCCAGCAGCTCTCGAGCGAGTTCAAGCCCGATGAGTTCCAGGACGAGTACCGGCAGCAACTCGAAAAGCTCGTCGACCAGAAAGTCGAGGGCGAGGAGATCACCGTCACCGAAGCCCCCGAGGAGCCGCCACGCGTTGTCGACCTCATGGAGGCGCTAAAGGCGTCCGTGGCCGAGGCCAAGCAGAAGAAGGAATCCACAGCCGGTCTGGCGGACGAAGAGGAAGCGGCTTCGGCCGAGGCCTCGGCCTCCTAGAGCACTGCCTTAGTGGACAAGGTCACCCTCAGGATCCCGGCTGAGCCTGCCTACGTCCAGGTCATCCGGCTGATAGCCGCGGGGCTGGCCTCCCGGCTTAAGCTCACCCTCGAGGACATCGACGACCTGCGAATCGCGGTCGACGAGCTCGCCACCTACCTGGTTGGTCGCCACGGGCGGGAGGGGACGCTCGAGGTCCATTTCATGCTCCACGACGACCGCATAGAGATCCAGGGCCGAGGGCACTTTCCCGCCGGCGCCAAGATCCGAACCGACCTCACCGAGCTGTCACGAGTGATCCTGGACACCGTCGCCGACTCGGCCTCCTTGCTGGCGATCGACGGTCTGCCCGGTTTTGCCCTCACCAAGAAGCGCCCCTCGGATACCCCCTCGGAGGTCGGCCTGCCGTGACCTCCCGGGTCATCCTGGGCAAGGAGGAGGTAAGGGAGGTCTTCCTTGCGTACGGGCAGGCGGCCGACGAAAAAGAGCGGTCCCAGCTACGCGAGAGGCTCGTCGAGCAATACATGGGTTTAGTTGAGTTCCTGGCGCGCCGATTCCGAAACAGAGGAGAACCTCTGGAGGATCTGGTGCAAGTAGGGACCATTGGACTGTTGAAGGCTATCGACCGCTTCGACCTCGATAGGGAGGTCGAGTTCTCGACCTATGCCACCCCGACCATCGTGGGAGAGCTCAAACGGCATTTCCGCGACAAGGGGTGGGCCGTGCGCGTGCCCCGCAGGCTCCAGGAGCTTCATCTGGAGCTGACGGAGGTAGTGGGCTCGCTCGGTCAGGAGATCGGACGCTCACCGACCGTGGCCGAGATCGCCGAAGCGGCGGGAACCGACGAAGAATCAGTCCTTGAAGGTCTCGAGGTTGCCCAGGCCTACAACTCGACCTCGCTCGACGCACCGGTCGATACAGAAGACGGTGGCTCTTCGTCTTTTGCCGACCTGCTTGGCGTCCAAGACGAGCAGCTCGTGAACCTCGAGTACCGCGCCTCGCTTGCCCCCGAGCTCGCAAAGCTCCCCGAGCGAGAGCGCACGATCCTGTACTTGAGGTTTTATCGGGGCCTGACGCAATCGGAGATCGCCGATCGTCTCGGCATCTCTCAGATGCATGTCTCGAGGCTGCTCAACCGGACCCTTATGCGTTTGCGCGAGGCGTTCGAGGAGGAGTGACGCGCCGGCAAGCGGCCGCCATCCTGGCGGGCGCATTGGTTGCCGGAGCTTGCTCTCTCCCCCCTGTCGACCTGGAGGGTCAGAAACCCCTTGCGCTGCGCTCCACGATCACCTCTGCGAACGGTTCCAGGTTGGCGCGCCTCTTCAAGGAAAACCGGGGCCTGACTTCGATCGACGCCGTCCCCCGTTTCATGCTCGACGCGGTCCTTGCTGCCGAGGACTCCCGGTTCTTTTCACACGACGGCTACGACGTTCGCTCGATCGTGCGCGCCGCGTTGGTGAACTGGAGAACCGGCGATGTCGCACAGGGCGGCAGCACCATCACTCAGCAGTACGTCAAGAACACCTTCTTTCGGGAGCCCGGCCAGACGTTCGAACGCAAGGCCCGGGAGTTGCGGCTGGCGGTCGAGGTGGAGCACCGGTACTCAAAACGCGAGATCCTCGAGCGTTATCTCAATACGGTGTACTTCGGGGACGGGGCCTACGGCATCAGGGCGGCAGCCGAAACCTTCTTCGGACACGGCGTGGCCCGGCTTTCTCTGACCGAGTCGGCCTTGCTTGCAGCGGTGATCAAATCGCCCGCAAGCTATGACCCCCGAGACCACCCACGGTTTGCAAGGGAACGGCGGGACTATGTGCTGAGGAGGATGGCCGACCTCAGCTTCATCGGCACGGACAGATCGCTGCGTGCGCAGCGCATGCCTCTCGGGGCGGTCGCACAACCGTCTCCTTGGGCCACCCAACAGCCCTACTTCGTCGAAGCCGTCAAGCGTGAGGTGCTCGAAGAACCCCGCCTCGGCGCCACCCCACTGGAGCGCGAGCGAGCCTTGTGGAAAGGCGGCCTGCACATCAGATCGACGCTGCAGCCCGAGCTGCAGAAAGCGGCTCAGGCTGCAGCAGGCTCGGTGTTGACCGAACCCGGCGACCCCGAGATTGCCCTGATCGCAATCCGGCCGAGCAACGGCGAGATCGTTGCGATGGTCGGTGGACGCGACTGGAGTGAGTCCCAGGTGAACTTGGCTCTCGGAGTTGAGGGAGGCGGATCGGGGCGGCAGCCGGGATCATCGTTCAAACCAATCGTGGCGGCGACGGCGCTCGAAGCGGGCAGGAGCTTTGATGACACCTATGAATCGGCCCCGGCCCAGTTCACGTTCCCCGACGGGTCCTCTTGGAATGTGCAGAACGCAGAAGGCGGCTCGTACGGGATGATGCCGCTTAACGAGGCGATGGTCCACTCGGTGAACGGCGTCTACGCAAGGCTCGCAATCGACCTGGGCGCCGGCCAAATCGCCACCCAGGCACAGTTGATGGGAGTCGAGGCCGACCTTCCCGCCTATCCCTCGATTGCCCTCGGAGCGGCCGAAGTGAGCGTCCTGGACATGGCCTCCGCCTACTCGACGTTGGCGAACAACGGGACGGCCATCGAACCAACCACTATCCGCAGCATACGGTTGGCCAACGGAGAGGTGATCAAGCCCGAGCAAGAGGAAACGGCGCGAGTCCTTGCACCGGGCAATGCCTACCTCGTGACCAAGGTCCTGCAGGAGGTGATCCGCCGCGGCACCGGGCGGGCCGCCTACATCGGGCGTCCTGCGGCCGGGAAGACCGGCACCACCAACGACTACGCAGATGCCTGGTTCGTCGGCTACACACCCAACCTGGTCGCGGCGGTCTGGGTGGGCTATCCGGAAGGGCGCATCCCCATGCTCTCGGTGCACGGAACCCAGGTCCTCGGCGGCACCTACCCCGCCGCCATCTGGAGAGCCTTCATGCTGGAGGCGCTCGGAGGCGTCCCGCGCGAGGGGTTCAAGCGCCCGGCGAGCGACCTCGTTCGCGTTAGCATCGACCCTGAGTCGGGGCTGCTGGCAGCTTCCTGGTGCCCGGGAAAAACCAGAACGATGTTGAGGCAGCAGGTCCCCACCGAGTATTGCCCGGAACCCGTCCCCGAGCCGGTGCCGACTCCGGTTCCGGTACCCTCCCCAACCCCTGAGCCCGTGGCTCCGGAGCCTTCCGCGAGCCCGAGACCGTCGCCGAGTGCCTCTCCGGCCAAACCATCGCCGAAGCCGTCCCCGGACGAGCCCAAGCCCGCCCCTTCGCCCGACGAGCCCGAGCCGAGTCCCGACCAGTCCTCGAGCGCTTCTGTGCCCGCTCCCAACCCCTCACC
>Ga0136623_10000271_pt1 | contig 14476 bp, 11 predicted proteins | sample AntDrymUQ4492106_2_FD_104656 | JGI IMG/M metagenome (GOLD analysis project Ga0136623, IMG submission 104656) | Polar desert sand microbial communities from Dry Valleys, Antarctica - metaG UQ449 (21.06) | ecosystem: Environmental > Terrestrial > Soil > Desert | place: Antarctica: Dry Valley...
GGCAGCCGCTGCAGGTAGGTGGAGGGCGAATAGCTCCAGCCCGGCGGCAGGTCGGACTCATCCATCATTCCTGCCATGCTCATGCCCGGCATCATCGGCACCAGGATCGCAAAGGTGATCACCAACGCACCGATCAACGTGTCGTTGGCGTAGACGGCCGCGCTCGGCGCCCAGAACACCAGCGGCGCGAACAATAGCCAGACGCCGACCGCAGTGTTGGCCCACTGCGCTAAGGCCATACGCGGCGACAGCGACATCGCCGAGAACCCCATGATCAGCAGGCCGCTGACGATGTCACTCCAGCCCAACAGCGAACTGCGTAGCTCCGGCGCCCACAGGCCACGCTCCTCGGTCACGCGCAGGATCGTATCGCTGAAACCCTCTTGGCCAAACGCGCCGAACACGAAGGGACTGGTCGCCAGCCAAGCGCCGAGCAGCCAGTTAAGGTAATGCACCCATAGCATGTCGAAGTGCATCTTGCGCATGCCCTGCATGTGCTCGTGCATCATCGCCTGCTCGCCGGCCGGATCCTCGGCCTTGCCTGCAGCAAGCTCGGCCTGCTCGGCTTGAGCTTCGACGCCCTTCGCCGCGACTTTCGCCGCGTTGAGCTTGTTGGTACGATACCAGCCGACAGGATCGCTCTTGAGCGCCTCGATCATTTTTGGCAGCGTCTCGCGCAGGTTGCGCTTCGGCTTCCAATCGAGCAGTTTGCGCGCGCGCGAAGTATCAATTTCGTAATGATCGTCGGAGATGTCGACCATCCACGGCTTGATGAACGCATCCTCGTCCAGCACTTCGTTCTCGACCCAGGCGCCGGTCCGGGCCACCGCCTTCGGAATCTCCAGCGTCTGCCATGCCTCGCCGTGGATCAGCCGGCCCAGTTCGCCCTGGATCTCGCCGAAGCCCATGGTCTCGCTCTCGCCGAGCAGTAGTGGTAAATCCGGCGGCAGCGTTTGGCGGCGCTCGACGACGCGCAGCAACGCTTCGGTCAGGTCATCGAGGTGCAGAAACGGTTGGCCGGTGTCGAGATCGCCGGAATACATGTGGCTGATCAGCCGGCGCTCGTAGATCCTTGCGATTTGATGGGCCAAGAAGGCCGAATGGCATCGATCGTCGTAGACGCCCGCCGGACGTATCAGTACCGCCGGAACGTCGCCGCGCTGCTCGCAGATCAGGCGTTCGGTCAAGACCTTCGACTCTGGATAGGGCAGTTTGGGATCGAGCGGCCATTCCTCGTTGATCGGTTCACCGTGCTTGCCCGGCGCATAAATAAGCATCGTACTGACAAAGACGAATTGCTCGAGCTCGAACGCCTGGAACGCACGCAGCAACCGTTCGGTGCCGCGGACCGTCACTTCTTCGTACTTCGGGTTCGGCTCGCCGGTGAGATCGAGGTAGGCGGCGAGGTGAATCACCGAGGCGATGCGTTCGCCGTAAGCGGTGCGCAGCCGCTTCATCGCCGCCGCCACGCTGTCGTCGGAAGTCACGTCGACGCAGACGCATTCGGCGACCGCCGGCGGATGCGTTGAGCCTTCGTTGTCGAAGCCGACGACGCGGAAGCGTTCGGCCAGCTTCACGACCACGGCCGAGCCGATGAAGCCACTGCTACCAGTGACGACGACGACATCCTGCGGCTGGTCCTTCTTGGCGTTCATGGAGTTTTCTTAAAACTCTACTACTGATTCGACCGTTACAGGCCACTAGGATCTTCGTTTCTGCTCTTTCAACAGCCGGCTCCAGTAGATGATCCACTGCACTTCCAGCACGGCGAGCAGCAGAAGGACGACGGTGACCAGCACCCCCAGGCTAATACTGGCAGCGAGCTTGTAGGGCATGGACGCCATTTCCTTCTTCATCATCTGCTCGCAGATTTCCGCCATACGGGTTACCGTTGTGGCCATTTTGTCCATGTTCATCGTCAAGCCCATACCTTGCATGTCTCCCATGCTCTGCTGATCCCCTGGCGCAGGCTTGGCAGCCAGCTCGGGTTGATCTGCGGTATTACCGGGCGACGTAACGGGTTGTTGCGCAACGGCCACGGACGCAATCAGCATCAATGCAGGAAAGATCAAACGTATTGTTCTGTTCATAGCTCACCTCTGGCAGCCAGCAGGAAGAACAACGTCACGGTGAAAGCAATCATCGCCCGAGTGACAATCGCCTTTCTTTCAGTGGCCTCCATCTGTCTCGTCATAGCAATAAAGATAGGGGCCATACCAACGGATCGACTACCCGCAGTCTCCTGATCCTTCTTGCTCTCAGTCTGCTGGATGGCGCTGTGCATACTCGGCTCGTGATTGACGATGATCTCGCCGCATGGTCGAGGTCCCCCATAGGCTTCATCAACGCGGCAAACGCTTTCACATTAGAACATAATGCGATCTGATCGTAAAACTCTGAGAGTTTTTCCGCTTCTTCATGGACCCTAGCTTCCACTGCAGCGGAAGGATCCATATCGCGAAAAGCGATCTCTATCGGAAGTTGCATCATTCCTTGTCCTAGGTTATTCGTTCATGATCCCTTGATGCAGGTACTCCCCGCACCGTGCTCCGCTGCGCTTTCCATAAGCCATGCATGACCCTAGCCTCCTACATTCCGGTCGGGAAGGTTTCTGGAGCCTCGCCCCGCTCCCATTCCACGGCTCGCTCGAGTGGCTCGAGGGCGCGAGTCCGGTCGATGTGCATGATGGCGTCGAATTGCTCAGGCAATCGGACGTGAAAGTAGTGGCTCAGCCGCTCCGGTTCTGGCTTGTAGACGACCCGGATGGCACGCTGGAGCCTGGGTTCTCGCAGATCGCCAGTCAATTCGCCCAGGTCTCGCAGGAGAAGCAGAAACCTTGGTGCGCCGCTCAGGTGGAAGAGTTCTTCATAGCTTCCGGCCAAAGCCGCCCGGATCTGCTTTCGCTCCGCCGCCCCACCCCAATCCGAAGCCCCAGTGACCGAGCCCCTGTACGTGCTGAAGCCGATGAGGACCGCATCGCCGGGATGGCGCTCACGGGCGGAGCCGGCCGCGATATTGAGCTCGCCAGCATCGCCCACCTCCGTGGCGCGGGCATCGCCCACGTGCGAGTTGTGCGCCCAGACCAACGACCTTCGGCCTTCTCCAGACGCCGGCCCAAATGCGCAAGGAGCGCGTCCAGCATGTCAGCCATGTGCGTGTCGCACAAGTTCCAGGAGGAGATCCGTCCTTGGAACATCGAACGGTAATACCCCTCCGCGTTCTTCACCACTCGCGGCCAGCACCTCGTCATTCCTACTCGCCACACTCGCCTGCACTCACAGTCCCTCTACTGGCGTGGAGGCGTACTCTCGTTCCGATCGTTCGCGCGCGGCCGCCTCCAGCAGCTCCCGCCCCTCCCGGTCCGTCGTCTGGGGGAAGTCCGCATACCAAAGCGCCACCGCGTAGAACGGCTCAGGAGCCACCGCACACACGATTTCGTCCACTTCGGAGGCGAGCTCCTCGCACGTCGACGGCGCGGCGATCGGTACGCCGACCACGATGCGCTCCGGCCCGCGCTGCCTTAAGCCCGCCACCGCCGCGCGCATCGTGGAGCCGGTCGCGAGCCCATCGTCGACCAGGAATGACGGTCCTGCCCGAGACGTCGAAGGGCGGCCACTTCCCGCGGTAGGCGCGCTCGCGCCGCGCAAGCTCCCGGCTCTCCTCAGATACAGCTGCAGCGATGGCGCTCTGGGAAATGCCGAGCGCCGAGACCACCTCCTCGTTCATTACCTGCACGTCTCCTGAAGCGAGCGCGCCCATCGCCAGCTCCTCGTGGTCCGGCACTCCCAGCTTGCGGACGACCAAGACATCCAGGGGCGCGCTCAGCTGCCTTGCGACCTCGTAGGCGACAGGAACCCCGCCCCGCGGCAGGGCGAGCACGGTGACGTCCGATCGTCCCGCATAGCTAATGAGGGCGGATGCGAGCACCCGCCCGGCGTGGCGTCTGTCTTGGTAGCGACTCATGTTCTCTGACTACTTGCGTCTTACCACCATCGAACAGATCAAATGTGCGATCGATGGTCCCCCCCCATGGGGGGTTTTATGCGCCGGGCCTAGAGATCCCCCTGAGCGCTTCGCCCGCCAGCGCGGCAGGGCTATGCTGAGCCAGATCCCCCAGGGAAATCATACCTACCAAGCGCTTGGCACGATTTAACACCGGCAGCCGCCGCACTTGGTTCTCGGTCATATTTCGCAACACCTCTTCAGGCGACTGATCATCGAAGCAGTATAGGACGTTGGGCGACATCACCTGGCGCGCCGTATAGCTGCCCATGTCCGCACCTTCCGCTACGGCGCGTAGCACGATATCGCGGTCGGTCACCATCCCAAGCAGCTTATCGTTCTCCGCGACGGGCACTGCGCCGACGTCATCATCGCGCATCTTCTGCGCCGCTGCTCGGACGCTCGTCTCCGGATTGATGATATCGACTTCCGGGGTCATGATGGCTTTTACTTGCATTTCAGCTCCTCCTGTGGGCTCTGTCAGGTTTGGTAACTGTGATTTCAGGCCTTGACCTGAGCCAGAGTAAATCGGCAAGGTCCATACCATAGAGGGCGTCCTGAGTACATTCAGCCACATACACCGATCTGCGCATCTCCGAGACGCGCGTTATGGCACGAGTCGGTAAAGATTACCCGGAGCGTTTGTAAACATTACGCAACGCTTTAGTGGCGATTTTCACTTGGATATCACAGAACAAACGAAGGTGCGATTTCCATCGATACAGAAGACCCCGGCAATCTTTACAAACTTATTCTGCCAAGCCGCATATTCTCGAACAGCGGCGATACCTGCCTCCATGGCCTCATGCGTTGCGCCAAGCAGGGTCACGAGCGGCAAATCCAAGAGTTTTGCTTTGAGATCCCAAAGCGCGGTATCAACAGCGGCAATCGCCATCGAACAGATCCCTGGCCGGCCGAGGTTACGGATCGCCGCAACCATGGCATTCCAGCTTTTAGTGACCGCCATTGCGTCGCGGCCGACGACGAGGGCGGCGAGCCTATCCTGAATCAGGCGGGCGGTTGCCGCATCGGCGTAGGTAAAACCGAATCCGGTTTTTCCCCCGCCTCCGCCTCGACGAGAACGAGGGTCGTCGAGTCCCATTCGGGCGTGCCGTCGGACTCGGGGAAGTCCATCGGGATCGTGTAGGCCGCGACCTGTAGACAGTCGAGGGGGATTACGGTGGCTTGTCGCTGCCATGAAGGTTCACAGATCAGCGCGCTATCCGGTCTCTCGAGAGGATTCCCCGGGTGATCTGTTCGAGCTCGGCTTTTATTGTACTGGGCTAGGCTCCTTCCCAATCCGCGTTTATTTTCATCAAGGAAACACCTCGCGGAAGGATTGCTTGATGATGCCTAGCGCATCGGGGTCGCCCTTGAGCAGCGCTGAGACATACGCTTTGGCCTGTTCAAGCGTGATATGCGGCGGCAGCGGCGGGACGTTGGGATCGGTGATCGCCTCGAGCACCACGGGCCGATCGGCGGCGAGCGCTCGCTCCCAGGCCGGCCCGATGTCTTCGGGCTGGTCCACGCGGATACCGACGAAACCGAGCAGCTCGGCATAGCGAGCATAAGGGAAGTCGGGGATATCTTGCGAGGCCTCGAACTTGGGATCGCCTTGCATCACCCGCTGCTCCCAGGTCACCTGGTTGAGGTCGCGGTTATTCAACACGCAGACGATGAGCTTCGGATTGCTCCAACGCTTCCAGTACTTGACCGCCGTGATGAGCTCGCTGTTGCCGTTCATCTGCATCGCCCCATCCCCGACCAAGGCGATCACGGTGCGTTCAGGATAGGCAAATTTGGCGGCGATGGCGTAAGGGACGCCGGGTCCCATGGTCGCGAGCCCGCCCGAGAGCGAGGCCATCATCCCCGGGCGCATCTTGAGGTCGCGCGCATACCAGTTGGCCGCCGAGCCCGAATCCGCGGTGATGATGCAGTCATCGGGCAGGCGCGGGGAGAGCTCCCAGAAGACCCGTTGGGGATTGATCGGATCGGCCGAATTCATCGCCCGCTCCTCGAGAGTTGTCCACCATTCCGCGACGTTGTGCTGGATGTGCTCGCGAAAGCCGCGGTCGTCTTTGCGTCGAAGGTGTGGAATGAGGGCTCGCAAGGTCTCCTTACTATCGCCGACCAGGCTTACCTCCATCGGGTAGCGTATCGAGAGCATCCGCCCGTCGATGTCGATCTGCACGCCGCGCGCCTGGCCTTCGGGCGGCAGAAACTCCGAGTAGGGGAAGCTCGACCCGACCATGAGCAGCGTATCGCAGTCGTTCATCATCTCCCAGCTCGGGCGGGTGCCCAAGAGCCCGATGGCACCCGTAACGAAAGGGAGGTCATCGGGGAGCGCGGCCTTGCCGAGCAGCGCCTTCGCGACGCCGGCGCCGAGAAGCTCGGCAACCTCGACGACTTCGTTGCCCGCATGCAGCGCGCCCGCACCGATCAGCATCGCGATTTTATTCCCGGCATTGAGCACGTCCGCGGCACGCTGAAGGTCAGTCGGGGCGGGGACGATGATCGGCGGCGTATAGCCGATACCCGAATGGATAGTCCCGTGCTCGCGTGGTGGCTTCTCCACCGCATCGAGCTCTTGCACATCGTTCGGCACCACGATACAGGTCACGGTGCGCTCGGCCTTGGCGATCCGCAGCGCGCGATCGACCAAGTGCCGCATCTGCGCCGCCGTCGTCACCACGTGCACATACTCATGTGCCACGTCCTTGAACAGCGTGGCGAGATCCACCTCCTGCTGATAATCGCCCCCGAGCGCGGCGCGCCTCTGCTGGCCGACGATCGCAACCACCGGCTGGTGGTCCAGTTTGGCATCGTAGAGGCCGTTGAGCAGATGAATGGCGCCGGGACCCGAGGTCGCGAGGCAGATCCCCACCTCCCCCGTAAACTTCGCATGGCCGCAGGCCATGAAGGCCGCCATTTCTTCGTGCCGAACCTGGATAAACTTGATTCTATCCTCGGCGCGCGCCAGTGCGCCCATGATGCCATTGATGCCATCCCCCGGGTAACCATAGATCCGATGAACCCCCCACTCATACAGCCGCTGCACCATAAAATCGCTCACCGTCTTAGCCATGGTCACACCTCCATACGCTCACATTGGATCGCACTATCAATCTTAGTAACCCTGTAAGAGTTACTCCACTATCTTGAAATGTTTACCGGTTTAGGCCCTTGTCACGCCGGCGCGCCGGTCTTGAAATAACCCGTCGTTACAAGAGGTTGCATTCGGCTCCCGGATGCGGCACATGCGTTGCTGATTGCTGTAATAGTAAAGATAGAGAGAAACGTGCCACCAAGAGTTGAGGTAAGGAGAAATCCATGATTGACTGTGGCCGCTAGACTCTCTCCACATCGAGTCTGACAATGCTCAAACCGGTCTCGTATCGATCGGGGTGCGGCATGGTGGCAGAGCCGGAAGGCTAGGAACACAACAAAATACCGACGATGCCGAGTGCCCCAGCACCCGGAAACGCCACCGGCAGCACACGAAGAGTCAGCGAACATGTTCCGGCGTCTGATGTGTTCTCGGCCATGACATGGCCGGTAAGATAATTACCGGTGTCTGTAAGTCTTACCGGCGGCGAAAAACGCTCGTTGCAACGGCCCTGGCGCTGGAAAACAGGCTGGAACACAGGACCTAGTTCCGGTTGTTTTACGCGGCAAAGGGGTTGCTGAAGGCATTAGAACAAAACGTGCAAGTCATCGTCGCTAACGCATGGCCATCATTCTGACCGTCAACGCCGGAAGCTCTTCGATTCGGTTAGCAGGCTATGCAGTCGACAATCCCGAACCGCGGCGCATCGCCGCCTACCACGGCGAGCACGGTCCCAGCGAGGCCCGTACGGTGCTGGCGCAGATCCTCGGTGAGTGGAGACTCGGTGACGTCTTGGCGGTGGCCCACCGTATCGTACATGGCGGCAAAGCGCTCATGCATGCGTGCATTTTGGACGATGCGGTCGAAGCAGACATCGAGCGTCTTACTGCGCTTGCGCCTTTGCATAATCCGCCGGCGCTCGCTTGGATCCGGGCGTGTCGTGAAGCCGTGGGTAGGGGGGTTTCACAAGTGGCGGTCCTTGATACCGCCTTTTATGCGGAGCTACCCTACGTCGCGGCGACCTATGCCTTGCCCCGTTCGCTATGCGAGACGTATGGCCTGCACCGGTACGGATTCCACGGCCTGGCACACGAGGCCCTGTGGCGGCGCTGGCGGGAGCTGAGCGGCGCTACGAAAAGCCGCGTCATCAGCTTGCAGCTCGGATCAGGTTGTTCCATTACGGCGACGCGCGATGGTAGGCCGGTGGATACTTCCATGGGTTTTTCCCCGGTGGAAGGTTTGGTGATGGCCACGCGCTGCGGCGATGTGGATCCGGGGCTGCTAGTCTTTCTGCAGCGGGCGACGGGGCTCAAGCCGGACGCGCTCGAGCGTCTTCTCAATAGGGAATCGGGGCTGCTGGGCGTCTCGGGTCTGAGCGATGATATGCGTACCTTGCTGGCAGCGCATTCCGAGGCGGCGCGGCAAGCCGTGGATCTTTACTGCTATCGAGCGCGCAAGTACATCGGTGCGTATCTCGCGGTGTTGGGCGGTGCCGATGCGATCCTCTTCGGCGGCGGTGTGGGTGAGAACGCGCCGGAGGTGCGCGCGCGCATTCTTGCCGGCACAGAATGGGCGGGCATCGTACTCGATGCGCAGGCTAACCGCACGTCCGGAGCAGAGGTTTGCATCAGCGCTCCGGATAGCCGCGTAGCGCTGTGGGTGATACCCGTGGACGAGTCGCAGATCCTGGCGCGAGAGGCACTAGCGGTGATTACACAACGATTACCGGAGGGTGGGAGATGAACGAGACAACGACTCGGAGTCGGCGGGGGCCGAGCCCATTATCTACCGATGAGCTCAAGTGCGTGGACGGCTACTGGCGCGCCGCGAATTATCTCTCGGTCGGACAGATCTACCTGCTTGACAATCCGCTCCTCAAGGATTCGCTCAAGCTCGAGCACACCAAGCCGCGCTTGCTCGGCCACTGGGGCACCACCCCGGGGCTCAACTTCATCTATGTGCATCTGAACCGCATCATCAAAGCGCATGATCTCAATATGATCTATATCGCGGGACCCGGCCACGGCGGCCCGGCACTGGTTGCCAACACCTGGCTCGAGGGCAGCTATAGCGAGTTCTATCCGAGCGTACCGCAGGATGCCACCGGCATGCGGCGTCTTTTCAGGCAATTTTCGTTTCCCGGGGGCGTGCCTTCCCACGCGGCACCTGAAACGCCCGGTTCGATCCATGAAGGCGGCGAGCTCGGGTATGCGCTCGCCCATGCCTTCGGAGCCGCCTTCGACAACCCCGATCTCATCGTCGCCTGCGTCGTCGGTGACGGCGAGGCCGAGACCGGACCGCTGGCTACCGCGTGGCACTCGAACAAGTTCCTGAGCCCACGGACCGATGGCGCGGTGCTGCCGATTCTGCATCTCAATGGCTACAAGATCGCGAGCCCGACCGTATTTGCCCGCATCCCGCCCAGCGAACTGGAGGCATTGTTTATCGGCTACGGCTACCAGCCTTGTTTCGTCGAGGGTTCCGATCCCTCTGCCATGCACCAGACGATGGCCGCAACCCTCGATACCGCCATCGCCGAGATCAAGGCAATTCAGCAGCAGGCGCGTGCGAGCGGCGACACGACGCGCCCGCGCTGGCCGATGATAATTTTGAAGACCCCGAAGGGTTGGACCGGGCCCAAGGAGGTCGACGGAAAGAAGATGGAAAACTACTGGCGCTCTCATCAGGTACCGTTCGCCGAGCTTGCGACCAAACCCGGCCACCTCAAGCTTCTCGAACAATGGATGCGAAGCTACCGCCCCGAGGAATTGTTTGATGCAACCGGGACGCCGTTCGAAAAGCTGCGTGGGCTCGCGCCGAAGGGTGACCGGCGTATGGGTGCGAACCCGCACGCGAACGGCGGCCTGCGGCTCAAGGATCTGCGGCTGCCAGACTTTCGCGACTATGCCGTGGCCGTGCACGCGCCAGGGGCGGCTCTCGGCGAGAGCACGCGCGTGCTCGGGGTCTATCTCCGGGACGTGATCAAGCTCAATCATGAGGCGCGTAACTTCCGCATCATGGGCCCCGACGAGATCACATCGAACCGGCTCGACGCGCTGTTCGAGGCGACCGATCGCACCTGGCTCGCCGAGACGCTAACCGAGGACGATCACCTCGCCGTCGACGGGCGCGTGATGGAGATCCTCTCCGAGCACACGTGCGAGGGTTGGCTCGAAGGCTATCTGCTCACCGGCCGGCATGGACTTTTTTCCTGTTATGAGGCCTTCATCCACATCGTCGACTCCATGTTCAACCAACACGCCAAATGGTTGAAGGTTACTAGCAAAGAGATCCCGTGGCGCCGTCCCATCGCGTCATTGAATTACCTGCTGACCTCCCACGTGTGGCGGCAGGACCACAACGGCTTCTCGCACCAGGACCCGGGTTTCATCGATCACGTGGTGAACAAGAAGGCCGACATCATCCGCGTTTATCTGGCCCCGGATGCGAACACGCTACTCTGCATCACCGATCAGTGCCTGCGCTCGCGCAATTTTGTCAACGTGATTGTCGCCGGCAAGCAGCCACAGCCTCAATGGCTCGATATGGAAGCCGCCATCAAGCACTGCTCGGCGGGTGTAGGCATCTGGGAATGGGCCAGCAACGATCGGGGCGCGGAGCCGGATGTGGTGTTGGCCTGTGCGGGCGATGTGCCGACGCTCGAAACCCTCGCGGCGGTAGAGCTGCTGCGGCAACATGTGCCCGAGTTGAAAATACGCGTGATCAACATCGTGGATCTGATGACCTTGCAACCCCAGGAAGAGCATCCGCACGGGCTCTCCGGCCACGATTTCGACGCGCTCTTCACTACCAACAAGCCCATCATCTTCGCATACCATGGCTATCCCTGGCTGATCCACCGTTTGACTTACCGGCGCACCAACCACCATAACCTGCACGTCCGCGGTTACGTGGAGGAAGGCACGACGACCACGCCTTTCGACATGACGGTGCGCAACCATCTGGATCGTTTTCACCTGTTCGGCGATGTCCTGGACCGTGTGCCCAAGCTTGGCTCTCGCGTGGCTTATTTCAAGCAATACATTCGCGACCGACTGATCGAGCACCAGGCCTACATTACCCTCCATGGAGAGGACATGCCCGAGGTACGCGACTGGCATTGGCCCTACTGAGGCGTTTTACTTTCGCAAACGGTCTGGGCATAAGAACAGTCTATGCCGAGCGCATCCTTAAACATACGGAAGACATCGATCTACACGCCCTAGAGGTCATCCCCATGCATCAACAGAACCCCGTTGGCGTCGGCATCTCGGCTTCGCTCCGCGCCGCATCTCGTCGCCTTTCTTCCGCATTTCAAAGGAGACCGAATACGGCTACATACGAATTGAACGCCTCCAACAGGGGTGCTTGCTCTTATAGTTTCCATTGCGGCACGGCAGTAGATCGCTCCGGTATCCCACCCGAACCATGAGCGCTGAGTCCGATCCCGACCTTCCCGCCTCGAGACGGGAGCTCGATGTGCACGCGCGGCTCGTCAGGGCGCTACAGCAACCTGCGCCCTATCCGCATCCAGTCGATCAGATCAAGCTGGTCGAGACACATATTTCGTCCGTGTTGCTTACCGGCCGCTATGCCTACAAGATCAAAAAACCGCTGGATTTAGGCTTCGTCGATTATGGGACGCTCGGGCGGCGCGAACATTTCTGTCTGGAGGAGTTGCGCTTAAACCGTCGCTTGGCGCCGGATCTTTATCTGGCAGTTGTCGCCATTACCGGCAGCGCGGATCGACCAAAGCTCGGCGCGAGCGGCCGGCCCATCGAATACGCGGTCAAGATGCGGCAGTTTTCACAGGACGATCTGCTGAGCCATCTGCTGGAGCGCGGCCAGCTTGAAGTCGAAGCGATTGAACATGTCGCGAGCCGGCTCGCTCGCTTTCACGGAGAGATCGAAACGGCCGGCGAGTACACACCCTTCGGCAAGCCGGAATCAGTGCTGGCGCCCATGCATCAAAACTTTGAACAACTGCGCCTTTTGCTCACCGACGGCAAGTTGTTGTCGCAACTTGCGCGCCTCGAGAGGTGGACCGGGCGGCAGTACCAAAGCCTCGTGCACGCGCTGACCGAACGCAAGGCCCGGGGCTATATTCGCGAATGCCATGGCGATCTGCACCTGAATAATATAGTGCAACTTAACGGCGAGCCGACGATCTTCGACGGCGTCGAATTCAACGATGCGCTGCGCTGGATCGACGTTATGAGCGAGCTGGCGTTCTTGATTATGGATCTCGACGATCGGGGCGCGCCCGGAATGGCCAATCGCGCGCTCAATGCCTACCTGCACAAAAGCGGCGATTACGGCGGGATCCTGCTGCTGCGTTTCTATCAGGTCTATCGCGCCGTGGTGCGCGCCAAGATTGCCTGCATCCGCGTCGAGCAGAACGATAAACAGCACGCCATTCTCGATCAATATCGAAGCTACGCGAGCCTGGCCGAACGCTACACGCAGGCGCCCAAGCCCTATTTGCTTATCAACCACGGCGTCACGGGATCTGGCAAGTCCACGATCAGCCGGCAACTCGCCGATGTCCTCGGTGCAATCTGGCTGCGCTCCGACGTGGAGCGGGGGCGCGACGGCTATGGCGTCAACCGGGGGCGTTACAGCGTATCGGCGCGCGACGCCGTGTACGATCGTCTGCTGCAACTCTCGGGCGCAATCATCGACAGCGGCTTTGGCGTGATCGTGGACGCGACCTTCCTGCAAGCGGCTCAGCGTGCAAGATTCCGTGCGCTTGCGGGCGCAAAACACCTGCCGTTTCTGATCATCGAAACGCATGCTGATGAAGCAGAGTTGCGTGAACGCGTAGGCCGGCGCTTGCGGCAGGGTGACGATCCGTCCGAAGCCGACCTTGAGGTATTGGACAACCACCTGAAGACGCGCGAACCACTTTTCGGCCAGGAACTTGCCGTTACTGTATCGATCGAGGCTGGCAACGAATTACCGGTCACCGAAATCCGGCGCCGTTGCGGCCTGAGCGGTTAGCAGTACCAAACCCTCAGAGCCGCGCGAACGCTCTTGCAATACCCGGGGCGAGAACTTTCGAGTGTTGGCCAAGCCAAAACTTACGGTGTATCCATTATTGACCTTGAATGAAGGAGAACAACATGCCGGAGAAGAAAAGCATCGAGCGAGCGCGCAAGGACAAAGAGGAGGGCAAGGCTCCATCGACGCAGGCGGGCGAGTTTGTACGCGAAGAGATGGACCACATCCGCGAAGGCAAGCACGGCGCGCGTTCAACAAACAGGCGATCGCGATCGGCTTGTCCAAGGCGAGGCGCGCGGGAGTCGAACTGCCCCCGCCCAGAAAAGGACAAACTTCCGAAAAAACGCGAGAGGCGGCAAAGCGCGACCTCAAGAAGGGAAAGAAAGCTGCAGAGAGCAAGCCCGCGGCAAAACGATCCCGGGCGACAAGAACGGCCTTGCAACGTGAAGGACGAAAAGCTGCTTCATCCGAAGCACTCTCGAAGCAAGCGCGATCCGCGGCCGCAAAGAGGACAAAGACAGATCGATCGGCGGCTGCGAAGAAAGCCGCGCGAACCAAGGGCCCAGCCAAACGTTCCGAGGCCGCACGGAAAGCCGCCGAGACACGCGCTGCGAAATCTTGATCGGCCGAATCTCGCCCGGTGCTGATGGGCGGCGGCGGCACCGGTTTGAGTTACTCGGCACCATTCAGGTGGGGCATTACCACCTTTCTTTGCAACACTTCGCAAACCAGGATGACGCACTGCCCTTATCCCGGGCCCTTCCGAGGCGAACCGGGCGGAGAAAGCACCGAGGGTTTCCCCGTTATTCCTGCCGTGCGCGATATGATATTAACGAGTGAGCGAGGCATAGTAACGCGCAACATCGCGCATCTGCGCTATGCTCAGGCCGGCCGCAACCCGGCGCATGATGTGGGCATAGTCGGAGCCGCCGCGCTGCTGCGCTTTGAAAAGTTGTAGTTGCAGTACGAGATAGTCGGCATACTGCCCGGTGAGGACGGGATAAGCCGGGTTGCGGCGCACGGAACTGGGTCCGTGGCATGCAACACAAGCAGGCGTTCGTTGTTTCGGGGCGCCATCCTCGGCGATCTTCTTGCCACGCTCGATCGCCCGAGCCGTTGCCCGGTCGGGGGGCATCGCTGCAGGACCCGGCAAGCTGGCATAGTAGCGGGCTAGCTCGCGCACCTCGACGCTACTAAGGGTCGCCGCAATCGGCTCCATGATTCCGCTGTGACGTGCGCCGCGCGCATAGGCCTCCAGGGTGGCAGCGAAATAAGCAGGCCGCTGACCCGCAAGCTTCGGGAAGGCGCCGGCGCCGCGACCTCGGCCGTCGGTACCGTGACAACGCGTACAGCTTTCCGTGACTGCGA
>Ga0136623_10000274_pt1 | contig 14381 bp, 12 predicted proteins | sample AntDrymUQ4492106_2_FD_104656 | JGI IMG/M metagenome (GOLD analysis project Ga0136623, IMG submission 104656) | Polar desert sand microbial communities from Dry Valleys, Antarctica - metaG UQ449 (21.06) | ecosystem: Environmental > Terrestrial > Soil > Desert | place: Antarctica: Dry Valley...
ACGGATGCAAACTTTGCCGGCACCTGGGCCTACAACCTGGCGCTGACCGAAATCAGCGGCGACCTGCTGCTCAAAGAGGTCTCGGTGAAGAAAACCAACCCCGCCGCAATAACGCCAGCCCCGGGTGCGTTAGGACTTGAGGCCTTGAGTCAGTCCTCGACGGCTTCGAGGAAAGATCCGCACAACCGGCCCGATGAGCGCGGGCTCATGGTGGAGCAAATAGCGCAGGCGCTTGGGCGAGGACGAGCTGCCGGCAAACGGATCTGATTGGACTATTGGAACTGCTCCTGCCTCCGGGCGGGAAATTCTTATCCTTTAACACAGCAGGGCATCACGCAAGCGAGCGTTCGCAGTAGTTGGCATTACGGAGGCAGGATAAATGCTAGACATTCTGCAGGAGCTCTAGTCCATCGGTTCGCTTGAACGCGGGTGCCATTCTTCGGTGAGAGCAACACCTACTCAAATCAATTGATCTGAAAACATAGAAGTTCACAATGCTACGTTGATGCGCGTTTCGCAAGGATTAGAGCTCCGATGGAGTCGGCATCCTAATATTATTAGGGACAATCTTGCACATCACTTGGCACGCAAATCCACTGTCAATAGTTTTACCGATGAAGGATGCAGATGCATTGTAAGCTTGAAGGTAGTTATATAGAGCTCTTATCTCATGCCCGGTGAATTCATCGAAGATTGCAATATAGGTCTTTTTTAAAATATCTATTTTCGATAAGGCAAACAATGTTGATGAATATAAATCAGCGTCGTAGTGCACAACTAAACTCTCTGTTGTTGATAATTGCGCATATAGTTCATCCCAAGTATTTTGAAACCAACCTTTTATAAAGCTAACGCGACCATCTTTGATATCCGGCATATTTCCCTTTGTATCAAACGTACCCTTAGGAACGTATCCCCAATTCTCCGGCAAACCTTCAAAGCTATCGAGGCCAATAAATGTTGAGTCTTTGTTGAGGTTTTTCTGTGAGAAATATTTCAATGAGTAGCCCTCATGAACTCCAAACTCAACATAAGTTATCTTTGTCTTGCTTCCAACTTGTCTTGCAATACATTCATCCCAAAGGTCTTCTCTACTTTCAAATGTTGGAACGGAAGCAATGTCTTTGAATTCATTTTTTAGAATGGGGTGCATCATCAGCCGTTCATAGATGTCAACATCAACTTGTGAGGCAAGGAACTTCAGTAAGCGTTTCATGAGCGTCCTAAAAAGGAAGATGTCGGAAAAATGCAAGCGGATCTATCCAACGAAGATGCGTTCGCGAATAGGGATTTTAAACACCCTTTTTCGTCAAGAGGTAGGGTGTGGGGACTGCCGGCCGAATCCACGCCTCCAACGTCCTTTTCTGTTCTAGTCATCGGAAAAACGTTGGCTGGTGTCCACATAAAACGGACTGCACCATAACTAGTCCCTTTATAAAGATATTATTGTTACAGGACACTAGATTGTCGAGATCCCCAACCGAGCACAATTTGTCGCCTAGCAATTCTATGGGCTCCCACCGTCCTGCGGCCATGAAGCGGCCCGCGGTGACCTTATAGGGCTCGGCGTTCCAAGCAGCTCATGGCTGTGGGACGAGTTTCCGGGAAATGATGAAACTGCCATCAACGACTGCACGTGAGCAAACACAGCTTGGGGCGAGGTAAGCCGCACGCATTCCATCCCCTCGCATCCCCTGGGTAAGTTACAGGGAGAACAAGGGGTCGGATGAACAAGGACGCGGGCTGCGGGGTGGAAGGGACGCCATATCGAGGGATGGGAAATTCCTGAGTAGATACACACGGCCCCGACATCCCGCGCGGCGGCGATATGTGAGCTCGCAGACTCAAGCCCCACGAGAAGACGCGACCGGCCTATAGCCTCCGCCATCAGAGGCCAAGTGAGTTTACCGGAGAGATCAAAAATGGCGTCGGACAAATGGGCAATGCGAGTGCAGGCCTTTTCCTCGTCTTCTCCATGTCCCAAAAGGACAATCGACCAGCCTGAATCCAGGCAAAGCTTCGCAAGCTTCCTCCAGTTCTCTTCAGGCCAGCGCCTATGAACGGCGCCCACACCAATGTGGAAGGTCACATATACGCCCGGAATGTTGTGCTCTGCCATAACCTTTCCCCATTTCTCACTTATCGCTTTCGAGCAATATAGCTCCGGCCGCGCCAGCTCCGTGTGTTTCCGGCACGCTAGTATCGTCGCCAAGAGTTTCTTGTGGCAGTCCACCATGTGCTCGTGGGCATCTTCCCAATCCAGGGCATGGGTTAGCAGACCTCCGAACCCTCCGCTGGTCCAGCCCAGGCGTAAAGGAACCCTCGCTGTAAAAAGCAGCGGGATACTGTTGGGGAAATAGGGATAGAGGTCGATGGCGAGGTCGTATCCGACATCCTTGACCTCACGGATCGCTCGGGAGCGGGATCGTAGATGGGATTTCAGCTTCTGCAAGAAGGGAGTTCGTCGCCGATTGAGCTTCCAATGCTCTAAGGTGTGAACCCACTCGACATAGGGATTTCCGGCCAAGACGACAGTAGAGGCGGGGTGCACGAGAAAACCGATTTTCGCCTGCGGGAATGCCGCCCTAAGAACCGGCAACGCGCTCGAAGCCCAGATGACATCACCTATGTGAGCCTGGTTGCAGACTAGGATTTTGCCAGGGTTTGCAGTCAGGGGAGAGCGGGATGGCGAGCGTACCAGTTCCAGCGCCAGGTCGACTCCGCCGACGGCCACACGCAATACACGGTTGTGGAACAGATAGGGGCCATGATTGGGGGAAGCGCGGATTTTATGAGCCGGCAGCATAGGTCGGATCTTATGGCACTGTGCGGCGATCTGGCTTAGCTGCCCTCGGAATCGGGCAGGTTGCGACACTTTTCGCAACGCGCAGTGTTGTCGACCGCCAAGACGTCGGTCTCGCCACGCTCGTTGAGCACCTCGACTAGATTAGCGCCGATGAAGCCGGCAGTTCCCATAACGACGATCATCAATGGAACGGATCCAACAGTTGCTCGTGCGGCACGGTCGCAGTTCCGACTATGCGGTAATTGTTCATGAGAACGCAACGCAAGTTCCCGACAGTCAGATCGCCGTCGAATTATCCCACCCACCAATCCCAAGCCGTCGTTCAATAAGCGCGCACATGACGTGACCTAGGAAGATATGTGCCTCCTGGATGCGCGCCGTTTCGCTGGAGGGGACAACCAGCGCCAAGTCAACCACGGTCCCAAGCTTGCCACCGTCTCTCCCCAGGAAGCCAACCGTGTAGATCCCGAGCGGCTTTGCTGCGTCGACGGCTCGTACCACATTCGGAGAATTGCCAGACGTCGATATCGCTATGAGCACATCGCCTGGGCGACCAAGTCCTTCCACTTGGCGCGCAAAGACCTCGTCATAGCCGAAGTCGTTCGCGATACATGTAAGTGCGGAGGAGTCTGTGCTCAAGGCAAGTCCCGCAAGCGCCCTACGATCGTTTACGAGCCGGCCAACTAACTCGGCCGCCAAGTGTTGTGCGTCGCCGGCCGACCCGCCATTTCCGCAGAACATTAATTTGCAACCCGACTTGATGGCATGCGCCGCTCGCTCGGCCACCGAGTGCAATGGTCTATTGAGCGTGTGTAACGCCGAAAAGACCTGCATGTGTCGACTCAAGGACTCGATCAGCAAGGACATCTATCCAGTTCCACGTTTTGATCCTCTGGTATAAGGAGCAAAATCACGATAAAGTGCCAACCGACACGTTATAATTTCTTAGCGGCTTGGCGTAACACGCTCTCTTCCCGGTCGGTCTACGCAGTCGACAGTGCCCTGATCACTCCGTCGTCAGCCCGAAGCTATTACACCGGCCGTGTTCCCTCCTTTTCATCTGTACAAACAATCCAGGGCACTCGCAAGCAACGATATCTTATATCGCTCTACTCGCGTTAGGTCGTCCATATTCCGCTTGCGCGGTTCGATTAAAATCGTTCCTTTGTCATACCTGTCCGGGTTCCCGTTTAACGAATGGTACGATGTACTCGGCAGCACAGTGCTTTCATCGCACCATTGGATTCTGTCGATCACGTCATCGTAAGATAGCCCAAGCGTCCTCCTCAGTGCACGTCTCGGTTCCGTCGCGAAGTGCCAGTAATTAAGGCGCTCCACCGGGCGCCGATTGGCCAAGGTCCGTATCATACGCTCAGCTTTAGCCCATTCTCTCGCGGCCGATGCTATCGACATTTTCCTTATCGGCCCATTCAGTGCTCTATCCCACTTTGAACGCCTCCACGAGCAAATCACATCCGCAGCACTCCGGTACAGGTGTACAATGGTGACATTAGGCTTGGTGGCAAGGATCCAAGCACGCGGCGCTGCCTTCGAGCTATCGATAAGAGTCTCAGCTCCGGCCAACTTGGCAATATCGCCGAACAGTCTATCCTGTATCGAAATGAACTCCCGAATGCCCCGATCCGAAGCGATTCGTGACAAATCAAATCGCTTCTTAAGTAAATATGGGGTCCGAACGACTGTTCGCTCAAGTTGACGCAAGCGCGCTATTTCCCGGTTCCCAATTCCAGTGACCTTGATCACCTGTGACCAAAATGAACATGCGGGGATTCTTGCGCCGCACGAGCAAAGAAGATCCTTCATCTCTAAGCGCCACAAAGAGTGGAATTCGCCGAGCGCGAATGTGCTCGGTGCCGAATTAAGAACGCGCTCCAACAATGTGGACCCGCTACGGCCTGAGCCTGCGATGTATATTATTCTCATAAGTAACCCGTATGGAAATGCATTCGATAGGCACTTGTGGCTTCGGCTAGACAGATGGGATGTCGATGGTCAGTGTCGTCGCTCCTCGCCCAGGTCCCTTGGGATTCTATCTGCAGGCCGATAAGTCAGTCTGGGGATAGGCTTCCCGTTTCTTTAGCACAACCACCATGTTTGACGAAAAAAACGCGATCTTCGCGTTCGGGTAAAATAGCAATCTGGTGATGAACTCAAGACACGCCTTGACCGGAATGACTATGATCATTCGCAGAAAATGTAGAACACCGTCACCAAGAATTGGCTCAACTTCACCTCCCATGCACTCGACCTTAAAGCCACATTTGTTCGCAAGATAATCAACTTTCCCACTGCCTATTACCGTAACGTGAGTAATGTCACCATGTTGCAGTGCGAGGCCAAATGGGGAGTCGCCATTCGGAAAGCGTGCGATTAGGGCTCCACCGCTTGTCAGTTTCTTGTGAATAGAGGACAGGAGGCGTCCAAGATCTTCTTGTTTAACGTGTTCGAGAACGTCAAACGCGACAACCAGATCAAAGCACTGATCCTCCAATTCATCGAACTCATCGGAATGTATTGCATTGAACCCCTCTTGCCTCGCTATCTCAACCAACTTCTTGTTTGACTCTGTACCCGTAATATTCCATTCCTGACTTCTCGCGTAAGCCAGAAAGCCGCCATCCCCAAACCCAATCTCTAATACATTTCGAATGTGTCCTACGTTTGTTTTGTTTATCTGGAGGGAGTAATAGTGGTCAAGAGGCTTATCCAAGTCTCCGAAGGAACCCTTCGTGCCCCAATTCTTCCAGAGAAGGTACTCGTTCTCATATTCCGTCCTTATGTCTTTGGGGGGCGAAGTAGTAGTCATTATCAGCCTTCCATTATTCTGTCGCGGACAGCATAGAGTCCGTTGGTCATGTTTGTTCGGGTTGCAACCCACATCAGCCTGGCCTAGCTCTCGTGAAGCCTAAGCCGTCACGTGGTCTACTCTGAACTGTGCCGTTCGTGCCTTGTGGTCTAACGAGACTCTTGTTTGATACTTCATCGCGTTGCCTTGTCATCGTATCGCTTGCGGCAACCCGGGGCAAGGGATGCCTTATCATCTTGCTCTGAATACGGCTTACATGATATCGCAGCCCGTTCTGAGTGACAACTAGCACACAAATCAATCAAGACGTAAAATGTTCGTTGGATGGAGTCGACCGCGAACCAGGTCGACACACGCTACAGCGTTCCCCTTCAAGCGTCCCCGCCGGTCGACCCATGGTTCAGGAGCGAGAACCTTTGCAATGTTGCTCGCCACGTTCCGGGCCATATGGCGAAACGCATAGGAGGCCGTCATGGTACCCTTGCGCAACATATAAATTGGATTCGCGATCTGAGAGTAACCGAACTTCACGCCGGACGTCCGCCCTCGCTTCGTGCCGAGGTGAACACCATATAGCCTTCGGTTCATGATAATACGGCCATAGGAAGCCATGCTCCGGCTGAAATCAATATCCTCCAGCCAACCATACAACGGCAAGTTTTCATCGAATCGAACGCCGTGTGCCAGTATCGGTGCCATACGCAACGTCATATTGCATCCATAGACACCGTAGATATCGCTGATTGCTGTCTCTTCGGGGGGCGACGCGGGAATCGATTCAAGCATACCCAGCGCCTCTTCATGCTCGAGGCCGGGACCGCAAACTCCATCGGCAAGGAGGCGACCCCTGGCGATGACAACGTCGGGATAACGAATCAGCATATATTCCGCTTCTGCAAGATAGCTTGGAGCTGGATAGAAGTCGTCGTCAAAGAACACGACAGCGTCTGCGTCGCTGCAAGAAGCAATGATTGCATTCCTCTGGGCAGTCAACCCTCTAGGCCCAAGAACGATCTCTACATGGAAAGGCAACGAGGCGGCGGCTGCGTGGTCGAAATCGTCTGCATCGGCCGGGCATATTATGACGCCGTCGGGCAGCCGCTCCTGCCGCGCTACTTGCTTTAAGGTTAGCATCGCCTGCTCGGGGCGTCCGGTCGTGGCGATACCCACTGCCAGGTTCAAGTGCCGCAGTTGCGCTTCGGCCAAGTAGGTTTTCATCAGGGTCGTGGGAGCGTAAGGATGCGATGTCGGATGAAAATATGCAGCCCGGCCAGCAGACCCAGCAGCGCGGTCAATGCGGCGGAGACTAGGCGCAGCTTTTCCGGAAGATCCAGGCTGTAGAAGGTGGACATGGCCAGCGCCGCGCACAGCGCGGCCATGAACACCCCGTGCAGCAGCGGCATGGCCACATCGGCCATCCGCAGCTTGAGTGACGAGCAGATCAGCCACGCCGCAGTGATCTCGAGCAGCGCACTGGCGACGATCTGCCATGCCGCAACGACCACCGGCCCGAAGCGCGCGACCACTAGCAAGCCCGCCAACAGCACCAGCGTGAAGCCGAAACGCACGTGAAACTGCAGCTGTCCGCGCCCCGTACATACGAGCACTGGATCGAGAAAAAAGGTGAATGTGCCGAATAGTTGCGCGATCGCCAGCAAGGACAACACTGACCCGGCGACCGCAAGATCCGGCTTACCGAAAGCAAGTAGGATGCGTTCACCGAATAGGGCTAGGCAGACCAGGATCGGCCAGGCGACAAATGTGAGAAAGCGCAGATGGGACAGGTAGGCACCGGCCATGCCAGCAGCATCGCTGGCACGCTCATGCCGGCCGAAAACTGACCAATTGATCGGTCGCAGCGCCTGGTAAAACACGTCGGTGCTGGTCACCGCGATGCGCGAGGCGGCACGATAGGCTCCGGCCGCGGCCGGGCTCAAATAGCCGGCCAGCAGAAAATCGGCCGCGTAGTTGCTGAGCGCGCGGGTGAGTGTCGTACCCTGCAGCGGCCAGGCCGCTGTCATCGCGCGGCGCGCGCTCTCCGCCGAAAAGCGCAGCCGCGGCCACGCGTGCGAAAGCCCGGCCAGCCCCGCCAGTGTAACCAGGGTTGCCGACCAGCGCCAGGCGACCAGCGCCAGCTGCGCGTGGTATTGGTACAGCGCGGTCAACAAGACCACAAAGCTGCAGGCCTCGGCGCCGAACAACACCAGTCCGACCGCGACCACGCGAGCCCCGCGCACCAGGCGTGCGTCCCACCAGGCAATCGCTCCCGCGAGGAGGGGAATCGGCGCTAGCGCGAAGAACATCCGCCGGAGCATCCCCTCGGTCGACTCGCCGACTGCCACGCCGATGCCCAGCATGAGCAGGCACAGCAACCCGCCTTCGGCCAGGAGCAACCAGAACAGCGTATCCTGATCGTCCTCGATCCGGCTGGTGCGAATCAGAAATTCGTAAAAGCCCGAATACACGAGACAGTTCGCGATAACGGTCGTGACCCAAGCGACGGAGAACGCACCGAAGGTTGTCAAATCGACTGAGGCCACTGCGAGCACCATCGCCAGCAAGGAAAACGCCTGCATGCCGGCGCGCGAGACAGAGGCCACCGCATATGGGTTGAGCTGGCGCAAAAACGAGAGGATCTTCATGCGGTCTTCACAAACCACGTGACGTCGGCTTTAGCGTCGGCGAGCTTGTGTGGGAGCGGAAATGCGTGCTCAGCAGGCGCGCGATGTAGGCGCCCTCCCACAGCAAGTGGGCGAGCAGCTGGAATGCCGGTACGGCTTGCGCGAGATAGGCCTCGCGCCACAGCGCCTGGCGCACGCGCCCGAGTTGCGGACGCCTCCGGCCGCGCGCCACAACCGGCACAGCCTGATCGGTACCGAAGTCGCGCGAACGCTCGTCAACCACAAGCAACGAAATCTGCTCCTGGGTCGGGAACCGGATCGCCTGGCGCAGATAGGCCCAGCCCGCCTCCGCTTCGGCCACGATGCGGTCCGTGTCGCCCGGGCGCAGGGTGTCCAGGTAGTCCAGCACCCCAGCGAAAAAACTGCCTGGCGCCCCTGCGAGGCTCTGTTCCCAACCATCCTGTTCGATGTTGGCACGGACGCGCCCGTCCGCGCTGGCTGCGAAGCGGCGGACGCTTTCCAACGGCGGCTCGAAGAGTGATTCGACCAGGTGCCAGTAGCGCAGAATCGACGAGCGGGCTTCGAACGGTGTGTAAGCGTCACGCTGGACCACTAGCCCGGTGGTGCGTGCGAAATGTGGCGCATCGAGATCCCTGTAGTTGCAGCGCGCGAACAGCACGCTCTCCCAATGCCGCTCGGGAAACGCTTTTTCGAGCGAACGCTGCGTACTGGCGAACAGGCCCGTGTCGCACAGCACGAGGCGACGCGCGCCGGCGGCCAGCTGCTCGACATGCCGATCGAACAGCACGTTCTGCTCGTGCAAGTCGTGCATTAGCTGCGCACCGGCCGGATCGTGGTCAATCAGCGCAAGAAAGCTCACGGCGTCAAACGGGGTGTTCCACGCTTCGCCGAGCTCCAGCGGCTGGGTGGCGAGCGCGTGCACGACCTGCGCCGCGGTCGAATGCTTGAACTCGCGCGCAAGTTCCTCACACCCGTAGGCCGGAGAACGCAGCAAGGCCCCGCGCGCCGCAATCAGGCGCGACACCATCAGATCGCCGGTGCGGACCGGAAGCGGCAACCCGAGCCGATCGAGGGCGCGTTCGAAAGCGCGGCGCATGCGCAGCCCGCCGCGCGTGCAGAACAGCGCGACCGCTTCGTCGGGACAGGGAATCGATGACAGGTAGAGCCACAACTGCAAGCCATACTCTGCGACGACCGGCCCGAACACTTTGCGGCCGAGTTGCTCGCGTGCCGCATCGCGCTTGCCCACGTCAATCGCGCGCGGTCGCGGTACGCGCCCAAGCCGAGTGGCCAGCGCGAAGCAGGCGGCGTCAAATGCATGCAAGGCCCGCAACCACAGCGGCCGCGGCGTGACGAACGCCTGGATACCGTGGAGCTGCGGTGCCGCACCATCAGCCAGTTCATCGTCGCCCAGGTGCGCGATGCGGGAAGGGCGCACGCGTTCGCGCTCGGCCACCGCGGTGAACGCGCGGCCACCGCGCTTGGTGTAACCCAGGTCGGCGCTGGTGTAGATCGCGTCGCAGACATCGCCGATGCGCGCTGCTTTGAGGACCGCGCCCAGTTGTTGCGCGGAATAATGGGTGTCGCTCAGGGCGACGATGCGCGTGCCTTGCGCTCGGATCTTGCGTAGCCAAGCGACAAGGCCGGCGTTGAGCACCACAGAGCGGATCTCCTCTTCGATCTCGATCCGTGCCAGGATGTCGGCGGCCTCCTGCGGCAGCCCGAGCAGGCGCGCAACCCGCACCAGCAAATCACACAACCGGACATCGCGCGGAGGATCGTCGATAGCCACCACGCGATATGCAAGGCGCTTTGCCTGTTGTCTGGCCCAAAGCAGTGCGGCGGAGTCGACATCGAAGGCACGCAAGCTCGGATGGTTCGCCGCCGCGTGCGCTACGCGCCGCAGCCGGCGGCGCTCACACACAGGCCGACGCCGCAGCAACGTGTCGAAGACGTCCACGGTTAGCAGGTCGAACTCCGCAAGCTCGGTCGCGGTCGGCAAATTCATGTTCGACGATCTCGCAGCCTCAGACGAGCTAATCATTGCCCCGTGGTGACCACAAGCTGTGCACGCACTAGCAAGTCCCGCGTCAACCGAAAGCTGAATCCCGGTCGGCCCAGCTCACCGACGTAGGCGGCCCGCCAGATCGCGCGTGTGAATAACAACAGCGCGTAGCGTACGAGTAGCCATGGCAGTTTGCGCAGCGGCCGCAGCGTGAATTCACGCTGCTTGAGGATCTGCGCCGGCGCAAAACCTGAGTTCATCAGCACGAAGTCCAGGCTTTCGATGGTGAAGCTACAGTAGTGGGTGTGATCCACGTAGCGTTGATATAGCGCACACGGTCCCAGCGCGTTGGGCACGCGCAACACGACAAACCCACCAGAATTTAGCAAGCTGCGCACGCGGCGCAAAAACGCTATCTGCCGTTCCTTCGGAATGTGCTCGAGCAGGTCGAACATCAGCACCACGTCGACACTGCCCGCCAACGCAGCATAGAACGCCTCTTCGGTGGTGCCCGAAACCTGTGTGCACGGTAGACCGAGCGAACGCGCGACGCCGATCTGGTGCGCGTCGATGTCGACGCCGCTAACCTGCATGTAGCCCGAGGCACGCAGGGAATAGACGCTCAGGCCGAAGCCGCAGCCGATGTCGAGAATCCGGGCAGACTTGTCCTTGCCCACCAGGCGCGTGAGCGAGCGACCGCCGAGTCGATGCCATTCGCGAAAATAGGCTTCGTCGGGCCGGTGCCAGCGCTGATAATGCAGCGCGTAGTTTACATTCTCAGCCATCGCCCCTCCCACACGAGGCCAGCGCCGCGGTGATCGCGGCGGCGAGCTGTTCGCGAAACCCGGCAACGGAAAAACGTTCTGCATTAGCCCGGCAGACCAGCGGTCTGAAATCCCGGACCGCCTCGAATTCCGTCACTGCCCGGATGACACCTTCGGCTGTCTGCTCTGGGAAAAAGACGCCAGTGCGTTCTCGTGGATCAACAGAGGACACGACGGTTTCCAGGACGCCCCCAGCGCCGTAGGCTATAACTGGCGTGCCGCAGCCCTGCGCCTCCACCGGAGTGATGCCAAAATCCTCCTCAGCAGTAAAGACGAGGGCGCGTGCCCGTGCCATATAATCCGCCATAACTTCGGTGGGTTGATAACCCAGTAGGCGGATGTTCCATGCGCCCTTTGCCAGCGCCTTCACACGTTCGAATTCTGGGCCGTCGCCGATCATCACGAGTTGCTTGTTAGGCATAGCAGCGAAGGCCTCAACGATTGTGGGCATGCGCTTGTAGGGTGCCATGCGCGAGGCAGCGAGGTAGAAGTTTTCCTTGTCCATGCGCAACGTAAAACGCTCGATGTTCACTGGAGGATAGACCACCGTCGCTTCCCGGCCGTATACCTTGCGGATGCGACGTCCGATGTACTTAGAGTTCGCGAGGAAGACATCCACGCCGTGCGCGGTACGCGCGTCCCACATGCGCAGGTAGTGCAGGCACGCCCTCGCAATCCAGGACTTAAAGCCCGAGGTTAGTCCGGATTCACGAAGGTATTGGTGCTGCAGATCCCAAGCGTAGCGCATCGGCGTGTGTACGTAGCTGATGTGCACCTGGCCTGGGCCGGTGATGACACCTTTCGCCACGGCATGATTCGACGAGATGACCAGATCATAGGCGGAAAGATCGAACTGCTCCACCGCCAGCGGCATCAGCGGGAGGTAGTTGCGAAAGGCAGTGCGCGCCTTCGGAAGCCGCTGGATAAAACTCGTGTGTACCTGTCGACCCCCGAGAAAACCACGCTCATCGTCTGGAAGAAAGTCGACCAGCGCGAATAGGTCCGCTTGTGGAAAGACGTTCAAAATCTGTTCGACGACTCGTTCCGAACCGGCATAAGTGACGAACCATTCGTGGACGATGGCCACCTTCAGCTTGTCTGCATTCAAGACGGTGCTATCGGCGTCTTCGTAGCGCCCGGATGAGCAGACTTGCTCCAAGACTGCATGGCTTATGCGCGCCATAGGTATTGAATTCGATAGGTCATTCAGATGCTGCACAAGGCCTCTCGGATCACTTGCAAATTCAACCGTGCGCTCTCCATCCATGAATAAAGGCGGGCCCGCTCTAAGCCGTTGGAAGACATCCGCGCTCGCAGCGCCGGATCGGCAAACACTTCGCGGATACGCAAGGCGAGCTCCTCCGGCCGGCGCGGGTCGAAGTAAAGCGGGACATCGTCGCACACTTCACGAACCGCCGGCGCCGTGCTTGCTAGCACGGGGCAGCCGCACGACATGGCCTCCAACGGTGGGATGCCGAAGCCCTCGTAGAAAGAAGGGAAAATGAAGCAGCTCGCACGCTGGTAGAGCGCCTTCAGCGCTTCGTCGGAAACATATCCCAGCCGAACCATCGAGTCCGAGCCAATGCCCGCGGCACGGAAAATCGACGGATCGGCGACCCCCGCAACCACACACAGTGGGGCGGAATTGCCGAGAATGCGGATGGCTTGCGCAATCGCCGAAAAGTTCTTGTTTGGCGTCGGACTGCTCACTGCGAGCGCGAAAGGCTCGCCACGCAGGCCGTATCGATCCAGTATGCTTTCATCCGGCTTCACCCGATCCAGGTGTTGCCACCCTTCCGTGGCCACGCGCACGCACTCGGCTGGGGCGCCGTAGCATTCGACGACCTCGGCTGCGCTGAAGCGGGAGACCGCAATCGTCCACGGAACACGGGAGACGAGTCGGCGGACAAGGAACCGGTGCCATAGGCGGAACCGCCAGCCATATGCCTCCGGGATCCGCATGATGGCGGCATCATGTACCGTGATAATCTGCCGGCCGTGCGCAAGCGGTCCTGTCAGGCCAAAGCTGAACAACAGCCCATTCCGAGAGCGCCACGGCAGCTCCAACTGTTCCCAGAGGTGCCCCCGTAAGCGGCCTACCGGCTCAACGAAGATATGGCGGAACGTTGGGGTGGGGGTGCCGCGGGGAACGAGTAGTCTCCACCGTCCGTTTTCCTGTTCCCCATTCGCTAACAATTCATCGAGGCACAGGATCGTCTCACGGGCGTAGCGTTGAACTCCGGTGATACGCTGGCTGAAAAACCGTCCATTAATAAAGACATTGGGGGCAGAAGCCTGCCTACGGGTAGCGTCAGGCATAACCATGTGCCTCTTCCAAGAGCGGCTCAGGTTTTGGTGGCGTGACGGTAGCAGCGGCCGCGAAGGCATAGAACGCCACCCCGAGGTCGAAGACTGCAGCGGAAACGGATGCGCTGATTAGTGCAGCCAGCACGGCCTGCCGTGCGGCGCACGGCACCACCGTAATGGCGAAAGCGCGGTTCGGTCGAATGCCAACGAACACCTTAGAGAGAAATACAATAAACAGCAGCGTTCCAAGAATGCCAACGTTAGAGAGGAGCACCAGCGGATAACTGGATGCGCGGGCGCTGCCCAGCCCGACGCCTGCACCATGGGTATCCACAAAATTGGACCAAGCTCGCTCATTCCAGAAACTCCGCTCGATACCCGAGCTGCTTTGCAGCTTGTTGAAGACCGTGACTTCGAAGAACTCTGCAACTCGCGTCAGCACTCCGGGATCGTAAAGAATCACAATAGAAACCGCCAGCAGTCCGAGCGTGCTCACATAAATCAGCGGACCCATGCGCGGGATCTTGCCGTGGACAAGGCCACGGCAGACCAAAACGACGGTCACACAAAAGAGGTATGTCGTCAAACCGACATAGGCCGTGCTCGAAGTGGAAATTAGCAACAGCACCAGCAAAATCAGGGCAAGGGTACCACTGTAGCTTGCCCTCACATTGTTCAACCATAGGGTGGCGCTGAAGGCAAAAAGCGGCAGCGTGAATGCCGCGAACCCGGAAGCTTCCGGGAAGGTCCCAGAAAGACGCATCAAGCCCGCCGCTTCGTAGTTTTCGAATATTGCGTATCCTCCTGTTCGCACGTATTCGAGCACGCTCGGAAGCCCGAAATAGAATTCGAGGAGATTAACGACGCCTGCTAAGCAGTTCAGCCCAGCGAGCAATAGCACGGCATCGCGAAAGTCGTCCAGTCTGCCCTTACGGACGAGCAGAACACGCATTGCTACAAAGGCACCAAC
>Ga0136623_10000277_pt1 | contig 14305 bp, 5 predicted proteins | sample AntDrymUQ4492106_2_FD_104656 | JGI IMG/M metagenome (GOLD analysis project Ga0136623, IMG submission 104656) | Polar desert sand microbial communities from Dry Valleys, Antarctica - metaG UQ449 (21.06) | ecosystem: Environmental > Terrestrial > Soil > Desert | place: Antarctica: Dry Valley...
AAATCCCGAACACGCGCCGCAGCCGGGAAGGAAAACGCCGCAGGAACATATTGATAAAGACGCGATTGACGAAAGCGGCAATTTGATTCACGATGACGGCAAAGACGAAAACGACGCGAAATAGTTTTCGCAACATTTCACGGTATTTTGCAATCTAAAAAGCCTTTGGTTTTCTTATTCCAAAGGCTTTTTAGATTGCAAATGACCAATTGCCGACGAGATAAACCTCAAAACCGCTCCGATCTATTGCACCGCGACAAAATTGACGCTTTCCGCATCTTCGATAATCGTTAATACTAGCGAAGGCTGGGTAAATTGATAAAGTTTATGGCTGACGTTGAAAACACATGTTTTGCCCGCCGGAACCTCCGTGAATTGGTAGTATCCAAATGTGCTGGTGGTTGTCGTTCTGACATTCCCGTTGGCATCCGTCATCATGACCATTGCATTTCTGACTCCTCTTCCCTGTCCCGTCAATACTTTCCCCGAAACCGTAACCATCGCCGCCGTCGGCGCTGCCATAATGATTACTGTCCCGTCTGTGGTCGTCAAATTATAGAGTTGCGGCGCGGCGCTCGAAGCATTGCCGTTTGAGAGCGTCAATGCGCTGTCGCCGCTGTCGGCATCGGCGGCGACCGTAAAACTTACCCGCAACAGTATCTGATTGTTGCCCGCCGCCATCTCGCCGATGCCCGCATCACCGCTGCCGGGCAGATTGTTTGGAAAACCGCCGACCGAACAGTTTAACGAGCCGAACGGCGCTACCGCGCACGAGCGAACCGCCGCTCCGACATCGCTCGTTCCGACCACCGGATCGGTCAAAATGGTTGGATCGTAGTTTAACGAAAAGCCGTATTCCGCCTCGTCGCCCGTCGCATCGACCCGGATATTGACAATCACCTGCTGACCCAGACTGCCGACGGCGTTTTCGACGCGCAAGGCTCGCCCGGCTGCCCGAGTGAAACTCGCGTTTTCTTGTGGTGACTTATTCGCGGCGAAGTTATTAGTGGTCGGTCCGCCTGCCGTCTGCTGCGGATTGGTTCCGTTCTGGTAACGTCTGGTTTGGACGACATCGTCGGAGGCGATAATGCCGTCGCCTTTGGTCGCGTAGGGAGATGAATCGGCGCGTTGAAATTCGTTGGTTGACGAATCCGGAGTTTGTGATTGATTAAAGAAGCGGCGCACCTGAATAACATCATTCGAGAGAATCGAGCCGTCGCCGTTAAAGTGCGGCGCGATGTCGGCTTCGTATCCTTGCTCAAAGAAGATGACTCCGTCAATGTAACTCGCCGACAGTTCGTTCGAATTAAGGTCAAAGACTTTTCGCGCGGTCGGCGTGTCGTCGAAGATGATGGGCGTGTTAGACGCATTGGTCGGCATCGTATTGAAAGTGACGGCGACGAGCGAGAGTGGTCCGGCGGCGTAGACTTGTCCGGCGGGAAGCGTAATTGAAACGCCGACTTTGCCGGAAATCGAATTGTCAACGGTCAGAAAAGCGTTCGCCGTTTGCGCGTCCGGCAGTAAAGCGACTTGTGGATTGCTCAAAATCGTCTGGTCGTAGCTCAAACTGAAAGCGACTTTGTTTTCGTCGCCTTTCGCTTCGAGTTCGGTTGTCACCGCCCCGTTTTGTCCGGGCGTGGTGCTGCCGCTAATCATCACGATTTGGCGCGGCGGCGTGTAAGTTGCCGTAAAATCGGCATTGGCGACATCGCTCGTCAAATTCGTGAATTGCAGATTTTGCGGCGCGAAGATGTAATTAACCGTTGACGGCGAAACTGTGTAATTGCCGCCCGACTGAAGATTTTGAAATGAATATCTGCCGTTGGCATCGGTTGTCATCTGGGCGGTTTGCGTTCCCGTCAGATTTATTGTTGCGCCGAACAGAGGCGTGTTGTCGGATTTTTTGATTGTTCCGCCGACGCTCACGCCGCCAAAACCATCGTCGTCTAAAATCAACCCCACGCCTTGATTGTCGGCAATCGTCGAATTCGTCGGATTTGTTAATTGAACATAGAAAGTTTCGTTGGTTTCCTGTGTCATATCGCCGTTGACTGTGACCAAAACGGTTTTGAGATTTTCTCCGGCGGCAAAATTGATAATTCCGTTTGTCGCCAAATAATCTGCGGGCGCGTTTGCCGTGCCGTCGAGCGTGGTAAAATTAACCGCGATATTTTGACCGCTCGCGGCGGAAAGCTGAATGCTGAAAACAAAATTCGTTGTGCCGCTGTTGCCTTCCATTTGCGAAATATCAGCAATAGAAATTGTCGGCGCGTTGTCGTTATCAATTATTGTCAAAGTTGCGATGTTTGGAACGGTCAAAAATGCTCCGCCGGTCGGACTACTCAAGGCGATATTAATTGTTTCGTCCATTTCATCAATCGTGTCATTATTGATTGAAACGTCAAAAGTCTTGACGACTTCGCCGATACCGAATGAGAGCGTTCCATTCGTTGCGGTGTAATCCTGTCCGGCGGTTGCCGTGCCGTCGCTCGTTGTGTAATTGACCGTTACGGCGATGTTTGTTCCGCCCGTGCGGTTGACGACGATTGTTCTGGTTGCCGCGCCTTCGTTGACCGAATAAGTCGAAGCCGAAAGCGAAATATTTGTCGGCGGCGTGACGACGATGCACGCTGAAAATTCCGAAGTCGGGTTTGCGGCAGAGTCTGAAACGGATGCGGTCGCCGTGAACGTCTGTCCGAGTACGGAAAAATTCACCAGATTAAACTGCGCGTTGCCAGACGCATCGGTCGAGACCGATGTCGTGCCGACAAAATAGCGTCCTTCGCCGCTGCCCGAAGCGTCGCACGAATCAACGCGATAAAAATCAATGTCGTAAGAAGCGTTCGGCATGGAGTTGAGCGAACCGGCGATATTATTCTGGTTCGCCGCCGTCAGAACCGGGAAGTTTTGTAGATTATTCGCGCCCGTGTCGGCATCGCCCGCGTCGTTCGCCGTTACGCCCGCCGCGCCCAAATCAATGCCGAGCTGATCGTTTGAGGAAATCGAATTGCGTCGAATCGCGTTGTTATTTCCCGAACGAATCCACACGCCTTTTTGATTAAACGCAATCGTGTTGCCCGTGCCGCTCGCGCTGCCGACAAAGTTTTGATTCGCGTTAAAAATCTCGATGCCGCTTTCCTGATTGCCCAGATCGCCGCCGGTCGAACCCGCGCCGACGATGTTGTTTTCGATTTTGTTGCCGCTCGAATTCGCGCCCGAAATGTAAATTCCGCGTTCGTTGTTGCCGGAAACGATGTTAATCGCCGTGTCGTTTCCGGCGAGTCCGATTCGATTGTTCGGCGAAGCATTAATCTCGATTCCGTTTTGTCCGTTCGGCAAAAAATCGCCGCCGATTGAATTCGTGCCGATGGTGTTGCCATAAATTTTTGTGAACTGCGCGACGGCAAATTGTCCGGTTCCGTCTAAATAAATGCCGTCTTCGCCGTTGCCGGAAATCACATTGCCGTCGGCGGCATTGATGTCCGAGCCGATAATCGTGCTTAAATTACTGACATAAATTCCGTTTTTCGCATTCGGAATCGCGCCTGTTCCAGCGGCGTTCGTGCCGATGTAGTTTCGGCGGATGACGACCGGCAAATTGGATAAAGTCGAAACTTCGATGCCGTTTCCGTTATTGCCCGAAATGAGATTTCCGACATCGTAATCGGTTCCGAGCAGAGAAATCGTGCCGCCGATTTTGACGTTGGCATCGTAAATCACGCGCGCGCCGGCGATGCCGTTGCCCAGATCGCCCGTGCCGGTTTTGTTCGTGCCGATGTAATTATTGTGAAGCGAAATATTGCCGCTGCCGAGTGAAACTCCGTCAGAGTCGTTTCCCGAAATAATATTACGGGCATTTGCCGTAATGCCGCCGATGGTGGCGTTGAGCGTGTAATTCGTCGAACTGTCAATCGAAATTCCGTCTCTTTTATTGCCGACGGCAATCGTGCCGTCAGCGTTTGTGCCAATGAAATTCCCGGAAATTGCAAGTTGCGCCGCGCCGCTTCCGCCCGAACCCGTCGAAAGATAAACGCCGTTGCCGTTATTGCCGGAAATGACGTTTCCTTCGCCGGTTTCGCCGCTGCCGATTTGATAATTCGCGCCGTTCTGAACCTGTATGTAAATTCCGTAATCGGCAAAAAAACTGTCGAGAATTCCGTTGCCGATTGCCGCGTTTCCGGCGGAATTCGTGCCGATGTAATTTCCGATAATCGTCGCGTTTTTGCAGCGAATATCAATGCCGTTTTCTTTGTTTCCCGAAACAACATTTCGCGCCGCCGCATTTGCGCCGCCGATTATTAAATTCAAATCAACGACATCGCCGCCGCCGTTGTTAAATTCGGAAACAAAAATTCCGTTGTCGGCGTTGCCCAAATCGGCGTTTCCGTCATAATTCGTGCCGATTTTGTTGCCTTTGATGAAGACGTAAAAAGTTCCGGCAAAACTCGCGTCGTTGAAACCCGGCGAAATATTAATTCCCGCGCCCGAATTTCCGCTTCCGACGTTTCCGTTGCCGGAAATCAGATTGCCTTCAAAAAGTCCTTCGCCGCCGATAACGATAGTTCCGTTCGGGGAAATATAAACGCCGTCGCCGCCGTTCGGCAGAGCCGCTGTGCCGTTCGCGTTCGTGCCGATAAAATTTCCCAAAAGCGTGATGTCGCACCGCGCAAAGCAATCCGAATAAACTCCGTAAAGGTGGCGGTTAATGGCAAGCCCGATGATTGTGACGGAAATATCGGCGACAAGCATCGGCGTATCAATATTAAAACCGTAGGAATTCACATTATTTCCGTTGACTTCAATCATCGGTTTGCCGAAATAACCCGCCTGCGTCGCGCCGTTAATCGTCAGCGAAGAATTGATTTCCGGCAACGTTGAGGCGAGCGTGACGGTTTTTACCCCGCTTCCCGCGATGTTGAAATTAATCGTATCCGTGCCCGCGCCGTTTGAGTTGGCATTGTTCATCGCGCCGCGCAAACTGCAATCGTTGGCGGCGGCGGTGCAGGCGTTCGCGCCCGCCGCGTCGTCCGCACGGTCAACAACATAAGTCGCCGCGCTCGCGTTTGAAAAGAATCCGAAAGTTAAAAGAACGAATGATAATAAAAATAAACGTCTGAACATTTTTGATAAACTCCTTTTTTGATTTGCGGTCGAAGATTCGCCGCTGGTGGAGTTATTAAGCCGCACCGGAAAATAAAAAACGCCACCCGTTTGGATAGCGTTAGAAAAGCTCTTGCTGACATCTAGGATTTCTTCTCTACCCAGGACTCAACGTAATCTGTCGGGTCTATCAAATCGCTGCGGCGTTTAAAAGGAAGAACCTTGTGTGCAACTTAAAAATCAGCCAATTGTGCTAACTGAAGTGGTTTGTTGCCATTTTGGATATTCAAAAAGATTCCGACCGGATGGCTTAATATCTTCCGAAAAATCCGGTTTTGATAATGCCATAGGTCTTTGACTTTTATTTTTGTTATTTGAAATCTTTCCGAAAGCTGTGAACCGACCGTTTCCACTAATTTTCGCCAGTATTTGGTTTGTCTGACCAATTTAACCTGTTCGGGCGAAGTTTCCATATTGCTTTTAACCGGCGTTATCACCCGTGTGTCTTGAAGGTCGAGCCACAAGGCTTGTTGATATTCGTCCAAAAACCCTTTATCGGCAGGAACTGTTCCGACAAAACCTTCAATCAACGCGCCGAGATGATGAAGGTCGTGGGCGCGTGCCGAGAGCAGCGGAAAATGTGTAATCAAACCGGCACGCGACACTCTGAGTCCAAGTTTGAAGCCGTAGTAATCCATCTTTTTGGCGGCGCAATGACCGTAATGGGCGACGGCGGCAAAGCGTTTATCACGTTTGCCGCCTCTGGTGTAAGTGCAAACCGGCAAAGGCATTGTGTCAATTGACTGCACCGCATCGAGTGGTGCGCCCGCTTTGGCAACCAACATTTTCTGGCATAATAGTTTGGCTTGCCACAGATTAGCCGCTTGTCGGACAAAGGTCGTGCGCTCCGGCAGATTAGGAAAATAGTCAAGATAGTGTCGCTTGAAATAATGGTAAATCTCGGTATCTTCGTGCAGTTTGAAGAACTCGCCGCAGATTTCAATGGTGATGACTTCCGAGTCAGTCAGTTTCGGCGGAAAGCCTGTGCGCCGAAATTTATAAGTGTTTTCGATCTTTTGCATAATCTCGACTACCAAACAATAAACGGAAATGATAAAAATATCTCGTTCCATAGAGTTTTTCTCCTGTGTAAATGGATTTTGGGTAAAATCATTTTACAGAATTTAACTCTTTGGGACATTCAAATTTAAGTTGCACACAAGGTAGTAATTCCTCAGTAAAAGGTTTTAACTGACTGGAGTGCTGGGCATCCCCGCTTGCAAACGTCGCGGAAGCGGCGTAGAGGCGTTTATTATTTGGCAAATTTATTGGCAAAGGCTTTTTCGCGCTATCGCGATCATGGCAAGCGGGATGCCTCTCGCTCCAGTCAAAACTTTTTACTGACGCATTACCTTTGACACGAAAAAATCATTGACTTTTTCCACGAATTCTGATTAATAACAGCGTATCACTAATAAATTACGCTTCCCGTAAAAAAGGTTAATAATCTCAAAGCAGCTCATAAACGCTTGAATTTTCTCCGGCGGTTAGTGTAATAACTCCATTTATCCTATCGAAAAAGCAGGTGAGACGACTATGCAATACGACATTTTTATCAGCTACTCGCATAAAGACAACATAGCCGATGAGGGAGAAGACGGTTGGGTAGACAGCTTTCATAAAGGGCTGTATAAATATCTGACCGGAAGATTGGGCAGAAAAGCTGAAATCTGGCGCGACAAACTCAGAATGAGAGGCAATTATCGGTTAGACCAAGCCCTTGTTCATAATGTGAAAAATTCCCGCATTTTTCTTCCGATTCTTTCGCCCAGTTATATTAACTCGGCTTATTGTCTTGAGGAACTGAAAATCTTTTGTGAGCATAACAATAACACTCACGATGTCGAAACTTGTATTTTTCCGATAGTCAAGTCAGAGATAGATAAGCCGCCGACTTTAATCGAACAGAATCTTCTGAAGTTCGCGTTTTTCGCGCTTGATGCTTACGGAGAACCATCCCAGGAACTCGACCCATCCTTCGGTGAAAAAAGCCGAAATGAATTTAATCAAAAAATCGCCGACCTCGCCCGTGAAGTTGCCGAATTTATTGAAGCTGTCGAAAAGGAAGAAGCCGCCGCAAAAGCAGGTGGAGAAGGAGCAGCAGCAGAAAAAAAAGCAAAAGCAGCAGCGGCAGAACCGCCGCCGGATGAAGAAATTCCGATTATCTATCTCGCCGAACCGTCGCTCGATTTATTTGATAAATATCTCGAGATTAAACGCGATTTGGAAGAGCGGAAAAATCAGGGAAAAATCAAATTCGAGTTTCTGCCGCGAGAATTGCCGCAAGAGGCGACGCAGATTAGCGAAAAAACATGAAGCCGAAGATTACAAACAAAAGATTAAGCAGGACATCGAACGCAGCCGTCTGACCGTTCATTTGATTGGCAGGCGACCGAACAATTTTCCGCCGGAGAGCCGACAGTCATATCTTCATCTGGAAACCGAAGTTGCCGCCGAACGCGACGGTCAAACGAATTTTAACCGTTTGGTTTGGATTCCGAGAAATCTCTACAGTGAAGAAGAATTGCAGCGCGTTGATAAAGACCGGCACAAAGCGTTTGTGAAAAAAATCCGCGAAATGGGTGTTGGCAGCGACGGTTTAATGCAGGATTCATTCGAGGATTTTAAGGAACGCATTCAGGATATTTTCAAACCCAAAGTACTACCGCCGCCGCCGCCGCCAACCGATAAACCGACGATTTACGTTTTGTCCGACCAATCGGATTTGGATACGGTCAGCAAACTCGAGAGAGAATTAAGCGGCGAGGGCTGCGATATTTTTTCAACCCGTGATTTGTGGGGCGATCCAGCGATGAAGGAATATCACCTGCAATTCTTATGCAACTGCGACGCGGTTTTAATCTACTGGCATACGACGCGCGTTCCCTGGGTCAAAATCAAAGCGCAGGAACTAAACAAAATAAAAGGTTACGGACGCTCTGAAAACTTTCTCGCCAGGGGCGTTTTCTGGGAAGGCGATGTTGTAGGCAGGGAAAATTATACTTTTTCCGAAGATTTAGAAATGATTAAGGGTTACGAATATCTGCCTAAATTCGTTTCCAAAGTAAAGTCCGGCAAGGAGGCTTTGTATCAATGAACATCCAAACTTCACCGAATCCTTATCCGGGATTAAGAGCTTTTGAATACGAAGAAAACGATCTGTTTTTCGGGCGCGAAGGAAAAGCGCAGGAAATCGCCGAGCGTCTGGCGCGGAGTCATTTCGTCGCCGTGGTCGGCACGTCCGGCAGCGGTAAATCTTCGCTCGTTCGCGCCGGTTTGCTGCCGCTGCTGTACGGTGGTATGCAGCCGGAATTGGGGGCGCACTGGCGCATTTCCATTATGCGTCCCGGCGAAACGCCGATTCACAATCTCGCCAACTCGCTGGTGTATCCGGCGGATTTCTATGAAGAAAAAATCGGTCAGCCGACTGAAGACGCGACGCAAATCGGCATTACCGAAGGAACGCTGCGCCGCAGTGCCGTCGGCATAATTGATTTCATCAAAAACCCCGCCAACAATTTTGCCGACGGTGAAAATTTGCTGGTGGTCGTTGACCAGTTTGAAGAGCTTTTCCGGTTCAAGGAAAAGTCCGCCATCGAAGACACGGAAGCCGCCGCCGCGTTCGTCAAATTGCTGATTGAAGCGACCCGCGACAAACAAAGCCGTATTTTCGCCGTGATCACGATGCGCTCGGATTTTCTAGGCGACTGCGCCGAATTCCGCGATTTGCCCGAAGCGATTAACGAGGGACAGTATTTAATTCCGCGAATGAACCGCGACCAACTGCGCCGGTCAATCGAATCTCCGGCTCTGGTCGGAAACGCGCAGGTTTCGCCGGCGTTGGTCAACCGTCTGCTCAACGACCTCGAAGACGACCAAAATCAATCCGCCGACATTCGGGAACGAATGCTCCGCGACCGCCTGCCGGTTTTGCAACACGCCGTGATGCGAACCTGGAAAATATGGAACGACAAGAAAACGCCGGACAAACCGATTGACATCGAACATTACGAAAACGAAAAAATCGGCGGAATGGCTTTTGCGCTTTCCAACCACGCCGACGAAGCATTTGCCGAGTTAAAGGGCAGACAAATTGAAATTGCCGAGAAAATGTTCAAATGTCTGACGGCGACCGACAGCGAAAACCGCGAAACGCGCCGACCCGCCCGCATAGAGGAAATCTGCGCCGTCGCCAAAGCGGGCGAGCAGGAAGTGTTTGAGGTAATAGAAGTTTTCCGGCAGGAAGGACGCACCTTTTTAATGCCGCCGCCGTCGGTTCACTTAACGGCGGAAATAATGATTGATATTTCTCACGAAAGTTTGATTCGCAACTGGGAAAGTCTGAAAGGCTGGGTCAAAGAAGAATCCGAAGACGCTTGGCAATATCGGCGTCTCGCCGAAGATGTCTGTTTGTATAATGAGGAATATGAAAAAAGCGAAGAGGCTCTGTGGGGCGGTCGCATTTTGGCAGATGCCCTCAGATGGCGCAAAGAATTTAAGCCGACATTAGCTTGGGCGGAGCGTTACCAGGTTTTGACCGATGAGGAAAAATCCGAACTAACCAAAATCAGAAAAGTTTCGCCGCTTGAAGAAGAAAAAGAACGCCGTAAAATTCTGGCGAACCGCTTTGCCGAAGCCTGGACGTTTTTAGACAAAAGCGCGGATAAGGAAGCCGAAGAAAAAGCCAAAGAGAAACTGATTCAGCAGGAAAGAATTAACAACGAACGCGAAAAGGCGGCGGCGGCGGTACGGTTGGCAGAAGTAGAACGGGAAAAAGTCGAAGGATTAAGAAATTTAACCGAATCATTGAAACGGCAGCGTAGGGTTCTGCTCGCTGTTTCCGTTTTTTCGGTTTTGATGATGTTGGCGACCAGCGTCGCTGCCGTCGTGGCTTTCCAATACTATAACTCAGCGAAATTGGAGCAAACAAAAGCCGAAAAGCAAAAAATAATTGCCGATGAAGAAGCAGGTAAGGCAAAGGCAGCAAAAATAACCGCTGTAGATGCACAAGCAGAAACAGAAAAACAGAAGGACATTGCCGATAAGGGAAGATTTGAAGCAGAAAAACATAAGAACATTGCCGACAAAGAAAGAGACAAGGCAGAGAAACAACAGGAAATCGCCGAAGATAAAAAACAAGAAGCATTAGAGCAGCAGAGAATAGCGGAAACTGCTAAAGGAGATTTGGAAAAATCACTTAGCGACAAAGATAAACTCAACAAAAACCTGGAAGCTAATCTAAGACAAAATAAGTTTAATATAGACGGGCTTATTTCTTTTGAAAATTACGATTATGGAAACGCCGTGGTTAATTTTGTTGACTTAGAAGGTGAATTCCCAAAGACAGGTGGAAAAGACACAAGAAATATTTGGTGGGCGCGATACAATATCGCCAAGTCTTTCCAACAACTAGGCGACTTTGAAGATGCAAAAGAGTTCTTTCAAAAAGCTCTTGACACTCTTCCATCTGACGACGCTCTAAAATCGAAAAAAGCTAACTCTCCACTCGTTTCTGGGGTAGCTTTCTTAAATACCTCCTATAAGCCGCTTCAGCCTGTCGGAGAAGATGTTTTAAAAACAAGTAAAATTATAACTTTAAGAAAGTTTGCACAATTTTATCGTAACTGCGCCGTCAATCCTCAGGATTGCTTCGAGATTAACGAGCCAAAAAGTTTTGAAAAAGATCTCGATTACTTTGTGGACGCTCAAAGTCTAAACGGTGAAGCCGTTGAGCTGTATAAGAGGTTAATCAGTATTAAAGAACCCAATACCAATACCGCCGGATTAAATAAAACAGACGAAATTTTTCTGGCTGACGTTAAAAAAGAATTAGCGGACATCTATCTTGACCTCAATCTTCCGGCTAAAGCCGAAGAATATTATGAAATGGCTTTAGCTGTGTATACCAAACAAGCAAAAACTTTGACCGACATTGCTGTGCGGAAAAAATTGCTTGAGGCTAAACTTCATCTGAAAAATTTAGACGGAGCCGAAAAGCAGGCTAGTTTGATTCTTACAAAGAAGAGGGAAGTTTTAGGAAAAACTATTGGCAAAGAAACTATCGCTTTAGATAAAAGTATGGGCGATACGTATGGCGAACTGGCAGAGATTTACCAAAAATTTGTTCCAAAAGCAGTCGAAAGCTATCAGGATAAAGTAAGAACTTTAAGAACCGAGAGAGCTAAAGCTAACAAAAATGGTAATAATCAAAAAAATCAAAATTCGGATAGTAAAGTCGGTCAAAACGCGATAGACGAAGAAAATCTTAGTAAAGAAGAAAAGAATTTCTTTGATAGCTTAACAACTTTATACCAATACTATACGGAAGAGCTAATACCCGGTGAGTCATTAGCAGAATGGGAAAAATTCGATGAATTAACAGAATGGAAAAAAGAAGTTTGGTACAAAATTTTTAATGATCTCAAGTTCATAAAAAAAATAGAAGGGAAAGCAACTGTCTTTTCAGCTATCGCTTTACAGATTAAAAATATTAGTGATGATAGAAGCGAAATTACTGAAGAACGTCTTGTAATGTACACACTACTGACTTTTGCTTATATGTCAAATAATGAGACTGAAAACGCCAAGACAGTAATCGCTGCCATTAATGACTATTCCAAGGAGCAATTCAGTAAGGATAAATCTTTGATGACCCGGCTCAAAACTTTACAGGAAATTACAGATCTTTATCAAAGTTTGTTTAAGGATTCTTGTCGTGCCGCTGTTTATGCCGACGAATGGGTGAAAGAGTTTGAAGGATTTCCTAACCAGTCTAATCCCGACAAAGGAAGAGAATATGTTGATTTTTACTTGAGCGTCGGTATGCTTTATTATTTGTGCGGTGATTGTCCTGAAGAAACTAAAAAAGCGCGTCAAATGTTCACGACGTATTTGACGTATCTCGAAAAAAATGAAAAAGAACTTATGGCATCCGGCGCATATAACTGGAGTAAAACCACGATATTTACCAGGTATGTAGAATTAAAGATTTTAATCGGGCAGATTGATGAAAGAGAAGGGAATATCAATGAGGCAATAAAGAGATACGGCGAATTATTGAGCAAAATTCAAAACTGGAAGAAAGATAACTCGGAAGACCAAATGCAATCTATGACAAATTCCTATTATGGAACAAACGCAACTAATGCCAACAGGACGACAGAATATAGTTCCAATATAGCTGCGAATTCTAATATGTCGGCAAACACCTCATATACGGGTAACACGATGAATGCCAATTCGACCAAGGAACAATCTCCAAAAATTGATAAGCGGTTCTCCCTTTACGAGGCTTATCTTAATGTTCATTTAGCCGAACTCAATTTCAACGAAAATGAAAACATCGCCAACGATTTAACGGATAGGAATACCATAAATGTTGCCGAACTAGGTTTAGGCTTTTTCTCGAAAGGTTCAGCCTTCATTACTGAAAGGTATACATTCGGTTTGAAAAATATAGGAGATTTGTTCAAGGGAAAAAATAAAGAAAAATCCATTCGATATTATCAAAGCGCGATTGAGATATTAGAATTTATGAAACGTCAGGAAGTTAATTACTGTCAGTTTTATATGGGTGATTATTGTGGTTTGTACATTAAACCCGGGACATACATTGGTAGCGGAAATTTCGGTGATGTCCAACTGTCAGGTAAGTATTACAGCGATTACTTTGATGTTTTAACATCTCTCAGGGATGTTAAAGGCGGCGATGATGCAACGCTTAAAGATAAAATTGCTGAGGCTGAAAAACAAAAGAATGTGATGTCAGCGCAAGATATGGAAAAAACAAAATGTATATCCGCACAGGGAAATTAGGATGTAATTGTTGCTATTTACATTTATCGCGTCAGATGATTATGCTGTAAGATTTGCAAATACGGCGTGGTTACTTACGCCGTATTTTTCTTGTAATACAGCTAAAACAAGTTTTCCAGAAATTTAAGCCTGTCGCTAACATCCGCGCCCAAATGCACACGCAAAGCGCGACGTTCGCGGTCGAGCAAAACCTGAAAATCACCGCGCGCCTGCGCCGCTTTGACAACGCCGAACGTGAATTTTTGTTCGGGAACGGAAAAATCTTCCGCGTCGTCCGACGTTATTTGCAGAAATACGCCGTTGTTTGCGCCGCCTTTGTAGGCTTGTCCGGTCGAATGCAGAAAGCGCGGTCCGAAACCTAAACAGGTAGCGGGCAGATATTCCTCCAAAACCTTTGCCCGAATCGCTTGCAGAAGCGCATCGTTTTCCTCGTTTCTTTCAATGTATGCCAACACCGCAAAATAATCATTCGGCAGTAAATTCAAAAGATGCGCTTCGAGATAAGCGGCTAAATTTTCTGATTCGCGGGCAGCGTCGAAACTCCCTAAAGATTGTTCCTCTCTAACTGCGGCGGTTAATTCGGCGGCGTATTCTTCGCTGCTGAAAAGTTTGATTCCCGCCGCTTCAAAAAATGGAGTTTCGGCGGGAAGTTCGCCTGTCGCTTCGTATTCTTCGGTCAATTTTTTGGCTTCGATTTTCGCCGCCTCGACATCGGGTTGATTGAACGGATTGATTTGCATTATCGCGCCCGCGACCGCCGTAGCGAATTCCCAACGGAAAAATTCCTGTCCGAGATTGTAAAAACCATCAACTTCAATTTCTATAAATGGCTGTCCCGACCTTCTAATTTCGCCAATCGCCAGCGCATTATCAACATCTGCAATTCCCTGCTTAAACTTCAAATACACAAAAATGCGGTCGCTGCCATAATCTTCTGCGTCGAGAATCGGTTCACGGTCAACCGGAATTATCGAAACGCCGGATTTGCCGGTTGATTCGGCGATGAGTTGTTCGAGCCACGCGCCGAGGTCATAAATTTCTTTTGAGGTGAAAATCGTCAGTTTGTCGCGCCCGTGCGTCTGGCAAACACCCAAGATAATTCCCAAAATCGCGCCCGGATTTTCCTGCGGGTTTTCGTTTCGGCAAGCCTCGACCATTTCCTCTGCGCGACGCAAAAAATCTTCCACGTCCAGATTCATCGCCGCCGCCGCCGCCATTCCGAACGACGAAAGCGCGGAAAACCTGCCGCCGATTTCCGGGTCGCCGAAAAAGATTTTCCTGAAATTATCGCGCTCGGCGACCTTTTGCATTTTTGAGTTCGGGTCGGTGA
>Ga0136623_10000279_pt1 | contig 14275 bp, 11 predicted proteins | sample AntDrymUQ4492106_2_FD_104656 | JGI IMG/M metagenome (GOLD analysis project Ga0136623, IMG submission 104656) | Polar desert sand microbial communities from Dry Valleys, Antarctica - metaG UQ449 (21.06) | ecosystem: Environmental > Terrestrial > Soil > Desert | place: Antarctica: Dry Valley...
CCGGTGTCTGATTCGTCAAGTATATTATTACCGTTGAAACGGTTCATTTGGTGCTATCGCGCCTAGGTCACCGGGCTGAAGCCACGGTGTGAATGAAAAGTGGGGGGTTGCTTTCGCCGATGGACTCCTCTGAACAGGAAAATCTCCAGGAGAAACTATGAAAAGAAGGCTCCGAAAGGCAGACAGAAAATCACGGTGGCAGACCCAAGCTTCCGAGCAAGGGACGGGATTTGATCGGCGCAGCTTTGTGAAACTCATGCCTGCAATTGGTGTGGCGGCGGTTGTTGCCCCATACCTGAGTATTCCTTCAACACTAGCGCAAACGCCATCGCCCAGTCCTACGCCTTCGCCTTCACCATCGCCAACTCCCTTGCGTGTTACGAAGGAGATGTTGCGAGGCGCCGAACAATTGTTTGGTATCGGGCTGACGGACGCGCAAAAACAGATGGCTTTGCAGAATGCCAACTCCAATCTTGAACGCTATGAAACCCTCCGCAAGATTAACATTCCACTAGATACCGAACCTGCCACCTCGTTTCATCCGGCGCTCCCTGGCAAAACGTTCAACTCGAAGACTACCAGGTTTAAGCTGAGCAAAATCGAGGCGCCGCAGTTCGTCTCGATTGACGACCTGGCCTTTGCCACCGTACCTCAGCTTGGTGAGTTGCTTCGGAGACGAAGGATCTCATCGCTCGACCTTACAGAGATGTATCTGGCACGCTTAAAGCGTTTTGGACCAAAACTGAATTGCGTAGTGACCCTGACCGAGGACCTTGCGCTGGCTCAAGCTGCCCAAGCCGACAACGAAATCAAGCGGGGCAAGTATCGCGGGCCACTTCATGGCATTCCGTGGGGAGCCAAAGATCTTTTTGCCACAAAAGGAATTCCGACTACCTGGGGAGCGGAACCCTATCGCCAGCAGGTAATTGATTACGACGCGGCGGTTGTGGAGCGTTTGCGAGCCGCCGGAGCCGTTCTGGTTGCCAAGCTTTCAATGGGTGCGCTTGCGCAGGGAGGCCGCTGGTTCGCCGGAATGACCAGGAACCCCTGGCAGGTGGAAGAAGACAAAACCGGGTCAAGCGGCTCCTCCGCGGGTTCGGCCTCAGCGACTGCAGCCGGGCTCGTTGGCTTCGCCATCGGCACCGAAACACTGGGTTCGATCATTTCACCGGCGACACGCTGTGGGGTCGTCGGCCTGCGCCCGACGTATGGCCGAGTCAGCCGTTATGGGGCCATGGGTCTCAGCTGGACAATGGATAAGGTTGGACCACTTTGCCGGGGCGTGGAAGATTGTGCTGCTGCATTGCAAGCCATCTATGGACCAGACGAAAGAGATCTAACAGTAGGAAATGTTCCCTTTAATTGGTCTCCTGATTCGTCGCTCAGTGAAATGAGAATTGGCTATCTAAAAGCCGAGTTTGATCAACAGCAGGATCCTGAGCGGAAGACGATGTATCAAGTGGCAATCGACGCTTTACAGGCTGCCGGAGCAAAACTGCTACCGCTGGAGCTGCCGAAGTTCTCCACGGCCGCATTACGCATAATTCTTGTCGCTGAAGCCGCAACTGCTTTCGACGATCTGACGCGCGGCGGTGGTATCAATCAACTCTCGGGTCAGGAACCGGGTGATTGGCCCAACACTTTTCGCAGCTCACGATTCATCCCTGCAGTTGAGTACATCAGGGCCCAGCGGGCGCGAACGTTGTTAATGCGCGAGATGGACGCCTTGATGTCTAAATGGGATGTGTTTGTGTCGCCCTCGCCCGCAAGCGCCAGCCTGTTGATTACGAATCTCACCGGCCATCCGGCTGTCTGCGTTCCCTGTGGGTTTATTAAAGGGCTGCCGCAATCCATTATGTTTACGGGCGGACTCTACGATGAAGGAGCACCGCTCAGAGTGGCATTGGCTTTCGAGCGCGCCACGCGATGGCACACGATGCATCCTAAGTTGGACTGGGCTTAGCGAATAACAAGATAGCCTGGCAGGCTCTAACCAAACCTGAAGCGTTTGAGACTTCAGACACCCTGTTCACCACTTCACCTTTCAGCGTCTATTCTGAAGGGGCTGCTTCCTCTGCCTCTCCGTCATTCTCGGAGTCTTCAAGCTGATCAGCGTTCTGCTGCGGCTGTTGCTCATCAAGATCCCGCTTGATGGCATCGAGTATCCCATTGATGAATTGCGTAGCTTCGTAGGTCGAGAAGCGGCGGGCGATCTCGAGCGCTTCGTTGATGGCCACAGTGCGCGGAGTGGTTTCGTGAAGAAACTCGTATACGGCAAGGCGCAGGATGTTACGATCGACTACAGCCATGCGCGCGATGCGCCAGTGTTCCGCTCGGGAACGTATGCGCTCATCCAACGCCTGCAGGTGCGCAAGAGTGCCGGCCGCCAGTCGCGTGGCAAATTCGCGGGCTGGTTCCTCAATGTCAGCGTCACCCAGTTCCGCCCAATACGTCCGCACCACCTCATCGTGGGGCGTTTCGGCAACATCAGCGGCAAAGAGCATTTGCAAGGCGCATTCACGCGCCTTACGTCGCGAACCCATATTGCATCAGAGATGAAGGCGGAAGGATGAAGGATGAAAGGTGCTATTCCGGCACGTCTTCAACCTTCATCCCTCATCCTTCATCCTTCATCCTTCTTAAAAGCTTCCTTGTAGAGGTTTACCAATTCAACGGCCGAAGTGGCGGCTTCGAAACCTTTGTTTCCGAGTTTGACACCTGCGCGGTCGATTGCCTGGTCGAGATTGTCCGCCGTTACTATCCCGAAAATTACCGGAACGCCTGATTCGATCCCGGCATCAGCTATCCCGCGGGCTACTTCACTTGCAATGTAGTCGAAGTGAGGAGTCTGTCCACGAATAATGGTGCCGAGACAAATTACAGCATCAAATTTTCCCGAGCCCGCAACCTGCAAGGCCAGTAGCGGAATCTCAAAAGCTCCCGGAACCTTATAGACTTCCACTGCCTGCTCAGCGGCGCCGAGCCGTTCGAGCGCATCAAGCGCTCCTTCCACGAGTCGGGAGCTAATGAAATCGTTCCAACGACTCGCAACAATCGCAAAGCGAAACCCCTCGGCGTTCAATCGACCTTCGTGAATAACCGGCTGCAATATTTCAAGTGCTCCGTAAATACGTACTGCTAAGGCCTTGGCAGTATAGGGGATGCGAAAGCGGGCATCAAGGTATCGGCCCAAAAGGGTAAAATCTCAAAAGATCAACGTTGACGTTCAATTTCCCGAATGCGATCGTAAATGTCGCGGTAGTCGGTTTGCATCGTGACGAGAGTGTCATTGACGCTGCTTAACTTGCGAAGCAGCTCGCGCAAGTCTGTTCGCACGTCCCGCGACTCATCGCGCAAGAATTCTTGTCCTTCCAGGACGCCCTTTTGTCCTTCCTCCAGTCGCTGTTGTCCTGCTTGTAATTGAACAATATCCGTACCCACTTCTTCCCAGATTGGGCGGGTATCGTAGAGGCGTTCTTCCACTTTTTGTTCGAGGCTTACCACTGTCCGTTCGAGACTGCCGAGGCGTAGATCCAGGCTCTGAACGGTGTCGAAAATTCGCGTGAGCTTCTCGCTATCTGAGGATGTCAGCGTCTCTGTGGGGTCTTCGTTCATGAGGTTCTCCTTTAGCTTGCTATTCTAGCACTCATCAAGTTCCTTTGAAGACCGGCGCGCGTTTCTCCAGAAAAGCGTTCGTGCCTTCGCGCATATCTTGAGTGGCAAATAATCCGGCGAAGAGCTCTGCTTCGAGAGCCAGGCCTTCAACTAACGGCAGCCTCATACCGCCGGTTACAGCTTGAAGACAAGCACGAATCGCGAGCGGCGCTAGTCTGGCAATCTCACCGCCAAGCAGTTCTGACTCTGGCAACAAAGCCAGCGGATCTATGATTCGATTGACGAGTCCGTGCTCAAGCGATTCCACGGCCGAGAGAGTCCTTCCAGTGAGCATCAGTTCCAGCGCCCGTCCCTGACCTATCTCGCGCGCGAGTCGTTGCGTGCCGCCGTAGCCGGGAATCAGACCCAGCTTCGTTTCAGGCAGACTGAATCGAGCATTCGAGGATGCGAAGCGGATGTGGCAAGCGAGGGCAACCTCACAGCCGCCACCGGCAGCCAGGCCATTGATCGCGGCAATCACGGGCACGCCGCAACCTTCGATTTGCTCGCAGACTTCCTGTCCGCACCTCGCAATTTCGCGCGCTGTGGACTGGTTCTGTTCTTTGAGTTCGCCGATATCGGTTCCTGCGCAGAAGGCTCGTTCGCCGCTGCCGGTAAGTATGACGGCCCGCGTCTCAGATTCCTTAGCGATGGTTTTGAATGCATCGCTCAACGCCAGAAGCATCTCGCGCGAGAGTGCGTTGAGCTTATCGGGCCGGTTCAGATGAATGATTGCTAGCGAGTCACGACGCTCATTGATAAGTGGTGAAGAAGCCAAGACCAAAGTCCCAAGTCCAAAAGTCTAGATTAGATTCATCGGCGTCGGGTTTTTCGGATCTTTTGTATAGTCGTAGAATCCTCGTCCCGATTTCCGGCCGTAGAGACCAGCCATCACCATGCGCTTCAAGAGTGGTGGCGGCGCGAACCGCTTCTCACGAAACTCATTGAACATAATCTCCGCGATGTAGTAAGTCGTATCGAGTCCGACAAAGTCACCCAGCGCGAAAGGGCCCATTGGATAACCCAAACCAAGCTTCATCGACGTATCAATGTCTACGATTGAACCAACGTGCTCTTCCAGCGCGCGTATGGCATCGAGCATGTAAGGCACCAGCAGACGATTAACGATGAACCCCGTCGTATCTGCGGCTCGCACCGGCACCTTGCCCAGGCGCTTGCCAAACTCAATTCCCTGCTCGTATACGGCTTCATCCGTCAGGATCGTTCTGACTACTTCCACAAGCTTCATCAACGGTACAGGATTGAAAAAATGCAGACCAATAAAGCGTTGTTGCCGCTGGGGAGACGTAGCGATCATCATCTCCGTAATCGAAATTGATGAAGTGTTGGAAGCGAAGATCGTCTCAGGTTTACAGATGGCGTCGAGCTGTTTATACGTTTTGCGCTTCTCCTCCAAGTTTTCAATGATGGCTTCGACTATGATGTCGCAGTCAGCAAGGTCGTCAAACGAAGTAGTACCCGAAAGACGATCGCGAGTCTGCTTCTGCTGTTCGGCCGTGATCGTGCCCTTCTCAGCAAACTTGGCCAGCGACTTCTCGATCCCGGCAAAGCCCTTCTTGATCAAATCGTCTGAGACTTCGCGAACCACCGTTATGAAACCTGCGCTCGCGGAAACCTGGGCAATGCCGGATCCCATCAGTCCACACCCGAGCACACCCACTTTTTGGATCTCCATCTCTTCTCAATCTCCTCGTATTTTCTGATGAACAGTCATTCAAACTTAAGCGTGTAAGACCGATTATTTCACTGCAGGCGAGGGCTCTGTTACCTCAATCAATCCGCTGTATCGCTTGCCACTGGTTTTTAGCCATTGATTGTACTGTCTCGACCACGAAACGAAGGCGCGAATTAGATCCTGCTGCTGCAGTTGAGCATTTCCACCTGCTGATGGTGGCGGATTTGTATGAAGTTTCCTGGCTTCGAGCAACAATTGCCTGAGCGTCTCTTTTAACTCGTCAGACTTTTCATCAAGATGCGGCGCCGATTCGAGGTTCTTCAGCGCATCATCGGCGCTGTTTGTGCTTCCGTCTTGCAGGGCTCCATAAAAGGCTTCTTGAGCTTTGTTCATTGCGTGAGCAAAGACAACGAAGTCCGTAACGCTGTCGGCCGAAGTTTGTCCAGCTTGGGCCGTAACCAAACCAGGTAGCGGATCTCTGAAGTGTAGAGTCACCAGCAAAAAGCTGACCGCAACGACTGCGATGGCGAGATACTGGAATGCCTGCCAGGTAAAGGCGATACCAGACCTTTCGCCGGGCCGGCGATATCCCACAACCAGCGCCAGGGCCGCGCCTGAAACTAAGCCGCCAAGGTGAGCGGCATTATCAATCAAACCGCGTCCAATATATCCGATGAACAGATTGAGCATAATCATCGGTATTAATCCAGTGCCGAACGCGCGCTTGAATCCTTCCGGCAACTCATGGCGGAACTTGATGCCAAAGACAAAGAGAACACCAACGAGTCCAAACAGCGCGCCCGATGCTCCCGCGGAGGGAGCGTCGCGAGTCTTGAAAAGGAAGCGGCCGATTGCACTTATCGGCCCGCCTGAATCGACCACTGTCAGATAACTGGCGACGACCCCAGCCACTCCCGTTAGCACCCAGAAGACGACGAACTTTGCCGACCCGTAGAGTTTTTCGACGTAAGGTCCTACAACCCAGAGGCTATACATATTGACGAGCACGTGGAGCAGGTTGACATGCACAAACATCGGCGTAACAAAACGCCACCACTGATGTTCGTTCTTAATAAGTGAATTTAGCTTGGCACCGTACGCCAACAGCACGGGTTCTGGAAATTCGCTCAGCGCATGCAATGTCATGCCGCTTGAATGCCACATGAGAAAAAACACGAAAAGGTTAGCAACGAGGAGAATTATTGTGAATTTGTAAGGACGGTTTAAGACAGCTCGAGCAAACCGCATAGTCTCGCGGTCTGCCGCTAGCCGCGGCCGCTGCGGACCTCGCTGGTTAGCGGTCGAAGCGCCACAGACCGCACATTTATCTTCACCTGCGCCAACTATCGCTCCACAGCTACGACACATGCTGGGTCTGGGCTGGTTACTGCTGTTTGATTTGCTTTCGTTCAAGTGTCAAACGCCAACAAGCGTGATGCTTCGTTGAAGAAAGGCATCACGCTGAAGCACTAGAAGCTAAACGTATGGCCCGTGAATCGTAAATCCGGAATCGTAAATGGTGAAGTACCAGGGGGGAACGATGCTTCTTGGCGGCACTAACTCTACTCCCAAAATACTTGACTGGCGCGCGAGGCCTGAGCCCGACTCAAGCTCCGACGATTCTCTATTTGCCAACCTTTTCGAGCAGATTCAGCATGTCGTCAGCGTGCTCCTCTTCCACGGCGAGTATGGATTCCATCAAGCGCCTGGTCGTGGGATCATCATTTCCGACATAGGTAATTATTTCGCGGTAGCTGTCTATGGCAATCCGTTCGGCAACCAGATCCTCTTTGATCATGTCGGTAAGGGTTTCGCCTTCGACATATTCTGCGTGGCTGCGCATCAGCAGACCGTCGGGGTTGAAGTTCGGAGCGCCCCCCAACTGGACGATGCGCCGAGCGATTGAATCGGCGTGACCCTGCTCGTCCGTTGCGTGCTGCAAGAACTCGGCTGCCACGCCTTCGGCATTTATGCCGGAAGCCATGAAGTAGTGCCGCTTGTAGCGCAGTACGCAGACTATTTCGGTTGCCAGTGCCTCATTGAGCACTTTAATAACAGTCTCACGATCGGCGCTGTATCCTTCGGTTACTGCGCCCTTTTCAATGTGTTGGCGGGCGCGTTCGCGCAAGGTTTTAACATCTGTCAAAAATGGTTGATTGGCCACCGCGTTTACTCCTTCCTTAATTTTGAGGGAAAAGGGATATTACGCGCTGGACGAGGTGGGAGCAAGCCACCCGCAACCGCAGTTTCCTTTCGCGTCACTCGTTATTCAGCAGTGAGTTTTCCCTGGATCCTGATCTCGTTCGCTACGACTGCATCACTCGTTACTTCAACTGGCGCTCGCCAGATGAGCGTCTTGATCATGCAGGTGCCGGTGTTGTCTTCGCGACAGTAGAAGAGTGTGAGTTGCGTCTTAAGTTCCGCCTTGCCGGGCTCGAATGTTCGCAGGGAGACTCGCAAAGGCAGTTGCAGATTCTTAACGGTTCGACTCAAGACCTTATCTGAATTCTCGCCGGGGGTTGCCACCGTTTGTGAGTCGGAGCGAAGCCCGAGCTGTGCCGGTCCACTTTCAACAGAAACTCTATAACGCTGTGGCGCTGTGGGATTGAGATGGTAACCAGGCGGCAAATCTACCTGGATGACGAGGGCGGACTCGCTCCCTGCTTGCAGGCGCTGGGGCGCCAACACAATCTCTTCTGAATTTGGCAACGCTTCGTCATCAGTCTTGTTCGCAGCGACCAGAACCGGGGGTTGCAGACCTTTAGTGGGAAGCGTCGAGGTTTGCTTCGTCTTCAGGTCGACGACCCGGATCGCATGATTGTTTGTGTCGGCGATGTAAAGTTTGCCGTTGGCGACGCTCAACCCTCCCGGCTCATAGAAAGACTGTGATGTGCCTCCCGCTTGTCCCGGCTTGCCCGTACCCAGAAGGGTTTTAACTGTGCGGGCTCGAGGATCGAGCTCTTTGATTTTGTGATTGTAAGTATCGGCGACCAATACTTTGTCGCCCAGCGCAAACACACCGAGCGGGTGTTGCAGCCGGACGTCGTCACCGCTCCCATCGACATCTCCGAATTCGAACAGGTCACCACCAACCAGTGTTTCCACTTTGCCATCGACGAGATCGATTGACCGAATAATGTTTGACTCGCTGTCAGCGACATAAAGCTTCTTACCATCGGTAGTCACACCAGAAGGCTGCGCGAAACCTGCCTCAAGAAGGGTTCCGTCCTTTCTTGCTTCGCGCCCGGATCCCGCAAAGGTCGAGACTTCCTGCTTTGCCAAATCCAACTTCAAAATCTGGTGGGGGCCGGCCATGGCGATATAGAGCGTCTGACCCAAAAGTTGCAGATCCCAGGGAGAGTTCAGAGCGATGGTTCGCGCCGCGCCCTGTTTAAAGTAATCGGTTGATTGTTTCCCGGTGCCGGCAATGGTCTGCACGGTATGCGCCTTCAGATCGACTCTGCGAATCAGGTGGTTTTCTGTGTCGGCAACGTAGAGATTGTCGCCGTCAAGCGCGATCCCCTGCGGACGATAGAAGCTTGCCTGATCAAATGTGCCATCGGTTGCGCCGCGCTCACCTGAACCAATCGTCTCAAGCAAGGTACCGTCAAGTTTTGTAACAACGATGCGGTTATGATTTGAATCAGCAACGAAAAGGCGATCACTTCTCGCGTCCGCGAGGATCTTGCCAGGAAAAGCCAGTGGCAAATCACCGACCTTTGCTCGTTCCAGGGCAAGTTTGAGTGGTTCTTCGTTCAGCTCGCCGCGCTTGCGAAAGTCGGCGATCGTCTTATCGATGGCCTGATCAAACACGTCATAGTTGCCTTCCCCGGATATTGCTCCAATCACGTAACCAGACGGATCAATTAACACCTGGGTGGGCCATGCCCGCACTCCATAGCTGCGCCATACCTTGAAATCCGCGTCGTTGTAGACCGGATGCTCAATTTCATAACGCAGAATAATGCGGCGAATGTTTTCACTTTGCTTCTCGTTCTCAAATTTTGCCGAGTGCACACCAATAACGACGAGCTGGTTGGGATACTTCGCCTCCAGTTTTTTAAGATCCGGAATGATATGGATGCAGTTGATGCAACCATAGGTCCAGAAGTCCAGCAGCACGACCTTGCCTTTCAGCGCCGCAAGCGACAGCGATTTATCGGTATTGAGCCAGCCGCGGCCGCCTGTAATCTCGGGCGCGCGCACGCGAGGCTTTTCCTGTGCGGACATAGCAGCACCTTTCATGATGGCAATGGAGGACTGCGCTGAAATTGGCGCGTCGCCTTGCAAGAATGCCATAAGAATCGCAGCTCCAAAAAGTCTTGGGTAAATGCTTCTCAATCCAACTCCTTTACAGCGCTCAATAAACCCTCAAATCATATTAACTGAATAGATCCGATATCAGGTGTGGCGACTGCTGCCTCGGTTGTTTGTAGTTTGACGAAAGAGAGTTGCGCGAAAGGCCCTATCAATAAGGAGCTTCGGAATCTATCAATCGTGCCTGTGCGGTGCGATTGTCGCATCGTTCTTATTTTCCAACATCTGATCCACACGATCGATTGCCCGTCTAAGGTGCGGAATAGTTATCGAACCACCCACAACCAGCGCAACATTAAACGCATCAAGGAACTGTGGTCGCGTTACTCCTACAGTCGCGCATTGTTTGATGTGGTAGGTGATACAGTCGTCACAGCGGAGTACTGTTGACGCAACGAGGCCGAGCAACTCCTTCGTGCGCTTGTCGAGTGCTCCGTCCTCATAAGCCTGCGTATCAAGGGCGAAGAATCGCTTTATTCCAAGATGGTTGCTGTCCAGCAGCTTTCCATTCATTTCCGCCCGATAACGATCAAACTCATCCATGAAAAACAATCCTTTCGACCATATCCGTCATAACAGCGCTACGCGGGCCCGCGGAGAACCCGCCATGACAACGAGGCTAGGCACGCCGATTGGTCGTACTTGATCATTAAGAGTTATAAACAATGAAAGCATTGTATCTTAGCGGCTGATCAAGTTTCCAGAGAGGTGCAGTTAGTATGCTTTCAGCACTTACGTGCCTGGGAGCGGAGAGTCCGGCAAGACGATCCACGAAAGCTCACGAAATTTCACTAAGTCATTCGTGTTAGTTCGTGTGGTTTGGTGGATCGTCTTCTATAAATTCCATAGTATGCCATTACGGGATCAGGTTATCGCTTCCTCAAAGTGTGAAATCCATTCCGCGATGTTAGAATTGATGAAACGGGTTGAATCTCAAATGTGAAACGCGACATAGTTTTCTCTCCAGCACTGCATTGAACGATCAATCATTAAGCATCCTCGAATATGACCAACTCCGCGCACTGATTTTCATCGGCGCGCAGACGCCCATGGGACGTGAGCGGGTGCAATTGCTGGAGCCGCTCGATGACCCCACACAATTGCATGAGGCTCTAGCCGCAGTTGCCGAGTGTGTGCAGATAAGAAAGCGTGGCAGCACGTGGTCTTTCAGTGAGATTAGTGATCCGGTAGAAGCAATTGCCCGGCTGCGTGTGCAAGGCACAACCCTGGAACCAACGACAATTCTCCAACTCGCGCGCCTTTGTGACCAGGCAATGTCGGCACGCGCCGCTATTCTTGCCGAGCGTGAAACCGCTCCGGTGTTGTCAGAGATCGTTGCCGGCCTTCCGCGTGAGTTGAACAGCCTGGCGTCGCGCGTTGCAAACAAAATTCTGCCGAGCGGCGAGCTTGACGATCGCGCCAGTCCAGAGCTGGCGCGCATACGCCACGACGTGATGCGGCTGCGCTCCAGCATCACACGCTCGCTGGAAAACCTGATGCGACGAGCGGAAGAGGCAGTGCAGGATGAGTTGGTCACTATCCGCAACGACCGCTTCGTGATTCCCGTTAAGGCTGATCACCGGGGACACATAAAAGGCGTTGCGCATGGTTTTTCTTCTTCGGGCGCGACAGCTTTTGTCGAGCCGCTGGAGACGATCGAGTCAAACAATGAGCTACAGAGTCTGCGCGAAGCTGAGGAACGCGAAATCTGGAAGATCCTGTTCGGTTTGACTGAGGAATTGCGTCTGCAATTGTCGGGCATCGAGATGGCTGCGGATGCGGTCGCGCAACTCGACTTCGTAAATGCCAAGGCGGTTTTTCATCAAAGATTTAATTGCGTCATTCCTGAGATACAGCAAGCGGTAAGGAGTGGCGCAGACCTAACCTTTGAATTGATCGAAGCCCGTCATCCACTGCTCGAAGAAAACCTTCGGGCATCGGGCGGCATAGTTGTACCAGTATCCTTCTCGCTCGGTGGAGATAAAGATTCAATGGTCATCTCCGGTGCGAATGCCGGCGGCAAGACCGTGGTGCTCAAGACTGCGGGTTTGCTATCGCTCATGGCCCTTTCAGGATTGCCGGTACCCGCGCGCGAGGCACGCCTTCCATATTATGCCGCGGTGCTGGCAGACATTGGCGACCATCAATCGCTGGCCGCGAATCTCTCGACCTTCACCTCGCACGTTGCAAACATCTCGCGCATGATCGAAATCTGTAAAGCTCCCGCGCTTGTTTTACTGGATGAAGTTGGCACTGGCACAGATCCCGAAGAGGGATCCGCGCTTGGGGTTGCGGTGGTGGATCATTTCCGTAAGGTTTGCGGCGCCCATGTGATGGCGACCACCCACTACAGCGGGCTCAAGATGTATGCGGGGAATGAAGAAGCAGTGCTGAATGCCAGCGTCGAGTTTGACGAGAAGACCCTTAAGCCGACCTACCGGTTGATCGTCGGTGTTGCCGGCTCATCTTCCGGTTTGGAGATAGCGCGACGTTTCGGCATCCCGGACCAGATTGTGGGAGCCGCGGCCGAAAGGGTCAAAGACTCATCGCGTCAGGCCACGGAATACCTGCGACGCATTAAGCGCGAAGCGGAGGAAACGTTGACGCTGAGGCAAGCGCTGGAGGAGGAGCGGACAGCAGTTGCCGAAAAGTTTGCTTCGCTTGATAAAGAAGCTGAAAAGCGAGAGCGGCAGAGGCAGAACGAATTCCAAAGAGACCTTGACAAGACTATCAATGAGTTCGAGAGACGCTCGCGCGAACTTGTCGCTACCATTCAGGATCGCTCTGAACGGCTAAAGGTCGAGCGTGAAGCTCAGCGCCGAATGGCTGAATTGAAACGCGAGGCGCAGCGCGCGGTGAGCGCGTCGCGCGGCCCTCGTCCCGCCCCTTCGACCACCGCGAGTTCACGCGCGGTGCGGGTTATGCGTGACGGACAAGTTGTCGTTGGGAGCAAAGCCGGCGTCACATCTTTGGAAACTTCGCAGGAAAGATCGTCTGAACCTGATAGTAAGCATTACGTTGCGGCCGTAGCTCGCCATATTGCAGTAGGAGATCGAGTGCGAATACGAGCGTTTGGCTCGGTCGGTATCGTTGACAACGTGAAGGGCGACGAAGCTGAGGTGAGAGTGAAGTCTCTGCGCTTCAGAGAGAAGTTAGAGAATCTTGAACTGGTGCGTGAAGCTCCGCCAGTGAAACGCGAAGCCGGTCGCTTTGCTAAGCTACGCCCCTCGCTCGAAACCGAGGTACGGCTAGACAGCTCAAGGGAAAACGCGCGATCCGAGCTGAATGTGATCGGCCAGAGGACAGATGAAGCAGTTGAGGCTGTCGACAAGGTTCTGGACGAAGCGTCTCTGGGCCGCCTCAGTCAGGTGCGAATCGTTCACGGCCACGGCACAGGTGCACTGCGCCAGGCCATTAGCGAACTTCTGAAAGGTCATCCTCATGTCGCACGATTCACAGCCGCTCCACAGGATCAAGGCGGTAGCGGCGCGACAGTTGTTGAATTGAGGCAGTGAGACTAGCCTCAGACAATTAATGCGCTATCCACAAACATTCATCGATGATCTCAAACGCCAGGCGGACATTGTGCGTGTCATCCAGGATTACGTGCAGTTAAAGAAAAAGGGCGCGAACTGGATGGCCTGCTGTCCTTTTCACAAGGAGAAGACGCCGTCGTTTTCCGTAAGTCCTGCGAAAGAGATCTTCTACTGCTTTGGTTGCCACAAAGGCGGTTCAGTGTTCAACTTCGTGATGGAGATGGAACGGGTCGCCTTCCCCGACGCAATCAGGCTCGTAGCCGAGAAGAGCGGCGTGCCGCTGCCCCAGCTCGTAGATGACGGCCGTTTTGAAGCAAGGCGCCAGGAAGCTGATGATGTCATTCAGCTCAACATATGGGCTCTTGAATGGTGGCAGCAGCAGCTCGAACATGGTGGCGCAGAGTCTCGAATTGGACGCGACTATCTGTCAAAGAGGGAGATTACGGACGAGACGCGTAAGACTTTTCAGCTCGGCTTTGCGCCTGACAGCTGGGATGCGCTCTCGACTTACCTGAGGCAAAAGGGAGCAAGTCAGTTACAGATTGAGCGAAGTGGCTTGGTCGTCAAAAAAGAAGAAGGCGGTTCATACGATCGATTCCGGGGCCGATTGATTATTCCGGTGATGGATATCCAGGGGCGACCAATTGCTTTCGGAGGTCGGACTCTGAAGGACGAGGACGCGAAGTATATCAATTCGCCTGAGACGACAGCCTACGTGAAAGGGCGGAATCTTTTCGGCCTGAATCTAACGCGTGACGAAATCCGCAGGCAGGGGTATGCGATTTTGGTCGAGGGTTTCCTGGATTTGATTGTCCCCTACCAGTTTGGTATTCGGAATGTGGCAGCAAGTTTGGGCACTGCATTGACAGCTGACCAGGGGAAGCTGTTAGGTCGGTTTGCGCGTAAGGTTGTGGTCAATTATGATGGCGATCGAGCGGGCGTGCAGGCAGCAAAGAAAGCTATCGAAATCCTCCTGGCAGAAGATCTTGAGGTCAAGGTTCTCGTGCTTCCGGACAACTCCGATCCTGATGAATTCATCCGGAAAGCGGGCGTAAGCGAGTACCAGCGGCAG
>Ga0136623_10000281_pt1 | contig 14263 bp, 5 predicted proteins | sample AntDrymUQ4492106_2_FD_104656 | JGI IMG/M metagenome (GOLD analysis project Ga0136623, IMG submission 104656) | Polar desert sand microbial communities from Dry Valleys, Antarctica - metaG UQ449 (21.06) | ecosystem: Environmental > Terrestrial > Soil > Desert | place: Antarctica: Dry Valley...
CTTGTTGGATGGCTAGACTTCACCCACGGTGATGTCCAGCGAAAAGCTTAAAACTCGTTAAAACCCTTAATCGACGCCCTTTTCGGCCACCACACAACAGAATTTATGCAACTGGAGGGTTTATGCAACTGGAGGGTTCATAAAGCCGGGAAGCCGCAACGTGCCGTTGCTCGACGGCGACGGCACGGGCCTCGGCGGCGGCCAGCTCAGCGTCGAGGAGGCGAGCAATCTCGGCTTGGTCATCGCGGTCGAAGCGCCGGATTTGATTTTCTACGCCGGCGAAGGCGATCACTCGTTCCCGACCTCCACGGAAGCCGCCGTGACGGCCACGCTGCGCTACAAGTCGCCGCCGAAGGTGCCGATCATCTGGGGAGATCCGCAAGGCATTCACCTGCGGATCGGCTCGATCGCGCTCGAAGGGAAGGCCGCGCACGACGACATCGGCATCAAAGGCGAAGTGAAGAACAGCGCCTTCGTGCTCGATACCGAGAGCGCCGACGGGTTCCTGAAAACCTTTCTCGACGTGGTCGCGTCGGGCGGCGCGCTCGAGACCGCGTTCGACTTCAACATCGGCTACTCGAAGAAGAAAGGCTTCTTCATCGGCGGCGGGATGGGCCTGCTGCTCGCGATTCCGCTGCACACGAAGCTTGGGCCGCTCGCGCTCAACACGTTGATCGTCGGGATCGCGCTCGGCGAACGCGCCGGAAAGAAGCCCGGCATCAAGCTCGAAACTTCGCTGAGCTTCGCCATCGATCTCGGCGTCATGCAGGCGACGGTCGACCGGATCGGCCTCGCGGGCATCGTCGCGTTCGACGACGGCGATGTGTCGCTCGAGTTCAAGCCGCCGAACGGCGTGGGCCTTGCGATCGATGCCGGCACGGTGCGCGGCGGCGGCTTCCTGTTTTTCGACTACGACCGCGGCGAGTACGCGGGCGGGGTCGAGATCGACATCATGGGCATCGTCATGGTGTCTGCCGTCGGCATGATCACGACGCGGATGCCCGACGGCAGCGACGGCTTCTCGCTCGTGATCATCATGTCGGTCGAGTTCGGCACGCCGATTCAGCTCGGCCTGGGCTTCACGCTGATCGGCGTCGGCGGGTTGCTCGGGCTCAACCGCACGATGCGCCTCGAGGCGATCGCCGAAGGTTTTCGCACGGGCTCGGCCAACAACATCCTGTTTCCGCGCAACATCGTCGCGAACGCCGCGCGGATTGTGAGCGACCTGCGCACGCTCTTCCCGCCGCAGCCCGACACGTTCCTGATCGGGCCGATGGTCAAGATCGGCTGGGGCACGCCGACCCTCGTGAGCGTCGCGCTCGGCGTCGTGATCCAGATCCCGCCGGGCAACGTGGCGATCTTGGGCGTGCTCAAGTGCACGCTGCCCGATGCGGACGCGCCCGTGCTCACCCTGCAAGTGGCGTTCATCGGCGCGCTCGAGGTCGATAAGGACCGTCTCTGGTTCTACGCGACGCTGTTCGACTCGCGCGTGCTGTTCATGACGCTCGAGGGCGGCATGGGATTGCTCGTGGCCTGGGGCGAGGACTCGAACTTCGTGCTGTCCGTCGGCGGCTTCCATCCGCAATTCGATTCGCCCGCGCTGCCGTTCCCGATACCGGACCGCCTCGCGATCGTGCTCCTCAACTATCCGCTCGCCCGCATTCGCGTGATGGCGTACTTCGCGGTCACGTCGAACACGGCGCAGTTCGGCGCGCGCGCGGAGCTCTTCTTCGGCTTCGACAACGTGAGCATCGAGGGATTTCTCGCGTTCGACGCGCTGTTCCAGTTCTCGCCGTTCTATTTCATCATCACGATCTCCGCGGCCGTCTCGTTCAAAGTATTCGGCGCGGGCCTATTCAGCGTGCGCCTCAAAGGCTCGCTCGAGGGCCCGACGCCGTGGCGCATCGCGGGCGCGGCCTCCGTCTCGTTCCTGTTCTTCGACGTCTCCGTCGATTTCGAAGAGACCTGGGGCGAGGAGCGCGCGACGGTGCTGCCCCCGATGGCCGCCATGGGGCTCTTAGCCGCGGAGGTCGAGAAGGTCGAGAACTGGACGGCGGAGCTGCCGGCCGGCACCCATCTGCTCGTCTCGCTGCGCGCGATCGAGGCGAGCGCCGACGGCTTGGTGTTGCATCCCGTCGGCCGGCTGCGCGTGAGCCAGCGCGCGCTGCCGCTCGAGATCCAGATCGACAAAGTCGGCAATCGGCGCGTCGCGGACGCGAAACGCTTTCGGCTGCGCGTCGAGGGCGGAGGGCTCGCCGAGCGCGGCGACAGCGACGAGCAATTCGCGATCGCGCAGTATCAGGAGCTCGACAACTCGAAGAAGCTCGGGTTGCCCGCGTATCAACGCCAAGCCTCGGGCAAGGTTCTCGGGGCCGACGGCGCGCAGCTGCGCTCGAGCCGCCTCGTGAAGCGGCGCGTGCGCTTCGAGCTCATCATCATCGACACGGCGTTCAAGCGCTTCACGCGCCCGTTCTTCGACTTCTGGATCAATCTGTTCACGCACTTCTTGAAGGGCGCGACGGTCGGCGCGTCGACGCTTTCGCACAAGCACGAGCTCGCGCTGCAGCCGTTCGCGGAGAAGATCGCGGTGCAAGAGACGCCCTATGTGGTCGCGAACGCGCGCGACAACACGCGGTTGAGCAGCGCCGCGACGTTCAGCAGCGAAGCGTGCGCGCGCGAGTACATGAACGAGCAGATCACCGCGAATCCGAAGCTCGCGCGCGAGCTGCACGTGATACCGGATTACGAGCTCAGCGAGGCCGCATGAGCGATCAGATCGGCAGCTACAGTTTCTTTCCGTGGCTGCGCGTGGGCCTCGCGAACCGGCTCGCGGGCCCGGCCGCGGGCGCGTTGCGCGCGACGGTGCCGGTCACGCTGCGGCTCGAGGGCGACGCGCTCGACGACACGGTGCTCGCGCAAAGCGTCCACAAGGACGTTCCGGTGTACGGGCCGGGCGACATCGTCGGCATCGATCGCCGCGCGATCATCAAGACCGAGCCGCGCAACTGGATCACGAGCTTCGAGCCGAACTACCTGCCGTACGTGGAGTTCTACGACGAGGACTTTCCGTGGCGCTACTCGCCCGAGGTTCCGGCGGGGCATCGCCTGCGGCCGTGGATCATGCTCGTCGTGCTCAAGGAAGACGAGTTCAGCGACGCGGCGGCGGTGCAGGGGAGGCCGCTGCCGAGCATTCGAGTCGAGGGCGCCGAGAACCTGTTGCCGCCGTTCGAGCAGCTTTGGGCCTGGGCGCACGTGCACGCGAATCGCGATCTTGCCGCGGCCGCCGAGCAGATCGTCTCGACCGACGCGGCGGCGTTCCAAGCGCGGCTCGAGAGCCTGCTCGCGGCCGATCCGGATCTTGCGTACTCGCGGATCGTGTGCCCGCGCAAGCTCGACGTGAGCTCGAGCTACCACGCGTTCATCGTGCCCGCCTACGAAACCGGCCGCCTCGCGGGGCTCGGGCTCGATCCCGCGGCAGCGCCGGCCGCCGCGCATGGCGCGTGGCAGGCGTATCCGGGCCGCGAAGAGGGCGACGCCTTTCCGTACTACCATCGCTGGACGTTCAAGACCGGCACGATCGGCGACTTCGAGTACCTCGTGCGCTTGCTCGAGGCGCGGCCGGTCGACGCGCGCGTCGGCCGCCGCGACATCGACGTGCTCGCGCCGGGCTCCAATCTGAGCGGCATCGCCGATCCGCAGCTCGGCGGAATCTTGCGCCTCGCCGGCGCATTGCGCGTGCCGCTGCTCAACTTGAACGACGAGCAGCGCGCCGAGCACGAGAAGTACGAGAACTGGGATCAGGCCGCTTATCCGCACGCGTTTCAAACCGATCTCGCCGCGTTCGTGAACTTGGCCGACGACTATCAGCACAAGACGGCCGAGAGCGCGCACACCGACACGAGCTTCGATGCGACGATCCCCGATCCCGCGAACCCCGGCGAGCGTATCGACGATCCCGATCCGCTGATCACGCCGCCGCTGTACGGCCGGTGGCACGCGCTCGCGCCGCGGCTGCTGACCGACCGCGACGGTACGCCTCTAGCGCCGAACGACAATTGGGTGCATGAGCTCAACCTCGATCCGCGGCACCGCACGACCGCGGGTTTCGGCACGGCCGTCGTGCAGCAGAACCAAGAGCAATACATGAATGCCGCGTGGGAGCAGGTCGGCGCCGTGCTCGAGGCGAACAAGCGCATCCGCCGCGCGCAATTCGCGAAGCTCACCGCGACGCGCTGGCACGAGCGCACGTTCCGGCCGCTCGCGCTACGCCAAGAGTGGCAGGACCGCGCCGTGACGCTGACGTTGCCCGTGCAGAAGCGTGTGATGCTCGGCGGCGTCACGGCGAGCTTCGCGGTCGAGCGCAGCGTCGTGCCGCGCGCCGTGATGTCGACGGCCGCGCGCCGGATCCTGCGCCCGCGCGGCCGGCTCATGAAGGCTCTGCCGTTCGACGGCAACCGCACCCCGTTCAATCTCGTGACGCGCATCAACAGCGGCGACGTGACGGCGAATCCGCCGAAGCCCGCGCCCGCGGGGCTGCCGCAGCTCGAGGATCTCGCCGCCGCGATCAGGCCCACCGGCATACCGCCGTGGGCCGAACACTTGCTCGCGCGCTTCCCGCGCTTGCCGCTGCGGCTGATTCTCGGCGCGCTCGTCGCGCTGATCCTGGCCGTGCTGCTCGGGCTCGGCAGCTTCCCCGGGTTCCTGCTCGCCGTGCTCGGCGCGGCCGCGGGCGCGCTCGGCTTCGCGCTGCGGAGTTGGCAGCTCCGGCTCGCGCCGGCCGACAGCCTCGGCGAGGCGAATCAGACGCCGGACGTCGTCGACCGGCTGCCGAGCAGCCCCGACTTCCGCATCATCGAGCCCGGTGAGCCGTTCCGGCCGAGCTTCGGCGGCAGCGACAGCCCGGCCGCGCGCCGCTACAAGACCGCGCTGCGCGAGAGCTACGCGCTGCAAGCCGCCGTGCGCGGCTCGGCCGCGCCCGTCGCGCGGCCCGCGCTCGATCTGCGCGCGCTCGCAACGACGGTCGTAGCCGCGGTCGATCCGCGCGTCACGATTCCGCGGCAGACCTTCGCGGGCGTGTTCATCCCGCCGCGGATTCGCGCCAAGCTCGGCGAACGCTTCGTCGAGGCGATGGCTTATCCGGAGATCGACGTGCCGATGTACAAGCCGCTCGTCGCAAAATCGGCGGACTACTTCGTGCCGAATCTCGATCTGATCGAGCAGAACACGATCTCGCTGCTCGAAACGAATCAGCCGTTCATTGAGGCGTACATGGTCGGGCTCAACCATGAGCTCGCGCGCGAGCTGCTCTGGCGCGAATACCCGACCGATCAGCGCGGCAGCTACTTCCGGCAATTCTGGGACGTCAGCGGTTACCTCGACGCCACGCGCGCCGATCCCGCCGCGCTGCGCGAGCAGCTCAAGGACATTCCGCCGCTGCATCTGTGGCCGCGCGCTTCCGCGCTCGGCGACCACGATCATCGCGAGCGCGGCGGCGAGAACGAGGCCGAGGTCGTGCTCGTGATCCGCGGCGAGCTGCTCAAGAAATACCCGACCGCCGTGATCTACGCGCACCGCGCGCGCTGGCAGCGGAAGCCCGACGGCACGATCGACAACGGCCTCGAGCGGCGCCTGGAGAATCCCGGCGCGGCCGATGGCCCCAATCCGCCGCGCGACATCGTGAAGACGCCGCTCTACGAAGCCAAGGTCGATCCGGACATCTATTTCTTCGGCTTCGATCTGGCCGCGGAGGACGCGCGCGGCGATACTGGCGAAACCGAGGGCGACGATCCGGGCTGGTTCTTCGTGATCAAGGAACGGCCCGGCGAGCCGCGCTTCGGCCTCGACATCGACGCGGCGGAGCACGTCCATGTCTGGAACGACCTCGGCTGGGGCAACGTGGTGCCGGGTGCCGCGCCCGGCGACTACATTGAGATCACGCCCGCGACGGCGACGATCGAGCTCGAGCCGCTGCCGCCGGACGAGAGCGAGCAGCAGGCGCAAGCCGCGGACGACGCGGCCGTGAAATGGCACAAGGACATGGACGCCGCCGAGCTCGCCTACATTCTCTACCAGGTGCCCGTGCTCGTCGCCGTGCACGCGGCCGAGATGTTGCCGGCGGAACAGGCGGGGTAGCGCGAGCATGGCAGCGTCGGACTTCGTGCAACTTCGCGCCGCGCTGCAAGAGCGGCGCCGCGAGCTCGACGCGAAGCAGCGCGAGCTGTTTCTCGCCGGCGAGAAGCGCAAGCAGCTCGGCGAGCGCCGCGACCGGCTGCTGCGCCGCTTCGATCCGAACGACGACGAGCAGGCGCGCCGCAAGCGCGAGCTCGATGCGCGCATCGCGGACGCCGAAGCGCGGATCGCGACGCTGCGCCGCGAGCGGGCGCGCCTCGACACGACGCTGACCGACACGCTGACGACGTTCGCGCCGCTGGCGGATCCACGCAAGGGCTTGGGCGAGCTCGACGACCGCTATCCGGTGCTGCTGATGCCCGTGCGGCTCGAGACGCGCTTCAAGCGGCTCGACGCGAACCGCCGCGAGCTGTGGGTGCGCGTGTATCCGGACGAATGCATGGTCGACACGTTCGAGGCGAGCCTCTCGGCAACCGAGGTCCGGCAGGTTCGCGCCTATTTCGCCGAGCTTTGGCGCGCCGGCGACGTCGCGGCCGACCGGCGCGGCGCATGGCGCAACCTTGCCGCGAGCCACGGCACCGGGCGCTCGCTGTGGATCGTCTCGCAGTACCGGCCGCTCAACGAAGCCGACCAGCCGCAGCGCAACGCGGACACGGTGATCCTCGTGATCGTCACCGACGCGCCGCTCGCGGCGGCCGAAGCCGCGGCAGCCGACGCGTTCTGGGCCGCCGTCTGGCGCGCGGCAGACGACGGCGCCGCCGCGGCGCAAGCGCAAGACGCGCTGATCGCCGCGGTCGGCGCCGAGCGCGCCGCCGCGATCGGCGAAAGCTATCGACCTTACAATCTCGCCGATCCGCCGCCGGCAGGCGTTGCGCGCGCCGCCGCGCAGGTCGTCGTCGCGACCTTGCTCTTTCCGACCGAGGACGAGACGGCGACGAGGCGCCGCGCGTGGTCGCGCGCGCCGCACGTCGCGATCCTGCCCGACCGGTTCGTGCTGCTCGGCTACGTCGACGGCAAGTTGACGCTCGACGAGGTCGGCGCCGCGATCCCGTCGCCGCTGATCGTCGGCCCGGACCCGCAAGCGCCGCAGCAGAACCAGATTCGCCAGGACGGCGACGACATCGCCGTCGGCGACGAGATGCGCTGGATGGTCGACTTCGACGAAGCCGTGCGCGTCGGCATGGGTTTTCGCGTGCCGCTCGGCGACGACGCGTTTCTGCGCGGCTTCGACAAGCTCATGGTGCTCGGCGTGCGCTTGGGATCCGACGAGCAGGACGGCCGCAAGCGCTTCGAGGAGCTGATCGAGAATCACCACAGGGGCCGCGCCGGGCTCGGCTTGATTCCGCAAGGCACGCCGACGAACAACACCGAGGACGGCGGCGCGGGCTACAGTGGCCGCGACGATCCGGATCTCGGCTTCGACCTCGTGGAGTCCGGCGGCTGGAGCGCGAACCCGTCCGCCGACTGGTTCGAGCGCGCGGACGGGCAGTGGCTCAGCGACTGGCTCGGCGTATCGCCCGAGCTGCTGCGCATGGTGCAGCACGCGGGCCGCAGCGACGTGAGCGACGCGCAAGCGATGAACGTCGCGCTCTGGCCCGCCACGCTCGGCTACACGATGGACACGATGCTCTCGAGCGTGTTCGACGACGCCGCCGTCGGCTTCACGCGCAGCTTCTTCACGCATTTCGTGAGCGGCCGCGGCATGACGCCCGCGCTGCGGATCGGCCGGCAGCCGTACGGCATCCTGCCGGCCGTCGCTTATAGCCGCTTGAGCTTCACGACTCGCAACCCCGACGATCCGATCCGCGGGTCGGCCGATTTCGCGCTGCGGCTCGCCAAGCTCCACGAGATATTGATGCGTGCGCACGGCGCGTGGGGCGATTTGCTCGCGCGCGTCGCGCACGTCGGCAAGAGCGGCGATCCGCATCAGATACTGCTCGACGTGCTCGGCCTGCACCCGGCATCCGTCGAGCACTACACGCGCGTCGCGCAAAGCCTCGAGCAAGTGATCAACAGCCTGTCGCTGCACGGCTTCAGCGGCTTCATAGAGAGGATACTCGCGCAGATCGTGCTGCTCGCCCAAGGCACCGAGATTCTCGCCGCGCACGGCTACGATACGGCGGTGCGCGGCCGGCCGGACCTGCTCGACAAGTTCTTCCGCCGCGATCCGACGCCGATCGCAGGGCCGCTGATCGACGACGAGCCGCTGTCGGAGGCGGTGCCGCTGCGCGTCCACACGACCGACGACCGCAACTATCTGGCTTGGCTTGCGGACAGCGCGCGCGTCTCGCTCGAAACGATTCGCCGCCAAGACGGCTTCGGCGATGCGGGCGCGCCGAAAGCGCTGCTCTATCTGCTGCTGCGCCATGCGTTGCTGCTCGGCTACTACGAGACCGGCGTGCGCCTCTACGCGCGGGCCGGCGCACTGACGGAGGCCGCGTTGCTCGCCGCGCGCACGGAAGCCAATTTCGTGCACGTGGCCGATCAGGCGCAGCCGGCCGAGAGCCGCTTCAAGCTGCTCTATCGGCCCGAGCCCGCGGTCACGGGCGGGGATCCCGTGCAGCTCGTCGGCGATTTCATTCCGCAGCTGCTGTTCGCCGACGAGATCGCCGCGCCGTTGAGCGCGCTGATCGCGGCGATCGATCGCTTGAAGGATCTTGCGACGGCCCGGCTCGAACGCGCGTTCGTCGAGCATCTCGACGTCTGCACGTACCGCCTCGACGCATGGCTGCAGGGGCTCGCGCACTATCAGCTCACGCGCATGCGCTTTTCGGGCGACGACTTCGCGAGCCCGCGCCGCGGCCTGTATCTCGGCGCGTACGGCTGGCTCGAGAACGTGAAGCCCGATGCCCGCGCGCTCGAGAGCGTGACGCTCGATGACCCCGCGTTGCGCGGCATCTTCGCGCCGCCCGGCGCGGCGCCGCTCGAGCGCGACCCGCAGAATGCGGGCTACGTCCACGCGCCGTCGTTGAACCAGGCCGTGACGGCCGCCGTGCTGCGCAACGGCTACCTGACGAACGCGACGCCGGACGAGCCCGGCGTCTTCGCGGTGAATCTGTCGTCCGAGCGAGTGCGCCGCGCGATGGCGATTCTCGAAGGGATGCAGAACGGCCAGAGCCTCGGCGCGCTGCTCGGCTACCAATTCGAGCGCGGGCTGCATGACCGCCACGGCGAAGCCGAGGTCGACGAGTTCATGTACAAGCTGCGTAAGCAGTTTCCGCTGCGCGCCGATCGCATCGACGACACGGCGAGCGCGGCGGATGCGCCGATTCAGGCGATCGAGGCGCGCAACGTGCTCGACGGCGTCGCGCTGGTCGAGCACGTGGAGACGACGGGCGTGCGCGCGTATCCGTTCGGGCTCGCGGCGCTGCCGCCGGCGTCGCCGTCTCAGGCCGCCGCCATCGACACCGAAGTCGCGCGGCTGCTCGACACGAACGACGCGGTCGCCGATCTCGGCATCGCCGAAGGCATCCATCAGGTGGTGCAGGGCAACTACGACCGCGCCGCGGCCTCGCTCGACGCGTTCGGCAAAGGCCAGCTGCCGCCGCGGCCCGACATCGTGGAGACGCCGCGCAGCGGCACCGGCCTCACGCATCGCGTTGGCCTGCATCTGCCGCCGGGCCTCGGCCCGGACGATTCGCCGTATCCGACGCTCGACCCGACGCCGCGCGCGAGCGCGGAGCCGGCGTTGAACCATTGGCTCGCGAGCGTGCTGCCGCAGCCGGCGGACGTCGCCGTCGTCGTGCGCCTCTCCGACGGCACGGGCTTCGCGGCCACGCGCACGATCACCCAAGAGGATTTGGGCCTGCAGCCGCTCGATCTGCTCTTCCTGCTGCGGACGGACAGCGAGCAAGCGATGAGCGTGCTCGACGATCGGATCACGCGGCACGTGCGCGGCGCCATCCGGCCCGACGGCGAGATCGCGATCGCCTACACCGAGCGGATTCCCGGCAAGGTGTCGTTGTTCGAGCTGACCGCGCTCACGAGCGAGCTGCGCTCGCTCGTGCTGACGGCGCGGCCGCTGCGCGCGACCGATCTCGCGATGCCGAACGAGACGAGCCAAGCCGGCGCAAGCCTCGCGGAGTTTCATGTCGACCGGTTGAGCCGGATCGACACGGATTTGGCGGCGCCGCTCGGCGCGTTGCGCAACCTCCACGACGAGCTCGCGGCGCTGCTCGCGGACCCGGCCGGCAACGAGATCGACCTCGTCGACAACGTCGACGATCGGCTCGGGCGGCTCGTCGACGCGCTCGCCGGGCTCGAGCAATACGGTTTGCCGCAGACCGGTTTCGGGTTCGCGCTCGCGTGGCAGCGCGATCGCTACCGCATCCTGCTCGGCAAGCTCGCCGATCTCGACGCGCGTTGGCAGGAGCGTCTCGAGCGCTTCGACGCGGAGCTTGCCGCGTACGACGCGCAACCCGCCGAAGTGATCGACGAGCTGCGCTTCGCGCAGCTGCGCGAGCTCGAGAAGATCGTCGCGATGATCGCGACCGAGCCATTGCCGGCGACGCCCGCCGCGTATCGCGCGGCGGCCGTGACGCGGCGCGCGGAGCTCGCCGCGAAGAAAGACGCGTTCGCTGCAATCGCGGCAACGGCCACGCCGAGCCTTGCGACGCTGCTCGACGACGTTCTGACCGCGGCCGCGGATCTGCAGCAGTTCGACTTCGTGCGCCTGGATCTCAACGACGACATCGCCGAGATCGTGCGTTTCTGCGGCGAGATCGCGGGCCTCGCCGGCGCGCTGCTCGCGGACATCGACGAGCGCAGGAGCACGGCCGCCGCGGCCCTGGCGGCGTACGCGACCGCCGCAACCGACGCCGCGCGCGCCGCGGCCGCCAACGCGGCCGCCCACGCGCTGCTCGGCGACGACTTTCCGATCGTGCCGGAGTTCGTGCTGCCGGCCGCCGCAGCCGACGAGCTCGACAAAGGCTACGCGGCGCGCGCGGCGCTGCTCGGCCACCTGCAAGGCGCCGCGGACGTCGATTTCCCGGTCGACGATTGGCTCTACGGAGTCGCGCGCGTGCGCGCGCAAATGGGCCGCTGGGAGGCGGTGACGATGTTGGCGGACGCGCTTGCGGGAGTCGATCTCGACTTGCACCCGCTGCAGCTGCCGTATCGCGACGGCGACAGTTGGCTCGCGCTGCCGCATCCGGCGGACTATGTTTTCGACAGCGATCACGTGCTATACACGGCGCACTACGGGACTGCGTTCGCGAAGGGCGCGCCGCAATGCGGGCTGCTGCTCGACGAGTGGACCGAGGTCATTCCGGCCCGCGAGGAGACGACGGGAATCGCGTTCCACTACGACCGGCCGAACGCCGAGCCGCCGCAAGTCATGATGTTGGCGGTGCCGCCGGCGCTCAGGGGCCGCTGGCAGTGGGGCGATCTCGTCGACTCCGTGCACGAAACGATGGAGCTCGCGCGCCGCCGTGCGGTCGAGCCGGATCATGTCGACTCGACCTCCTATGGCCGCTTCGTGCCCGCCACGATCTCCGCCGCGACCGTTCACCCGATCACGATCGCGTTGAATCTCGCGATCAACAATCCCGCGTTCCGTTACGTCGATCCGGGGAGCAGCGATGCCTGAGCAGTTCGCCATCGACAACATCGCGGTCGCAATCCAAGAGCGCCAGTTCGCCACGATCACGCTCTGGAACCGTCTCGAAGGGCGGCCGCGCACCGACGACTTCGGCCGCAGCGTGCGCGCCGAAGTCCGCGATCCGCTGTGGATGCTGACGCGTCAATGGCAAATGGGCGAATTCCAGGGCGACGACGCGGGCTCGCCGGTGTTCGCGAAGATCCACGTCGACACGCGCCGGCTCGCGCACTACCGGCCCGCGACGCACGCGGCGCGCGCGTTCGACGACCGCGTGCCGCTCGAAGCGCAGGTCGAGCAGCGGCCGCTGCCGATGGCGCGCGGCGGTCAACCGATCGCGCTCGACATCCGGCTGCTGATGGGGCGGCAGTGGCTCAAGCTGCTGCGCCCAATCGGCGATTTCAAAGAGGACTTCGTCGGGCTGTACCCGATCCGGCTGCCGGATCCAAACGACGCCGATCATGCGGAGGTCGTCGCGCACGAAGCGACGTGGCAGCACGTCGCTGTGGTCGCGGAGCGCGCGATGGACGGCTACGCGCTCTACGTGCATCTGCAGGATCCCACGCACCATGCGTACGACGGCACGGGGATTCCGGCGCCGCAGCATGCGGGCGTGAATCTACTGGCCGAGCGCTTCGTGCGCTGGTTCGAAGCGCTCTATATGCAGCCCGAGGATCCCGCGGCGCAGGCCTGGCGGCCGTCGTACCTCGAGTATCAGTTCAATCTATCGGTGCCGGCGGACAGCGGCCCGGCGACCGTGCTGTGCGCCGAGGAGTATTTCCACGGACGTCTGGATTGGTACAACCTCGATCTCGACGCGGCCGACGACATCGGCGCCGGCTTGCCTGCCCCGCCGCCCGCGGATGATTTGCCCAGGCCGACGCGCTCGTTCATTCCGACGGCGCTGTCATACGAGGGCATGCCGCACACGCGCTGGTGGACGTTCGAGGACAACCGGACGAATTGGGGCGACCTGAATCCCGGCACGACCGATCTTGCGAAGCTCATGCTGATCGAGTTCGGCTTGGTGTACGCGAACGACTGGTTCCTGCTGCCGCTCTCGCTGCCGGTCGGCACGCTGAACGCGGTGCGCGGCCTTGCCGTGACCAACGTATTCGGCGAGCGCATTTGGGTCGAGGCCGCGGGGCGCGGCCGCGACGAGAACTGGCAGCGCTGGAGCATGTTCACGCTCGCAACGAAGGGCGCCGCGGACGTCGCGGCCGACACGCGCCTGCTGCTGCTGCCGACCGTGCCGAAGGTCCAAAGCGGCAAGCCGCTCGAGGAAGTCGTGTTCATTCGCGACGAGATGGCGAACATGGTCTGGGGCATCGAGAGCCAGGTTGCGATGGTCGACGGGCGCAGCGTGCCCGGTTACGAAGCGGCCGCGGACTTGCGGCGGCGCCATGAGCGCCTTGTGAGCGCGGACCCCGCGCCGCCGCCGCCCGAGCCGAGCGCGGCGGTGCGCTACGAGGTAATGTCGCACGCCGTGCCCGAGAACTGGATCCCGTTCATCCCGGTGCACCTCCCGGAGCAGAATCGCGAGATTCAGCTGCAGCGCGCGGCGCTGCCGCGCGTGATTCCGCGCGACCGCGCTCCGCTACGCAAAGTTCGGCCGCGCTCGGCCCTGTTGCGCGAAGGGCTCGACGACGGCAATGCCTATTTCGTGCACGAGGAGGAAGTGCCGCCCGCGGGCGCCCGCGTGCAGCAAGCGTTCCAGCGCACACGCTGGTACGGCGGCCGCGTCGTGGTATGGCTTGGCGCGCAAAAGACGACCGGGCTCGGCGAAGGCGAAAGCAACCTGCGCTTCGATCAGCTCGTGGTGCCGAAGAAGGCTTAGTCGTCGTCTCGAGCCGGACGTCTCTGACGGAGAATTGAATCGTTCCGGCGGTCGAACAACGGGAAAGGCCAAGGAGGAACGTCATGATTGCGCATACGGGACTTGCGGTCAGCGATTACGAAGCATCGAAAGCGTTCTACAAGAAGGCCCTCGCGCCGCTCGGAGTACGGCGATGCGGGCGGCTTCAACGACGGCAAGAACACCGATTTTTGGATCAGCAAGAGCGACTCGGTCGCGCCGAGGCATCTCGCTTTCGAAGCAAAGGACAAAGGGCAGGTAGACGCGTTCTACGAAGCCGCGCTCGCAGCGGGCGGCAAGGACAACGGCGGCCTCACGTAATAGTGCGACCCATCGCAGAACGGATTGTTCTTCGACGCTCCGCAACGGCACAGCGTGTAATGCTCAAGGGACAGCGGGCGGGCTTCACCCCTGTCTGTCGCGAATTCTAATTATCACACTGCTGCCGGCAGATGAAACATGCCGTGGCAATAACTCAGCCATCGGTACGACTGAAGCGTTGCACAGGGAGGCGCCTTTCCCAGTCCATAAGTGTTTGGCGTTTCTCCGCTGAGTCCCGTATGACAACGGTGTTGGTTGTAATAGTCGCAATAGGTGAGGAGCTTCTGCTCGAGATCGGTTCCAGTCCAAAAGAATAGATGATCGAGATACTCGCGCCGTAGCGTACCGATCACGCGCTCCAC
>Ga0136623_10000282_pt1 | contig 14254 bp, 12 predicted proteins | sample AntDrymUQ4492106_2_FD_104656 | JGI IMG/M metagenome (GOLD analysis project Ga0136623, IMG submission 104656) | Polar desert sand microbial communities from Dry Valleys, Antarctica - metaG UQ449 (21.06) | ecosystem: Environmental > Terrestrial > Soil > Desert | place: Antarctica: Dry Valley...
CAGGCCAAGGTTCTCGGTGAGGAGGCGGTTCAGGTCGGACATCGAAATTCGGCGGTATCATAGCCGCCCCGTGGCACCCGACCGACCGCGTCGTGCGCCGATGCAGACCCACAGCCGAGGTATTCCAAGTGGCCCGTCGAGCCGGAAAGGCGGCCAGTCGCAAGGCACGCCAGCGCAACGTCCCGCGCGCGCCGCGGCCCTCCGAGCCGGCCCCCGTTCCGCCCGTTGGCACGCCCGACGCCCGCGAGGCCACCTCCCTGGACCCGCCGCGTCGCGTGACGGCACCGCTCTCGGCCGGCGTGGGCTCGACGCTCTCCTCGCGCGAACGCGCCGAGTACCACTATGTCGAGCGCGATCTGCGGAACATCGGCATCCTGACCGCACTGATGGCGGTGCTCCTCTTCGTCGCCTGGCTCGCGTTCTCAGCCCTCGGCCTCACGGGCTGACCTTCTCCTCGGGGCGTGCGTGCGGTGCTCGATTGATCGAGCAAGGTTCACGGGAGCGTCCTCCCGTGCGGCGGATGCGCGATGTATCGAGCCTGGCCTGCGCGAGCAGCACGCCGGCGCACCGCTCACGCTGCTCTGTACTCGATTGATCGCGCAGACGACACGCGGCGCGCCCCTCGCGTGCGATTCGCGCGATATATCGAGCCGCAGCCGCCCGTCCTGTCCCCCAAGCCGGAGCCGACGCGAGCGTTTGGAGCCACGAGCTCGTGACTCTCAGCTCGCAGGCTGTGGCTCCCGCGTCGAGGTGCGACGGGCGTTGCCGATGGCGATCGTGATGGCGGCAAGCACGAAGAATCCCGCGATGACGGCGACGACGGTCAACGCCACCGTGCCGTATCCGCCGTTGGCCGGATCGAGGAACGGGTACGGGTACCAGCCGTCGAGCGCACCGCGGACCAGCGTGAGTCCCGTCCAGACGATCGGATACGCCAGCCACAGCAGCGTGTCGCGGTAGGTCAGCCGAGTCGTGGGCGAATCGACGACCCAGTCGAGCACGACGACCACCGGGAAGAACTTGTGGAGCACGAAGTCGACCCAGCCGAGCTGGAGCTGCACGTCGACGCCCGACAGCAGGAAGATGACGACGAAGAAGGTGACGGTCAGGTACACCGCTGCCGCCCCGCGGAGCAGCTCCAGCCCACGCGTCCGAGGTCTCCCGCGAGCCAGGAGCACAAGCACGAACGCCACCACACCGACGATGTTGCTCTGAATGGTGAAGAATGCGAAGAAGCGCGTCGGATTGAACGCGTTGGCGTTCGCGAGCGCCATCGCCTGCGCGACGATCGCCACCAGCACCACGGCCACCGCTCCAGCGCGGACGAGCGTAAGCACCCCGCTCCGATTCATGATCCGGGTATACGCCCCGCCCGGATCAGCGTCAACGGTCTCGTGACTTGCGTCGCTCCTCGAGGCGCAGCCGCCGCAGGCGCTGGAGCCGCTCGCCGATCTTGAGCTCGAGCCCCTCCTCGGACGGCTCGTAGAAGACGCGGCCGACCAGGGCATCGGGCATGTACTCCTGGTCCACGTCGGCATCGGCGTACTCGTGAGGATTCAGGTAGCCGCGGCCGTACCCGAACTCGCGCGAGAGACGGCGGTGCGCCGCGGGGCGCAGGTGAAGGGGAACCGGCAGGCGGCCGTGCTCCTCGACCTCGGCGAGGGCGGCGAAGTAGGCGGCGCCCGCGCGGTTCGACTTCGGCGCCGATGCCACGTAGGAGGCGGCCTGCGCCAGCGCGTACTGGGCCTCCGGCAGGCCGATCATCTCGACGGCGTGCATCGCCGCCACCGCGACCTGGAGCGCGCGCGGATCGGCGTTGCCGACGTCCTCGGACGCGGCGATCACGATCCGCCGCGCGATGAATGTCGGATCCTCCCCCGCCGCCACCATGGACGCGCACCAGTAGAGGGCCGCGTCCGGGTCGTTGCCGCGCATCGACTTGATGAAGGCCGAGGCGGCCTCGTAGTGCTGGTCGCCCACCCGGTCGTAGGCGAGGAGCCGCTGCTGGGCGGCCTCGGCAACGCCCTCGGGGGTGATCTCGACGCCTTCGGCCACCACGGCGGCAGCGGCCTCCAGGGTGTTCAGCGCGTTCCGGGCGTCGCCGCCGGCGAGATCCAGGAGGGTGGCCCGAGCCTCGGCCGAGAGCCGGACGCGACTGCCGAGGCCGCGCTCCGCATCGGCCAATGCGCGGTCGACGATCAGCCCGACGGCATCGGCATCCAACGGCTCCAGGCGGTAGACGCGCATGCGGGACAGGAGCGGCGAGTTGATCTCGTAGTACGGGTTCTCGGTCGTGGCGCCGATCAGGGCGATCGTCCCGTCCTCGACGTGCGGCAGCAGCGCATCCTGCTGGCTCTTGTTGAACCGATGCAGCTCGTCGATGAAGGCGATGGTGTGCCCGCCAGCGTCACGCAGCGCCTTCGCCTCGGCCACGAGGGCGCGGATGTCGGCGACGCCGCTGGTGACGGCGGAGAGCTGGCGCCACGTCCCGCCGGCCCGGTCAGCCAGGAGGCGAGCAAGGGTCGTCTTGCCGCTGCCGGGCGGCCCCCAGAGGATGAGCGACGGCCGGTGGCCGGGAGTGACGGCCCGCGTCAACGCGCCCTCCTCGCCGACGAGGTGCGGCTGGCCGACGAACTCGTCGAGCGTCCGCGGACGCATCCGGGCGGCGAGGGGCGCATCGAGGATGACCGCGTCGCCGAACAGCTGCTCGGTGGCGTCGGGAGCGGAACGGCGTCGGGGCATGCGCCGATTATGATGCGCGACATGGAACAGAACCTCCGGACCCCCGGTCCGACGCCAATTCCGGCCGCCGTCCGCGAGGCCCAGGCGCAGCCGATGATCGACCATCGTGGGAGCGAATTCGAGGAGCTGCTGTCCGAGACCTCGGCCGGTCTCGCCGAGCTCATCGGCACGAGCGGCGAGATCCTGCTGCTGACCGGGTCGGGCTCCGGGGCGCTCGAGGCGGCCGTGGTCAACACCCTGTCGCCGGGCGATCGCCTCCTGGCCGTCAGCATCGGCTCGTTCGGCGACCGGTTCGCGGCCATCGCGACCGCATTCGGCGCGGCCGTCGACCGCTTCGAGGTGGAATGGGGCGCCGCCGCCGATCCTGACCGCCTGCGCGATCACCTGGCGGCGGCCGAGCCGTACCGCGCGGTGCTCGTCACCCACAACGAGACGTCCACCGGTGTCGCGAACCCGATGCGGGCGCTGGCCGAGGTGGTCCGAGCCGCGCCCGGCGACCCGCTCCTGATCGTCGACGGCATCAGCGGACTCGGCGCGATGCCGTTCGAGATGGACGCCTGGGGTGTCGATCTCGTCGTCAGCGCCAGCCAGAAGGCGTGGATGGCCTCGCCCGGCATCGCGATCGCCGCGCTGAGCGAGCGTGCCCGCGCCGCCGGCGAGGATGCGCGGATGCCGCGCTTTTACTGGGACTTCGCCGAGGCGCGCACCTGGGCCCAGAAGGGCCAGACCCCGTGGACGCCGGCGGTCAGCGTCCTGTTCGGCCTTCGCGTCGGCGTCCGGCGCCTGCGCGAGGAGGGGCGCCAGCGAACCTGGGCGCGCCACGCAGCGATCGCGTCGGGGGTCGTGGCCGGCATCGAGGCGCTCGGCCTGCGGCCGGTGGCCCCCCCGGAGCATCGTTCAGCCACGGTCACGGCGGCCTGGCTGCCAGACGGGATCGAGTGGGGCCCGTTCAACGCCGCCATGCGCGCGAAGAGCCTGGTCATCGCAGGCGGGCAGGGCAAGTGGACCGGCCGGATCCTCCGCTTCGGCCACATGGGGGACGTCGGGATCGACGAGATGGCCGCCGCGCTCGAGATCATGGGCGGCACGCTGCCGCAGTTCGGGCATGTGGCGGACGGCGAAGCCGCCGGCCGGGTGGCGCGCGAGGCGTTCGAGGCGCAGACCGCCGGCGCACGGTGACCGATCGGCGGCTGCTCCTCGTCCGCCACGGAGTGACGGACTGGAACCGCGAGGGGCGCTTCCAGGGTCACCTGGATCCCCATCTCGGCGACGACGGCCGTGCCGAGGCGCAGCTGCTGGCTGAGCGCCTGGCGCGGGCCCCGGACCTTCGGCCGACGACGATCGTGAGCTCGACGCTCGCGCGTGCCATGGAGACTGCGGAGGCAATCGGCCGGGTGCTCGGCGTGGAGGTCGAAGCCGATGCCCGCCTCATCGAGATCGGCCAGGGCGACTGGGAAGGCCGCACCCATGCCGACCTCGCGGTCGCCGACGCCGATCGCTACGCGGCATGGCGCCGCGACGCGGGGATCCGCCAGCCGCCCGGCGGCGAATCGATCGTGGCGGCCACCGAGCGGGTGAGCGCAGTCCTCACCGAGCTGGGGTCAGGTCCGGGAAGGTGGCCGATCTGCCTCGTGAGCCATGGTGGCAGCATCCGCATCCTTGCCGACGTCCTGCTCCGTGGTGCCAGCGTCGCGCCGTGGTCGCTCGACGTCGACAACGCGTCGCTGGGCCTGTGCACCGCGATCGAGGACCGGGGATGGCGCCTCGATCGCTGGAACGACACGCTCCACCTGCTCGGTCGCACCCCCACGCACGTGGACGAGGCCGAGGGCCGTCCGCTGGCGATGTAGCGGCCGTCAGTCGCGCCGTCGCACGAGGCTGCGCAGCCAGCGGCGGATGCCAAGGCCGAGGAGCGGCAGTCGCAGGCTGGTCCACGCCCGCTCGAGCCGCGACGTTGCGGCCGCCGTCATGCGCCGCCCGGAATAGGACTGCCAGACCTTGCCGTCGGCCACCGTGCGAATCGGTTCGGTGTGCCGCGGCAGCTGCTCCTCGAGCCAGCCCGAGTACTCGTAGATCGTCTCGGATGGTCGTGGCCCCACGCCCGCGCGGCCGGCGGCCAGGGTCAGGCGCTCCCAGGCTCGGTCCCCTGGCGGTAGAAGCTGCCAGCGGCGCTGCAGGTGGCGGAATCGCAGCCACACGAACGCTCCGGCCCCCAGCACCAGCACCCCGATGAGGAGCGCGTTGCCGGTGCGCGCCTGGTCCGCCTGGGTCGGAGCATCCGGGTTGGCCGCATCGACGCCGCCCTCGACCAGGTCGAATGACGGCAGGGGATTGGCGGCGGGGTCGCGCAGATCATCGAACTCGAAATCACGCGGGTCGTCCAGGCGTGGCGGCCGGGTGACGGTCGGATCCCCCGTTGCGCGCGTGAACTGCGGGTTGATCCCCTTCGTCGCCTCGAAGATCTGCCAGCCATAGCCGGGAAAATAGACCTCCGCCCAGGCGTGGGCATTGGCCTCGCGGACGAGGAACGTATCGTCCTCCTGCCGCTCCCCGGGCGCGAAGCCGACGGCCACGCGGGCCGGCAGCCCGACGGAGCGAGCCATGACGACCATCGCGCTGGCGTAGTACTGGCAGTAGCCGGTCCGCCCGTTCTCGTCGAACAGGAAGAAGTCGACGAGGTCGCGGTCCGGCGGAGGCGCGGGTGCGGTCGTCGCGTACGTGAACCGCTCGTCCGTGTGCAGGAAGTCGGCAAGCGCCTCCGCCCGCTCGTAGGGGTTGGTGGCCGCTGCGGTGACCTGGCGGGCAAGCTCGGCAGTCGCCTCGCTGGTCCCGATGGTGTCGAGGTAGAGGTCCCGGACCACCGGCGGGTAGTCCTCGCCGGCGAGCGCGAGCTGCGCGGCAGTCACCTGGCTGAGCGCGACGTCGACCTGGTATCCCTCCCCCGGCCCGATCGGGTTGGCCGCCTCGATGCCGCCCAGCACCGGTTGCCCGGCCGGCTCGTGGATGAGGATCGGCGCGTAGATGGAGAGCGGGACCCCGGTCGTGAACAGGTTTCGTCCGAGGGTCTGGTGCATCTGGATCGCGATCCGCTCGAGCTCGAAGGCCTCCACCTCGGTCGGGCGCTCGGGCGAAGGGACGGTGAAGAGCGGGTCACCCGGCGCGACCGGCCGGCGCGTGCTCTCGGTGCGCTCGAAGCCACGGCCGTTGTAGCGGTCGTACGTTGCCGTGCGCAGGTAGACCGGGCGCGAAGCGGAGACCGTGAGCGCCTCGTCGTCGTTGCTGATCCAGGTGCCGGAAACGGTGAAGCTCGACCCGAAGCTGTTGCCGGTGATTCGCGACTGTGGATTCGTCAGCCCGCCGAAGGCACCCTCGAACTGGTCGCGCACCGTGGTCCACACGCCGTCGAAGCTGCGCCACGCGCTGGTCAGCGGTGCGGCCACGGCGACGCTGGTCAGGACCCAGGCCAGCACCACGCTGGTTCCCGCGAAGACGATGCCGGAGCGCAGGATCGCCGCCGGAACCTCGAGGTTCTCGTTCACGCGGCGTCGCTGCCAGCCGTCCTGGCGGTCGACGAGGGCCGCGCGCAGCCAGAGCAGCAGGGCCGCGATCACGAACAGGATGAGATGCCCGAACAGGTCGGTGAAGGTGGCCGACAGGTTGACGATCATCGCGGCGCCGAGGAGGACGATGGCGTCGAGCACGCGATTGTGCCGGTATACGGCATACGCCGCCATGAACGCGGTCGACCACATCAGGGCGCCCAGGCCGATGGCGTACGGCGACAGCTCGGCTGGGTAGCCGGTGTCCAGCACGACGTAGGTCCAGCCCACGAGGTCGTCGCGCAGGGCCTCGAAACGGGCGACCTGGCCCAGTTCCGGGTGGTACTCGCCGCCGATGGCCCACAGCACCACGGCTGCTCCCGCCACCGCGGCGATGGGCAGCGTCCCGACCACCCTGAGCGGCAGCACGCCGAGGACTGCGCCGGCGAGGATGGCCCACAAGGCGACCGGCGGCAGGAACTCCAGCTGGTCGAGCCATTCCGCTCCCTGCACGGCCCAGGTCAGGGCGAGCGCCATCACGATCAGCAGGCCCAGGCTCAGCCAGCCGGCCTTCGGATAGAGCACCCGCTCGCGCAGGTCAGACACGGGTGCGCTGCCTGCCGCCGATGGCCTCGGCGATGTCGTCGCCGCGGCGCACGACGCGATGCTCGACGTCGTACTCGGCCAGGGCATGCCGTACCGCCGCGAGCTCGGCTCGAGAGTGGTCGTCCGGCTCGACGCCGATGTAGGACGCGCGGTTGAGGAGGATCACGATCGCCGCAACGCCCCGGCGGCGGAGCGCTGAGAGGCCGCGCACCCAGGTCCGATCGGTGGAGCCGGTGACGATGCACAGGGTCATGCCGCGCCGCAGCTGCGGCAGGGTTGCGCTCAGCACCTCGGCCAGCGGGTTGGCGCCGTCGGCCTGCACGTTGGCGAGCAGGTGGAGCAGCTTCTGCTCGACCCGCGGCCCACGGTCCGGCTGGTGGATCTGAAGTCGCCGCGCGGACGCGGTCATCGCCACGGCGCGGTTGTCGGACAGTGTCCGCATCGCGATCGAGGCGGCGACCGTCACCGCGGTCTCGACCGACGCATCGATCCCGATGCCGGCGTGGACCGCCCGCTCCAGGTCGAGCAGGATCCAGAGGTCCGCCGCCTGCTCGAGGTCGAACTCCTTGACGTGCAGCTCGCCGTGGCGCGCGCTCGACAGCCAGTGGATGCGGTTGATGGCGTCGCCGTGGGTGTACGGCCGCACGCCGCTCACCAGGGGTGTGGCGGCCTCGTAGCGGCGCCGCATCGGGGTGGTCCCGTCGATCGGCGACGGCGGGAGGCGCCAGTTCGGCAACGGCACGACCTGCGGGAAGACGACCACGCTCGTCGGGGATCCGACCATCATCTCGGTGCTGAACAGCCCGAACGGGTCACCGGTCCGGACGCGCAGCGGCCCGAGCCGGTAGCTGCCGCGCCGGGTCAGGGTGACCTTGGCCAGCCACTGTCGAGTGCTGTGCGCCGGGATGCCGATCACGCGGCCCGGAAGGCTGGCCGCCAGGGTCGACTCGTTCCAGCACTCGATCCACGCCTTCCCCCAGCGGTCGTGGTTCTCAACGCGGTAGATCGCCTGGAGCACCTCGCCGACGTGGGTGCGCGGGTTGAGGACGCGGTAGTCGGCCCGAACGTCGCGCAGCCCACGGCGAGCGTAGAGCCAGGAGCCGATGCCGATGGCCGCCATCAGGTAAGTGAGAAAGAATAGGAAGTCGATGCCCGTGCTGAACGCGGCGACGACGAGCGCCGTGCCCAGGAACAGGAGCCGGAGGTGGCGGCTGAAGAGCGCCATGGGGGCGGCGCCTAGGAGATCCGGGCCCGGTTGGTCTCCGCCGCGGCAGCATCGGCCACCGGCACCGAGGCAAGAATCTCTCGCACGATCTGCTCCGGGTCCACCTCGCGCAGGGAGGCCTGGCTCTTGACGATCAGGCGATGCGCGAGCACGGCCACGGCCAGCTGCTTCACGTCGTCGGGGATGACGTAGTCGCGTCCCTCGAGCGCCGCGTAGGCCTGGGTCGAGCGATACAGGTTGAGCGAGCCGCGGGGCGACGCCCCCAGGTATACGTCGGGATGCTCGCGCGTCGCGTGCACGAGACGGACGATGTACTCGGCCACGGCCTGGTCGACGTACACCTCTTTGATGGCGGCCTGCATCTGGCGCAGCTCGTCCAGGCCGAGCACCTGGGTGACCTCGCTCAGCGGGTGGCGCCGCTTCTGCTCGTCCAGGATGACGATCTCCTCCATCGCCTTCGGGTAGCCGAGCCGCAGGCGCAGCATGAACCGGTCGAGCTGCGCCTCCGGCAGCGCGAAGGTCCCCTCGTACTCGATCGGGTTCTGTGTGGCGATGACCATGAACGGCGTCGGCATCGGGTAGGTGACGCCGTCGATGGTGGCCTGCCGCTCCTCCATGCATTCCAGCAGCGCGCTCTGCGTCTTGGGCGTCGCGCGGTTGATCTCATCGGCCAGCACGACCTGGGCCATGATCGGTCCGGGGCGGAACTCGAACTCGGTCGTCTTCTGGTTGAAGATCGACAGGCCGGTCACGTCCGACGGCAGGAGGTCCGGCGTGAACTGGATGCGGCGGAACGAGCAGCCGATGCTCTGGGAGAGCGCCTTGGCCAGCATCGTCTTGCCGACGCCCGGCACGTCCTCGATCAGGATGTGGCCCTCGCACATCAGGGCCACGAGGGCCATCCGGACCTCGACGTGTTTGCCGACGATCACGCGTTCGACGCTGGCGACCGCGCGCTCGGCCGGCTGCTGGACGTTCTTCACGGTGAGGTGGTCTCCCCTGCTCGGGCCCGTGGGCGCCGCGGCGCGGGCCCGTTGTTCTCAAGACAATACTCCGGACCGTTACGGGACGGTTCAGACGGGCTCGGCGCGGCACTCGGCCGCCGGGTGGTGCGATCTATTGACCGCACATCACAGAAGGCATGCGTCGCGCTGCGTTCTCGCGATAGATCGAGCGTCGGTCAGCACGAGCGACGCGCGCCCGTACCGCTCACGCTGCCATGCGCTCGAATATGTCGCGAGAATCGCGCGCGGCCGGGGACTGATGCCGAGTCCTACCCGCCCTGGAGGCGCAGCCACTCGGCCATGACCTGGCCGCCAATGGGGGCAGCCCGATCCCCGCCCGAGCCGCCCGACTCGACGAGCACCGCGATCGCGATCTCGGGCGTCGCGTCGGGCTCGGCCGGCGCGAAGCCGATGAACCAGGAGTGTGGCGCCTGCTGCCCACCGAGCTGCGCGGTGCCGGTCTTGCCCGCCGAGCGAGCATCGCTGATGCCGTACAGGGTCACGTCTCCCTGTCCGGCGAAGAAGCGGCCGAGCTCACCGTTCACCGCGTCGAGCATGGCCGCTCGGGTGGCCGTCGCCGCGGAGGGGCCGACGACCCGGGTGCCGCCGCCGGACGCGAGCGTGTCCAGGATCGTCTCGCTGGGCGCGCCGTCCTCCGAATGTTCACGCACGTCGCGCACGACGTAAGGATGCGGCATGACCCCGTCGCCCGCGATGGCTGCGGCGACGAGCGCCATCTGCATCGGCGTCACGTTGGTGAGCCCCTGCCCGAACGAGGCGCTGGCGAGCTCGACCGGCCCGCCGAACGCCCCGCACTCGCCCTCGACCGCCGCGGTGACCGTGCTCGACGCCACCTCGAGCCCTCGCTCCGCGTCGCCGATGCGTCCGGGCTCACAGAAGCCGAAGCGGCGCGCGTAGTCGAGAAATCTCTCCGCCCCGAGCTCCAGGCCGACATGGGGCGAAGAAGATGTTGCTCGAGACCTGGAGCGCCTCGGAGAGGGGCCACGTGCCCGGCTGGATGCCGCCCAGGTCGTGCTCGCGTATCGTGAAGCCGTCCACGACGAAGCCCTCGGTCTCCTGTCGCTGCTGGTCGGGAAACGTCGTCGCGGGCGTGATCACTCCGGCATCGAGCGCTGCGGCGGCCGTGAAGACCTTCATGATCGAGCCCGGCACGTAGTGCCCCTGCCGGGCGCGGGCGATGAGGGGCTCGGCTGGATCGTTGCGCAGCGCGTCCATCGGTGCCTGGGCGCCGCTGGGATCGCCCGAGATCGGCGTCGCATCGAAGGTCGGGCTCGAGACGAGGGCGAGGATGGCGCCGGTGCGCGGGTCGAGCGCCACCACCGCGCCGTGGTCGGCCCCGAGCTGCTGCGCGGCGAAGTCCTGGAGCCGACGATCGATGGTGAGCGTGAGGTCACGCGGCACCGGCTGGCGATTGAGGATGTCGCTGACGAAGTCGCGGATCGGGTTCGGATCGGTCTGGCCGACCAGGATGTCCTCGTACGCGCGCTCGAGCCCCGTGCTGCCGAAGAGATGCGTGGCGTACCCGATGACGTGGGTGAACGCGGGGTCCGCATAGGTGCGCCTGCTGAGCCCGTCGATGACCTCGGATGAAGCGAGCACCTGCCCGCTGGCATCGAAGATCGTGCCGCGCGGCAGGCTGCGGCGGGCGGCAATCACCTCGGGGTTGTCGGCGCGGACCGCCAGCCGGGGCGCCTCGATCACCTGCCACCAGGTCATGCTGCCCGAGACGATCGCGAACGCGACGATCAGGTACAGCCCCAGCCGCCGTACGTTGGTGGCGATCACGCCCGTGCGCCCTGGTCGGCTTCCGCATCGGCACCGATGGCGCTGCGGTGGCTGACTGCCAGCAGGAGCCCGATCATGATGAAGCTTGCCAGCACGCTCGAGCCGCCGTAGCTCACGAAGGGCAGCGTGATGCCGGTCAGCGGGATCAGCTTCGTGTTGCCGCCGATGATGATGAGCGTCTGGAGCCCCAGGCTGATGGTGAGACCAACGGCGAGCAGGCCGCCGAAGTCGTCCCTCGCCAGCGCGGCGATGCGCAGCCCGCGGAACACGAGCACGGCGGCGAAGCCGAGCAGGGCGAAGCCGCCCAGGAGGCCGAGCTCCTCCGCCACGGCGGTGAAGATGAAGTCGGTGTGGACGAACGGGATCGTCAGGCCGCCGCCGAGCGTGACGATACCCTGCCCCAGCCCCTCGCCGAAGATGCCACCGCGCCCGAGGGCGTAGAGGGCACGAACCGGCTGGAAGCCGGCGCCCAGCGGATCGGCGAACGGGTCGAGCCAGACGTCCACGCGGGTCTGGACGTGGCCGAAGAGCTGATAGGCGACGGACGCCCCGGCCACGAACAGCACGAGGCCGATGAGCACGTAGCTGCGCCGCCCGGTGGCCACGAAGAGCATCGTGAGGAACGTGCCGAAGAAGAGGAGCGCGGTGCCGAGGTCGTTGAGCCGAACGACGATGAGCATCACCGCCGCGAACAGCACGAGCATCGGCAGGAAGTAGGGCAGCGGCGGGAAGCTGATGAAGCCGATGCGCATCGTGGCGCTCGTCAGCAGCGTCCGCGTCTCGGCCAGGTAGCTGGCGATGAAGATGACGAGGACGATCTTGAGCAGCTCCCCGGGCTGGATGCTCACCGGACCGAGATCGATCCAGAGCCGGGCGCCGTTGACCTCGTACCCGAGGAGCAGTGTCGCGCCCAGGAGCAGGATCCCGATCGCCGCCCACGAGTACTTGTAGTGACGCAGGATGCCGTCGTCGCGGAGGCCGATGGCGATCGCCAGCATCGCCGCGACCCCGACGCTGAACCAGAGGAGCTGGGTGGCGGCCATGCCGAGCTCGATGCCGAACCCGCTCGTTCCCGCCAGGTCCTGTGGCAGCCGGTTGAGCATGACGATGCCGATGCCACCCATCGCACCGACGGCAGGCAGGATCAGCTGGTCGCCGCGGTGCCCGAAGACGACGAGGAGGACGTGGGCAGCGAGGAGGAGTGCCGCGTAGCCGATCGCAAGGGTCAGGTCGCCCGAGACCAGGGTCCCGCTGACGGCCACGGTCGTGACGAGAAAGCCGAACGGCACGAGCAGGAGGATCGGCACCAGCAGCCGAAGCTCGACCCCGCGCCAGGCGATCCGCATCGGCTTCGGCTAGCGATCCAGGCGCATGCGGACGCGGCCCAGGGTCAGCTCGTCGCCGAAGCTGAGCGCGACGGGGCGATCGATGCGATGGCCGTTGACGTACGTCCCGTTCGTGCTGCCCTGGTCCTCCACGAACCAGCTCCGCCCGCGGAACGTGAGCATCGCGTGGTTGGCGCTCACGAAGTCGTCCTCGACGAAGATCGTGTTGTTCACATTGCGGCCGATGGAGTTGATCGGGCCCAGGGCGATCGTCGTGCCCGACGGCGGCTCGTCCGCGGGAGACTCGAGGACAGAGAGCCGGCCGATCCCCGAGCGCGAGCTGATCTGCTGCTCCTCGGCGCTGCGCAGGTCGCGCAGCAGCGATCCGGCGAACCGCAGCAGGATCAGATAGAGCAGGGCGACGAAGCCGAGCTGCAGGGCGAGAAGCAGGATGCGCAGGATCTCGCCCGTCATTCGCGGACCTGGAACTCGATCTCCGTGTCGCCGACGCGGATGACGTCGCCGGGCCCGAGCGCGATCTGGGTGACGGGCTGGCCGTTCACGGTCGACCCGTTGCGGCTGCCGAGGTCGGCGAAGCCGTAGGCCCCGTGCTGGAGCCGCAGCTGGCAGTGGTGCCGGCTGACCATCGGGTCGTCGACGATGACGTCGTTGTCGCTCGCCCGGCCGATCCCGATCAGCGGACCTCCCAGGTCGAACTGGACGGGCCGGCTTCCACGTGTCGATACCAGCAGGTAGGCGCGCCGCGCCGAGGCGGGGGCGTCCGCGGGCGCCAGGCGGTCGTGAATCATCGTGTCCGGGCTGGCGGGCATGGGCGTTGCCTCACGCAGGCGCTCGCCGCGCTCGTCGACGACGTTGGCGGCGACCCGGATCTCGCCGCGCCGGGTCCCCTCGTCGGCCGTGATCTCGACGCGTGGCCGGGCGACCAGCGTGTAGCGCTCGTGCCGCGCCCGCGCCAGGACGCCGTGTGCCAGGTCGTCCTCCAACGAGCTGTGATACGAGGCGAAGGCGGCGTAGTCCGACGGATGCAGGTGGAGGGCATAGTGGTTCGGCACGATGACCCCCGCATCACGGTAGGTCTTGTTCGTGTCCATCGCCCGCTCGATCCGCTTTGCCAGGCTGACCGGCTGGATCGAGGCGCCGAGCCTCCCCGCCGGGGCCTCCAGGAAGCGCTCGAGGAACGACTCCACGCGCGAGAGGATGCCCATCGCGGCCGATCCTAGCACGCAGGGTACGAACGGCCGTCCACTCGGTACGAATGCACCCATAGGGCGATTTCGACCTCGTGGCTATACTTCGTGGCCCTGACCCCACTGTCGCTCGGAGCCGACATACCCATTGGCTGAAACGCTGACCGAGTCATTCTGCGAACGGTGCGGGACGCGCTACGAGTTCAAGGCGCCGACCCGCCTGAACCCCCTGCGCAAGACGCGCGGGCTCGTCGGTGGCCTGCGAAACTACCTGACCAGCCAGGACGCGTTCTCGGATGCCATCGGCGACGCCATGCGCACCGAGGAGGACGGCCTGGCCTCGGCCCAGCTCGAGGCCTTCCACGAGTCGTTCAACTTCTGCATCGACTGCCGCCAGTACACCTGCATCAACTGCTGGAACGACACCGCCGGGAGATGCCGCAGCTGCGCGCCGATCGCCGGCACGGATGACGTCACCGAGCGCCTCGCCGCGGCCTTCGATGGAGCCGTCGGCATCCAACCGGAACCGGCGCCGCTGCCTCTCGAGCTCGACGCATGGCCGATGTCCGACCTGCCGCTCTCCCCCACCATCGGTGGGAACGGGCACCCCGTGGAGGATTGGCCTGGGGCAGAGCTCGTCCGCGATACGCCAGTCGACCCAATCCTGGCCCAAGCCGGGCGGGAGCCCGAGCCCGAGCCGGTCGTGGCAGAGGTCGAGCCCGAGCCCGAGCCGGTCGTCGCACAGGTCGAGCCGGAGCCCGAGCCGGTCGTCGCACAGGCCGAGCCTGAGCCCGAGTCG
>Ga0136623_10000283_pt1 | contig 14251 bp, 14 predicted proteins | sample AntDrymUQ4492106_2_FD_104656 | JGI IMG/M metagenome (GOLD analysis project Ga0136623, IMG submission 104656) | Polar desert sand microbial communities from Dry Valleys, Antarctica - metaG UQ449 (21.06) | ecosystem: Environmental > Terrestrial > Soil > Desert | place: Antarctica: Dry Valley...
AATGGGGATCTCGATGTGGAAGTACTCGATGAGCATCTTCACACCGACGAAGCCCAGGATTGCCCCGAGGCCGTAGCGCAGGAGATGAAGACGTTCCATCGCGCCGGCAAGCACGAAGTAAAGAGATCTCAGCCCAAGTATCGCAAAGACGTTTGATGTCAACACGATGAAAGGGTCCTTGGTGATGCCGAAGATCGCCGGGATCGAATCGACCGCAAACAGGATGTCGGTCGATTCGATGGAAATCAGGGTAACTAGCAGAGGTGTCGCAACGCGCTTCCCATCCTCCACCGTGAAGAAGTTGCCGTTGTCGTACTTAGTGGTGGTAGGGAAGTGCTTCTTGAACCAATTCAGAACCGGGTTCTCATCGGGATGAATGTCTTCGGCTGCGCCGCGAGCGATCTTGAAGGCGGTGTAGATGAGAAAGGCCCCGAAGATGTAGATGATCCATTCGAAGTTGTTCACCAGCGATGCTCCAAGTGCAATGAATATGCCGCGCGAGATCAGGGCACCGAGAATTCCGTAGAAGAGAACCTCGTGCCGGTATTCCTGTGGCACCTGGAAGAACGAAAAGATCACTACGAACACAAACATGTTGTCGACCGACAGCGAGTATTCGATGAGGTAACCGGCGAAATACTCGGCACCGACCTGGGTCCCCTGCCATAGGAACATGATGCCCCCGAAGATCACCGCCAGGGATATCCACACTCCCACCCAGATCGCCGCCTGCCTGGTCCGGGTCTCTTCGTTCTCGGCATCGAAGAACTTGAGGTCCACCAGGAGCATCGCGATTACAAACGCGAGAAACCCCACATAGAGGTACCAGGAAGACACCGACTCGCCTACCTCTCTCTTTGCTCGACCAAGACGCCGCCGACGCCCTTGGAGAACAAGGATAGTGCCCGCGACCAGGTACGGCACCATAGCGCCCACACCCTGCGGCTACGCTTGCAGGTGGCATGAAGAGAGGGCTGGTTCTTGGAGGCGGTGGACTGGTAGGCATCAGCTACCACGCGGGGGTGCTGAAGGCGCTCGACGACTGCGGGGTCGACGTCAAGGGCTCCGAGGTCATAGTGGGCACCAGCGCCGGGGCCCTGGTCGCCGCCTACCTCGCCTCCGGGTGGGGCGCGGCCGATTTCTACGAGTACTCCTACGGCCGCCACCCTTCGAGGTCGCCGGCCGAGGCCGAGGCTGCTTCACTGCGCCGATTCGACCCACTTTGGGCCTCGTTGGATGAACACGCTCGACGGGCGGTTGGGTCGTTACTGGCCGTTGCCGCCTCGCGCGGCCTCCGGCCGCCCGGCCTGCGCGGCCACCTTACCGGCGACAGGCTCAGGGGCTTGTTTCCGCCCGGGATGTACTCGCTCGAAGCAACCCGGGCCCGGCTCGAGGCCGACCTTCCTCTAGCCTGGCCCCGCGATGGGCTCCACATCTGCACGGTCGACCTCGAGGAGGGTCGCCGGGTCGTCTTCGACAAGCGCTCGCCGCAGGATGCGCTTTTCGCCGATGCGATCCTGGCCGCAATCGCCATCCCCGGCTTCTTCCCGCCCGTGCAGATAGGAAACCGCCCGTTCGTCGACGCGGGCGTCGTCAGCACGACCTCATTGGACGTCGCGGTCGAGCTGGGATGCGACACCATCCTTTGTATCGCTCCGCTGGGGTATCGTTTCGACGGCATGACAAGCCCGCGGGATCCGAAGCTATGGCCCGCGTTGGCAGTACGCAGCCTCTTTGCACGATCGCTCCGGCGCTCCTTGGGACAGGCGAATGACAGGGGCATCCCCGCTCTCGTCATCCGTCCGGGGCTCACCGAGGTCAGAACCCATGGGAGCAACGCCATGCGACGTCATGACGAGTCCGGGATAGCCGAAGCGGCCCGAGAGGGAACATTGCGCCTGATAGAAGACAACGCGGACCATCCCGTAGTGCGTTCGATAAGGGTGTGATGAGAAACTCAGCCACGACACAATCCACGAAGAGGTGCTGACATGGGTCACAACCGAACCACTCGCCCCGAACCCTGCGCCGTCGTCATCTTCGGCGCCTCCGGGGACCTCGCCAAGCGCAAGCTGCTTCCCGCCCTCCACAATCTCCAGGCCGAGGGCCTGATTCCGGACGAAACCTCAATAGTCGGAACCTCGCGCAGCAAGTACTCGAACGAAGAGTTCATCTCGATGATGCGAGAGGGGGTCGAGGAGCACTCGCGAATCGCTCCCACCGAGGAGACATGGAGTGAGATCGAACGTGACATCTACTACGTGCCCGGTGACATCAACGACGAAGAGCTGTTTCGCGACTTAGGCAGACGACTGGATGCCATCGACAAGGAACGCAACACCAACGGGAACCGAGTCTGGTACATGGCCACATTGCCGCAGTTCTTTTCCACGATTGCGCAGCAGATTGCCAAGGCCGGATTGCTCGACACCGGTGGATGGCAGCGGCTCGTGGTCGAAAAGCCCTTCGGTCAGGATCTGGCTTCGGCGCGCGAGCTCAACACCCTGCTCAGCTCCAACTACTCCGAGGATCAGATCTACAGGATCGACCACTACCTCGGCAAAGAAACGGTCCAGAACCTGCTCGTCTTCCGTTTCGCCAACGCGATATTCGAACCGATCTGGAACCGGCGTTACGTCAACGCCGTTCAGATAACGGTCGCGGAGACTCTGGGGGTCGGGGGCAGGGGCGGTTTCTACGAACAGACCGGCGCGCTGCGGGACGTGGCGCAGAACCACCTGCTCCAACTTCTCGCCCTGGTGGCGATGGAACCTCCGGTCGCCTGGGACGCCAACGCGATCCGGGACGAAAAGGTGCAGGTGCTGCGCGGTGTAAGACGGTGGTCGCCGAACGAAGCCGGGTCCATTGCCTCGCGCGGCCAGTACGACGGTTATCGGGACGAGCCCGACGTCGATCGTCGAACGTCCACGGAAACGTTCGTCGCAATGAAGCTGCTCGTGGACGACTGGCGCTGGGCCGGCGTGCCGTTCTACCTTCGCACCGGCAAGATGCTTCCTTCGAAGGCGACCGAGATCGCAATCGAGTTCCAGAGAGTCCCTCATCTGCTCTTCGCGAAGACGGCCGTGGAGGAGCTGGAGCCGAACATCCTGGTCATACGCGTGCAGCCCGACGAGGGGATCTCGCTAACCTTCGGCACCAAGGTACCGGGCCCCGAAGTCACCGTCCGCTCGGTCGAGATGGACTTCGACGTCGAGACCGAGCTGGGGTCCGGCTCCCCCGAAGCCTACGAGCGGCTGCTTCTGGATTGCATGCTCGGCGATGCGACACTGTTCACCAGGTCGGACGAGATCGAGCAGGCGTGGGAGATCGTCGACCCCATCCAGTCCTACTGGGGACAGGGCGGGCGACCCGGCGTCTACCGTCCGGGCACGTGGGGGCCGCCGTCGGCGGACGACCTCGTGCGGCGCGATGGACGGCGATGGCGGGAGCCGTCTCGCTGATCTCGGTTCGCTAGAGGCCGTCGACCACGAAGACTCGCCGTGGGCTGCGCCCCGCGGCGTGGTCGTCGTCGGCCGCCATCCGGGTGACGACCCGATACCTCCCCGGTCGCGCAACCGCCACAGCCGCCGAGTAGCGGCTGGCCGGAGTGAGCCTCTTCGGAGTGCGGCCGACCTCGCGTGGGTGGCCGTCGGGCCGAATCCAGTCGACCGAGACCACGACCTTGCGCTTCGGGTGGGCCGGCCTCACCGCACCGCTCACGGCGACGCTCGTGGTCTCGGCGGGAAAGTGCCGCACGCCGTCGGCCCCCCTCCGTCCCCCGGCGACCGCCAGGGTCACGCGCGGTGCGACAAGGACCCGCCTGGTTCTGCTCTGGGCCCCCCACGTCCGGGGGCCGCCCTCGTAGACGGCGCGGACGGATAGGTTCTTCGCCGGCGCGAGCCGAAATCCCAGGCCGCCCCTCTCGCCGGTCCTCATCCTCGTGCCCCGGGCCCACGGTGCGCCGGAATTCCGTCTGTGGACCACCACGCTCTGGCCGCCGATGCCCCGTCCGGCACGGACGGCAAGGCGGCCCGTGAACCGGACGTCCTCGCCGAAGACAATCCGGGCCGGAGCATCCAGCGACAACGCGGTGTTGGCCCTGCCGTCACCGATGGCGGCTGCCACCCTGCGACGGAGGCCCGGCAGGAGGTCGTAGAGGTTGTTCCCCGGGCACTCGGTCTGGCCCGCGTCCCGGTGACCTGCAATGAGATGCAGCGGCTGCGTCAATCCCGTATCGGGGTTCCGATAGGTGTGAATCCCCCGCGGGCGGAGGTTGCGTCTGTCGGCCTCCCAGGCGAGCAGTCGGACCAGGGTCCGGCGCGCCGCCCGGCCGAGCGTGGTCGTCGAGAGGTTGCCCATGAGGCTCACGCCGACGCTTCCCGAGTTGAAGTCGGCCACATGGGCCCCGGACACCCCCCTGCCGCGGATGGTCTCGCCGGTGTGCAGCTCCCACGGCGCGTACCGGCGCGCCCACCGGCCCTCGAAGAGGCGGCCGTCGGGCGCGATCACGAAATTGTAGCCGATGTCGCACCACCCGCGCGTGATCGTGTGGTAGTAGTAGATTGCCCTCATGGTCGCCTTGGGACGGGGGTCGTTGTTGCTCCCCGCCGTGTGATGCACGAACAGCTGCTGCACGGGCCAGAAGCTCCTGTCGCACTCTCCGGTGGTCCTCTTGATCGACTCGTCCGCTCCCCATTCGGCGCGCGTGATGACCTTCGGGGTGGCCGGCCCGGTCTGTCCGGCCGCCAGGGCCCCGGCCTCCTGTCGGCGTCCGTCGACGGTATTCAGGTAGTGGAGCGCCACCTTGCCCACCGCCTTAGACCCAGCGGCGCGCCACTCGACCGAGCTGGGCCGGGCGACGGAGAGCAAGGCGCTGTAGTGCATGCCCGGCTGCTCCATGTCGTGGGACTCCGGCACGCGCTTCCATGGCGACGCTCCCCCGGCCTCGTCCCAGCTGCGATAGTGCAACCGGGAGCCATCGTCTCCGGTCCACGTAAAGCCGACGTGGGTGGCGGGCCACGCCAGTTGCGTCCGGCGTCCGGCCGCGGGGCGCAGGGTTGCGGCGCGCGTCTGCGGCACCCGGACCCCGATCTTCCGCGGGGCGTCAACCGGCGCCGCGGTGGCGCCCGGGGTGGGGGGGCGGCCAATCGAGGCCGCAAGGATGCACACAACGATGGCGGCGGCCGGCAGCGGCCTCCGGGGCGCCTGGGCGCGCCGAGTAGTCCGGTGAACGTGCATATCGACCTATCCCCACCTCTCGCCTTGACGGTTAGATCTCGTCTTCTCAGGTCTTGTGTCGGCCCCGATCACCCCGGCTTGACCGCCCCGGCGCATACCCGATGGGCCGGAGCGGAGAGTGTTATAAGAGTGCCATGAAGCGCGAAGCCGCTCCGGACAGCTATGTCACGCTCAAGATCCCCCGCCCCCTGTACGAGCGCCTCAAGCAGGTGATCCAGGGATCGGGGTTTCACTCGGTGACGGAGTTCGCCGTCTACGTCCTGCGTGACCTCGCCTCCCACCACCACGGAGGTGGCCGCCGGCTCGAGCCGGGGGTCCCGGTGGGCGGGGAATCTCCGGCCGACATCGAACCCCTCTCGCCCGACGAGATCGAGGCGATCCGTCAGCGCCTGGGGTCTCTGGGCTACCTGTAGACATCGTCGGCGGTATGGGGCCCTTTCGCACGACCGCCTTGGTGGTGGCCACGGCCGTGCTGGTGGGGGGATGTGTGCCGGCGCGCGAGGCGCCCGCCGAGCGGGTGCCCTCCTTCGATCCCGATACCCTCCTGGGCGGCATCCAGGAAGACGGCGAGTTGGTCGTCGCCGTCCCGGCCGGCGCCCCGCCGTTGAGCTTCGCCTCCCGGGACGGAGCTCCCCGGGGCCTCGCGGTCGACGTGGGCCGATGGATCGCCGAGGGGCTTGGCGTGGAGGCCGGCTTCATCACGGCGCCGGAGGACGAGGTGGTGCAGATGGTCGAGGACGGGCGCGCCGACATCGCCTTCCCGTCAACGCCGATCACGAGCGCAGTCCTGCAGGAGATCACCTTCACCAACCCCTACTACATGGGCCATCAGCGTCTGCTCGTGGCGCAGGGGTCTCCGGTACAGGATGTCTATGACCTCGGCGGCGCCAAGATCTGCTCGGTGCTCGCCCCAACCGAGGTCCCTCTGGACGAGATCGTCCCGACCGTCGAGGTCGTCGAGGCAGGCACCGCCGCAGACTGCGCGCGCTCCGTCAAGCGGGGCGAGGTTGCCGCCGGCACCGCCTCCGACCTCACACTGATGGGTGTGGTGAGCAAGACGGAGGGGCTCGAGATCACCGGCGACCACCTCAACACCCAGGGCTACGGCGTGGTGTTCGAACCGGGGGCGTCCTCTGCAGCCGACTTCGTCGACCGTTTGTTGGCGCAGGCGAGGGCCGACGACCTCTTCGTGGACTGGTATGCAAAGTGGGTGGGACCGTACATCACAGACCCGCTTCCGGACGCCCCGGAGCTCAGCGCCGAAGAAGCCGCGACACTGTTCCCGGAAAAGCCCATCGAGGACCGGTAGGTAAAAGACATGGCAAAGGAAGCATCGTTCGACGTTGTCTCGGAAGTGGACATGCAAGAGGTCCGAAATGCACTGGACCAGGCGCGCCGTGAGATCTCCCAGCGCTTCGACTTCAAAGGAACGGGGTCGAATCTCGAGCTGAAGCAGGAAGGCGATCACTGGATCATCGAAGCGAGATCCAACACCGACCAGAAGGTGAAGGATTCGGTGCGGGTGCTCGAGGAGAAGTTGGTCAAGCGCCGGGTCCCACTTAAGTCCTTGCAGCGGGGCAACATCACCCCTGCAGCCGGTGGAACCGCCAGGCAGGAGATCTCGATATCCCAGGGCATATCGACCGACAAGGCTCGCGAGATCGTGAAGCACATCAAGGGGACCAAGGTCAAAGCGCAGGTCTCCGTTCAAGGAGAACAGGTACGGGTGTCTTCGAAGTCGAGAGACGTACTTCAAGACGTCATCACCGATCTCAAAGAGCACGATTTCGGGATTCCGCTGCAGTTCACGAACTACCGGTAGGGGCGGCCCAGGTAGGGTGCGTGCGTGAGCACGAAGCAGCGCCTGATACTCGCCGCAGCATGCGTCGCGGCGATGCTCTCGGCCTGTGTGCCGGAGCCGGCCGACGTCCAGGGCGCCAGCGTCGAACGCCTCTACACGATCTTCTTCATCGTCGCAGCGGTCGTCTTTGCGCTCGTGGCGGGGTTGATCACATGGAGCCTTGTTCGCTACCGGGCCAAGCCGGGAGATGAGCTTCCCAAGCAGTTCGACCGGAACCTGAAGCTAGAGCTCACCTGGTTCGCAATCCCACTCGCCACGGTTGTCGTCTTGTTCGTCCTGTCCGCCGGAGTGTTGGGCGAGGTCAACGCAGAGAGCCCGGACCCCTCGGTGATCGTCAACGTAGAAGGTTATCAATGGGGATGGCGATTCACCTACGAAGGCAGCGGGGTCGAGGTGATCGGCGACGCCGATGATCGGCCCGAGATCGTGCTTCCTGTAGGTCGGCCGCTTACCTTCACCCTTGATTCCGCCGACGTCGTGCATTCCTTCTGGGTGCCGAGGTTTCTCATCAAGAGAGACATGGTGCCGGGGCAGCAGAATTCCCTCAGCCTGACTATCTCCGACGCAGGTGTCTATCGCGGAGTGTGCACGGAGTTCTGCGGCCTTCTGCACTCGAAGATGAACTTCGTGCTCCGCGCCGTTCCTCCGGCGCAGTTCGAAAGTTGGCTCGAGGAGCAAAGGACGATTGATGGCGACGGTTGACAGCAGGGAGCGCGGCACCGCCGTTGCGCCGCAGCACGACCGCCCCAAGGGCGGAGTCGTCGACTGGCTCACGACCACCGATCACAAGAAGATAGGGATCCTCTACCTCGTCAGCGCCGTCGGGTTCTTCCTGTTTTCTGGGCTTCTGTCCCTCGTGATTCGGGCGGAGTTGGCAGCGCCCGGTTTGCAGATCGTGGGGCATCAGGAATACAACGAGCTGTTCACGATGCACGGCACCGGAATGGTCTTCTTCTTCGTCGTCCCGACCGCCATCGGGCTCGGGAACTACTTCGTACCACTGCAGATCGGCGCGCCCGACGTTGCCTATCCGCGCCTCAACGCGTTCACCTACTGGCTCTACATCGCCGGCGGCCTGATTACCTTCTCAGGCTTCCTGACGGCAGGCGGCGCTGCGGCGGTGGGTTGGACGGGTTATGCACCGCTTTCGTCGAACACCTTCTCGCCCGGCGCCGGAGTGGACCTGTGGATCGTGGGGCTTCTGTTGAGCGGAGTCTCCGGGATCCTCGGGGCCATCAATTTCATGGCCACCATCTTCGGCATGCGTGTGCCCGGAATGACCATGTTCCGGATGCCGATCTTCTGTTGGAACATCCTCGTCACGTCCGGGCTGATCCTGTTCACCTTCCCGGTGCTTTCCGCTGCCTTCGCCATGCTCTACATCGACCGTCAGATAGGGGGCTTCTTCTTCGATCCAAGCGCCGGCGGAGATCCGATCCTGTGGCAGCACCTGTTCTGGTTCTTCGGACACCCAGAGGTGTACATCATGATCCTTCCGTTCTTCGGTGTGGTGACCGAGATCATCCCGGTGTTCAGCCGAAAACCTGTGTTCGGGTACTCGGGCTTCGTATTCGCCACGCTTCTGATCGGCGGCTACAGCCTGTCGGTATGGGCGCACCACATGTTCACCACCGGCGCAGTCAACAATCCTTTCTTTGCCGCAACCTCGATGATCATCGCCGTGCCCACTGGAGTGAAATTCTTCAACTGGATCGCCACCATGTGGCGGGGCAAGATCTCGATGCAGACACCGATGCTCTTCTCGGTCGGGTTCCTGTTCATGTTCCTCATCGGAGGAATCACCGGCGTGTTCCTGGCCTCCCCGCCGATTGACTATCACGTGCACGACACCTACTACGTCGTGGCGCACTTCCATTACGTCTTGTTCGGTGGTTCGGTGTTTGCAATCTTCGCCGCCTTCTACTACTGGATCCCCAAGATCAGCGGACGTCTGATGAACGAAGGGCTCGGCAAGCTTCACTTCTGGCTGCTGATCATCGGTTTCAACATGACGTTCTTTCCCATGCACGTGCTGGGCCTCAACGGCATGAACCGCCGCATCGCCGACTACTCTTCCGCTTCCGGGTTCCAGCCCCTGAACATCCTGGCGACGGCCGGCGCCGGGATTCTCGCCCTTGCCGTCACGGTCTTCTTGATCAACTTCTTTGTCTCGATGAGAAAGGGCGAGCCGGCCGGGGACGACCCCTGGGGAGGCTATTCGTTGGAATGGGCCACAACTTCGCCGCCCCCTCCCCACAACTTCCACCGGATCCCGCCGGTTCATTCGGAGCGGCCCGTCTTCGACGACCGGGCCAACCGTGGCGGGGCCGGCGCCGGCGGCGGCCCACGGGGGCCGGGCAGTGGTTGAGGAGCTCCGCTTCTTTCTGCGCATCGCCGTTTACCTCGTCGTGATCGGCACGATCTACTGGTTCGTCTCCTACGAGGTTGCGGGCACCCTGCTCTTGCTGTTCGGAGCCGTCGCGACGGGGTTCTTCGTCGTGGCAGCGCGCATCTCCTTCCAACCGAAGACTCCAGAAGACCTCGCTCCCAGGCCCCCCAGTTCCGGTCTCCACCGCATGACCGGGGTGTTCGGCCGCTACTTCGCGTTCGATGACGAGAACGCCGCAGGCGGAGAGCCCACCGAGGCGCCGCTTGCGCTCGAAGAAGAGGGCTTTCCCGAGTCGAGCATCTGGCCCCTTGCAGCCGCTCTAGCGGCTTTGCTGCTCGGGCTCGGACTGGTCTTCGGGCCCTGGCTGTGGATCCCCGGGCTCGCACTTGGAGCATCGTCCATGTGGGGCTGGCTGACCCAGTTGACCGCCTGAGAAGCTCAGACCTCCTCGAACCCGCCCTCGCGTGTGCGCCGCAGACGCACCCCCCGGGCGCGCCGGAACGGGTGGATGTCGGTTCCCTGCAGGTTCTCGCAGATCAGGTAGGTCAACATCCCCGCCGCGGCCGGGAGCACGAACAGAGCAACTCTGAAGAAGTTGGTAATCGCCTCGACCGGGATGTCGAATGTGATCGAGAGCACATCACCGCCGCCTTCGAGCGTGAGCACCGTGAAGAAAACGATCCCGGCAGCGCCGATAGCAGTGCGAAGCGGCATGTCACGCGGATGATCCAGGAGTTGATGTTCGGCGCGATCGCCGGTCCACCGTGCCTCGAGGAAGGGCCACAGCGCCAGGAACGTAAACAGCAGGCCGGGGACGAGCACGCCCGGGATGAAGGGGGCCGCAATGGTTATGCCGAAAAGGTTGATATCCCATCCGGGGAAGAGCCGCAGTCCCCCGTCAAGCCAGCCCACGTACCAGTCAGGCTGGGAAGGGGCACTGGTTATGTACGGCTTGAACGGCCCGTAGTTCCACACGGGGTTGATCTGCAACAGACCCCCCATGAAGGCCATGACCGACGCGGTCAGGAACAGAAGCGCAAGCGACTTGAACGTCTGCGATGGCCACAGCGGCTTGCCGACGACATTGCGCTCGGTTCTTCCGGGCCCCCGGAACTGTGCATGCTTCTGACGAACGAGAATTGCCAGGTGCACGCTGATGAGGCCGATGATCAGGGCCGGCAGCAGCATGATGTGCATGACGAACAAGCGGGAGATGATCGCTTCGGCAGGGAATTCCCCGCCGAAGATCAACGACGCAAGGTAGGGCCCTGCGAACGGGATGGACAACATCACCGAATAGGCGATTCGCAGCCCGTTGCCCGAAAGAAGGTCGTCGGGAAGCGAGTACCCGGTGAAACCCATCCCGATTGCAAAGATCAAAAGACCCACTCCGATTAGCCAGTTGAGCTCACGAGGCCGCCGAAAAGCGCCGGTGAAGAACACCCTGAGCATGTGGACCACGACTGCGGCAACAAACACGATGGCGGTCCAGTGGTGGATCTGGCGCATGACCAGGCCCGCTCTGACCTCGAAGCTCAAACGCATAACGGATTCGTAAGCTGCCGAGACCTCCTGCCCCTTGAGCGGCAGATAGGGGCCGTCGTAGATCACAGGAGTTGCGTCCGGCCGGTAGAAAAGAGTGAGGAAGATCCCCGTCGCCACCAGGATGACGAACGTGAACAGCGATATCTCCCCGAGCAGGAACGACCAGTGGTCGGGGAATATCTTGTTGAGCCCCTTTCGCGCCCAGCCCCCGACGCGCAGGCGGCTCTCGACCCACTTGATCATCGTCGCTCCTCGGCCATCATGCCCCGCGGTCCACGTTCCAGAATGCGGGGCCGACCGGCGCCGAGTATTCACCCGTTGCAATCAGATAACCATCGGCGTCGATCGCCAGCGGAAGCTGCGGGAGCGGACGGGCCGCAGGCCCGAATATCGGTGTCGCCCCGGTGAGGACGTCGAAGGTCGACTGGTGGCAGGGGCACAGGAGCTGCTGCGCCGCCGACCTGTAGAGGCCGACCGAGCAACCGACGTGGGTGCAGATCTTGGAGTATCCAAGGCATCCCTCGGGCGCCCACTCCTCGCGTCCCTCCGGAAGGCTCAAACTGCCCTCGTCCACCCTGATCAAGACCGTCTGGGCGTCGGACAGGCCGACCTTGCCCTCGGGGAACACCGTTTCGATCCCCTCGACCGGAATGTCCGCCGGCCTGACCGGCCGGCCCTCGAGGTTCACGAGGCGGTCGCCGGCCCTCCACCCCGAACGGAAGAGGTCATCGCCGGGGTTGGGGCCCAACGAGAAGGCCGGGATCGCAAGCGCACCTGCGAGCGTCCCGCCCGCTCCGGCGAGGAGGCGCAGCAGAACCTTGCGACGTGAGAGATCCTCCATTCCGGGAAGCGGGGCCGTGTCGTCCTCCTCGGCGCCTGGCTCCGGTTCACCCATGAGCTGGCGCTCTTCGACCTCCTCCGGGACGTTCATGTAAGAGGTGGCCCAGACGGCAAGGCCCAAGCCGAGGCCTCCCAGCGCAAAGCCCAGCAGGACGCCCTCTAGCTGCGCCTGCCCGCCGAGCACGTACAGAACCAGCAAGCCCAACGAAGCGACCATCGAGACGATGAAAGAAGCAGTGATGGATGCCGGCGTCTTCACGATTCGACTCCGCCGCGGGCATGGGCCCGTCCCTTGCCGATGAACAATGCAATCAACACGAGTGCGCCCATGCCGATGGCCAACCCGGCAAAGCCCTCGGGCACCGGGCCGATGCCGCCGAGGTCGGCACCACCGGGGTTGGGCCTGGCCTGCAGGAACCGCACGTAGCGAATGATCTCGTTGCGGGTGGCGGCATCGAAGCCGAAGTTGGGCATCTGACCGGGACCGGTGATCATGGCTTCGGCGACGATCACCGGCTCGGAGGGGTGCAGGCTCGGGGCGAGCGATCCCCGGCCGGTGGCGCCGCCGTTGGCGGTGGCGCCGTGGCAGGGTGAGCAGTTGGCGATGAAGATCTCGGCCCCGGTCGAAAGGTTCGTGCCGGAGAGGTCGACGGTTGGGATTGCAGGGCCGTTGCCCAAGGACGCAACGTAGGCAATTAGCTGGTCGATCTGCGTGTCGGAGTAGGCGGGCTCCTTGCGCACGGCCTGCGCGTCGGGGTCCGCCAGAGGCATGCGGCCGGTCGTGATCTGGAAGTGCGCCGCTGCGGCGCCGGCTTCTCTGATGTCGGGACCGAGCCCGCCCTCGCCGTCTTCTCCGTGGCAGGAGGCGCATCCCGCCTGGAACAATTTCCGTCCGGCCTCGACCTCTGACTGCGTGTAGCGGCGAGGCGTGTCTTGCCCGCGTGCAGCAGAGGCGACGATCTTGGTTCCGGCCGTGGCCGGGACGGCTAAGAGCAGCACCGCCGCGACCCGGCGAGCGCGCGTCACCTAACCCCCTCCCGTACTGATAAGCCGCCACAGCAGGCCGAGGGTGACGACGGCGGCGACGGCGAGCACACCGGCGCGCGCCTTGGCGGGCGCTTCGGAGGAGAAGGCGTTCGCCAGTGGGAGTGCACCCACGACAAGGACCCCGTACAGCACATGGATGCCCTCGGCGGGGCGGTCCCCCGTTGCGTAGAGCAGGGCGCCCAAAGCCACCTGCAGCAGGAGCAGGCCGGTGAGGATTTTGCGCGCCCATTCCAACCACGGCCGTGCGCCGCCGAGAGTGGTGAGGGCGAGGGCTGCAAGCACAAAGGCGCCGGTAACTCCGAGGAGGAGCATCCCGCCAGCTGCATGTACCGCCTGCATGTCGTCACCAACCAGCCTCGGGCCCCCGCCACAGACAATCTACTTCATCGCGGTTCCTGGACCGTGGCCGAGGGGCGGCAGACTCGAGATTCCAGCCTTCCCCTACAATCCATGGAGAGCTCGCTCCGTCAAACAGGATTCCACGACCTAGGAGGGCCCGTGCCCGACGAAGTGAAGGCATACATATTGATTCAGACTGCGGTCAATGTCGCACAAGTCGCTCGAGACATCCGAGAGCTCGACGGTATCGAGGCGGCGGACGATGTCTCGGGGCCCTACGACGTGATCGTGAGGGCGAACGCCGGCAGTATGGACAGCCTCGGACGACTGGTGGTCGGCAAGATACAAACGATAGAAGGGGTCACCCGTACGCTCACCTGTCCGGTGGTGACCCTCTAACTTTTTCACACATTGCTGCACCAGCATGGGGCAGAGGTCCGAGCGAGCAACTCGCGATCGTGGCTCACGTAGAGGATGGTCTTGACGAGCACGCGCGCTTGACTAGAGGCTCTCGACTCGCCCTACTGAGGAGTGATGGGGGGATCCGGCGCACCCATCTTCGGCCCACCGAGCACCGCATTCATCGAACCTGAGCGAAAGCCCCCCAGGTCCAGGGCGACGTAGCTGAATCCCAGCCCCCGAAGGCCTTCGGAGATGGCAGAGCCAAGCCCCGCGGCCTTGGCGATGTCCTCCGGAGGAAGCTCGATGCGGGCGAGATCACCGTGATCGCGCACCCGCAGGACCTCGAATCCGAACGACCGGAGCAGCTCCTCGGCCCGGTCAATCCGGCGCAGCCCCTGGGGCGTAACCCGCACCCCGTAGGCGAAGCGCGACGCAAGACACGGTGACGCCGGCTTCTCGGCGGTGGGGAGACCGAGCTCGGCCGAGAGCGCGCGCACATCGGCCTTGGTGAGTCCGGCGTCGACGAGTGGGGCGCGGACATCGTGCTCGCGCGCTGCCTCGAGCCCCGGACGGTGATCGCCCAGGTCGTC
>Ga0136623_10000284_pt1 | contig 14239 bp, 9 predicted proteins | sample AntDrymUQ4492106_2_FD_104656 | JGI IMG/M metagenome (GOLD analysis project Ga0136623, IMG submission 104656) | Polar desert sand microbial communities from Dry Valleys, Antarctica - metaG UQ449 (21.06) | ecosystem: Environmental > Terrestrial > Soil > Desert | place: Antarctica: Dry Valley...
CAAGAGCGCTGAGGAACGTCACGTCTGGCAGCTCGAAAGCGAAGTAGTCGAGGTCGAGGATGACGCGACGATTCGGGTCGCCGCTGGCACGCAGCTCGTCGCCGATGGCAAGCTCCATGGCGAAGGGCAGAGCGTGACTCTCCCCGCGGAGCAGGCCCGCGCCCACGTCGCAGCCGGCCGAGCCGTAGAGGCGAAGCGCAAGACGTGAAGATTCGGGAACGCCGGGCGTTGGTTCCCTCCGGCGTTCCCGTCCCCCCAGCGTGCTACGATCCCGCCACGGTGGGATAGGCACCGCCTCCCCGTGGTCGGGCAAGGGGAGCTTATCCCTCCCTTTGCTCGGCCTTCACGTTGTGGATAAGACAACCCGACCCGGCCGGCCGCGATCGCCACCTTATGCGTTGAAGCGAGCTATCTGAGGAGGAGAACCCCATGAAGCGCTATCACTACCTTGCGCTGAGCACGGCTACGGCGCTTATCATCTTGTCGGCCGGTACCGCACTGGCCACGCCACCCTCCGGGATCACGCCCGTCGAGCTGGCTCGAGGCACCTCGGCCGCGGCGTACACCATCACTGCCGAGGCGAACCGCGAGGTTGCCACGCAGACCAACACCTTCGAGCCGGGCGGCTCGACATCGGGCTGGCACACACACCCCGGGCCGGTCGTGACCATCGTCCAGTCCGGGACCCTGTCGCTGTGGTTCAGCACCGACTGCACCCTTCAGACCCTGACCGCCGGTCAGGCGATCGTGGTGCCCGGCGGCGACATGTACGACCTGGGCCGCAACGAGAGCGCCACCGAGCCTCTGGTCCTGGTGCAGACCTTCTACAACGTTCCCGTCGGCGGCCCACTGCGCACCGATGCGCCCGAACCGCAGTGCACGGATGCCGATCCAGCCGTGCCGCAGGACATGGCGGTTGCTGGCGTCTCCGGCGTGCTGCACGCCCGGGCTCGGGTGGCGCCCGCCATCGACATCGCCGGTGCGGCCAACACGGACCTGCTCATCCAGCAATTGACCGCTGACCCGAGCGGAACGACCGGGTGGCACAGCCATCCAGGACCTGTGATGGTGCTCGTCAACAGTGGCACCCTGACCTTCATGCACGACGACTGCAGCACCACGTCCTATCCGTCGGGTACCGGGTTCATCGATCCCGGCCGCGGGAATGTCCACCTGGCGAGGAATGACGGCGCGGCGCCGACGATCTTCTTCGCAACCTACACCGACCTGCCGGTCGGCGGTCCGGCGCGCATCGACGCGAGCGCCCCGGCGTGCGCGGCGGCACCCGCAGCAACGGCCACGCCGGTGCCCGCGCCCGCGGCAACTCCGACGCCTGCGGGAACAGGCCTCCCCAACACGGCTGCTGCCGAGCAATCCACGCCAGCATTCGCCGAGCTTTTCGCCGCCATGGGAGCCAGCCTCGCCTCGTTGGGCGCAGGTTCAGCTCTCATGGTGTTCGCGAGGCGGCGACGTCAGACCGGATAGCCCTCGGGTGCAAGTCAATCGGACGAGCTCCGGAGCGCATCCGGGGCTCGTCCGCTGACCAAACCACCACTCTCCGCCTGACGGCGCACTCGTGCGATCTGGGGCTCGTCAGACCCTGAGCCGCCTCCATTGCCGACGGGCCGTCTGGACCCGGGGCCCCGACCCGTGCCGCCGTAAGCCACCGGCAATCGGCGCTGGCCAGTCCCGACAGCCCGGCGTGCAGCTGATGGCCGAGGATCACCCGGTGCGTACCCACGCCGCCTCACTTGGCCACTCCCTTGCACCTCGGGTCGCCGGTCGCTGGGCACCCATACTTCAAACTGCCCGAAGGGCAGGGACAATCCTCCAAGAGCGCGCGCTCAGGCAGGACCTCGGTGAACGGGTACCCGTTCACCCACAGGAAGTTATTCGGGTTCCTCGTGAGTACCGTCTGCCGGTTGCTGAGTCCGCCGCTGGAAGCAGTTGGACGCAGGACCAGACTCGCGATCGGCTCCAGTCGATTCGGAGTGGCAGGACGGCGCGCCAAAGCCCCATACCGCACAGCTCGCCCCGGCGAACCTGCCCAAGGAGGGGACCGGCCACGACCTGGCCATGGCGACCGGCATTCTCGTCGCGTCCGGCCAGCTCAGCCCGTCACGGGTGGCCGAGACCGCACTGATCGGCGAGCTCGCACTCGACGGCTCCCTGCGGCCGATTCCGGGCGCCATGGCCCTCGTCGCGGCCGCGCGCGAGGCGGGCGCCAGCGACGTCGTCGTGCCGTCCGAGAACGCCGCGGAGGGCGCCGCGGTGGGTGGGATCCGGGTCCGGGCGGCGCACGCGCTCGGCGAGGTGACGCGCCACCTCGCCGGTATCGATGAGCTTGTCGTCGTGGCTCGGCCTCGCCGCAGCGCGGCCGGGGAGGTCGATGACGCGCCAGACCTGGCGGGGGTCATCGGGCAGGTCGTCGCCCGCCGCGCCCTCGAGATCGCGGTGGCCGGCCGCCACAACCTGGCCCTCACGGGGCCGCCAGGCGTCGGAAAGACCCTCCTGTCGCGGGCGGCCGCAGGCCTCCTGCCACTGCTCGACGACAGGGAGGCCGTCGAGGTCAGCCGCATCTACTCGGTCGCAGGACTGGCGGGACCTCGTGCGCCGCTCAGCCTGCGCCGGCCGTTCCGGGCGCCGCACCACACGATCTCGACCCAGGCGCTCGTCGGCGGCGGACCGCGCATCCGGCCGGGCGAGGCGAGCCTCGCGCACCGCGGCGTTCTCTTCCTCGACGAGACGCTCCAGTTCCGGGCCGACGCCCTCGACGCGCTGCGCGGCCCCCTCGACTCCGGCAGCGTCACCATCGCGCGGGTCGATGGCGTGCTCGTCCTGCCGGCCCGATGCATGCTCCTTGCAGCGTTCAACCCGTGCCCCTGCGGGTGGTTCGGCGTCGACGGACACGCCTGCTCCTGCGAGGACGGGATGCGGCGGCGCTACCAGGCTCGCCTGTCCGGTCCCATGCGCGACCGGCTGGACATGATCGTGTCGCTCGAGCCGGTCGGGACACTTCGTCGGGCTCGCACGAGCGAGCCGACCGCCACGGTCGCAGCACGCATCGCCCGGGTTGCCGCGATCCAGGCGGAGCGCCAGGGGACGACGAGCGCGGACGTGCACGCAAGCTCCCCGGCCGAGGTGGTCGGCATCGGCCACACCGTCCGAGCGCTCATCGACTCCCGAGGCCGCCAGATGGGGCTCTCGATGCGCCGGCTGCATCGATCGGCGCGGGTCGCCCGCACGATCGCCGACCTCGATGGCTCGGAGGTGGTGCGCGCGGAGCACCTGGACGAGGCGCTCCTCCACCGCCCCAAGGAGGTGCGTGCGTGATCGGGGTCGGATCGACCGACCGCCGCGACGGTGCTGGCTCGGTCCGGACCGGCAGGGCGACGGAGCGCGACTGCTGGATCGCGCTGTCGCTCGTCCCCGGCATCGGGCCCGCCGGCTTCGCGCGCCTCGTCGCCCGCCATGGCTCGGCAACGGCGGCGTGGGATGCCGGGCCGACCGCCTTTCGCGAGGTCATGCGCCGGTCCCCGGGCCGCACGGCCGACGAGCTCGATCGCTTTGGACGGGCCGATCCCCGGGAGCTGGCGCGGTCCGTCGAGCGCGTCACCGAGAGCGCCGGTGGGACGGTCGTCACCGGGCTGGACGAGGCGTTCCCGCCTGCGCTCCTCACCCTGGATCCTCGTCCGCCGACCCTGTTCGTGATCGGCGAGCAGGGCGCCTTTCACCGGCGGGCTGTCGCGGTCGTCGGGACGCGGCGCGCCTCCGGCTATGGGATGTCGGTCGCGACCGAGATCTCGGACCAGCTGGCTCGGGCCGGAGTCGTCGTCGTCTCCGGGCTGGCGCTCGGCATCGATGGCGCAGCGCACCGCGCCGCGATCGGTGTCGATGCCCCCACCATCGCGGTGCTGCCCTCGCCGATCGATCGCATCTATCCTCCGCGCCACCGGCCGATGGCGCGCGAGCTGCTGCGCGCGGGTGGGCTGCTCGTCAGCGAGATCCCGATCGGCGCGGCTGTCGGCAGGCCCGACTTCGCCAGGCGCAACAGGATCATCGCCGGCCTGGCGGAGGCGGTGGTCGTGGTCGAGGCGCCGGACCGGTCCGGCGCGCTCATGACTGCCGCCGCGGCGACGGCCATCGGGCGGGAGCTGTATGCGGTGCCCGGCCCGATCGACGCCATGAGCTCCCGAGGCTGCAACCGGCTGATCGCCGACCACCTGGCGACGATCGTGACCTCCAGCGCATCGCTCCTCCGTCAGATCGGCCTCTCGCGCGGAGAGCAGCCACCGGCCGTCAAGTCGCTGTCGGAGGTGGAGGGCCAGCTGCTCCGACGGCTGCTCGAGCGCAGCGGCTCGATCGAGGAGCTCGTCGACCGGACCGGCCAAACGGCTGCCTCGGTTGCCAGCGCGCTGACGATGCTCGAGGCCCGTGGGCTGGTCAATCCGTTCGGTGGAGCCACCTTCCACGTGACGCTTGCCGCCAAGGCCCTTACGAATGCGGGATGACGCCGATGGTACCCTTGGGCTATCCTGCCACGGCCAACTGTCGCCGTCCGCATGCCCGCGGAGCGGTGGCCCAAGCACGCATGGAGTATGTCTATTGCATCCGACACGACATGGAAGAGCGGCCGTCGCCGCCCCGTTCGACTCGCTCCGCGGCCTGCTGAGCAGCCATCGAGGCACCACGCGCGTCTCGCTCACCGCCATCTCGTTCGCCTTGATCATCGCGTTCAGTGCGGAGACCCCGGCAATCCAGGCCGGCCCGGAAGCGGCTCCACTGCGAACGGAGTCCCTCCTTCCGCAGAACGTCGGCGTCGGTGTCCCCACCGACGATCCGGTCACCATCACCTTCGACGCGGCCATGAACCCCGGCACCGTCGAGTCCGCCATCCAGGTCCTTCCCGAGCAGCCGTTCGAGCTCGCGTGGAACGAGAGCCTGGACCGCATCACGATCACCCCGGAGCGCCTGTGGCGCACTGACGAGTCGTACGTGGTCGTCATCGGCGGAACGGCAGCCCGAACCGACGGCCAGGTTCTGGCCGGTGCGCGACGCTTCGCATTCACGACCCGCACGGCGCCGATCGTCTCCGACTTCCAGGTCAAGCTTGCCGGCAGCGATGCGGCTCCCGCACGGCCCGAAGAGGCCCTCGATCCCCGGACCGAGGCGCTGCTCCATGGCGACGTGCTCGTCTCCGACGCTCCCGCCATCACGCCGCCGACGAAGACGGCGAAGGCCGTCAGCGCGACGAGCGCCATCACCGTCAGCTTCTCCGATGACATGGACCGGGCCGATGTCCAGGAGCGCTTCGCGATGAGCCCGGCCGTGCCCGGCGACCTCGCCTGGGACGGTGCCGACCTCGTCTTCACGCCGACTGAGCGCTTGACGCCGGGCTCGCGATACACGATCAGCCTCATCGGCGCGCACGACAACGCGGGCAATCCCCTCGGCGGCAAGGGCAATTTCTCGTTCATCGTCCAGCCCGGCGCGCAGGTCACGAAGACGAAACCGGAGGCCGATGCGCTGGACGTCGAGCCTGCGAACGTCGAGATCTGGTTCAGCCAGCCGATGGACGTCGACGCGACGAACAAGGCGTTCGTCCTGACCGATACGAACGTCGGCGTGCCGGTGGGCGGGAACCTGGAGTGGAACGAGGCCCGCACCCAGCTCGTCTACGTGCCGGACAGCACGTTCACCGCCGGCCGCACGTTCCAGATCACCTTTGCCGGCGGCGCTCGCGATGCGGACGGGAACGTCATCGACACCTCGCTCACCTTCACGACGAAGGCCGCGCCGCTCCCCGTCGTCGCGGCACCGGTCGCCCGTGGCACGACCACCACCCGCACGGCAACGGTCGTCCCGCCTGCGGGGCCCGCGACCAGCCTGGCCGGGTACGCGCTGAACCAGGTCAACGCGGCCCGGGCGGCGTACGGCTTCGCGCCGCTCGTCCTGGACGCCGCCATCTCGGCCGCTGCCTCGGCCCACGCCTGGGACCAGGCCAACAACGGCTACTTCAGCCACTACGGCCAGAACGGCAGCACCCGGGAGTCGCGCCTGCGCGCAGCGGGCGTCAGCTTCACCTATTCCGGCGAGAACCAGTGCTACCACATGGGCATGAGCGAGCAGGCCACGCTCGACTGGTGCCACGCTCAGTTCATGGCGGAGCCGTATCCGGGGCAGTGGAACCACATCGCCAACATCCTCGATCCGAGAGCCACGCGGATGGGCGTCGGGATCGCGACCGCGGGCGGCAGAACCGTCATCACCTGGGACTTCACGAACTGAGCCCGGGCCGGCCCGCCGCTCGAGCGCGGCTGGTCGGCCGTCCCATCCCGCCCTCAGCGGCTCCGCCGCACCGGTCCGCCGCGGGCCGGTCACGACGGGGCCGGTGCTACACTCGCTGACCGAATGCCCCGAAAGCACACGGCCGCCGGCGATCGCATCATCGTGGACTGCCCGGCAGAGGCGAAGACGCTCGAATGCTACCTGGGCGCTGACGACACGGTCAGGGCCGGCGTCGGCCATGTCCGCGACGTGCCGAAGGCCGCCTGACGCCGATGTCGAGGCCGCTGATCATCGTCGAGTCGCCCGCCAAGGCCAGGACGCTCGCGCGCCTGCTGGGCGATGAGTACCGCGTCGAGGCCAGCGTCGGCCATGTCCGCGATCTGCCCGAGAATGCCAGCGAAGTGCCGGCCGCGATCAAGGACAAGCCCTGGGGCAACATGGGCGTCGACGTGGACAACGGATTCCGTCCCTATTACGTCATCGCGCGCAACAAGGCCAGCCGCATCCGTGACCTGCGCTCGGCCGTGAAGGACGCGCCCATCGTCCTGCTGGCCACCGACCCTGACCGAGAAGGGGAGTCGATCAGCTGGCACCTGCGCGAGGTGCTCCAGCCGAAGGTTCCCGTCCGCCGCATCGAGTTCCACGAGATCACCGAGGAAGCCGTCCGCACCGCGATCGATGATGCCCGCGACATCGACCTCATGCTCGTGGATGCCCAGGAGAGCCGTCGGATCGTGGATCGGCTCTTTGGTTACATGGTCTCCCCGGTGCTCTGGAAAAAGGTGCAGACCGGACTCAGTGCCGGGCGCGTTCAGAGCGTCGCGGTGCGCCTCATCGTGGAACGGGAGGAGGAGCGCGGTGCGTTTCACACGAGCGCTTACTGGGATCTCGAGGCCCGTGTGCGCACGTCGGGCGCGTCGTTCACCGCCACGCTCCAGCGGATCGGGACCTCCAGGCTCGCGACGGGCAAGGACTTCGATTCAGCCACGGGCCAGCTGAAGGACACGAGCGCCCGGCTCCTCGACGCGGCCTCCGCCCGCGGACTGAGCGAGGAGCTCCTGCAGCGATTGCCCTGGTCGGTGACGTCGGTGGAGGAACGGCCCGCCACCCAACGCCCATACGCGCCATTCACCACGTCCACCCTGCAGCAGGAGGCGAACCGAAAGCTCGGGTGGTCGGCCGACCGCACGATGAGCGCGGCGCAGCGACTGTTCCAGGAAGGCATCATCTCGTACCACCGCACCGACTCGACCTCCCTGAGCGATCGCTCCTTGCGAGAGGCCGCCGACGCCATCCGCGGCCTGTACGGGGACGAGTTCTATGGAGGACCGCGCCAGTATCGGACGAAGGTCAAGAACGCGCAGGAGGCTCACGAGGCGATCCGACCAACTGACTTTGGGCAGACGCCACCCCGAATGGCGCAGCGAGCAGGTGCCGAGGAGCAGCGCCTGTACGACCTCATCTGGAAGCGAGCGGTGGCCTCGCAGATGGCCGACGCCAGGCTGCTTCGCACCACGCTCGAGATCACCGCGCCCGGCCCCGACGAGACATGCGTCTTCACGGCATCGGGCAAGGCGATCCAGTTCGCGGGGTTCCTCCGAGCCTACGTCGAGGGGTCTGACGATCCGGCCGCGGAAATCGGCGACCAGGAGACGGTGCTGCCGAGGGTGAATGTCGGCGACCGCGTGTCCCCGGATGGCCCATTGGTCCTCGACTCGCTCGAGCCGGTTGGCCACGAGACGTCCCCGCCGGCGCGCTACACGGATGCCTCGCTCGTCAAGCGTCTCGAGGAAGACGGTATCGGCCGTCCGTCGACGTATGCCTCGATCATCTCGACCATCGAGCGGCGGGGGTACGTGTGGCGACAGGGCAAGGCGCTCGTGCCCACCTTCACGGCGTACGCTGTGATCCGCCTGCTGAAGGAGCACTTTGGTGCGCTCGTCGAGCTCGGGTTCACCGGCCTGATCGAGGAGAGCCTCGACGAGATCTCGAAGGGCGAGCGCAATCGTGACGACTTCCTCGCCACCTTCTACTTTGGCGGCGGCGAACGCCAATGGCCTGGTCTCAAGCCCCTCGTCGAGAACCAGATCCAGATCGACTATCCGGTCATTGCCCTCGGCGAGCATCCGGAGGGTGGGGCGGCCGTGGTCGTGCGCATCGGCAGGTTCGGCCCCTACGTGCAGGTCGGCGAGGGCGCGTCCTCGATCAACGCCTCGATCCCGGACGACGTCCCGCCCGCCGAGTTCACGCTGGAACAGGCAGTTGCACTCCTCGAGGCGCGGACGAAAGGACCGAGCAGTCTCGGAACGGACGGCGCCACCGGCCTCCCCGTGTACCTGATGACAGGCCGGTTCGGCCCGTACGTCCAGCTGGGCGAAACCCCGGAAAAGGGGAGCAAGGAGAAACCGCGGCGGGCGTCGCTGACGCAGGCCGATGGTGAGGCGTCGATCACCCTCGACCGAGCGCTCGAGCTGCTCTCGTTGCCGCGCCTCGTCGGTCACGATGAAGAGCATGGGGAGGACGTCGTCGCCAACTTCGGCCGGTTCGGGCCTTACGTGAAGCGTGGCACCGAGTTCCGATCGCTCGCCAGCGACGCGCATGTGTTCGACGTGTCGCTCGACGAGGCGATCGAGCTGTTCAAGCAGGAAAAGACCTCTCGGCGCAGGGCCACGGCCAGGGTGCTGCACGACCTCGGCGCGCATCCGGATTCGGGTGCGGCAGTGCGGGTCATCGAGGGTCGATACGGTCCGTACGTCAGCGACGGCACCACGAACGCCTCGCTGCCGAAGGATGTGACCAGCGAAGCGGTGACGCTCGACGCGGCGCTGGAGCTTCTGCGTGCGCGCGAGGGCGCCAAGCCGGCAGGTCGTGGACGCAAGGCTGGTGTCGCGAGGCGGACCGGTGCGGGCAGCCGAACGACGAGGCGCAAGACGTCTGCGCGCAAGCACTCGGCGTGATGTGCACGGACGTGGCCGCGTGCAGCGGGGACTCCCGCGCGGCGACCCTCGGAGCGCCGCGCCGAGCGCCGGTAACGGCAGCGGCGGCCTGCGCCGTTGGTGACTGAGCCCGTCGCGACGACCCGATTGGAGCCGGGCGCGCAGCGGGCGCTCGCCTCGTTCCTCGACGGCCTGCGCGGCCGCAACGCATCCCCCGGGACGGTGACCGAATACACGCGTCATGCTACGGAGTTCCTCGCCTTCCTCGCCGAACGCCCCGTGGACTGGCGGACCCCCGATCGCGCAACGGTTCGCGCCTACCTTGCGACCCTGGCCGACCGCGGCCTCGCCCCGACCTCGGTCGGCGGGCGGCTGGCAGCGGTCCGATCGCTCTACCGCCACGCTCTGCGGCACGGACGGATCGCGGTCGACCCACTCGCCGGCGTTCGTGCCCCGCGACGACCCTCCCGCCTGCCGCGCGTCCTGTCCGTCGACGAGGCGGCGGCGCTCGTCACGGCGCCCCGCCGGCTCGTCAGCCGCGACGAGTCGCTCGCGCGTCGTGACGGCGCGATGCTCGAGCTGCTCTACGCGACCGGGATGCGGATCAGCGAGCTTGCCGGCCTGACGATCGATCGCGTCGACCTGGAGCGTCGCCGGCTGCGGGTCACCGGCAAGGGCAACAAGGAGCGGCAGCTGCTCTTCGGTCGCCCGGCCGCATCGGCGCTTCGCGCGTACCTCGACGCCGCGCGACCGATCCTGGCCGCGCGCGGGGCCGCCGGCGACGCCGCGGTCTTTCTCAACGCGCGCGGCGGGCCCTTGACGGCGCGCGGCGCTCGCATGGCCATCGGTCGCTGGGTCGATACCATCGGCGCGCCCAGCCGGACCAGCCCGCACACCCTGCGCCACTCGTTCGCGACCCACCTGCTCGAGGGCGGCGCCGACCTGCGCGTCGTCCAGGAGCTGCTGGGCCACGTCAATCTCCAGACCACGCAGATCTACACCCATCTGTCCGACGCCGCGCTGCGCAGCGCCTATCGCGGGGCGCACCCGCGCGCGCGAGGGAGCTCCGGCGGGCGGTCGGGACGGTGACGCGCGAGCTCGAAGGTCCGACGCCGTCCGTCGCGCCGCCACCCGAGCCGGCCTCGCAGGCCGGGAGCGGCGGCATCTCGCCGGGACGCATCCTGGTCACGGCGAGCCTCATCCTCACCGTCGCCGCCCTGGCCAGCCGGCTGCTCGGATGGATCCGGCTGCTCGTCATCGGATCGCAGTTCGGGGCAAGCCGGGAGCTGGACGCCTACTTCGCGGCGTTCCGGATCCCCGACGCCATCTTCCAGCTCGTGGTGGCCGGCGCGCTGAGCGCCGCGCTCATCCCCGTCTTCAGCAGCTACCGGGCTCGGGGCCAGGACGCGGAGGCATGGCAGCTCGCAAGCAGCGTCATCAACCTCGTCCTCATCGCGCTGGCGGCGCTGAGCCTCGTCATGGCCATCCTGGCGCCGGTCTTCGTGCCGGTCGTGGCGCCCGGCTTCGATGCGCCGACGACCGAGCTGACCATCCGCATGACGCGGGTCATGCTCCTCAGCCCGGTGCTGATCGGCATGGGCGCCGTCGTGACCGGCATCCTCAACAGCTACCAGCAGTTCACGGTCCCGGCCATCGCGCCGCTGCTCTACAACGTCGCGATCATCGGCGCCGCCATCTTTCTCGCTCCGATCATGGGCGTCGAGGGCCTGGCGGTCGGCGTCGCCATCGGCTCACTCGCGCACCTGGCCGTGCAACTGCCGAATCTGGCCCGGGTGGGGCAGCGCTACGACCTCACCATCGGCCTGTCGCATCCCGGGGTCCGCCGTGTGGCCTGGCTGATGGGCCCGCGCACGCTCGGCCTGGCGGCCGGCCAGATCAACTTCCTCGTCAGCACCGTCCTGGCCTCGGGACTGCCGGAGGGCAGCCTGACCGCGTACAACTATGCCTTCCAGCTCTCGCAGATCCCGGTCGGCGTCATCGGCGTGAGCATCGCGGTGGCCCTCTTCCCGACACTCAGCACTGATGCCGCCCTGGGACGCATCGGCGCAATCCGCCGGCAGGTCGCCGGCGCGGTCCGGGTCCTGGTGTTCGTGGCCGCGCCCCTGACGGCGGTCATGATCGTGCTGCGCGAGCCGCTGACCTCCGTCTTCTACCAGTACGGCCTGTTCAGCCAATCGGCGACCGACCGAACGGCAAGCGCCCTGCTCTTCTTCGCCATCGGGCTGGTCGGGCACATCGTGGTCCACGTCCTGACGCGCGCCTTCTACGCCATGCAGGACACGAGGACTCCCGTGGCCTGGGCGATCGTCGCGGTGGCGATCAACGTGCCGCTGATGGCGACCCTGGTGGGGCCGATGGGGGTCGAGGGCCTCGCCCTGGCGCTCTCGATCGTCTCCGTGATCGAGGTGATCGGGCTGCTGTGGTTCCTGCGCCGCCGGCTCGAGTCGGTCGAGGAGGCCGCCATCCTGCGCTCGGTCGGCCGCGCGGGTGTGGCGGCGCTGGCGGCGGCCCTCCTGATGCTGGGCGGACTGACTGTCGTGGAGGGTTCGCTCGCGGGGCTCCTCGATAATGCGATCGGCAGGCTCCTCGCGCTGCTCGTCCTGTCCGCAGCCGGTGCGGCGATCTTCCTCCTGGTCGCCGCAGCGCTGCGGGCACCGGAGCTGGCGCAGCTGCGCGGCATTGTCCGGCGCCGCCGGGGCGGGGAGGCCTGATGGACTTCCGACCGGCAACCGACGCCGATGCCGACGCCTGGCAGTCCTTCCTCGACGTCACGCCGTCGGGAGACTTTCTCCACGACTGGGCCTGGGCCGACGTGGCCGCCTTCGACGGCCAGCCGCAGCGTCGCTACATGGTCGAGGAGGGCGGCACCGTCGTCGCCATCGTCGCGGCGCAGCAACGGCCGCTGCTCGGCGGCCGCGCGTTCTGGTACGTGCCGCACGGCCCGGTGCTCGACTGGGCATCGCCCGAGGCTGGGGATCGGGTGCGGGCGATCCTCGTCGGCCTTCGTATCGCGGCGGCCCGCCACGGGGCCATCGCCGTCAAGCTCGAGCCGCGGCTCGAGGCCGGCGCGCCGGAGCTCGAGACGCTGCGGGGCCGCCGGCTGCATCCGACGGGCGAAACGCTCCAGGTCGGCCAGACGCGCACCGTCGAGCTCACCGACGACGAGGCGCTCCTCAACGGATTCGACAAGGACACGCGCTACGCCGTGCGGCGGGCCGAGCGCGAGGGCGTGAGTGTCGAGATCAGCGACGATGCCGCCGACACCGCCGCCATCGGGGCGCTGCACGACCTCGTCCGCGAGACCCAGCGGCGAGCCGGCTTCCCGGTGCCGCCGCTCGAGCGCTACCAGGTCGCCTGGCGCGCGCTGGCCGGCGCCCGGCGGGCCGTCATCCTCGAGGCGCGCCGCGAGGGGGAGCTGCTTGCGTCGGGAATGGTCGTTCTCGAAGGCGATCGCTCGTACTACCTGTTCAGCGGCAGCCGGCGCGAGGAGCGCGGCGAGCCAAAGCACTACGCGAGCTACGCGCTCCAGTGGGCGATGATGCGCCTGGCGCGGGAGCGTGGCATCCGGACCCACGACCTGTGGGGCGTGGCGCCGGCCGGGTCCGGCCCGGACCATGCGTGGCATGGGGTGGGCCTGTTCAAGAAGGGCTTCGGCGGGCGCGAGGTGACCTGGGCGGGGAGCTGGGACCTGGTGGTGGATCCGACCCTGTACCGCATCCGCGCGGCGACCGGGATCCTGCGCGGCTGGATCAGGCGGGTGCGTCCATGAGCCACGAACGCCGGATGGGCCTCGGCGCCCTCACCGACGTGGTCGGGCCCGAGCGCGTCGTCGGCATCCCGGTCGGCGAGGTGATCGCGCTCGCCTACGACTCCCGCCTCGTCACGCCGGGCACCCTCTTCTTCGCCGTTCCGGGCGTCCACGTCGATGGCCACGGCTACGCCGGGTCGGCCGTGGAGGACGGCGCGATCGGCCTGGTCGTCGAGCGCGAGCTCCCTGGACTGGACGTGCCGCAGCTGGTGGTCGATCGCGCCCGCCGTGCGCTCGCCGATGCCGCCGACGCATGGTACGGGCGGCCGTCGGAACGGCTGACGGTCGTCGGCGTGACCGGGACCGACGGCAAGTCGACGGTCACGGCGCTGGCCGCCGAGCTCCTGCGACGCGGCGGCCGCCGTCCGGGCCAGCTCGGGACGGTATCCATCGGCATCGGCGATGCCGTCATGCCGAACGAGGATCGAACGACGACACCCGAGTCGCCGGAGCTGCAGGCGCTGCTCGCCCGGATGGTGGAGGCCGGCAACGACAGCGTCGTCATGGAGGCGACGTCGCATGGCCTGGCCCTCGAGCGGACACGCAACTGCCGTTTCGACGTCGGCGTGGTCACCACGGTCTCCAGCGAGCACCTCGAGTTCCACGGCACGCTGGACGCGTATCGAGCCGCCAAGGCCCGGCTGGTCCAGGAGGCTCCGATCAGCACTCTCAACGCCGATGACGACGCATTCGCCTACTTTCGGGACCGTGCCGGCGGGCGGGTGATCAGCTACGGCATCGACGCCGTCGCCGACCTCCAGGCGGTCGACCTGGCCGCCGACGCCGGCGGGACTCGCTTCCGGCTCGAGTCGCCACGCTGGCGCGGCGACGTGCGAGTGGCGCTGCCGGGGCGATTCAACGTCTCGAACGCCCTGGCCGCCCTGGCGGTCGGCGAGGCGCTGGGCCTCGACCTGGATCATGTGGCGCGCGCGCTGGACGAAACGTCCGGCGTCCCCGGGCGCATGGAGCGGATCGACGCCGGGCAGCCGTTCGCCGTCATCGTCGACTACGCGCACACCGCGGACTCGCTTCGCAAGGTCCTCGAGATCCTGCGGCCGATCACCGCCGGCCGCCTGATCGCCGTCTTCGGGTCGGCCGGCGAGCGAGATCGCACCAAGCGTGGGCCTATGGGAAGCGTGGCGGCGGAGCTCGCCGACCTCGTTGTCGTCACCGACGAGGATCCACG